>Ga0302325_10001762_pt1 | contig 54316 bp, 48 predicted proteins | sample Palsa_T0_2_FD_201948 | JGI IMG/M metagenome (GOLD analysis project Ga0302325, IMG submission 201948) | Peat permafrost microbial communities from Stordalen Mire near Abisko, Sweden - Palsa_T0_2 | ecosystem: Environmental > Terrestrial > Soil > Palsa > Peat permafrost | place: Sweden: Abisko... | reverse complement strand
CTCTTGGCATCGGCTTCGGCCTGATCGGCCTGTTCGATGGCCTGATCGCGGCTGAGCTTCATCGCGTTGTATTGTTCAGCGGAAACGCAACCGGTGAGTGAAAAGGCGAGTGCGGCTAATCCTAGCCACTTGTGCATCCTTGCCATGAGTGAGCCTCCATGCAAATAAGTTTTTTAGCGGCAAAAGCAGCAAATGGTTGCCCGCTGCTTTCCGTTATCGCGCGGCATTCTGCCAAAAAAAATTTACATTGCAAGAGGGATAAAAAGAAATCCAGCGATTTTTGCGCGTGAGCGTGGATATTTCTGCGCGTCGAAAATTTCGCCGCGGCAGCTTCACCTGGCCGTGGTCTTGCCGATGATCAGGCCGACGACAAAGAAGACCAGCGTGACGACCAGCCCACCACCGACGACGCCGGGGAAACCGTATTTGCCGACATTCTGGAGAATATCGGGACCGGTTTCGAGGATGCCGGTGACCAGCGCGTAAGCGCCGAAGAGGACGACCAGCGCTGCGCCCAGCGCGGCTGCGCCGAACGCGGGAGCGAGCGGATCGGATTCTTCTTCGATGCTCAGACCCGCGGGCGCGCGGCTGGCGCTGCCGCCGGAAGAAAGCGCGCCGCGAATTTCCACGACCTTTTGGCCCGCGGAAGTTCCGGCGCTGGTATCAGCGGGAATTCCGCGCCGACCCGCGGCCGTGCCGCCGGGAGCAATTTCGTCCAAAAGCTCGGCGCCCAGAGAAGTGTCGTCGCTCTCGCGCGTGAGATCGAGCAGGCCCGATCCCGAGCCGACGCCTTCGGAGCCCATATCGCTGATGCCGGGCGCGATGGCCGTCTGCGCGGAGGGATCGACGCGTTCGATTTCATCGTTCTGGAACACATCCACGCCGGGCCGGCTGCCCTGCGAGCCGGAAAGACCGGTGCCGGTATTTCCCGAGGCGCGGCCGGCGGGTGACGGCACACCGCCGATGGATCCGGAAAGCCCCAGGTCGGCCGCTAGAGCGGTGTCTTCCTTGAGCGTCATTCCCCCCGCCGTACCGGCGGAGCTTCTTCCCGCATCGGTATCGACAAGGCTGAGTCCCGATCCGGTGTTGCTTAGACCACTGCCAAGACTGCTGCCGACGCCGCTTCCCGTTCCACTGCCGATGCCGCTGCCAATTCCGCTTCCCAGCCCGCTGCCGATGCCCTTGCTGTCGGCCAGACCGATCGCCATTCCGCTGTCGCTGGCGCCGATGTCCACGGGATCGCCCCCTGCGAGTTCCGCCTTGAGCGCCTCGACCTGGTCGGCCTTGTACATGAGGCGCGGGCCGTCGCGAAATTCGCGGAGGCGCCCTTCGCGGGTGTACTGCTTGATTTCCTCTTCGTTCTTGCCCAGCGTGGCCTTGGCTTCGTCGAGGGTATAAAACATCTTGGCCATAACTACGTCTCCTGTGGCTTTGCGGGCCTATGGATTATTTTCATCATGCTCTTCATGCTGGGGCGGTGGTGAATTCACCCCAGGAAGGTCTGATTCGTTGGCATGCTCGTTCTGAGCCGCCTCTTCCGTGCCTTTTTTGATCAGGTACCAGGCCGGTGAGGTATTATAGTTCTTCAAATCCAAATCAAAACGGAAATCTCGCGCCGCCGACAGGACCAGCGCCTTTTCCCCGGCGCGGTATTCGTATACCGCCAGGGTCTGCCTGTTGGTGTCGACCAGATAGCATCCCCAGACATCGGGGTGAAGCTGGCAAGGCATAACGAATATACCGTTGCCGCCCGTGATGGGGGGCTGATCGGCGGCCACCTGGGCGGCGGCGATGTCATAACCGGACCGGCCGCGGCCGATGAGGGCGATCAAAATCGCCAGCAGAATCGCGCCGTTGAAATACAGCGCATAGACTATGGATTTGTTCACATTCGATGAAATCATGGATGCCTGGTGGGCATTTGGCGATGGAATCTGGCAAATACCGTGATGCCCGCTTATTTTAGCCGATTTGTGGAGGTTGCTGCAAGGTGAAGGCGTGCTAAGAAGTACAACGGATGTAATGCCGGCTGCCAGGCCCCCAGAGCGCCCCGAGGCCCGCCCAGAGCCGCAAAGCCGCGTAAAGCTTGCCCCCGTGCTTGAGGCAACGATCCGCTCCGATCATGCCGGCCCCCCGCTGCAACTGTTTTCAGCCCGTGGATATGAATGGATTAGCGCGCAATTGCCCATCGTGAACCTGCCGGCGGAACTGGATGGCTTTCGAATTCTGCATCTGAGCGATCTGCACGTCAGGCCAAAATGGGATGCCGTTTATGACAATCTGCTCCAGCGAATCCGCGCCGACCCGCCGGACCTGATCGTCTTCACCGGTGATTTCGTCGAAAACAAGCACAATTTCCGCGGGGAGATACCGGTCCTTCGCCGGTTTTTTTCCAGCCTGGTCTCGCGACTGGGGACGGTGGCCATTCTTGGAAACCACGACGGCGATCTGCTTGGCCTTCCGCTGGCGAATATGAATCTCACGCGGATAGATCACCAGCGATTGGCGCTGCGCAGCGGATCGGCGACGATGGAACTGATCGGCATCGCCGGCGTCGAGCGGGAGGATTTTGATCCGGTGTTTCTGCGTTCGCTGGGACCAAAGTCCGAAGCAAGCGTGCGAATTCTTCTGTCGCATTATCCCGATCTGATCCGCAAGACCGCGTTTCTGGAAGCCGATCTTTTTCTCACCGGGCACACGCACGGCGGGCAAGTCTGCCTCCCCGGAAAAATCCCCATTCTCCGCCACGACTCGCTGCCGCGAAAATTCATCGGCGGCATCAACCGCTTTCACGATACGTGGCTGGTGGTCAACCGCGGGATTGGATTTTCATCGCTCCCGATCCGGTTGTTCTGCCCGGCGGAAGTTGTCGAGATCGTTCTGAGAAAGGCAGGTGCATCATCGGCCGCCATTTGACCAAACCGCAGACCCAGGCGCCGCCCAGCGAAGCCGCGCGATTGGAAACATCCCGGAAATTCGCGATCGAAGCCGCGAAGCTGGCCCACAACACGCGCTGTCATGGCGTGATCATCCTCGACATGGCGGGCATTTCGCCGGTCACGGATTTCCACATCATCGCCACCGGCACCAGCGCCCGACAGATGCGCAGCGTGTGCGATGAGATCGACGAACTGGCCACCGGCATGGGATTTCCAAGTTTTCACCGCTCGGGATACGAAGGGGAAACGTGGATCGCGGTGGATTACGTGGACGTTGTGCTGCACATTTTCAACCAGGACGCGCGGATGTATTACGATCTGGAAAACCTGTGGGGCGACGCGAAAAAAGTGGAATGGAAACCCTGAAAAAAGAGCCGGCCGTGTCCAAAGAGCCGGCCCGTGTCGGGCCGGTCTGTCTCCCTTCTCTCACAAAAGACACCCCATGTATCGTCTCACCCATCCCACAATAGCGATCGCCGTCTCGATGTGCCTTTTGATGCAATCCGCTGGATTTGCCGCCCACGAAGCGGGAGATTCCCGCGAAGATCAAGAAGATCGACCCGGCCGCCACGCAGACGGCCGATGCGCTGACGATCGAGACCGCCAAGGAAAATATCGAGGCGGCAGGAAAAACATATTCCTGCACGACGACCACCTCCGACGCCAGCGGATTGATTACCAAGTCGGTCGTCTGGACCTGCGATGATATTCCCGGAACGATGGCCAAGAGCGATGCGAAATCCACCCGGCCGAACCTGGCGATTTCCTCCAAGGCGATTTTGATCGATTTCCAGCCGCAGTGATTCGCGTAAGATATTTCAATGCGCCGCATCTGGCCGATTTGCGCCATCATTCTGATCATCTGCTCGGGATGCGAGTTGATTCCCCTGGCGACTTTGGGAACGGTGCTGGACATCGCCGGAACCGCTGCATCCACCGGGACCGAGGTTTATCAGGCCGGCAAGCTCGACACGGCGTTCATGGCCGACCGCGACAAATGCCGAGCCGCCGTACTTCTGGCAGCGAATGATCTCAAGCTGCGCGTGGTGCGAGACCGCGATCAGTGCAAGGGAAAGTGGGATTTCCAATTGCAGGATGATTTCGAATCGAAGATCGAAGTGACGCTGCAGCGCAGGACGGAGGAAATGTGCCGATGCCGTGTCGATGTAGGACTGTTTGGATCGCGGCCGACGGCCGAGCTGATCATGCACCGAATTGAAACGCATCTGCCGGCCCCTTCGACGATGCCGGTGCACCCGGCATCCTAAGATGTGCGGAGTCCGCTCATCAAAACCATGTTTATCGTCCGATAATTAATTTCATGGATGTAGTCCTCATCGGCGCCGGCGGGCATGGACGGGTGGTGCTGGATATTCTACGGGCTGGGGAAATCTATCGCCCGACCGGATTTCTCGACGCCGATCCGCAGCTTACTGGGCAAAAGGTCGGCGGCCTTCCGGTGCTGGGACAACTGAATTTCCTGCCCAAGCTCAAGGCGCAGAAGGTGAAAGCCGTCATCATCTCGATTGGCGATAACCACCCGCGCCTTCAATATTTCCGTAAAATCTCGGACCTTGGATTCGATCTGGTCAATGCGATCCATCCCAAAAGCCACATCTCCCCCACGGCCAAGCTGGGCCGCAATGTCGTCGTAGCTGCCGGGGCAGTGATCTCGACCGATGCGAAGGTCGGCGACAGCGTGATCGTCAACACATCGGCCGTCGTCGATCATGAATGCCGGATCGGCAATGCGGTTCATATCTGCCCCTCGGCGACGCTTGCTGGCCGGGTGAGCGTCGGCGATGAAACTTTTGTCGGCATGGGATGTAATATATTGCAGTGCCTGAAGATCGGGTCTCATGCGGTCATTGGCGCCGGTGCGGTAGTCCTGGGCGATGTGCCCGATGGGGCCACGGTTGTCGGAGTTCCCGGGCGGGTGATCCGGGTCGCGAAGGCAACTCTTGAACCGGCAAAAGTTTAGCTGAATCTTCGGCAATGTCGTTTGCGTCGCGCAATTTTGTCATCTAGAATTGACTGGTGATCGCAAACACGGAGGCCAGCGATGAGTGCAGTTTATAATCCGGAGGCCGATCTGATTGCTGAGATCGAATGCCTCGAGTTGGAGGCTCGGCGAATTCGCCGCAGCATCGAGCACGTGACCGGTCAGGAGGACCGCCGTGTGCTCAATCGTCTGTTGCAGGAACTGAAGGACCAGATCGCGTTTCTTCGCCAGCGGGTTCCGTGAACTGAGGGCTTTGAATAATTGTCGTCCTTGCTCGCTAAAGTGGGCAGGCCGCAAAGATGACCCCAAGAGGGGGTTCTTCTTTTTCGCCTTTCTCGCCGCCGATTTTCGTATCAATGATACTGCTGATCCTCTGCCTGATCGCGGTGAGCTTTGCCATCTCCTGGCTGACAACCCAATGGATGCGGCGGTTTGCCGTGCGCATCGGGTTCGTGGACCGACCGGGTGGGAGAAAAATACACGTCAATCCCAAACCCCTCGGCGGCGGCGTGGGGATTTTCATCGGGCTGGCAGCTCCAATTATTCTCGGCCTGGGATTCGTGGCGTTTGCGCCGCCGCCCGGTTTTGTCCGCTCCATCATGCCGGCGCACATCGACGCTTATTGGTCGGGGGCGCGCCTGCAATCCCCGCTGGCGTGGAAAATTCTCGCCGCCGGCGCTCTGATCCATCTTCTAGGGCTGTGGGACGACCGCCGTGCCCTGGGCCCGATGCTGAAGCTGATTGTGCAACTGCTGATCACCACGATCCTCGTGCTTTCGGCGAATCTGCGCGTGCTGACGTTTCTGGACTCGGCCATTCCCGGCGGGCATCTCATTTCGGTGGTGATCACCATCCTCTGGATCGCGGCCGTCACCAACGCATTTAATTTTCTGGACAACATGGATGGACTGTCCGCCGGCGTGGCGGCCGTCTGCACCACCGCGTTTCTGATCGCAACGCTTTCCATCGGCCAGTGGTTTGTCGCGGCGGCGCTGGCGCTGCTGCTGGGATCGACGCTGGGATTTCTCTGGCACAACTTTCCACCGGCGAAAATTTTCATGGGCGACGGAGGCAGCCTTCTGATCGGGCTGATGCTGGGTGTTCTGACGGTTCGCACCACCTATCTCGCGCCAGGCGCTAATTGGCAAAACGATTGGTATTCGGTGTTTGCTCCCGTGATCGTGCTGGCGCTGCCGCTGTACGATCTGATCGTCGTGAGCATAATCCGGCTGATGCGCGGCAAGAGTCCGTTCGTCGGCGACACCAACCATTTCAGCCATCGCCTCGTCGCCCGGGGCATGTCGCGGCAAACGGCGGTGCTGTGCCTGTATCTCGTTGCCGCAGCCACCAGCGTCGCGGCGATCATGCTGCCGCACGTGCAGGGGCGCTTCGCGCCGTTCATCTTCGTGCAGACCATCCTGATCCTCGGCGTCGTCGCTTTACTGGAACAGGTGGCAATCGGCTCGAAATCGGAAACAGACGTATGACCACCAGGGCGCGATATTTTCAAACCATGCGCGAGGCGCGGCCCAAGATCGACTGGCGCGCCATGCTCACGCAGCTGGCGTTTTGCCTGGCGCTGGCGCTGGTTGCCGCACGCTGCATGCAGATGGAAACCGTCCGCGATCCGTTTGACGTTCAGGTGAACGGCACTCCATTGCTCATCGGCACCGGCGCCGATTCATCGCTCGTGCTGGACATCCTCTGCTGCGTGCCGGCAATTCTGGTTCTGCTGCGGCGATCGCTGGATAAAACCTACACCATTCGCTGGAGCGCCTCGCTGATTCTGCTGCTGCCCATGTGCGGCTGGATGATGCTCAGCGCCCGGTGGGCCAGCGATAAATTCGAGGACATCGTCTCCACTGCTAATTTCGTGGCTGCGATTGCGCTGCTGTGGGCGATGGCGCAGCTCGTCCGGAGCTGGGCGCGGCTGCGGATCGTCGCCGCCGTCGCCTACGGGCTTTTGCTCGTCCTTCTGGTGCGCGGCTTCTATATGAAGTTCATCGACATGCCCAGCATGCTCGAGCAGAAAAACCGCCTCATCCAGGAAAGCGGGCTCGATCCGCACAGTTTCGGCGGCGAGCAGTTCATTGGAAAAATCACCGAGCTGATGGGGTTCAATGCTTCGCCCAACTCCTACGCGGGATTGCTCGTACTGCTGCTCGCGGTCGCGGCTGGGCTGGCGATTCAGCGAATCAGGGATCGCGATGATCCAGCCTGGTCGGTCGCGCTGGGGCTGTCGGCGCCACTCGTGTTCTGGCTTCTGGTCTACACTCATTCCAAGGCCGCGCTGGTGATGCCCATCCTGGCTGCTGCGATGTTTGCGATCCTCTGGAAATGGCGCGGGCCGATGGCGCGGCAATCGAAAAAATCCTTCTGGATCGGCGTTGGAATTATCGATTTCATTATCGCTGCCGCGATTGGGCATGGCCTGTTTCATCACAGCCTGCCGACCGCCAGCTTGAATTTCCGCTGGAGATACTGGATCGGCGCAATGCGGATGTTTCGGCGGCATCCGCTGGTGGGCGTAGGGTGGGATAATTTCGGACCGAATTATTTGCGCTATCGGCTGGCGGTGGCGTCGGAGGAAATCCGCGACCCGCACAATTTTCTCGTGCGATTTCTCGTCGAACTTGGACTGGTGGGATTCACGCTGATGTTAGCATGGCTGGTGCGGCTCTGGTGGGAGCTGACCCGCCCCACCTCCCCGCCCATGCCGCCGCAGCCGCCGCGCCTCTCGGCAACGCCGCAGTGGCGGGCGGTACTGTTCGTCGCCAGCATCGCCCTGCTGGCGGTGGTGATTAACTCGATTTCGAGCATCGATTTCGCGCAATCGGGGAGTTGGATTGGGCTGGAGCTGATCAACCGCATGCTGTATCTCTGCGCGCTGCTGCTCGGATCGCTGGTGGTGGCGCTCAGGTCGCTGGAAGTTCCGCAGCTTGATGAGCGGCCGGCCCCGTGGCTGCTGCATGGAATCCTCATCGCGGTCGGGATATTTCTGATCCATAATCTGATCGAATTTTCGATGTTCGAGGCGGGACCGGCTTGTTTATTGGGCGCGCTCATCGGGGCGGCCCTTGGTGTGCGGATGGCCAACCCGCCGGTGCGAAACCCGCGGATTTCCTGGGCAGCGGTTGCGGGGTTGGTCGCGATGTGCGCTGGTTGTGCGGCGGCAGTAAATTGGCTGGCCTATCCCGCTCTGCGCGCCGAGGCGGCCGCCCATCGTGGTGATGATGATCTTCGCGCCGCGAAATTCGACGCCGCCAGCGGGCAATATGCCGAGGCCTACGCGGCGGTGCCGTGGAATTCCGATTACGCCTGCCGAGCCGGCCGGGCGCTGCATCTTTCGCTCGGCGCGCCGGTTCCGCTTTCTGATCCGGTCGCGATCACCCATGCCGTTGAATGGCAGAATCGAATCCTGTTCTGGTATGGGCAGGCCATCGAAGAGGATCCCATCAATCTGACGGCATATCAGCTTCGCGCGATTTTCTGGCTGCAGATGAATGAGCCGCAGCACATGATCGCCGACTACAGCACCGTAATGCAGTTGAATCCCAACGAGGTTTCCAATCGGCTGCAGTACGCGCACGCACTTGAATCTCTGCACATCCTGCCCGAAGCGAGACGCCAATTGATCCTCGCACTGGATTACGACGATTTGCTGGACAAGGCCGAGCCCAAGCGTCTCTCCCCACAGCAGCGCGCGAATATCGAGCAGGAAATCAATTCCCTACCCTCCCAATAAACGGCGCGGCGGCTTCAGCCGCCGTGTCCCTCCGCGCAAAAAAGGTTGATCTCTCAACCCCTGTGCATAACTCCCGGTGGATAACCTGCGCCCATCCGCAGGACGATTTTCCTCCCAAAAAAAAGTTTGTAACGTTAACCATCGAGCGAGCCGTTTGTTAGCGAAGCGTGAAGGATTTCTTACACTACATTTAGTAAAGTTCTCTTTGATAAATACCAGATGTTGTGTATAGTGGCGAAATCCTGTCGAACCGACACCGGCTCGGGGATTTAGCTATAATCGGCGTTTTTTGCAGATGGACGGCCCACCGTGCCTGTTCTATGGTGGATCGTCGCGCCTGCGTCCTCGGTGCTCCTTTGATGAAGGTGGCCATGGGAATCCTTTGCGACAGCCAGATTCGTGAGCTCATCGGCATTGAACCGTTTGAGGAGAACATCAAACGGGCCGGCAAGATCAGCTACGGGGTCTCCAGCTACGGCTACGATCTGCGCGTCGGCTCGGTCTTCAAGATTTTCACCAACGTCAATTCCGAGATCGTCGATCCGAAAAAATTTTCCGAGCGCAGCTTCGTCACCATCGACACCGATGAGACGCGCCAGGATCACGTGCTGATTCCACCCAACAGTTTCGCTCTGTGCGAAACGGTTGAAGTGGTTTCGATGCCGCGGGAATACCTGGCGATTTGCGTGGGCAAGAGCACCTACGCCCGCTGCGGGATCATCGTGAACGTGACGCCGATCGAGCCGGAATGGCGCGGCCGGATCACGCTGGAGATCAGCAATACCACCCCGCTGCCGGCGAGAATTTACGCCAACGAAGGAATCGCTCAGCTTATTTTCCTCAAGGGCGAGCGCGTCTGTTCCAGGAGTTACGCGGACAAATCTGGGAAATACCAGGATCAAAAAGGTCTGACGCTTCCAAGGGTCGACTGAAGCAGATGCCGGAGTTTTGCGATGCGATTTCGTCGCGCATGGCTGTTTATTTGCCTTTTATTTGGCTCGCTTTTGGCATGCCAGCAGAATCTGGCGGTTCCCGATGACGCGACGCTTGTGTATTACGGGCCGGTTACCACATCCACGCAGATCGGCGGCATGTTGCCCATGGACCAGGAAGATTTGAATCGGCAGGTGTACGTGTACGACGACAACCTCGGCAAGATCGTCGCCGTCCGCACCGTCGACGGGCAGCATCGGGATGTGAATTTTCAATGGGTGCAGGGACATCGGTATCGGATTTATTTTTACTAAGGGCACTAAAATTCAGGGAAGGATTTCCGCGATGAAAATCAATCGGCGCTTTACCAAATCGGGCAGCAATCCACTGGACGCGGTTGAATACGAAAAACGCACGAGCCGCATCAGCAATCCCGACGGCAGCGTTGTGTTTGAGATGAACGACGCTGAGATTCCGCGGAGCTGGTCACAGCTTGCGACGGATATCATGGTCAGCAAATATTTCCGCAAGGCGGGCGTGCCGCAGCGGGATGCGGCGGGAAATCCGCTGCGGGACGCCAGCGGCAACGTCGTCACCGGGCCGGAGCGCTCGGCGCGCGAGGTCGTCAATCGCCTGGCCGGCTGCTGGCGATACTGGGGCGAAAAACATGGATATTTTGACACGGCCGAGGACGGGCAGGCCTTTTACGATGAGATCGCGCACATGCTGGTGCACCAGATGTGCGCGCCCAACAGCCCGCAGTGGTTCAACACGGGACTCAACTGGGCGTATGGAATCACCGGCCCGGCGCAGGGACATTTTTATTGCGATCCCAAGAGCGGCGAGCTGCTGAAAAGCCGCGACGCCTACAGCCATCCGCAACCGCACGCCTGCTTCATCCAGTCGATCAGCGACGACCTGGTGAACCCCGGCGGGATCATGGACCTCTGGACGCGCGAGGCGCGCCTGTTCAAATATGGCAGCGGGACGGGGACGAACTTTTCCAACCTGCGCGGCGACAACGAGCCGCTTTCCGGCGGTGGAAAATCTTCCGGCCTGATGAGCTTCCTGAAAATCGGCGACCGCGCCGCCGGCGCAATCAAGAGCGGCGGCACCACGCGGCGCGCGGCCAAGATGGTCTGCCTGAACCTGGACCATCCCGATATCGAGCAATTCGTGAACTGGAAGGTGCGCGAAGAGCTGAAGGTCGCCGCGATGGCCGAGGGCATCAAGCGCCTGCCGGCCGAACATAAGGAACTGGCCGCCAGGCTCGGGCTGAAGCTGGATTATGATTTCAACGGCGAAGCGTACATGACCGTCAGCGGGCAGAATTCCAACAATTCCGTCCGCATCCCCAACCGATTTTTCCGCGCGGTGGAAGAAGACGGCGACTGGAACCTCACCTGGCGGACCAACGGCAAAGTCGCAAAAACGCTGCGCGCCAGCGATCTGTGGGAGCAGATCGCTTTCGCGGCGTGGCGCTGCGCCGATCCGGGCGTGCAGTACGACGACACGATCAACCAGTGGCACACCTGCCCCAAGAGCGGACCGATCAAAGCGTCCAACCCGTGCGTCACCGGCGATACGCGCGTGCTCACGCCGGGCGGCATCTGGCGGCGAATCGACCAGATGATTCATCTGCCCAGCCGGGTCGTCACGAGCCTCGATGGGCAGGCCATGCACGCAACCGAAGGCGCGTTTCCCACCGGCACAAAGGAAGTGTTTGAGCTGACCACCGCCGGAGGATATTCGGTGACGCTGACGTCCGATCACAAAGTCTGGACGCGCCGCGGATGGGTGATGGCCAAGGACCTCTCTCCCACCGATGAGATCAAATTGCCCAGCGAAGCCGCGACGGTGTGCGAGATCGGCGAGCCGCAGGATCCGAAATTCTTCCAGCTTCTGGGGATGTTCTTCTCTACCGCCAATTCCAGCCACGATTGCATCCGGCTGGATGCGTGCCTCGGCGGCGGCGAGGTTGCCGAGCCGTTTGCCCGCTACGTCGCGCAGTCGTGGAGCGAGCGAATGTACGACGATGATTACGTGAATCAGCTCATGATCACGGAGGATGACAATTCCGGAGGCACGGCGACGGCATCGCTGGCCAACCGCAGACTGCTTCGCCGCATCCGGGCGTATGTGCGGTACGACTCGGGCGAGCGCCGGCTGGCGGATGATGTGTTCACGGCCGGTCTGGCGGCGCAGAAGCATATTCTCTGCGGTTTATTTACTGCGGATGGGGCCATTCACGATGGATCGCTGGAATTGCGCAACGACAGCCGCGGGCTGCTGCGCGATGTGCAGGTCATTCTGCTGGGATTTGGGGTGCAAAGTTCGCTGTCCGTACCGGGCGAAGGCGGAGCCTCTGCCCGCGGCGCGGCCGCCGGCGCGTGCGGCGCCGGCGGCTCCGCTGCCGTTGCCGGTTCCACCCATTGCCTGCGGATCGGCTCCGAAGGAATCGCGCAGTTCTCCAAACATATCGCGCTGATTCCGGGCAAAAAATGCGAGCAGCTTGCGACGGCCATTGCGTCGACAGGCTCCTCGAGAATTTCACCGATCGAGAATTTCGACCGCATCGCCACGCTGACGCCCGCGGGTCGCCGGCAGGTGTTCGACCTGACCGAGCCGATGACCAGTTCCTTCATCGCCAATGGGCTGGTGGTCCACAATTGCTCGGAATACATGTTCCTGGACAACACCGCGTGCAACCTGGCATCGCTGAACGTCATGACGTTTTTCGATCCCGAGACGATGCGGTTCGACATCGAGGGATACAAGCACGCGATCCGGCTCTGGACGATTGTGCTGGAAATCAGCGTGCTGATGGCCAGCTTCCCCTCGGAGGACATCGCTAGGCTCAGTTACCGGTATCGGACTCTGGGTTTGGGATATGCCAACCTTGGCGCGATGCTGATGCAGGCGGGGATTGCGTACGACAGCGAAACGGGCCGGGCGATTTGCGCCGCGCTCACGGCGATCCTTACCGGCGAGAGTTATGCCGCCAGCGCAGAGATGGCGCGCGAGCTGGGCGCGTTCGCCGGTTTTGAGCCCAACCGCGAGGAGATGCTGCGCGTGATCCGCAATCATCGCCGCGCGGCGTACGATGTCGCGAACAACGCCGCCGCCCGCAAGGCGCTGGGCGAATATGAAGGCCTGGATATCAAGCCCGTCGGTTTGAGCGAATCGCAATTCGGCGGGAAAGATACGCTGGCATCCACAAATCTGGTCAAGAGCGCACAGGAATGCTGGGACCGCGCGCTGTTGCTCGGCGAGAAATTCGGATATCGCAACGCGCAGACCACGGTGATTGCCCCCACGGGCACCATCGGGCTGCTGATGGATTGCGATACCACCGGCGTCGAGCCGGATTTCGCGCTGGTGAAATTCAAGAAGCTCGCCGGCGGCGGGTATTTCAAGATCGCCAACCAGTCGCTGCGCCCGGCGCTGTCCAACCTGGGGTACACCCCCGAGCAGATTCATGAGATTCTCCGTTACGTGATGGGCACGCTCACGCTGCACGATGCGCCGCATGTGAATTACCAGTCGCTGAGGCAGGCGGGATTCACCAAGGAGGAACTGGATGCCATCGAGGAAACGCTGCCGGCGCAGTTCGAAGTGGGATTTGCATTCAGCCCCTGGTCGCTCAGCAAGGCGACGCTGGATCGGCTGAATATTCCCGAAGCCACCTGGCAGAAGACGGGATTTAATCTCCTGCAGCACCTGGGTTTCACCAAGCGGCAGATCAACGAAGCGAACGATGCGATCTGCGGGCACGGCACGGTCGAAGGCGCGCCGCACTTGAAGGAAGAGCATCTGACTGTCTTCGACTGTGCCAGCAAATGCGGCCGGCATGGCCAGCGGTTTATCGCGGTGGAGGGGCACATCCGCATGATGGCCGCGGCCCAGCCGTTCATCACCGGGGCTATTTCCAAGACAATCAATCTTCCCGGCGAAGCCACCGTTGAGGAGATCAAGCGCAGCTATCACTTGAGCTGGAAGCTCGGACTGAAGGCGAATGCGCTATATCGCGACGGCTCGAAACTGTCCCAGCCGCTGAACGTCAAGAGCGATGATGAACTCGAAAGCGTCGAGGAGGAAGATGAAGACGCGGTGGAAGCCGCGCGCGAGGAAGTCGCCATTGAAGTGGTGCAGGCGGCGAGCGCGCTCTTCGGCGGCAAGGCGACGAGCAGCGACAATCTCGTTCCCGCACACACGCATGTCGTTGAGAAGATCGTCGAGCGGATCGTCGAGCGCCCGCTGCGGCGGCGATTGCCCGATACGCGCAATGCCACGACGCATAAATTCGATGTCGCGGGGCACGAGGGATACATCACCGTCGGTCTGTATGCCGACAATTCCCCCGGCGAGATTTTCATCCGCATGGCCAAGGAAGGCAGCACGATCGGCGGTCTGATGGACACGATCGCCACGCTCGTTTCGGTGAGCCTGCAATACGGCGTACCGGTGGAATCGCTTGTGCGGAAATTCGAGCATGTGCGGTTCGAGCCCAGCGGCATGACGCGAAACCCGGAGATTCCGTTTGCCAAGAGCCTCGTGGATTACATCTTCCGGTGGCTGGCGATGGAATTCGTCGGCGGATACCGCGCCAAGAATGCCCCGCATCGCGAAAGCCGCTCGGCAGATGCGGAAGCGGAAACAGAATCTTCGCCCCCAGCGCAAAGCGCGGCGCCACCCGCGCCGCGCAAAGGCGGAAATGGGCACGGCCCGCGCATGGAGCCGGACACGGCGCGTCCATTCGCCTACAGCGAAGATGAGATGCAATCCGAAGCTGACGCCCCACCGCCCGAGCAAGTCGGTGGAACCAATCTGCGGCTGGCGATCGTGGCCGATCCGCTTAGCCAGCAGACCTCCGAATTGCAGGCCGATGCCCCTGCGTGCGATGTCTGCGGCAGCATCACGGTGCGCAGCGGGACGTGCTACAAATGCCTCAACTGTGGAAATTCGATGGGTTGCAGCTAAATCACGTTACGCCGATATCGCGCCGCAGCGGATATTATGGCGCTGTACCGCGGCAATGGCCTGGTTCAAGAGGTGCGTGCCTTTTCGGCTTTCGAGGCTGTTCTCGACTTTACGGAACGAGATCCCCACGCGCATCGAGCCGTCGGATTTCAGGCTGCCGCGATAAATCACGCTCATATCAAACATGGCCTGCTCGTCTTTGTAGCTGATCTCCGCGCGAAGGCGGTCTCCCACGGCGATGGCTTCGGGGCCGAGGCGATGCTTGAGGATGTTCAGGCACATGCCGCCGACGCTCAGATCGACCAGTTCGACTTTCAATAGCATCGAGGGTTTGGGTTTATCCCGCAGGATCCAGTGCGGAGGAATTTTCCAGACTACCATATCCAGTGGCGGATCGGTTCTCACCGGCGCGCGGAAATGCGCCCGGCGCTGGCGGAGGATGAATCCACAGGGCGAATCACAGCGGACAATCGCCGGGCCGGCATTTGTTTCCTGCGACAGGATATTCGCCTGGAATTCGATGGCTGCCCCGCTGATTCCGAATCGGAATGTGGCGGTCAATCCCGCGGCGATCGTCTCGGGGGTGACATTCGGCGGAAGGAAGCTGGTTTCAAAGCGGAATCCCCCGCCATCGCGGCCGGCAAATCTGGCGCTGAATGACTGGGTTTGCGAATCGCACTCGATGGATGCGATCGCATCGCGGCAATTACTGATCGCACTGTCCACTATTTCCTGATGGGCGGCTTCCATTGCGAAGTATCCTGTTTAACGAATGTGTTCTTTATTCCTCATCGTCCGAATTTGCGGGGTGCCTGAAAAGACGATGGAAAAAATGCGCCGGATTGGCGCCAGAGCGGAAATTATCGGCCCATCACTTGTTGGAATCTGATTTTCCGCCGCCCAGAATCTGGTTGACGGCGTTCTGCAGTTTGGGTTGAAGGCTTGGCGCGAGCTGCTTGATTTCCGTCCCGGCGAAATTCTGGAACTGGCCGGCGAATCCCGACCCAAGCTGCGAGGAAACCGCAGACAATTCCTGGGAAATAATCAGTTTCACCGGCGGAGAGAGATTCGAGTCAGCCACCGCCTTCGCGGCCAGTGCGGTGGACGTTTGCAGAACGACGTCTCGAATCGCCGCCCCGTTCTGGTTGCCCCCGTCGTTGCCGACATTCTTCAAGGTCAGCGATGCCACCGGCACCTGGATGGAATTGGCCAGCCCCGGAATTCCCGGCAGGAACGTCACTTGGGCATCGTTCAAATCCAGTTCATCGATGACCAGCTTGATCGGCTGCGTCTCCTGTCCGCTGCTGGTCTTGGGCGACTGCGGCATCTGGTGCAAAAGCGCATTGAGATTAAGCTGAACGTTCGCCTGCTCGATCACAAGGACCGGATGATCGATCACCACCTGCTCGACGTGAATCGGATTGGCGGTCAGTTGTCCATATCTCACCGAAACGGTTGTCCCGCCGAGGGTGAATATCTGCGGCGCGGTAAAGTTTGGCGGCGATGAAACGAGCAGATTTTGCAGGCTCAGTTGCCCGCCGAAGATCGACAGGTGCGCCGAATCGAGCGTGGTGTTAACACCCAGCGACGCGGTCGCCTGGCGCTCGATCACGGATCGGATGATTGAATTGATTGAGAAGTATGCAACTACACAGACAGCTACAATAATCAGCAGCACGAGAAGAAAAATTCTCCAAAACCATTTCATCAGAGACAGATTGTACGCAAATTCGTCGGCAAAATAAGGGCAAATTTGCGAATTAAGCGGCGATGTACCGGCTGAAAAAATTTTGCCTTTTTTTTCAGCAACCTGGTCTTGAGGGTTGACACATCGACAGGCGTTCTTAGAATCGCGTGCGCTTGACCGCCTAAGCCCCCCAACCATTTGGGCGGCGCGGAGAACCCAGCGCGAGGTAATTGCGACTGCCTCGCGTCGCCGGTTTGAAAGTTTATCAGCATCAGGGTGTTTAATCGTCCGGGTGTTGTTCAGCTAGTAAGGCCGGCCGGGGCGAATCGGCATTTGTGCGCGAAGGGCATTATTCCCCTCCATCGGGGGACTGTTCCAAGCGGCCGAGGGAGACTTTCAACTCCCAGCCCGTCAGCTAACTCCGTAGGCATATGAAAGGGATCAATGCGCCTTCTGGCGTTTCGATCCTTCGGGTCTTCCCATAGGTTTAGCCTGGCGGCGGTGTCGTCTTTACCGCCCGGGCGTTTGGCGCCACTTGTGGCGCAAGGAGATCTGTCATGCTTCAGTCCGAAACGCTACGGAAAGCGATCGAGAATCTCATCGATGCCAAGCTCGTGGACGCGATGGCTCGCCCCGACGGCTTGAACCGGCTGCTGGCTCACCGCCGCACCGGTGTTGCCGCGCCCGACATCAGGAACGCCGAGCGCAGGCTGGAAGAAACCCTCGGTGAGCTGCTCAATTTCGCTGAGCTTCACGCGGAGCAGGCTGCCTGAACCATGGAGTAAACTCAGGATCAGCGTCTCCGCATTTCAGGAGATGGATTGACGGTACGGCCGGCCGGTCTTTAAGGGACTGGTCGGCCGCCATCGTTTTGCCAGTTGGGGAACGACCGCTCCGAAAATATTCGGCACCGTGAAATCCGGCAGCGGCGGCCGCTCGGCGCGTGGATCCACGGCCTTGAAAATCGCCCCGATCAATCGAAATCCCGCCCCGACTTTCTGCCGGAACCGAAGCCGCGGACGCTTTGCGTTGGGCTTCAGCAGCATCACCGTCACATCATCCTCGGACAAATTCCCCTCATGCTGCGCGGATATTTTATCGAGCAGCGCCTGGATGAATTGTTCGCTCGGCTCGATATCGATCGATTCCGCGAGCCGCAGCAAGCCCTTTGTGCCGAGCATCTGCCCGTCGCTGCCGTGAGATTCAACCAGCGCATCGGTGTAACACACGACAAGATCGCCCGAGGCGAGTTCGATGTCGAACTGCTCGTAATCCATGAAATCCATGATCCCCAGCGGGACATTGCGCGGCGTTTCGCCCTCATCCCGCTCAAGTTCCAGGACCGACCAGCTTTTCGTGGCGGCGGTAAACAGCAGCGGCGGCGGATGGCCGGCGTTGCAGACCGTCAGCACCTGGCTGGGGGCGAAAAATGTCGTCGCCAGCGCGGTGGCGAAACGCCCCTGCCGCGACATCGCCACGAACTGGCGATTCAGCGAGCGGACGAATTTGGTTTGATCCAGAAAGTTGACGTATCGCCGCATCAGCTTGCGAAGCGCCGCCGCCGATTCCGCCACGGCATCGCCATGTCCCGACACATCGGCAAGCAGCATGCGATTGATACGTCCGGTGGCGCAACTCGATGCGTAATAAATATCCCCGCCGAATGCGGCGTTGCCGTACGGCTTGCTGTAAACCCAGGCATCGAGACCACCTAGCTGCACCCCGCGGGCAATCAGCGCGCTGCCGCCCCAGACTTCCATGCACTGCATGTATTGGCCATCATCGCCGGGCATCGAGTCATTGTACGCATGTCCGTGGAGTTTGCCGATTGATAAAAATGGCGCCGGCGGAATACCGTTGGGGCATTCCGCCGGCGTGGTTTGCTCGCGGCCGGGTGTAAGCCGAATTCTGTTGCCCCGTTCCCGAAGGAACGAGGCGACGACCATTTCTCTGGGCCGGCTGTTGCCAGCCGGCTCAAGCAGCCTACCCGCGGATGTTCCGGCTTTCACCGAAGCGCCCTGTGGCCGGGGCTTTCCGCTTATTTGGCCTTGCTGCCGGTGGGGTTTACCATGCCGCCGGAGTCACCCCCGGCGCGGTGCGCTCTTACCGCACCATTTCACCCTTACCCGTCGATTGCTCTCGGGGCGGTTTATTTTCTGTTGCACTATCCGTCGGATTGCTCCGCCTTGATGTTATCAAGCACCAGGCCCGTCAGAGCGGTATGACCCGCTCGTCTGCAGTTCGGACTTTCCTCACCGGGAAAAATTTCCCGGCGCGATCGCCACTTCGGCCGCGATCATGCAATTATATTCGGCCGAACCGTGAAATGAAAATGCAAACCACTGAGGACTCAATCCTTGCCAAGTGCGCGATCGATTTTTTTCAGAGTTTTCAGCGTCGGCGGATGTTTTCCAGACTCGATCCGCGACAAGGTTTCCTGGCGAATACCGGCGCGCTTGGCGAGTTCCTGTTGGGTCAGGCCAGCGGACTTGCGGTCGGCGACGATATCGCGGGCGATAGAAGCAAGAATGAATGCAGCAGCCGGCCGGCGACCGGATCGGTCCCGAGGCGGGAGGGATGGCATTGCTCCATCCGCCGCCGCAAGACGCTTGCCGGAGCGGAGGCGCAAATAATCGGCCTCTTCAAGGATTACGAGCCGTTTGCCGGCAATTTGGATCGTCTGTGCGACCATTGGTTACTCCTCATAGAATCCATCGCGGTGTCCGGCCTTTTCGATCACGATGATGCCGCCGTCGACATAAAACTGAACGCGATAATCGCCGGTGCGGATTCGAAAATGACCGGCTAGATTTCCGCGAAGCGGCTTGGCGCCGCTCACCCTCGGCCATTTTTCCAAACGGCGGACGATATCGAATATCCGAAGGCGGACGACCTTCGGCAGCGCGACGATCTGATCTTCAGCCTCGCGAGAAACCTCAACCTTCGCGATTTTCAGATTATGACATGCCACGTCATAAGGTCAAGATACGCTATTCACCGAAGGTCTACTATCGCCGCGTGACTGCCTGCCCTTGAGGCGGCCGTCACCGGCGCATATCATCCGTTTTTCAGCGAGTGAAACTCCACTATGCCCTCAAAACCCAAATTAAATCCCTTTGCGGCCGAATCCAAACTATCCACGCTGGGCGGCGACGTGTCGATCTTCCGCCTCAACCGGTTGTCGGAATTGAAACTGGGCGATATCGACCGATTGCCCTATTCGATCCGCATTCTGCTGGAAAGCTGCCTACGCAATACCGACAACTTCGAGGTCAGCGAGCAGGATGTGCGCCGCCTCGCGGCGTGGAAAGCGGACGCCGTTGAGCCGGCCGAGCTGCCGTTCAAGCCGGCGCGCGTCATCCTCCAGGATTTCACGGGAGTTCCGTGCGTCGTCGATCTGGCCTCCATGCGCGCCGCCATGAAACGCGCCGGCGGCAATCCGCAGAAGATCAATCCGCTCGTCCCGGTCGATCTCGTGATCGATCACAGCGTGCAGGTGGATGATTTCGGCAACCGATTCGCCCTGTTCAACAACGCAAAAAAAGAATTCGAGCGCAATCGCGAGCGATACGAATTCCTGAAATGGGGACAGAAATCGTTCAAAAATTTCACCGTGGTTCCCCCGGCGACAGGGATCGTGCATCAGGTCAATCTGGAATATCTCGCCAAGGTTGTGCAGGTGCGCGATGGCGTGGCATTCCCCGATAGTCTCGTCGGCACGGACAGCCATACCACAATGATCAACGGCCTGGGCGTGCTGGGCTGGGGCGTCGGCGGCATTGAGGCCGAGGCCTGCATGCTCGGGCAGCCGATTTACATGGTCACGCCGCAGGTGGTCGGCTTCCGCCTGCATGGCGAGCTTCCCGAGGGATCGACCGCGACCGACCTGGTTCTGGTGGTCACGCAAATTCTCCGCTCGCACAACGTCGTGGACAAATTCGTGGAATTCTACGGCGACGGATTGGCGACGATGACCGTCGCCGATCGCGCCACGATCGCCAACATGGCCCCGGAATACGGCGCGACGATGGGATTCTTCCCCGTTGACGATCAGACGCTGAAATATCTGCGCCTCACCGGCCGCGATGAGAAGCTGGTCGACCTCGTCGAGCGGTACTGCAAGGAGCAGGGCCTTTGGCGGCAGAGCGCCGCGACGCCGACATTCACTGAGACGCTGGAGCTTGACCTGGCGACGGTGATGCCCAGCGTTGCCGGCCCGCGCCGGCCTCAGGACCGGGTGGATTTGCGCGGCGTCAAGCAGTCGTTTCGCTCGACAATGGTGGATGTGTTCAAAAAGAACGTCGGCGAAAGCGCCACGCCCCGGCTCGACCGCTGGTCGTCCGAAGCGCCGGTGAACAGCACCGCCGATGAAGCCGACACCACAAAACATCTTCACGATGATCTGAAAAGCGAATCGGCCGTGATGGTGCTTGATGATCAGTGGGTGAAGCTGACGCACGGCGACGTGACGATTGCCGCGATCACAAGCTGCACGAACACGAGCAATCCCTCGGTGATGGTGGCGGCCGGGCTGCTGGCGAAGAAAGCGGTGGAGCGCGGGCTGCGGGTTCCGCCGTATGTGAAGACATCGCTGGCGCCGGGCAGCCGGGTTGTCACCGATTATTTCAACAAGGCGGGTCTAACGCAGTATCTCGATCAGCTTGGATTCAACACGGTGGGATACGGCTGCACGACCTGCATCGGTAACAGCGGCCCATTGCCCGATGCGATCGCCCGCGCGGTGGAGAGCCGCGACCTGGTCGTGGCGGCGGTGCTTTCGGGAAACCGGAATTTCGAGGGGCGCGTTAATCCTCTGGTGCGCGCCAATTATCTCGCCAGTCCGCCGCTGGTGGTGGCGTTCGCGCTGGCGGGATCGGTGGATGTGAACATCATGGACGAGCCGCTCGGCAAGGGGCGCGACGGCAAGCCGGTCTATCTCCGCGATATCTGGCCAATGCAGGCGGAGGTGGATCAGACCGTCGCGAGCTGCCTCACGCCCGATATGTTCCGCACGCAGTACGCCAACGTGGAAAGCGGCAACAAGGAGTGGAACGAAATTCCGGTCAAGGGCGGAGAGCTTTTCAATTTTGAAGAGAAAAGCACATACATTCAGGAACCGCCGTTTTTCACTCACCTGACGCCCAAAGCCGGAAAAATTGAGCCGATCATCGGCGCGCGCGTTCTGGTGATGGTGGGCGACAGCGTGACGACCGATCACATTTCGCCCGCGGGCGCGATCAAGAAGGACAGCCCCGCCGGGAAATTTCTGATGGACCAGGGCGTCACCCCACTGGACTTCAACCAGTACGGGTCGCGCCGCGGCAACGACCGCGTGATGACCCGCGGAACCTTCGCCAATATCCGCCTGAAAAATCTTCTGGCTCCGGGAACCGAGGGGGGCGTCACAAAATATCTCCCCAACGGCGAGGTCATACCGATTTACGACGCCAGCATGAAATACCAGGCGGACAAGGTTCCATTGGTGGCTCTGGCCGGCAAGGATTACGGCATGGGCTCCAGCCGCGACTGGGCCGCCAAGGGAACATTGCTCCTGGGCATCAAAGCCGTCATCGCCGAAAGTTTCGAGCGGATTCACCGCAGCAACCTGGTGGGCATGGGCGTGTTGCCCCTGGTGTATAAACCGGGCGAAACCCGCGCGAGCCTCGGGCTCACGGGCGAAGAAACGTTTGAAATCCAGATCGACGACAAACTTCAGCCGAAACAGGCCGTGACCGTAAAAGCCGGCGGAAAGACGTTCACCTGCACGTGTCGAATCGACACGCCGGTTGAGGTGGAGTATTACCGCAACGGGGGAATTTTGCAGACGGTGCTGCGAAAGATGCTAAGCGGAGCGTAACCGGAAATTCAATCATCGCCGCCGCCGCCGCCACAATCGCCGCCGTCGGATTCGCCACCGTCGGATTCGCCGGCATCTGATTCGTTCTCATCATCAGAGTTGGCCGATCCGGACGATCCACCGCCGCCGTCGATGTAAGCTCCACCGCCGCTGTCATGGACATACGAATAATTCGTTGGGCGGTGGAATCGCCAGTAGACCACCAGGATCACGACAAGCACGAAGAGCAACTTGCGACATTCCGAAAGAGTCATAAGACCTCCGGTTTGTGCCCGGATTGTCCCCGAGATTCATTCGGAACGTGTGAATTCGCGCGCGGATTCTTAACCCGCGTGGCGACAGCGGCTAAGCCCTCTCGCTTTAGTCATAAACCCATTTCCCTATTTTTGCCGCGCATTTTTGGATATAAGGTCGGGAATGGGACCAGCGCTTTACAAACGGGTCGCGGAACTGCGTGCCGGATTTGACAGCTCCCAGGCCATGCTCACCGCCGTCGCCGGCGCGATGCGCGCCGCTCGCACAGAGCCAGCGTCTGTGACGCCGGTTTTCGCCGATCTAAAGCCCCTGCTCCTAGAAGACGATTTCCTTGGCCGGATCCACCAGGCGATCAGCGCGCCGCTTCTTGAGTCCGCCTATCGCGCCACCGCCCGCGATCGCCGAAAATTCACCGCTGCCGAGATTCCGGCGGTGACGCAGCTCTTCACTCCAAAATTTGTCGTCGAGTTTCTGCTGCAAAATACGCTCGGCAAATTATGGATCGAGGCGCATCCGGATTCGGTTTTATCTGAGAGATGGAAATGGATGACACGCCGCAAAGACATGGGCGGGACACCCATGCCACTTGCCAGAGAGCTTCGCATCTGCGATCCGGCGTGCGGGACGATGAATTTCGGGCTCGTCGCGATCGATATGTTGCGCGATATGTATCGCGATGAAATTCAAAACGCGGGTCGGCCCGGCTGGCCGACCGCCGCCGATTGCTGCCCAGAACACGAAATCGATTCGCTCATAATCCGGCAAAACCTGGTTGGCTTCGACATCGACCCACAGGCCATCGACCTCGCCCGCCAGACCCTCGAACTGAAAATCGGCCGGTCGATCGGCGATGCCGAACATCAACTGTCCGTCCGCGACACGCTTTTTGATCGCATACCAGACTCATTCGATGTGATCGCCACCAATCCGCCGTATCTTTCCTCAAGGAATCTCGATCCGAAAATCGTCCGCCGGCTCAAGGCAAAATATCCCTCCGCCTGGCGCGACCACTACACCTGCTTCCTGATGCAATCGCTCGAGATGCTCTGTCCCGGCGGGCGGTTGGGAATTCTTTCCATGCACTCGTTCATGTTCACCGGCGCTTTCCAGCGGATGCGGCGCGAAATCGGTCAGCAGGCGGACGTGCAAACCACCGCACATTTCGGACCGGGGCTTTTTCAAATCGGCAATCCCGGCACCCTGCAAACCGCGGCGATCGTGCTCCAAAAAAAGCCGGCCACCGCCGATGCGGCAATTTTTTATCGTCTGGTCAATGCTGATGACAAGCAATCCGCATTGCAGGAGGCCGTGGAATCGTCCAGTGGTTTTCGCCTGTCGCAATCGGATTTGACCGCCCTGCCCCGGTGTGCGTGGATGTACTGGATATCCCCGCCGGTTCGCCGCGCTTTTGCCGAGTTGCCCAAGCTGGGCGAGATCGCCCCGCCGCGGCAGGGGCTGGCGACGACGGACAATGCGCGTTTCGTCCGCTATTGGTGGGAGGTTGAATCGCCCGGCTGTTCGCAGCCGCGGGAAAAATGGAAACCGTACGCCAAGGGCGGACGATTCCGCCGCTGGTATGAATCCGCCCGCCATCGCGTCAACTGGGAGAATGACGGCCGCGAAATCAAGCAGGCGATCGTCGACCGATATCCGTACCTGGACGGACAGTGGCGATGGGTGGCGAAGAACAGCGCCTGGTACGGCCGCGAGGGAATTACCTATTCGTATCTCACCAGCGGCTCATTCAGCGCCCGGCAGCTTGCGGCAGGGACGATCTTCGACGTCGCCGGGTCGTCGCTGTTTCCCAACGATTCGCTGGCGATTCTGGGGTTTCTCAATTCCAGCGCCGCTGCCGAACTGCTGTCGGCGATCAATCCGACCGTCAATTTCCAGGTGGGCGATCTTCGGCAGTTGCCGATACCCGCAAATCTTCCGGATGAGTTGCGAGAGGCTGTATCGCGAGCCGTCGACTGCACGCGCAAGCTTGATTGTTTTGACGAGACCAGCGCGGATTTCGTCGCGCCCGAGCCGTGGGACCAGTCGATATCCCGCGGGCTGCAATCGGAAATCGCCGCGGCGGAACAATCGGTCAATCAAATTACCGGCGAGTTGTACGAGATCAGAATCAAGCAGCGAAAACTCGCTCCATTACGCACGGATCGAGATGATCTTGCCCGCCGCTGGATCAGTTATGCCGTCGGCATCTGGCTTGGGCGATGGGAAAGATCGCCGCGTGGCGAGTTGGCCATGCTGGCGCCGCTGGATCCGGCGCTTGAGCACGATTTGCGGGAAATCCTGAGCCAGCGCGCCGGCGAGCAGGCCGCGCATGAAATCATCGGGCGCGTCGGCGGCCTGGAAAAATTTCTCTCTGGTGAATTCTTGAGTTGGCACCCGCTGCTCTATCGCGGCCGGCCGGTGTTCTGGGGATTTTGCGGCAACGGCAAAACCGTAGCCTTCGCCGCGCCGGTCGCCGATGCGGCTGTGATGCGGCGGGCGATAAAAGCCATCAGCGGCGAGATTCCGAAAAAGTGGAAGCCGTCCATCGACGATGGGTTTCTCATCAACCTCGCCCCGCTATGGCCGTGGATTGCCGCGCGCAAGCTACGCGAATCGCTGCGTGAAACCTGGATGGACATGGAGCAGGGCCGGTATGCGTTTTCACACACCGCCCGCCAATGCGCAAAAATCAGTCGAGGATCGACCGTTGGATACGGTCCTGGTCTTCGGCCTGGGCGCCGGCGGATTTTGCAGGCGTCAGCCGGCCGGTGAATTCCGCGCCGATGAGAAATCCAGTGCGCTGCGTTGCGCAGTGCGCCACGCGGCAGATGAGCGGAGCATCCGATTGCTGGCCGTCCTTCGTAGGAAGCCGCACCAGGAACGAGCTGCCGATCTCCAGCGGTACGTCGCTTTCCAGTCGAATCCCCCGCGGGGAAACGTCGCGCAGCCTCGCCTGCGACCATTCGGTTTCGGAACTAATCCCGAAATTGACCGCGATGGGCACCCGGATGGACGTCCTTGGCGCACGGCGCTTGTCCTTACGCTGCTGGCTTGGATCGGCCGACTGAATCAACTCGATCGCCTCAACAAACTGTGAATCAGTAAATTTCATGCAGAGGAATTTCCGCTGTTAGATTGAGCGGACACACCTCAATTACTATCGGCATGGGGAGCAGCGGGCTGAGATTGCCCGTGAAAATTTATCGGCCGAATTTGGCGATAATCGCATCGGCAAAGCCGTCCGTGGTCGTCGATCCACCCAGGTCGACGGTGAGATGTTTACCCTCGGCCAGAACCGTGTCGTAGGCGTGCTTGATCTTCTCGGCGATCTCCGTTTCGTGGAGATGGTTCAGCATCATGACCCCCGACATGATCAGCGCCAGCGGATTGGCGATCCCCTTGCCGGCAATGTCCGGCGCCGAGCCATGAACGGCCTCGAAGATGGCCGCGTCATCGCCGATGTTGCTCCCCGGCACCACCCCCAGGCCCCCCACCAGGCCGGCGCACAGGTCACTCACCAGATCACCGTAAAGATTCTCCATCAGCAGCACGTCGAAGCGATCGGGGTTCTGCACCAGTTTCATGCAACCGGCGTCGATGATCAGCTCCAGGTAATCGATGTTGGGATATTCTTCCTCGTGAATCTGCCGGGCGCAATCGAGAAACAGGCCGTCGGACATCTTCATGATGTTGGCCTTGTGGAACACGGTGATGCTCTTGCGGTGCCGGCGCGTGGCATATCGGAAGGCGTAGCGTGCGATTCGCGTGCAGGCGGCTCGGCTCGCGACCTTCATGCTCGTCACCACGCCCGGCACCACTTCGTTTTCGATCCCGCTGTAAAGCCCCTCGGTGTTTTCGCGGACGATCACCATGTCCACGCCTTCGTAGCGGGTCTTGATTCCCGCCAGCGATCGCACCGGCCGCACCGCGGCGTAGAGCCCCAGTTTCTGGCGAAGCTGCACGTTGACCGATTTGAACCCCTTTCCCACCGGCGTGGTCACCGGGCCCTTGAGCGCGATCTTGTGCGCCGAGACGGCCGCCAGCGTGCGCTGCGGCAAAACATTCTCCAGCCCCTGCTCCAGCGCACTGGCACCGGCGGGCATCTCCACCCACTGCACGGAAAACCCGCCCGCCTCCAGCACGCGGCACGTGGCCCGCGTCACTTCCGGACCGATTCCATCACCGGGGATCAACACAACCGTGTGCTTGGCCATGGACGGCAATATCGTTCATCACCCGATCCAAAGCAATCCCGCCAGCGTTAACAATAAAACCACGAGTGTAATCAGCGCGTACATCCGGTCGCGGTCGTGAAACGCGAAAATGAGGAACGACGCCAGCACCCGCATGATCGGCGTGAAGACCAGCAGGTAAATTCCCGCCTCGATCACGCGCTTTCCCTCGCCGTGGGCGATTCCCCGGCAGATCACCGAGGGGCGATAATCAAATCCATCGGTCTTGATACGCTCGACGGAAATCCGGTTGTGAATGAACGTGATCGCGATGCCTGCGAGCATGACGATCGTGGAGACCACCACGCCGATGCGCAGCACCCATGCGGATGCTTCCGACACGGCATCGGTCGATTCGGATGGCCCGGTATTTTGCTGCGTGGACTCGCTCACTGATGCCCTCCCAAGCCGCGGATGAGCATTTGAATGCCCACGATCGCCAGCAGCAGCGCGAATATCTTCCGAATGATCGAATTGGACAGCTTTTCCATGATCAGCGTGCCGATAAAAGCGCCGATCAAAACGAACACGGCGACCGGGACGACCATATACGGCAACACCTGCCCCCGGCGCAGATAAACCCCGGCGCCGGCGGCGGCGGTGACGCCGATCATGAAATTGCTGGTGGCCGTGGAAACCTTGGTCGGCACCTTCATCGCGACTTCGTGGGCAATCACTTTCACCACCCCCGCACCGATTCCCAGCACACCGGAAATCACCCCCGCGGCAAACATGATCACCAGCGTCCAGGGAATGCCCGTCACCTGGTACGGCACATCTCTTCCCAGGTGTTTGTCGTAATATGAGCCGTTCATCCGCAGGGCCGTGGCCAGCTTGTCGTTGTGAACGTTCTGCGGAAGTTCTTCGCCGAGCTTTGCGAAAATGGGAACCAGTGAAATCAGCAGCAGAACGCCAAAAAGAACGTACAGCAAGCTGGGATTGATATGCCCGGCCAGATATCCCGCGCCCAGCAGCGCGCCGGCGGCGGTGGAAAGCTCCAGAAACATCGCGATGCGCACGTTGGTGATGCGATCCTTCACATAAACCGACCCCGCCCCGCTGGAGACCGCGATCACGGAGACGATGCTGGCGGCAATCGCCTGCTCGATGGGCACTTTCATGAGAATCGTCAGCACCGGCACGATCACGATCCCGCCCCCCAGGCCGCTGATCGATCCAAGAATTCCCCCGGCAAGTGACGCCGCCGCGACCTCGCTAAGCCAGATCAAGGATTGCATCGTTTCGGACAACATGATGGGGATTGCCTATTTCCTGGGGGGACACGCGAACTTGCACTCCCTTCTGTGACAATATCGGATAATCCGCCGGTTCGGCAATGTCCATCGCTCTTTCCAATTCTGACTGAGTGTATTAACGCCGAGCACACCGAGTGCGCCGAGGACGCCGAGAATTAGAAGCATTTATCGGCGTCCTCGGCGCACTCGGCGACCTCGGCGTTACCATTGATTTCGAATCGAAAAATTGTGCGGATAAAGAGCGGATAATAAGCGCAAACTCGTCATATTTGAGCGCTACAGCCAATTTGATATTTTGCGCCCGGTCATTCACTTGACACCCCCACCTCTGTTAGGTTAATGTACTCCCATACACCCGCCGAACAGCGGAGAAACTGGAGTCTCTCGGCCATGAATCTCACACCCAGGCAGCTCGATGTTGTCGTTGCGATTCGGAATTATCGCCATATCAATGGATTTGCGCCCACGATGCAGGAGCTGGCCGATCAGCTCGGCACCAGCAAGGTCACGATTTTTGAGCATGTGGGGGCGCTGGAGCGCAAGCGGGTGATTCGGCGCGACAAGCACAAGGCGCGGTCGCTGGAGATCATCGCCCAGGATCGGCTTCCCGACGAAAATCGTTCGACCAAGCTGCCAATGCTGGGAAACATCGCCGCCGGCTCGCCCATTGAAGCCATCGAAAATCGCGAGGAACTTGACCTTGAAGAGATGTTTCGGTCGCGAAACGGCGTGTACGTCCTTCGCGTGCGGGGTGAATCAATGATCGAAGATCATCTCTGCGATGGGGATTACGTTGTCATCGAACGCAGGGATACCGCTCGCAACGGCGAACAGGTTGTCGCCCTGCTGGATTCGGGTGAAGCAACCCTCAAACGCTTCTACCGCGAGGGCGGCGGTAAAATCCGCCTCCAGCCCGCCAACGGCTCCATGCAGCCTCGCATCGTCAGCGCCGATCAGTGCCGAATTCAGGGGGTGGTCATCGGCGTGCTTCGAAGCTATAATTGACGTGCTTGGCGCAAAAAAGGCAACGCGCGACACTGTCCACGACGCACAGCAAATTCGTATTTGCAGGCGTGTTTTTGTGTACACATTCGTAGCCTTGGATTTCTGCAACTTTCTAGCCCTCAGTCCGTTATAGAGATAAAGGAGACCGCTTGGCCACCCCTGCACGCACCAATGGTTCCCCGCGCTCCAAACCCGCGGTACGTAACGCATCGGCTCCGGTCAATGGCAAGCGGGTAGCGTCCAAAGCGCCGGCAAAGGCGAGTCAAACGCCGCCCCAAAAGCCTGAGCCGAAAATCCTCTTCCAGAAGCTTTTCCATTCGATCGGCCCGCGGACTTACGCCGCCCATGTGAAAGAGTTGGGCAACGGCAATCACCTGCTGGTTTTGACCGAAGGCAAGCGCGACGCCGACACCGGCGAGGTGCGCAAAACCCGCCTGCTCATTTTCGGCGAGGATTTCAACGCTTTCTTCAAGCTTCTCTCGGATACCGCCGCTTTCATCCGGGCCAACCCCCTTTCCGAAGAGATCCGCGACAAGCGGCGAAAGATGTGGGCCAAGCGCAATCGCGAATCGCGCGCCGCCGTCAGGCCGCAGGCCGATTAGCGCAATCGGTTTTCCCCCTGCTATATTGTTTGATCCAGCGGCGACGCTTGGCGCCCCGCTGTTTATCCATCTAGGGCTTGTCTGATGAATCCCCGTGCGGCCAGACGAAGTGGATTTCGCCCGCGTGCAAGGAGCGACGACGAGCAGTATTGTACTGAAATACGGCGAGGAGGAGCGACGCCGCACGCGGGTGAAATCAACGAGTATGGCCCGCGAGGATTCATCAGACAGGCCCTAATACCATGCTCCATCTTCTCTCCCCTCGCGGCTTCACGGCAGGCGCTGTTCATGCCGGAATCAAATCCACCGCATCGCCCGATGTCGCGCTGCTGGTGTGCGCGAATCTCGCCAGCGCGGCGGCGGTTTTCACCACCAATAAAGTTTTCGCCGCCCCAATCAAGATCGGCCGCGCCCACATCCGTCATGGAAAACTGCGGGCAGTCGTCGTGAACTCCGGCAACGCCAATGCCTGCACCGGCCGCCGCGGCGAAGCAGATGCGCTCAGCATGTGCCGCCTTTCCGCCAAATCGATCGGGTGCGAAGCCAGCCAGATTCTTCCCTCTTCCACGGGAATCATCGGGCATCTGCTTCCGATGGAGAAAATCCGCCGCGGGATTAAGCAGGCCGCGGCTGGTCTGGGAAGTTCCGCCGAGCACGCAGCGCGTTTTTCCCAGGCGATTCTGACCACCGACACCCGCCGCAAATCCGCCGAGGCGCGGCTGCGGATCGGCAAGGATTTCGTCACCCTCGCAGGAGTTTGCAAAGGATCGGGGATGATCGGCCCAAACCTGGGCGACGGCGGCGCAGCGCCGCATGCCACGATGCTGGCCTACCTGACGACCGATGCGAAAATTCCGCCGAAATTGCTGCACCGAATTCTTTTGGCCGCAGCCGGAAAAAGTTTTAACGCGGTCACTGTGGACGATCACACCAGCACCAACGACACGGCGGCTATTCTCGCTTCAGGCCTTGGACCGGCAATCGATTCGCCCCGCGCCCTTCGACTGTTCACGGATGCAATGAACGAGGTATGCCAATCGCTGGCGTACCAGATCGCCGAGGATGGCGAGGGCGCCACCAAAGTCGTTCAGATCGAAGTGAGCGGCGCCCGATCGGAATCCGACGCCCGACGGATCGCCCGCGCGATCGCCGTTTCTCCCCTGGTGAAATGCGCGATGCACGGAAACGATCCCAACTGGGGGCGCATCGTCTCGGCCGCGGGTTTATGCGGCGCAGCGTTCGATCCGGACAAGTCGGAGTTGAAACTTCAGGGAACCACCGTGTTTCGCCGCGGCCAGCCCGCGCGGTTTGACCCGGCGCGTGTCAGCAAATCGCTCGATGCCAAAAAAGTTCTGGTCCGATTGAATTGCCGGCTCGGAAAATATTCGAGCACGATCTGGACGTGCGATCTGTCCAGAGATTACGTGACGATCAACGCGGACTATCACACATGAGATGTGCGCGATCAGAGCTGGGTCAGCTCGTCGAGCAACTTGTCGGCAGCGCCGTCGAGTTTTGTCCCATCCGCGTCGTAGGTGCCGTCCTGAATCTGCTGACGGATCGACGCGACTTTGTCGGTGCGGACATCGTTGGATTTCAGGGCCGCCAGCAGGGCGCCAGCGCCGGACAATTCCAGCCGATCGATGGCGCGAACGGGCGCCGCATCGGGAGCGATTTGCTTTTGGACCGGCTCCGTCACGATTTTCTGTAGGGGCGTCGTCTGCGAGATGTTGTTGATCTGACTCATGAAAGCTCTCCAGCTTTGGTCGACCGAGCATGTTGTCAGCGGATTGGCGACTCCATCGCCAAACCCCGCCGTAAAGGCCGATCGTTACATTAAAAATATCGACAGGGATCATTTCGAATCTTGAAGCGGCAGCGAGTGCTTGAATTTCTCATAAATTAACTATTATCAAGTATTTATGTAATCGCACGCTTTCCATCGCGCAAAAAAATCCGACTCAGGCGAAATTTTATCCATATCTTTTATAACCCATTTTACCCCAATTATCCAAATTACGGTCCATTCCGCTTGGCCAAAATGTTGATTGCCCTTTTTACCGGACGTGGAAATTATCGGACCCTCATAAAACACCGGGGCTGAAGCCGCCTCGCTTTCTGTCCAACCGCACTTGCTAACCGCAAATCCCACCGATACTTTGCCACGCGATGACGCACTGGCCGCTGGCGGTTTTGTTTGATTTCGATGGCGTGGTCGTCAACAGCGAACCGCTTCACCTTCTGGCATTTCAAAAAGTCCTCGCGGGAGAAAAGATCGAATTATCCGAGGAGGAATATTACCGCGAATTGATCGGCTTCGACGATCGCGGCGCGTTTCGGCATCTGTTTACCAAGCGAAATATCCCCATCGAATCCAAAGACCTTTCCCGCCTGATGACTCTCAAAAGCGAAATGGTGATGGAGCTGATTGAGGAAAAAAAATATCACGCGCTGCCCGGCGTCGAGGAATTTGTGCGCGGGCTGTGGCGGCATTATCCGCTGGGCATCTGCTCGGGCGCATTGTGCGAGGAAATCGAGGCGATGCTGGAAGGCGTTTCGCTGCGCGACTGCTTCGCTACTATCGTGGCGGCCGAGGATGTTCCCGTCGGCAAGCCCGATCCGCGCGGATACGTCCTGTGCATGGAACAGCTTTCGCGGCTCAGCAGCATAGCGCTGAAGCCGGCCGATTGCCTGGTGATCGAAGATGCGCCCAGCGTGATCAAAACCGTGAAAGCCGCTGGATTTGCGACGCTGGGAGTGGCCACGTCGCACGACATCGAAAAACTTCACGAGGCGAAGTGGCGCGTGCAGACTCTCAAGCCGGCCGAGGTTTTGAAACAAATCCCCAAGCTGAAAATCGGCGTTTGAACTTTACACAAAGCGGTCAATCGCGCGGCGCGGGCTGGTCGGGGCTGGGGACATAGGTGTTGGCCGCCGGCGTGGGGAGCCCGGGATCGGAATTGGGCAGCGCCGGCATCACGGGATGGGCCGCGGGCTGTTCGTTGGCAAGCAAACCGGGGCCCGGCTCCATGCCGATCCGCAGCAGGGCGCTGTTCACCTGATCATCATTCTGATTGATCCGGTACGCATCGCGCAGCACCTGGCCCGCTTCCTGGTTCTGCGATAATTGCTCCAGATAAAGCCCGAATTCCCGCTGGGCGACGAAACTGTCGGCATCGATGCGCACAGCCCGGCGATAGTCGGTCAGCGAGGTGTCGGCATCGCCGCGGTAACGATAAATCCGGCCGAGCAAACGATATTGCTCGCTCGAATTGCTCTGAAGCGCCGTCTGCTCGATGAGATCGGTTTCGCTTCCGGTCGGGTCATTCGCGGCGACGATATGGGCAAGGCGATCAAATGCGTTGTCATGCATTGCTACGCTGTAATGAGCCGAGTCCGGCCTGGGCATTAACTGGAGCGACGTTTTGTAGGCGTCGATAGCCTCGTGATATGACTGGATCTGCTCGTAGCACATCGCCAGCCAAAATTCGCTTTCAGGATCGGCCGGATTTTGCCGGATGGCGTTGCGGAAGCAACCGGCGGCCTCGGGGAAGCGGCCGTCGTTGTATTGCTGCATGCCCTGGCGCTTGGCGTCGTTCGACCAGGTCAGCACGTCGACGCCCTGCATCGAGCTGCAACCGGCAAGGGATGCGCCCAGCAAGCCCGTCAGGACCATTCGGCGGAAAAATCGTTTGTTGGTGATGTTCATTGGCTACCTCCTTGTAGCGCTCGAGTGAGGATTCCTTTGAGCAATAGGGTAACGAATTGCGATTGGGATGCAAGAGCTGCGCGTGGGGATTGCAGATTTTGCGCGAATCGCGGTGCTTCGCACCGCCGCTAAATGGGTCAGACGGGTTGGGCAATCTCCGGGGAATCGATCGCTACAATCGGCGGGATGTAGTTGCCTGTCGAGAGGATCACCTTGAACGCTTCTTCGGTGGTCATTCCGATGAATTGACACCGGCTGGCGCGGACGAAATAGAGCCGGCCGGTGATGGGATTGGGCGAGGAGGGGACAAATACGCAGTAGCACGGCTCATCAGCCATCACCAATCGCCCGCTGCAAAAGCCCATCAATCGCATGGTGCCGGTTTCATCGGGGATCAGCACCACCCTGGAAAATGTGCCTTCCGTGCCGCCGGGGGTGAGCGCGATCTGCTTCCAACCCTGGTAGAGAAATCGGATCCCCGGCAGCCGCATGATGACGGCATCGAGCAATTGCAGGAGGTATTTGCCGATCAGGCTGTTGGTAATCACCCCCGTCGCATAAATCGCCGCCAGCGTCAGAAAAACGCCAAGGAAATGGATCCGCCGATTAAATAGCCACTGGGTGAAGACGACCGTTTTGTCGTCCACCCACCAGAGGATGAACGCCGTTACAGCCAGCGGGATGAACGCGAACAATCCCGCGAGGAATGTGGTGCGGATGTTAGCGTAGCGGTGGGTTTTGGGATTTTGGTCTTTCATTGTTGCGTCGAGTTCTGACGGAGCGCTGAGATCGAGCGGCTTCGCTCGGCCGGTCGTTGAGCAAGTATATAGTCGATTTTGCGGCCGAGCACGCTGTCGAGATGCTTTACCGCGGCGGCGCGAACATCGGCGTCGTCGCTGCCGAGGCATTCCAGCAGGAAATCCTTATCGTTTGCATAGTCTTTCGCCTGCTCATCCGTCAAAACAAAATACTCCGCCAGAAATGCGTTCACCCGCGCCGTTTGCTCCGCCGACCAGTTTTGCCGGTCGGCCGTTCGCAGGAAAAGCGCCGCCGGCTCGCCCAGGGCCTGCAGGTCTTTTTCCGCCTGCTGGCGCTCGGCAAATTCGGTGGAATCGAACCGGATGATGATGACGTTCACCTTTGCCGCCAGACCGGCGGGCGGGCGCCAATCATCCGCCAGCACCTGCCAATTGATACGCTCATCCATCATGAAGACCGCGTTTTCCTGGTGGAACATGCTGAACATCGGCCGCAGATACTTTTCAAATTCCTCGTGATGACTCAGCATCAACTCATCCAGTGTCTGAGCCTCCAGCAAAATATTTCGCGGCGGGTGCAGTTGATCGATAATCTGAACGCGCAGCGACACCGGCGGGCTGTCGGTCGGCACAATATTTTCATGCAGCGACACCGTCTCCAAATACTGATGAATTCCCGCAGTGTCTTGAAACACCCAGAGAAACGTCGGGCTGCTGAACACCTGCAAATGTCGCTCGAGATGATCCGGCTGGGTTAGATCCCAATATTCAAACATAGGATAAACCAGCTTGCCGGGCTGACCGCTGCCACGGCACGCGATGGTGGCCTGACCGGGAAGATCAAGCAGCGGAACCCGCCCGCTCACCGGTCCCGAATGCAGCATCGGCCAATCAATCGTGAGCATTCCCGCTTCCTCGCTGAAGCGAACCACCTCGCTGATGGTTTTTGCCGGCAATAGGGGAAGCTGTTTCCCCGCATCAAGATCTTTCTGCGAATTGGCGATAAACGCAACGGGATCGTTATCCACATCCGGCGCGGTCGTGGCCCCCAGCGCGGCGCAGGAAATCGCCATCCCCACCCCCATCCGCAGGAAAAGCCCGGACATGAAAGACATCAATCCTCATTATAGAGCCGGTCGCGCCCGTTTGGTTGCAACTTGCCCGCCGGTGGTGCGTCCATTTAGTGGAAGTATCGCCTTGGTTTCACCTTGTCGCCTCTTTTGGCGAGCGTACAATATTTATCCACATGAGGGCCCCCCCATGAGCAGGCTTGATTACCACGTGACGTCGATCCGAAATCGGTTGGCGCTGGGAATCTTCCTGGAAGCGCTGGCCTGGGCGGGAATGGGTCTGGGAGCGGCGGTGTTGGTCGCCATCATCGCCCAGCGCGTGCTCGACCGCACGCTGAACCACGGGGGGATGCTGCTGGCAATCGGGGCGGCGGTAACTCTTCTAACCGCTTTCATTTACAGCATGGTCCGCCGGCCCACCGAAAGCACTGCGGCGATCAAAATCGACCAGGTGCTCGGGCTGAAGGAGAAATTCAGCACCGCTCTGTATGCGAGGAATCTGTCCGATCCGTTTGCGCAGGCTTCGGTACGGGATGCTGAAAGCGCGGCCCAGCAGGTCAGTCTTTACAACCAGTTTCCGCTGAAGTTCCCCAAGCAGTGGTTTGGAACCGCGATGATTTTCCTGGCAGCCCTGCTGGTCGCTGAATTCATGCCGCCGCTGCAACTATTTTCCAAATCGCTGCAGGCGCAGAACAAACAGGGAATCAGCACGGCCCAGGCGCATTCGGACCAGTACGTGAAACAGGCGCTGCCGACGATTCTCGCCCCCGCCACGATGCCCAGCGCCAGCGACCAGATTCGCCGGGCTTCCGACGAACTCAACAAAGCAATGCAAACAGACGAGGGGGATGAGCTTCGCAGCCATCGAAGTTTGCTCAGCGCGCTTCAGGACTACAACAAAACGATGGTCGATGAGTTGAAAAAGAACGAGCAGTTCCAGACCGCGATGGAAGAGCAGAACGAAATGGCGCAGGCAATCTCCAATGCGAAGGATGATTCCACGCCGATGGGCAAGGCACAGAATGAGTTGAAGTCGGGCGATCTTGACGGGGCCGTCAACGATATTTCCAGCGCGGTGGACAAATTCAACAAAATGAGCCCTGCCGACCAGCAGAAAATGATCAACCAGGCGATGAGCCTGGCGCAGCAGTTGTCCAATGCCGCGAATGATCCCAAGACGATGCAGCGCGTCACACAGCAGTTGATGCAGATGGGCGCATCGCAATCACAGGCACAGCAGATGGCCGCGACCATGCAGCAGGCCGCTCAGGGAAACAAACAGGCGCAGCAGCAAATGCAGCAGATGGCCAAACAGATGGCCCAGCAGATGAATAGCGGCAAAGGCCCCACGCAGCAGCAGCAACAGCAGATGCAGCAGATGATGGCCAAGGCGCAGGCGATGATGAACACGCAGGCCCAGGCGCAGGCTTTGTCCAGCGCCGCCCAGCAGCTCAGCCAATCGATGGCGCGGGCGCGCAGCGCCCAGCAGCGCAGCGCCAACGGCCAGCAGACACACCCGGGTCAAAAGCCGGGAAGCCAGTCGGCGGGACAGCAGTCGATGGCGCAGGCCCAGCAGAACATGCAGCAGCAGTTGCAGCAGATGCAGGCCAACGCGAAGGATGCGCAGGCGATGCAGGCGGCGGCAAACGCCGCGGCCGATTCCGCCGCCGCCGACGCAGCGGGAATGAATGGTTCCGATCCGGGAGATTCGGGCGGCTCCGACGCATCGGGTCAGACGGGCCAGAATCCTGATCCGAAGGGCAGTGGCGCAGGCCATCAAGGTGGACAACCCGCCTGGTCGCAGACTCCCGGCAAGGGTGGCGCAAAAATGGGAATCGCCATGGCGCCGGCATCGTTCAAGCAGGAGCTCGATCCGTCGCAGGATATCCAGTCCGGCAAAATTCTCGCCAGCCGATACGTGAAGGCCGGCATCGATCCGGGCAAATCAACCGCCGACATGCGCGACGTGGCCCAAAGCGCGCAAAAAGAAGCGCCCGACGACATCGACCAGGACCACGTGCCGCGCGAAGCCCAGCAGGCTGAGAAGGATTATTTCAGCGCCATGCAGCAGCAGAATGGGAATTGATTGACCCATCTGATTTTTCCCAATCTCCCCCCCACCAGCTTTTTTGTCGCCGATTTCTCGCTGCGGCTGGATGAATTTTCACCGCTGACGGCGCTGGGGATTTTTCTGGGCCTTGGGGCGATCACGGTATTTCTCGGCATCCGATCACTCGCCGGCCTTGGCCCGGTGCGGAAATGGGTGGCGATCGGCGTTCGCCTCGCCGTGCTGCTGCTGATCATCCTGATCCTCGGCGACATCAAGCTCGTGCGCAAGAACACGGATGTGGAGCTGATGGTCGTGCGTGACATCAGCCAGTCCACCGGATTGGTGACCGATTATCCCGGGAAATATCTGCAATCATCGGTTGACGATTATCTTCTGAGCGCAACCGACAAATCCAACAGCCCATCGCGGCGCGACGGCGACCGGGTCGGCGAGATCAGCTTCAATGAGCATGCGTTTATCGATGCGATTCCCTCCCCCGTCTTGTCGCTGGAAGCGCGTGCCGTGCGCGGCGCGGGCACTGGCACGGATGCGGCCGGGGCGCTTCAGCTTGGGCTGGCGTCGATGGGCAACAATTCCATGCACCGATTGCTGCTGATCTGGGACGGCAACGCCACCGCCGGCGATCTGAATTCCGCCCTTGCCGCCGCATCGAGCCAGCACGTTCCCATCGACGTCATGCCCCTGCAGTACAACGTCGAGCATGAAGTGATGATGGACAAGTTCATCGCCCCCACCCGCCGTCAGGAGGGACAGCCGTTCAGCATCGATGTCTATCTCGATAACAAAAACGACCAGGACGTGCAGGGCGATCTGTCGGTGACGGACAACGGCAAACTGATTCCGCTGGTCGATGGGAAAACCACCCAGCGGGTGACGCTCAAGAGCGGCCCCAACGTCGAGCACATTCAGCTTCCAGCACAGGCGGCGGGCGTGCATCAGTTTCATTCGACAATCTCCAACATCACGGTTGCCGGCGGCGATGCCGCATCCGATGGGACGCCGGTCGCCTCGCAACTCGACAACAAATCGGCCGATTCGTTCACGTTCGTGCAGGGCAAGGGGCGCGTGCTTTTCGTGGACAACACCACGCCGAGCCACTCCGTTGATTCCGGCAGATATCTCCGCGAGGCGCTCAGCAGCGAGAAGATTGATTTCGACGCGATCACGCCCGAAGAATTCCCCAACAATCCGATCGAGCTTCAGGGATACGACGCGGTGATTCTCGCCAACGTGCCGCGCGGCGAGGGTGGGCTGGACGACACCAAGGAAACCATTCTCGCCCAATACATTCACGACACCGGCGGCGGGCTGGTGATGATCGGCGGGCCGGATACATTCGGCGCCGGGGGGTGGGAAGGATCGCGCCTCGAGCAGGAATTGCCCGTCAACATGGAAGTGCCCGCGCAGCGGCAGATTCCCAAGGGCGCATTGGTGCTGATCATGGACCCGGCCGAAGCCCCCGAGGGAAATTACTGGGGCGAGCAATGCGCCCTCAAGGCGATGGAAACGCTCAGCACGCAGGATGAAGTGGGCGTCATCAGCTTCGCATTCACCGGCGCCAACAACGGCGACCGCTGGGACGTGCCCCTGGCGGTCAAGGGGGACGGCAGCCGCGTCGTCTCCGCCATCAAGAATTGGGAACTCGGCGACATGCCCAGCTTTCAGGATTCGATCAAGCTGGCGCTCGACGGCGACGGCACCAACCCCGGCCTGATCGATTCCAACGCCCGGGCCAAGCATATCGTCATCATCACCGATGACGATCCGATCATGCCCGATGGCGCCGAGATCCAGCGGATGATCGACCACAAGATCAGCGTTTCGACGATCACGATCTATCCACACCAGCCGGGCAACGTCGCGCCGGGAATCCGCGAGCTGGCCAAGGAGACGGGCGGAAAATCGTACGGCCCGTTCGAGGGAAACCTGTCCGCGCTGCCGCAGATATTCATCAAGGAAGCGACGGTGGTGAAACGCAGCATCATTCAGGAAGACCCGCACGGCATCCCGGTGCGGCTGGCGGCCAGCAGCAGTGAACTCGTGAAGGGCCTGACGCCCGGCCGCATGCCGGATTTGTATGGTTACGATCTCACCGGCCGAAAAGAAAATCCGCTGATCGAGGTTCCCATGGTCGCCGGGCCCAAGCGCGATCCGGTGCTGGCCACTTGGCAGGCGGGATTAGGGAAAACCGCGGTATTTACGGGTGATGCCTTCAACCGCTGGGATGCCAATTGGGTGGACAGCGATCTGTATGAAAAATTCTGGTCGCAGCTCGTGCGCGGCGTTTCGCGCTCGCCGGTCTCCAGTGATTTTGAAACCGAAGTAACCACGGACGGCGAGCAGGGCCATATCGTCATCCGCGCCACCAAAGAGGGAAATGCTTTCAACAATTTCCTGAACATCGCCGGCACAATCGCCGGCGGCGGCGATCTGACGCCGCATCCCATCCGCCCCCTGCAGACCGGACCCGGCACGTACGAAGCCGATTTCGATGCCAGCGCGCAGGGCAGTTATATCTGCTATCTCAATTACACCGGCCAGGACGGCAAGAGCGGATCGCTGCTGGCCGGAACCACCGTCAACAGCTCGCCGGAGATGCGAAATCTTCAGAGCAATGATGCGCTGCTCAAGCAGATCGCCGATCGCACCGGCGGGCGATTGCTCAAGCCGTTCGACGTCTCATCAGCCGACCTGTTCACGCGCGATGGATTGGCAGTCACCGAATCTCCGCAATCGATCTGGGACCGGCTGATTCCGTGGCTGCTGGCGCTGATTCTGATCGACGTCGCCGTTCGCCGGATCGCCTGGGATTGGGTCGCGACGAAAAAGATGGCGCTCGCCGCGGCGGATTATGTCAGGAGCTTCACCATGACCTACCGCAAGGTGGAAGGCCCGGAGATGCTCACCAGCTTGAAGCGCGTGCGCGAGGAAGTTGCCGAGCAGAAATTCAAAGCGCCGGAAGTGAAACCGGGGGCCGAAACCCTCGCCAGCGGGCGCCCGAATCCTGCCGCAAAATTCGAAGCCGGTGAAGGCGTTTCCGGCGAGCTTGCATCCATCGTCGGCGGCGCGGTCGATAAACCAATTCCCTCCGCCCCCCGCCGCGTGGAACCCAAGGGCGCCGTAGGCTTCGGCGAGCACACCGGCGGCCTGCTCGAAGCCAAACGCCGCGCCCAGCAGAAAATCAAACAACAACAGGAAGAATGAAAATTTGTTCATGTTTTTTCGTTTAGCCGCCTCGCTTGCGAGGCGCTTTAACCAAGGATAACAATGGCCAACGCACCCAACGTCCCCGGCATCGACCCTCAAATCCAGGCCGCCTGCGATCTGTTCCGCAAAGATTACCGCGCCGTTCAGGCGGAAATCGGCAAGGTCATCGTCGGACACGAACCCATTATCGACGGCGTCCTCACCTGTCTCTTCGTCGGCGGGCATGCGCTGCTGGAAGGCGTGCCGGGCCTGGGCAAGACCGCGCTCATCCGCGCGCTGGCCAGCGCGCTGCATTTGAAATTCAATCGCATTCAGTTCACGCCCGACCTGATGCCGGCTGACGTCATCGGCACCAACGTCATCATGGAAAACGATCAGGGCCGCCGGGCGTTCAACTTCATGGCCGGCCCGATTTTTTCACAGATCGTCCTGGCCGATGAAATCAACCGCGCCACGCCCAAAACGCAATCGGCACTCCTCGAAGCCATGCAGGAAAAACAGGTAACGGCCGGCGGCGAGGCGCGAAAACTGGAAGAGCCGTTTTTCGTCATGGCCACGCAAAACCCGCTTGAGCAGGAAGGCACCTATCCCCTGCCCGAAGCGCAGCTCGACCGTTTCTTCTTCAAGCTGGTGGTCCAGTACAGCGGCCGAGACGAGCTGCGCGAGATTCTCAACCGCACTACCACCGCTTACAAAGCCGAGGTGTTGCCGGTGATTGATGGCCCGCGGATCATGCAGCATCAGGAGTTGGTCAAGCGCGTCATCGTCGCTCCGCACGTTCAGGATTATGCGATCCGGGTCGTGCTGGCCACGCACCCGCAGGGAATTTATGCGATTCCCATGACCAACCAGTTCCTGCGCGTGGGCGCAAGCCCGCGCGCGGCCCAGGCGATTACACTGGCGAGCAAAGTCCGCGCCCTGCTCGACGGCCGGTTCCACGTCAGCTTCAAGGACATCAAGGACGTGGCGATCCCCGCCATGCGGCATCGCATCATCCTGAACTTCGAAGGCGAAGCGGAGGGAATCACCACCGATATGGTCCTGGAAAAAGTGGTCGCTGAAACGCCGAATACGATTGAGGAGGAATTGGTCGCGCCTCGAAAATAAGAAGATAGAACCGCCGAAGCAGAACTATTCTTCTTCGCGATCTTCGCGCCTTCGCAGTAAAAAAAAACCTTTAACCGCCCGCTTCGCTCAAGACGCGAAGAGCGGGAAGAAATCAAAAGGCGATTTAGAAATTTATGACCACGGCAACTTCACAAAATGACTCGAAATCACTTCTGCTGGAGCCATCCTTTATGGCCCGCCTCGACCAACTCGACATCATGTCGCGCAAGCTGCTCGCGGGGAAACTCAAAGGCGAACGCCGCTCCAAGCGGCGCGGCCAATCCGTCGAATTCGCCGATTATCGCGATTACGTCGTCGGTGACGATCTTCGTTTCATCGACTGGAATATCTACGCCCGGCTCGATCGCCTCTTCCTGAAGCTTTTTCTGGAAGAGGAGGATCTATCGCTGTTCATCCTCGCGGATGTGAGCAAGAGCTGCGATTACGGCACGCCGAACAAGGCGATGTACATCAAGAAAGTCGCGGCGGCGCTGGGGTATATCGGGCTGGTGAACTACAACCGCGTGCACATCGTCGGGGTCGCCGACGGCATCGCGGCCGAGACGGGCGCGTTGCGCGGCCGCAAGCGAGTCGGGCAGATGATCGATTTCGTCAGCAAGCTCGCGCCGGCCGGTCCCAGCAATTTCGCCGACTCTTGCCGGAAATTCGCGCTCACGCATCGCCAGAAAGGCGTCTGTGTGGTTCTGTCGGATTTCTTCGTGAAGGAAGGATTCGAGCACGGATTGCGCTACGTCGCCGGCGGGCGGTACGACCTGTTCTGCGTGCAGGTGCTTTCGCCGCAGGAAATCGAGCCGGATTTAACGGGCGATCTCAAGCTGAAAGATATTGAAGATGACGACATGGCCGAGGTGTCGATTACGCAGCCGCTGATCGCGCAATACAAGAAAAATCTCAATGCGTACTGCCTGAGCCTCAAGGACTATCTGCGTCGCCGCGGCGGAACGTATCTATTCAGCAGCACAGCCGTGCCGTTTGACACGCTGGTGCTGAATTATTTGCGCGAGCGTGGATTGCTGGGATGACATGAACTTTTTCCCGCATTTCCTCAACGCATGGTCCGGCCTCGTGGCCGCGGGAATCACCATCCCTGCCCTGATCCTGCTTTATTTTCTAAAGCTTCGCCGGCGCGAGATGCCGGTGTCTTCAACATTGCTCTGGAAAAAAGCGGTGCAGGATCTGCAGGTCAATGCGCCGTTTCAGCGGCTGCGGAAAAACCTGCTGCTGTTTTTGCAACTTCTGTTGCTGGCGGCGCTGCTGCTGGCGCTGGCGCGGCCGATTTTGAATTACACGCCGGGCGCGGGGCCGCGAACGATTATCCTGATCGACCATTCCGCTTCGATGTCGGCCGACGACATGCCCGGCGGACGGACGCGACTGGATGAAGCCAGGCAGCAGGCGAAAAACCTGGTCTCCACCCTCGGCCGGGACGGCGCGGCGATGGTGATCGCATTCGATGATTCCGCCCAGACGCTCGCCCCTTTCACATCCGATCAGCGCGTGTTGAAAAATGTCATCGATTCGATCCAGCCGACCGATCGAAGATCGAAGCTGGAATCCGCCTACCAGCTCGCCAATGCGCAAGCGGCGTTCACCGCGGGGGATTCGCAATCATTTCGCGCAGCGCCGGATGTATACCTCTATTCCGATGGACGGGTGCTCGACGGCGACCGCGTCAGCGTGCAGGGAAATCTTCATTACCAGCAGCTTGGATCACCAACGACCGGCAACATCGCCATCGTCGCCATGAGCGCCAAGCGCGATTATCAGCAGCCGACGCAAGTGCAGGTGTTCGCACGACTGGCGAATTTCGGTCCCGAGCCGGTCGCCGATGTGCAGGTGCAGCTCAGCGTCGACGGCAAGGTCCGCAGCAGCGGCAAGGTGAATCTCCTTCCGGAGCGATACACGGACGATCAGCGCCGCCAGGCCATTGCCGGGGGATTCGAGGAACGCAACGGCGTGGAATTTCCCATGCTCGATCTGACCGATTCGGCCATCGTCACCGTGCAGCAGATGAACACCGACGGCGATCATCTTGCCGCGGACGATGCCGCCAGCGTGGTCGTCCCCCCGCCGAAAATTCTTTCCGTCCTGCTCATCAGCGACGGCAATTGGTTTCTGGAGCAGGGCCTGCGGAGCCAGCGGCTGCAGGTGTTCGAAACAATGCGGCCGCAGGAATATCACGATCTTTCCGATGCAAATAATGGCGGCAAAAAACTTCCCAAGCCGTATGACGTGATCGTGTTTGACCGCGTGAACGATCTGGAAGCCAAGGAAGTTCCCACGAGCGGCGCGGCGATTTATTTCGGCTGCGTGCCGCCTGGCCTGGAGATTAAAACAGCGCTCGACGCCGCGGGCCGCCCAGTCATTTGCGACGACAACTGGGTTCTGGACTGGGATCGCGATCATCCCATCCTGCGATATCTGAATCTCGCCAAGCTATATGCGGCCCATGCGTACAAGTTGCTGCCGACGATGAACTCGCAGGTGCTGGTGGATGGAACGAATTGCCCGCTGGTGGTTTTGCACCGCCAGGATCGCGCGTTTCACCTGATCGTGCCGTTCGACATCATCAACAGCAGTTGGCCGCTGCAGCCGACGTTTCCCGTATTTTTGTATCAGACGTTGCAGTTCATGGCGCTGGGGACCGACATGGACATCCGCCCGACTTACGAGCCCGGCGTGGCGATTCGAATTCCAAGGTTCAACCTACAAAAACTGGGCACGGTGCCGGACACTGTCACCGTCAACGGGCCAATGGGCACGATGAGCGTGAAAGTTCCTGCCACGGGCGATTTCGTTTTGCCTTCGCTGGATCGGGTGGGCATTTATCACACCGACCCGCCGATTCCGCAGTATGAAAATATCGCCGTGAGCCTGCTCGACGCCAACGAAAGCAATCTCCTCCCCGCCCCGCTGGCCCCCGGCGCCGGCGGTGAAATCGCGCCCAGCGGCCAGACCAAAAGCCGCCTGGAATTATGGTGGTGGCTCGCCGCCGCCGCGATTCCGCTGCTGATGATTGAGTGGTGGGTGTATACGAGGCGGGTGCATTTGTAGCATGGGCGTCCCGCCCATTTTTATTTGAACGAATTAAGGAATGGATGGGAGTCCCCAATTTTATTAAATCAAATTGTGGGCGGGACGCCCACGCTACTTTCTTCGATCAGCATCTGCACTTCGCGCGGAATTTTTTCGATCGGCTCAATCAGCGGCAATTCCTTATCAGTGCGCGCCCCCAGTTCCCCCATCTTCCGCGTCGTGGAAATCACCCGCGTTTCCAGCGATCCCAGCATTGTGTTGTAGGTCGTTACGGCGGTCGTCAGGCTGGTTCCGAGCCGGCTGATGTGCCCAAGCACGATTCCGATCCGTTCGTATAACTCCATGCCCAGCGATTTGATCTGCTCGGCGTTTTCGCTGATCTCTTCCTGACGCCAGCCAAACTCGATCGTTTTCAGCAGCGCGATCAGTGTCGTCGGCGTTGCGATCAGAACTTTATTGCGGATGCAATCCTCCACCAGCGACGGGTCGTTCTCCACGGCCGCGTACAAAAACGCCTCGCCGGGCAGGAACATGATCACGTATTCCGGCGAGCGGGGGAACTGCGACCAGTAGCTCTTGCCGGAAAGATCCCTGGCCCTGCTTCGCACCTGCTGGGCGTGACGCTGGAGATGCACGCGGCGCGTGTCGTCATCCGTCGCGGCGGCGGCATCCAGAAATGCGTCGAAGCAGGTTTTGCAATCCACCACGATGTCCCGCTGGCCGGGCAATTTCACGACCAGGTCGGGCTTGAGGCGGCCCTGCTCGGTCTCCACGCTTTCCTGCTCGAAGAAATCGCAGCGGTTGGAGAGGCCCGCGAGTTCCACCAGCCGGCGCAGCGAGATTTCGCCCCACTGCCCGCGCACGGTGGGACGCGACAGGGCCGTCACAAGCTGCGAGGTTTGTGCATTGAGCGTCCGCTGCGTTTCCGCCAGCGAGCCAAGCTGCTCGCGCAGCATGCTGTAGGATTCGACGCGGGATTTTTCGATTTCACCGACGCGAACCTGGTACTGGTTCATCAGCTCGCGCATGGGCTTAAGGAGCGCGTCGATCTGTTCCTTGCGCTGGTCGAGCGATCCCGTCGCCTCCGCGGAGATCGTGGCAAATCGCTCGCGGGCCAGTTGCAGGAAAGTTTCGTTGTTGCGGGCGAGGGCTTCGGCGCTGGCGCTGGAGAACGCGATGCGCAACTGTTCCTGGGCATCGACGATCAATTGGCGCTGCTCGGTGAGATTCCGCTCGGCCGCGGCAACCTCCGCATGCGCAGCCGCCAAATTACGCTCGCTTTGAGCCAGTGAATCGCGGAGGGTTTGGGTCTGGGCCTTTTCCGCATCAAGCTGCTGGGTGAAATCCACGAGCCGCTGCTGGGCGACGGCCAATGCCACCTTCGCCTTCCGCGAAAACGCCAGCGCGCCGATGGCCCCGCCCAAAATCAGACCTGCAATGGCAAGAACATAGATCATCCAACTCCGTGGCTCGACCTGAACGATAACCTAACATGAAACGATCCTGATCGGAAGCATGTTCTGCCAGAAGACCACTTGATCGTTCGGAATAAATGCGACCGCCGAGGCGCCGAGAGCGCCGAGGAAAACGCCGAGGGGAAAAGCTTGGTGGCCACATATGGGAAATCAGATGCGCGATTTTGAATCGCCGCCTCTTTTTCTGTGCAGAGAAGATATTGAGCATTTATCCGTGTGTATCCGATTGATATCTGTGGCAAAAATTTCCCGCATTCCTCTCGGCGTCTTCCTCGGCGCTCTCGGCGCCTCGGCGGTTGCATTTCGAATTCCAACCGAAAATCTCCGAAACTCAAGCCACCGCGACAACCGGCTTAGGCGATTGAAGGATCCATTTGCGTATGGCGACGGTTTGCGATTCCCAGGCGCTGGTGGTTCTGCGCTTCAGGAATGCCTCGAACATCGAATCGATCGATCGCCACAACTCGCGAAGCATGGTAATGCGCTCCTCGAAAACCACACGAGGGGAATCGGCGTCCTTAATATCCGGCAGTTTTGCCGAGGTGATGGCAAATGTTTCCGCGCTGAACGTGAAACTGAACTGCTCGCCGGCGGCGTCGAGGATCATGCCGAATTTTCGGGGGATTTTGCCGGTTCGCAGGGCATCTCTTGCCTCGGGCATGCGCGACGGGCCGGTGCCGCGAAGCAGATCGCGGCCGCTCTGGCCGTAGGCGCAGTCGAGTTCAAGCGATCGGTCGATGAAGAGGGTCATCTCCCCCGCTTCGGTTTCGATCGCCCCATCGCTGAAATCGGCTTCGTGCCAGAGCCACAGCAGAAATTCATTGCCGAGGAAATCCTTGGGCTGATCTCCTTTTGCGGTCCAGGGGTATTGGGGATATTCCCCCTCGCCGCCGTCACCCAGGACAAAGCGTATGGGGCGGAAATCCTCGTAATCGCGCCGGCGGCCGCGCGCGGAGAGAATTTTCTGCGCCAGCGACCCAGCTGACATCGGCGCGAGCGCCAAACCGAAGGTTCGCTCGAACAGCTCGATCAATTTTTCCGTGGCGGAAGTGGAAGCGGGCGAATACAACGCTTCGCCGCGCAGATCCCACAGCACGGGCGTGAGCTTGCTGCGGCGGAATTTGCCGGAGCGCATTTCTTCATCCAGCTTTTGCGCGATGGATTCGCGGACCGATTGCTTCTGCTTTTTCGAGATGAATCCGGATGGATTCTGTGCAGCGACCGCCTCCTCTTCCATCGTTTTATACGCCTGCCGAAGCTCGGCCGGCACGCGATTGGTATCGACGCGCAGGGCGAAGGACAGGGCATCGTTGAAAACGTTGCGATCGAAATCAAATTTGCCGTCGAGGATATGCCGGCCGCCGGACCAGCCGTATTCGATTTCCGCGGCGGAATCATCGTCGGACAGCGCCAGTTTATGGCGATCCAGGGCCTCGATCAGAGAATCGCTGGCGGTTTTGGGCAGATCGCCTGAGATGGCGAATCGCCGCATGGAGACGGAACCGGTTGAAAATCCCATGCTCGGAATGTAGCGGAGAAATCGAAATATTGGCTGCCGGGGGTTGCGGCATCAACAGGCTTCGCGCATGTTATCCACATCGCGGGCCCCGCCCGATTGTGGCGGGGCCTTATTCATGGATCGAATCGTATTGAGAAATCTTGCGTGCTGGCTGGCTCTGCTGATGGCGGGCTGCCAAACAGGGCCCTATCCCGCCGCGACGCCCCAGAGCGTCGCCGCGGTGACGGCAGCCATTTCACCGGCGGTGGTGCGCGTCGATATCGCGCAGGCGCATTACGAAAACGGCAAACAAAGCCTGATCCGCGGCAACGGATCGGGCGTCATCATCGATCAGCAGGGGCGCATCCTTACTAATTATCACGTCGCCGGGCGGGCGATCGAAATTTATGTCACCCTCTTCAGCGAGGAGCGCGTTCCCGCGAAATTGATCGGCGACGATCACTGGACCGATCTGGCCATCATCCAGATAGACATGGATACGGTGAAGAAGCAGCACATCCAGTTCAGCTCCGCCGAACTGGGAAACAGCAGCGCCGTGGTGGTTGGGCAGGATGTGATGGCGTTCGGCACGCCGTTCGGGCTGGCGCGCACGGTCACGCGCGGCAGCGTTTCCAATACGGACCGAACATTTTTCGACGAGCCGAAAACCCTGGACATCGACGGTTACGAGACCGGCGATTTTTCCAACTGGATTCAAATGGATGTGCCGATCAACCCTGGCAACAGCGGCGGGCCGCTGGTGGACCTGAACGCGAAAGTCGTCGGCATCAACACGCGCGGGGGCGGGCAGAACCTTAACTTTGCGATTCCGATCGATACGGCCAAGCCGGTGATCGCCGCGATTCTCGCCAGCGCTGCGCCGACGCGCAAGGGTCGCGTCGACCGGAGCGATCTGGGATTTGAACTGCTGCCGATGCACCAGTTGGAATCGTATTACAACATCGACATCAATAGGGGCGTGCTGATCGACAACGTGGATCACATCGGCCCCTACGCCGACGCGGGCGGGCAGGCCCAGGATATTCTGCTGGCGATCAATGGATTTCCTACGAACGTGCGGTTTCCCGAGGAGATGGCGGCGGTTCGCCAGCGCATTGCATCACTGCCGATCGGGCAGAATGTGCAGCTCACGATCAAGCGCGGAAAAGAAACCAAAACGCTGACCGCCAAAACCTCGCTGCTGCAGGGATTTCTTGGCGACGAAGAAGGCTTCGCCCAATGGGGCGTTTCGCTGCGGCCGGTGACTCGGCCGTTCGCGGTGGCGCAGCAGATGGACCAGGTGGCGGGCGTGTGGATCACCAGCGTGGCGGATGGCGAGCCCGTGGAGCGCGCCCATCTGCAATACGGCGATGTAATTCTTTCCGTTAACGGAGCGCCGGTGACGGACATGGCGCATTTTCAGAGCATGTACGACCAGACTCTGGCGGCGAAGCTGGACAGCGTGGCGCTGGAGGTGGAACGCGACCGCGAGGTGTTCACGTCCATCCTCAAGGTGAAGGAATATGCGCCCACCAGTGAATCGAACGAATAGGAGAATTATGAAGTCGATGAACCGGCTGATGGCTTTTGTTGCGATGATGATTCTGATCAGCGGCAGCGAAGCGCGGGCCGATGAGGCCGCGAACATTCGAAAGATTTTTGATCTCGTGAAGCCGTCGTTGGTGGCGGTGAAATATACGTGGACCAATGAGTTGGGCTCGCAGGAACTGACATCCGCCGGGGTGATCGTCAGCGAAGACGGACTGGTGGCGTTTCCGATCACGATCGTGACGCCGCTGCTGGTGCCCAACGATCAGATGCAGCGGTTCAAGATCATCATCCCGAGCGACACGGGCGACGAAACGGAAATCGACGCGACGTTCCAGGGGCGCGACGAGCGCACGAGCCTGGCGTTTGTGCGGCCGGATTCGCCGGAGAAATGGCAGGCGATCAAGTTTGAGGATTTGTGGCCGCAAACCGGCGATCCGCTCTATTCCGTGGGACTTTTGCCCAAGGGAGCGGGATATAAGGCGATGATCACTGAGGCGGTGATGTCGACACGGCTGCGCGGGCCGGTGCCGCAGATGCTGGTGTCGGGCCAGCTTGCCGGGGTGGGGTCGATCGTGCTGGACGCGCAGGGGCGGGCGCTGGGAATGGTGCACGCCCGCAGCATCGGCGATGCGCTGCTGGATAATCCGGAGAATCCGGAAGACCTTCCGATGGTGTTCAACCCGCCGCGATTGTTCATTCCGGCCGGGGATTTTCTGCCGGGGATCGAAAATCCACCCACCGCGGACAAGCCGATCATCATTCCGTGGATCGGGTGCGAGATGAAGGGGCTTGAAAAGGAGGATGCGGAATATTTCGGGCTGAAGGATGTTCCCTCGGTGCAGGTGGACGATGTGATTCCCGACTCCCCCGCCGCCAAGGCCGGGCTGAGCAAGCTGGATGTCATCACGCAGATCGACGGCAAGCCGATCGAGCGCGGCGACCTGCCTGAGGAGCTTCCCGATATCGTCGTGAGGAAAATTCAACGGATGAACGTCGGCGACAAGGTGACGTTCACCGTCATCCACAACAAGGGGGATACGCCGAAACAGGTGGCGCTGACGCTGGAGGCGCGGCCCAAGGAGCCGCAGGAAGCCAAGCGGTATTACGCCCGCGATCTGGGGTTCGTGGTGCGTGAGATTACTTTCGTAGACACCTACCGTCGTCACGCGGCGGCCAGCACGACCGGCGTGGTGGTCGCGCAGCTTCGCCCGCAAGCCGCGGCCCAGGCGGCGCGGCTCGAGCCGCAGGACCTGATCACGCAGATGAACGGCAAGCCGGTGCTGAGCCTGGACGAGTTCAAGAAGGACTACCAGGATTCCCGCAAGGACCGGCCGATGGATCCGCTTGTGCTGGAGGTGACGAAACTGGACGGGAAGCAGCAGACGATCAACATCCAGCCGCCGCAGGAGGATGCGCAACCGGGGATGTGAGAATTAATTGCCTATTTTCTATTGCCGATTGCCTATTTTTTCCTGATTGAGGAATGAGGCGCTTTGCGGCGCTTTTCGGTGATTTAGTGAATGGGCTTCCCCACGAACGGTCGGCGGCGGGGTTTGTTGAATATTGATCAATAAGCCGCCGACGTCACTTTCGGTTTGGCTTTAATATATCAGTTCGCCGCGAAGCATGATATTATACACATTATATTATTGATACCGCTAATTTGGTGTGTATAATATCTCAATCTTGAAATATGAGTTTCGCTGGAACTCCTGGAACGTCGAACACATCGCCGAGCATGGTGTCGAACCTAACGAAGCTCAATACGTGGTGGATCGGGCCAGGGCGCAGGTGATAGGTGAGGGGAAGTTTCTGGCTCAGGGGCGGACGGAGCACGGGCGATACATTCAGGTGATTTATATTTTCTCGCCGGCTGACGTGGTGTTCGTGATCCACGCCCGCCCGATGACAGATTCCGAGAAGCGGAAATTCCGCCGGAGATACCGATGAAAAAAAAGAAAACAAAACCTTACACGGAAATGAACACGCGCGAATTGGCGGAGGCGACTCGCGAATTCGACGAGGAATTCGTGGCGGATCGCGCGCGGCCGATGAACGCGGCCGAACGGAAAGAACATCGCCGCGCTGCCAAGCGAGGCCGCGGCAGACCGCGGATCGGTGCCGGAGCCGAGCGGATTAACATCACCATTGAGCGCGACCTACTGGCCCGCGCCGACGCGCTGGCGGCCGACCGGAAAATCAGCCGGTCTGAAATGATCGCCTCGGCTTTGCAATTATTGGTGGCGGGATAGGCTGCGGAGAATCGGCGAAAAAAGAGCTGAAAACCCAATATTGAACTCTCGACCCCTTTGAAACCAGATCCACAAGCCAAGCAATGGCTCGCATCGGCAAAGAGCGAAAGAAGCAATTGAATATCTTCGAATTTCTACATTTCCTGATTACCATTTCCGGCATTATTGTCGGAGGTTACGAAGGCCATAAACACCACGGCATTATTGGTGCAACGGTTGGTGCAACCCTTGGCGGCGTGGTCGGGCTTGCGGCGGCATTTGTTCTCCTCTTTTCGATTCTCATAATTTGCAAGTTGGTATATGGAGGCACGCTTTTCACACCAAAATATGCGCCCAAGTATCCACCTCCCAAAAAATGATTGGCGAAGGGTTTTTATTGCTACCAAAGGATTTACCCCCTGCTTCGCTTGAGTAGGTGGAGGAATTGTTCTGATAGTATGAATGCACGGCCAGTAGGCTTATTATCAGCGCACCACTATTTGGGAGACACAATGATCATTCGAACGGCCTTCTTCTCCGCCTCGGCGATTTTAATTGGCCTTCCCTGCACCATCGCGCTTGCGAGTTCGACCACCATGCCGAGTGACACCGCAAGCGTTGCCGCATCGACGGGTCGGCTGCTGCGGACGGAAGATTTTGAATCTGGTTCGATGCAATTGGGGCAGGCGAGCACGCCGCAGCTTGAAGATTTTCTGCGCGATCTGAATCGGCGGAAGGATTTTGATTTTTCTTCGCACGGAGGACAGGCGGGGCCGAATGCGGATTATCTGGCGGGGTGGGTGACACGCGTTACTAATGAACTGATTTCGCGCGGGTATTGGTATAACGCTCATGGGGATTTTCTTAATGTTAATGATCATGTTGTGGCGGTTCGATGACTCGTTCAAAAATTGCGGGCGGGAAATAAAAATGGGCGGGACGCCCATGCTACTGTCAGGGAACCAGGGCGCTTGCCAGGGATATCAAGCATCCTGAATCATCTTTGGAATTCAGAAGCAAGGCGGTGCGGAAACGGCCCAGGGCGAGGAAGTCGGCGTAGATCGGCGGGACCGGGACACCCAAATCATTGAGATTGCCGCGTCCGCCGGCCAGGGCGTTGTAGGCGGCTGCTTGGGTGAGATCGTTGCGAAGCCGGGTCATAGCGGCAGTGACTTCCTTCAGGCCTTTGGGGCTGGGCAATGATGTCTCGGACATGCGGCGCAGCAAGGCTCGCTGGGCGGGTGTTATCAGCTCGATGCGCCCGACCATTACGCGGGTGACGTCGGCGGGGACAGAGAGATTCAGGGGAAGAACCGCGTCTGTCAATGTCTGGGGGACGATGAAGAACAGACGCTGCCCGGGGTTCTGGAAGTAGGAACGTTCCCATGTATTGAGAAGAGCTTCGGCCTCATCGGCAAAGAGGCCATTGGCAACGAGGGCGCGATGCAGGGTGGCGCGGAGTATGGCGAGGTTTTCGCGGCTGTAGTCGCTGGATGCGAATTGAGCGGGAATCGTGGTTTCGCCTGTTGGCGTTTCCTCGAGCACGGTGCGGAATGCAAGGGAGCCGTCGGCGCGGATATCGACGAGCCAGATTTGCCCGACCGTCAATCCTTCGGCATCGTGCACCTGGAGGGTCTGTCCGTTTTCAGCGCGGACAACGCGCAGCGGCGCGTCGATGTGACCGACGCCGCGGTAGAACAGAAAATGCTCACGCTCGTTGCCGGCAGAGACGGGGACGCTGCTCACGGCGCGTGGCGCCGTCCAGACTGGATCATTGGACTGAGGAAGAAGGCCGCGGGTGGAGTTGAGGACCAGTGCATGCCATGAAAGCCGACCGATTGTTTTTGCCGTCAAAGGGGGCATGAAGTCGGCGCGGTTGATGCCGTCAATGGTTGCCCGAGCGTCGGGAAAAAATTGGGTGAGCCATCCGCCGCGGAAGGCCACATTTACGTCGAGCGTGATCGGGCCGGTTTGATTGGCGGGAAGGTGGAAATAGAGAACAGGGGTTTCCAGGCGCATCGCCACGTCGGGATCGCCTTCGGGAGCGCCCTTGGCGTCGGTGGTGAATGCCGATGTCGGGGGGAAGAGCAAGGTCTTCGCTATTTGATGGACGAAGGGGGGCACCGGTTTGTCATCGGTGTTGATCCGTCCGAGGGAAGCTCCCTGTTCATCCTGCAGGGAAGTGAAAGTGCCCCATTCATGCACGACGACCCGATCGGAGGCTGGGCATTGGGCGACGAGGCCGAGGATTAGCAGTGTGGTGATAAAGAAACGGTCCATACACTGGCCTTAAATGCGCGGCGCAGCAGAAAGTTCCAATTCGACTGTGCACATTTCAACGTGCCTCTCGGTGAAGTACAAATAGTATTTAAAATAAAGAATGGGCGGGACGCCCATGCTACATTAATCCTTCGCGACCTTTTCCACGTCGATGCGGTAGACGCTTTGGACGTGGCCTTCGGATGCCTCCACACCGACATGGAGGGTACCGACTACGTCTACGAAATCGGGGGAGTAATCGACCGATTGATTGGAGGGGACGGTGGCCTGGATGAAATGCTGGACTTTGGGGGGACCGTTGAAGCAGCAGTTGGAGATGGAGTAGACGAGGGTGAAGGCGCGGATCTGGCCGTCGGCGGTGTAGGGGTCCCACATCTGGCCGATGAGGAGGACGCGCTTGCCGTCGAGCTGGCGATAGCGCTGGGGGATGTCGTCGGTGGTGCCGGCGTCCTGGTCCATCTCGAAACTGCTGAGGGCTTTCAGGTCGACAACGAGAAGATCGCCGCGGCGGGTGATTCCGCCGGTGATCAGGGAATCGGTGTAGACGTACACCGGGTATCCGAAGAAGATGACCGTGGCAATGAGGGCGAACGGCCGCCAGGGGATTTTTGGACGGGAGGAGGTCATGGGCAATTCAACTGGTTTGCGCGCGATTTTGGTTTGTGAGGATTCGCGTTGGAATAGGAATTCAAAGATGGAGGCAAATGCAATGCAGGAGGGGCGAGGGAAAACCATATCAGGCCCCAAAAGTTTTTCCCTCGCCCCTCCCGCACCCTCCCCACTCCTTTTCCTTTTCCCCTCAACCGCCCCCC
>Ga0302325_10001761_pt1 | contig 54357 bp, 39 predicted proteins | sample Palsa_T0_2_FD_201948 | JGI IMG/M metagenome (GOLD analysis project Ga0302325, IMG submission 201948) | Peat permafrost microbial communities from Stordalen Mire near Abisko, Sweden - Palsa_T0_2 | ecosystem: Environmental > Terrestrial > Soil > Palsa > Peat permafrost | place: Sweden: Abisko... | reverse complement strand
GTCAGCGGCAGCACCGTTTCTTTTGCGCTGGTGGGCACATCGGTGACTTCAACGATGGTGCTGGTCAATGAGGACCCTTCGACGGTAACGTCCGTCACCGGGCTGACCAGCAAGACCTTTGAAAATATGAGTGTTGCCGGCAACCAGGGCAACTATGTGATCATCGCCAATTCGATCCTGTACAATGACGGGACCGGTGACGGCGTCAATCCGGTCAATGACTACAAGGCTTACCGGAGCTCTCCTGCGGGGGGTGGCTATGACGTGCAGATCTACGACATCAATGAACTGATCGATCAGTTTGGATATGGTATAAAGAAAGATCCGTTGTCTATTCAGAACTTCATGCGGTATGCCAGGACCTTGTGGTCCGTGAAGCCTCAGTTTCTGTTTATATTGGGGCATGGCTTGTGTTATAACGATTACAATACGTATAGCGAGCAGCAGCACAGCCCATTGGCCGACCAGTTAGACCTGGTGCCGACCTGGGGTTACCCGGCTTCCGACAACAAACTGACCTGTAATAACCCGATAGATGCGGCGCCGGCGACACCGGTCGGTAGATTATCGGTGGTATTCGGTTCGGAGATCGAGACCTATCTGACCAAGGTAAAGGAATATGAGGAGGCGCAGACGTCTTCGCCCAATACCATCGATGGCAGGCTTTGGATGAAAAACATGCTGCATCTGACTGGTGTGAGCGAGGCCTATCTCGGTCAGATCCTTTGTCAATATATGTATGCCTACCAGCAGGTCATCCAGGACACGCTTTACGGGGCGAATGTTTCCATCTTATGTGATGGGAACGCTTCGGCGATAACCCAGGTGCCGAGCGGGTATATTTCCACGTTGTTCAGCACCGGATTCAGTCTGCTGAATTATTTCGGGCACTCCAGTAATACCGCGCTGGCTTATAACCTGGATGACCCTACCCAATACGACAATCCGGGAAAGTATCCGGTGTTTTACCTGAATGGGTGTGACGCGGGTGACTTTTTTGTCTATGATCCGCTTCGATTCACGACGAGCAAGACGATATCGGAAAATTATGTGTTGTCGCCGGAACGCGGGGCGATCGCATGCGTGGCGTCCACGCACTTCGGCATCGTAAATTATCTGAACATCCTGTTGTCTGCGCAGTATAATCTGATGAGCACGACGGACTATAATAAGCCCATCGACATCCTGGAGAAGGATGCGTTGCAGGCGCTGGTCAATGCCGCGCCGGGGGATTATTTTGCCAGGCTGCATGCCGAAGAAATGACCACCAATGGAGATCCGGCATTGAAGCTGAACACAGAAGCTTTACCGGATTATGATGTCGAAGCTTCGCAGGTGTTGGTGAATCCGGCCTTTGTGGCGGTGTCCAACAACTCTTTTTCTGTAAAGGCGCGGTTTTATAACCTGGGCAAGGCTGTCAACGACTCCATTTATGTGTTGGTCACCCGTAAATATCCGAATGGCACAAGTGCTGTCCTTTTGAACCAGAAGATACCGGGCATCATGTATTCGGATTCGATCAGCCTGACCGTGCCGATCGTAGCGACGAGGGACATGGGGCAGAATTACATTACGGTGACCATCAATTCGACCAATTCGGTCCAGGAGGTCACGACGGCCAACAATACGGTAATTGCGAGCGTGTACATCTATCAGAATTCCGCGCAGCCTGCTTATCCGTATAATTATGCAATCATCAACACCAATACGTCGAAGTTAGTGGCTTCGACTGCCAATGCTTTCCTGCCTTCCCAGCAATACGAAATGCAGTTCGATACGACCACGCTGTTCAATTCACCTTCTTTGGTCACCAAGTATCTGACGTCGGTCGGGGGTGAGCTTGAATTCGACCCCGGGGTCACTTTTAAGGACAGTACGGTTTATTATTGGCGGGTGTCCGCGGTTCCCGGGACGGGCGCCACTTATACCTGGAATGGCGCATCCTTCGTGTATATCGACCCCAATAACAGCGGGCCCGGCGAGAATCAGAGCCATTTCTTCCAGCATACCCAATCGACGTTGAACGGGGTCTTATTGGATACGCCGAGCAGGCATTTCCTATTCACTAAGATCCTTAATACCCTGTCGGTGCAATGCGGGGTATTTCCGGAGCAGGATGTGGAGGGTACAGACATCGGTGTCATGATCAATGGCAATGAGAATCTGATCCAGGCCCCTTGCGGAACCGGCGAGATCATCTTTGCCGTATTCGACCAGCATACTTTTCATCCGTGGTATAATGCGCTTACCGGAAATCCCGGGAGATTTGGAAGTATGTCGCCGTGTCAGACGACGCGGGAGTACAATTTCATGTACAATCTGCTGGATACGGCTCAGCGCAGGGGGGTTGTGACGCTGATGGATGCCATCCCCAACGGGGACTATGTCGTGGTGTACAACTGTAGCGGCGACTACCAGGCATCGAACACTTATGCGAGCACCTGGGCTGGAGATGTCTCCTACCTTGGAGCTGGTAACTCGATGTATCTGCGGTTGAAGGCACAGGGCTGGGCGACGATTGACTCGTTTTCCCGTCCGCGGGCCTTTATCTTTCTTTATCAGAAGAACAATCCGACCAATTTCCCTCCGCTGTCGACGTTGAGCAATGGGATCAATGACCATATCAATTTGGGATCCAACTATTATACGCCGGATAGCGTGGGATACGTGACGTCGCCTCAATTTGGCCCGGCCAAGAAATGGCAGCAACTGCATTGGAGGGGCTCGAGCCTGGAGACTCCGTCGACGGATTCGGTGCAAGTGCAGGTGATGGGTGTGGATACGTCGGGAAATGTCTCGGCGCCGCTGTTTACCTTTACGAGGGCGAATCAGGATGCGGATATATCTTCCATCAACGCCGCGCAATATCCCTATGTGCAGCTTAAGCTAATTGAGAGCGATACGTTGAACGCTACTCCGTACCAATTGAGATATTGGAGGGTAAACTATCAACCGGTGCCGGAGGGGGCGTTGGCGCCCAATGTATTTTCCTATGCGCCGGATACGCTTCAATTGGGGGCGCCATTCCCATTTGGCATAGCTTTTAAGAATATCAGTCCCACGGCGTTCGACAGTATCAAGGTCAGTATGATGATCACCGACAACAGCAATGTCGCGCATATTATCACGTTGCCCAAGACAAAGCCGTTGGTCAGCGGGGACACCGTGAAGATCGTGTATCCGATAAACACCCAAAGCTTTGTGGGGAATAATACCATCTATCTGAATTTCAACCCCAACTTTGCGCAGCCTGAACAATACCTGTTCAACAACTTCCTGTACAAATCGTTCTTTGTGGCCGGGGAGTCGAGGAATCCGGCGCTGGATGTGACCTTCGACAACGTGCATATATTGAATGACGACATCGTTTCCGCGCGGCCGCATATTCAGATAAGGCTTAAGAGCCTGGCGCAGTATGTGCTGCTCACGGATACCAGCGAGGTCGGGGTGCAACTGACCTATCCGAACGGCAGTGTACATACTTATGGCTATAGCAATGATACGCTGCGGTTCACGCCGGCAACTAGCACGAATAATACGGCGATCGTCGATTTTTATCCCGTTTTCAGCACGCAGAGCAATCCGAACGGAGATGTCTACGGGCTTACGGTGATGGGTAAGGACGCGTTGGGCAATTCGGCGGGGACCACTCCTTACCGGGTGAATTTTAAGATCATAACGAAGGCCATGATCTCGAACATGCTGAATTATCCCAATCCGTTCACTACTTCTACTGCATTTGTCTTTACGATCACGGGTAGCGAAGTGCCGCAGAATATCAAGATACAGATCCTGACCATTACTGGTAAGGTCGTGCGGGAGATCACGAAGGAAGAGCTCGGGCCTTTGCACGTAGGAACGAATATAACCGAGTTCAAGTGGAACGGAACGGACATGTACGGGCAGCGACTGGCCAATGGCGTGTATCTTTACCATGTCGTGACCAACCTGGACGGGAAGCAGCTCTCCAAATACACTGCTACCGGGGATAATACGGACAAATACTTTAACAATGGGTATGGCAAGATGTACCTGATGCGATGATATTGTTGATCAATCAGAAGCCCGGCTCAGACCGGGCTTTTTTTTTTGCCGCGGGCTGTCTGCTGAAAAAGGGGGAGGCGAGGGTGAGCAACAGGGGGGAGATGCTCAAGAAGAAGCGATTGGACCAGTCGTCGCAACTCAGTACGACGGTCAGCCAGGTCATCAGGACGGGGGTCAGCAGATAAAAGAAAGGCAGGAGAAGGCGGCGACGTTTCCATGAGGGATAGGAAATAATTGCCAGCCCGGTTATGGGATAAAAAAAGAGGATCAAATACAGGTTATGGGAAGGGCTGTAGTAATTTCGGTAAATTGACCAGAAGGAAAGGGTTTTCAGGCCTGCGAGGCGGATGAAGGAGCCGGGGTTATGGCCGATATAGTAAAACAGAGAGTAGATGGGGGTGGCGGGGTTTGCGAGGGTGGTTGAGGCGGGAGCGAGCAAGGTGGGAGTGCCGCAGATGATGTGCTCTTCGCGGAAGGGTAGCATGATATCCAGTTCGCCACCGCTTTTCATGGCGAAGTTTATCAGGTACAAGGTGAGTAACATGACGGCGGTTGCTGCTGTGATTTTCCAAACCTTACTTAAACTGCCGGGCAGGCCCGCAAAGAGATAGATGGCGGCTGCCGGCCAGAAGAGGAAGCCGGCCGGCCGGATGAGGGGAAGCAAGATCAGTGCACAAAGAACTATGCCTAATGATCGGATCGAATAGCCGGTTTGTCGGGTCAAATAACAAATGAACAGGAGGCTAAGGCTTTGAAAAAGGGATTCCGTCTGGAGGAAGGTGTTGAATGCCTGGTAAGGGATGTTCAGCACGAGCAGGGCTGTTGCAATGAGGGCCGCGGTGCGGGACTGGAGGAGGGCATTGACTGTGTTGTGGAAGTATAGGGTGGCCGTCAGGTTGAGTGATAGCTGCAGCGCTATCACGAGTGCAAAGCTTAGGTGAAATTTCAGGCAGGCCGAAAGCAGGAGGACAATGACGGAATAAAACGTAAAATTGGGGGATTCCAGGTGTCCGGTTTGGATAAGCAGGTGTGCCTGGTGGATGTATTTTTCGGGTTCGCCGGTGATGACGATGCCGTTCCTGTAGAACAAGAAACCGTTTATCAGCAGCCAGCCTGCGACTATCCCTGCGATCACGGGCGCCGGGGCGCGCGAGGAAGGGCGGTGAAGCAAAGTTTTTGAGGGGAAGCTCATGGCTCAAAATTAATTTTTTTTACATGGCTGGACGGATCCGGGGCCTTGTATTTGAGGAACCAGGACTCAAGATAGCGATAGCTTAGTATGCTCAGCAAGCAGGATAACAACAAGGAGATCGATATGGATGCGGCGCTAACCAGGGTCAGGCGGTTTGGCCAGTGGGTAAGCGCATAACCATGGAGCTTAGAGGCGACGACCTCGGATATGGGGAAGTGGATAAGGTATAGGCAATAGGAAATCCTGCCGGCGCCGCGCAGGAATTTGCTGCTCAGGAAGATCGAGAACGCGTTCTTTTCCTCGCGGGCGGCAAGGTCCAGGGCGCATGCAAAAAAAAGGGCCAGCAGGGTATAGCCTAATGTCATCATAAAGGGATCGCCGGGCGTGGGGATGCGCAGGGACAGGTTGTTGAACAAGAGGATGGCCAGGAGGCCTGTCATCATCCAGGCTACAAGGATTGGGGCGAGCTTTGTCCGGGACTCGTGCAATTGATAGAGCAAGCCGCCGACCGCAAAACTGTCTATCCGGAAAAACGTATTGTAGTAGAGGAGTGGAGCGTATGGGTGAGTCAGGTACCAGGTAGTTCTTGTTGCGGCGACGGCCAATATGAGGAGAAGGAATGTGGTTGTCCTGCTTTTAATGGTCGGCAGCAGGAAGATGATGAGGGGCCAGATCAAATAGAATTGTTCTTCGACGGCGATAGACCAAAGGGGTACGAGGGAGAAATTGATGGGGAGGCCAAAAAAAATGAAGGTCCAGTTCTCGGTAAAAATCAAGAAGCTTTTCCAGTGGATAGTATATATCGCCACTGTCGGTAGGTTCTTTGGATGTACCAGTAAATGGATGCACAAGAGGAAGCCGATGACGAGTGTATAACAGAGCGGGATGATGCGCAAGGCGCGATTACGGTAGAAGCGGGAAAAATAATGGGGTTGACCCCTGGTGGCGGTGAGGCGCCAGGTGATGAGATAACCTGAGAGTACGAAAAAAAGGTCTACGCCGATCCAGCCCGGAAACCAGGGCTGGAGAAAAGGCAGGTAGTGCCAGGCGATTACCAGGATGATGGCTATTCCCCTAAGGCCGTCCAAAGCTGGAATATGGTTGGGATGGGTGGCCGGCTTTTGGAGTTGCATTACTATCGGTTTGAGGCGTCCTTACGGGGTTAACCTGGCGACGTACTTTCCAATCATGTCGAATTCCAGGTTTACTTTGTCGCCGGGCTTTATGGACTGGATATTCGTGTGTTCGAAGGTGTAGGGGATGACAGCAATGTCGAATCTTGTCTTCTTTACGTTGAAAATAGTGAGGCTGATGCCGTTGAGGCAGATGGAGCCCTTTTCGATCACGAGCCGGGAGAATTTTTTTGGGAATTCGATACGGAACTCCCAACTGCCTTGGAGATCCTGGCGCTCGAGGCAGGTCGCTGTGGTGTCCACATGGCCCTGGACGATATGGCCATCGAGCCGGCCATTCATCATCAGGCATCTTTCGAGGTTGACGAGGTCGCCGGGCTGCCAGTGGCCGAGGTTGCTCTTTTCGAGCGTTTCTTCGATGGCGGTGACGCGGTGCAGGTTGTCTTTTTGTTCTTCCACGGTCAGGCAGACGCCGTTATGAGATAGGCTTTGGTCGATCTTCAGTTCCCGGGAGATTGGAGATTCGACCCAGAATGTCTTGTTGGTGCCTTTGGCTTCGACGGTATCGATTTTGCCCAGCGATTCGATGATTCCGGTAAACATGGCTGTAAATTTCGTAAAATTCCGCATAGATGCGTTTTTTTTCGATATTTATGCTTTAAGTTGTCCAAATGAATACAATTTGTGGTAAACAATTCGGTCAACCATGCTGAGCCATTCGAAGAGCCGACTGCGAACTTATGTCATACGGGCGTTGTGTACAGGCCTTTTTTTATTGCCCGTTGTTTACCTTTTGTTTTCCATACTGATCATTTGCTTTGTCAACAGTCACGATTATGCATTTCTTTTGGGCTGGTATAGCCGCAGATGGCCTCAGGCTTTCGATGCAGACAGTATTGCGGGCGTTTGTTTTACGCCGGTTTGGTATCGTTTTTTAGTCGGTCATGCTTTGGGCGGTGAATTCTTGCTTGTGTCTTTGCTGGTTCTTTACGGCTGTTGCTGCCGGCCGGTGTGGCGGTTTTGCCGGGGGTTATTATCCGTGTCTAAGCGGGGGGTGGAACTGATGTGGCATACCTACCAACGGTGCAGTAGCAGGGAAAAAATGGTACTGGCTTTGCTTTTTGCTGTGATCCTTTTTTATCGTTGTTATTTTTTTGCTGTATTTCCGCTGCATACAGATGAACTTTGCTCTTATCTTTTCTTTTCCCGGCCTGGTCCGCTGATTGCTGCCACCAGCTACCCCATACCTAACAACCATGTTTTTTTTAACCTCGTCTGCTCGTTTATAAGTGGAATACCGTTTATACCACCTAAGTTCGTTATGCGGCTGCCCAGCGTGACGGGAGACCTATTGCTTTTATATGGTGTCTTTTGCCTATTCAGTCGATGGAAGGGTTTTTGGCGTGGTATTGCGGTGGTAATCGGGGTTGCATTTTGTTATTTTACGTCTTACTACGCTGTTCAGGGCAGAGGATATCAATGGCAAGAACTATGTGCTTTGATCAGTCTTGTTTCCGGCTGGGAGTGTGTTGTGGGTACTGGACGGCGTGATCGACGGGGATGGCCGCTGTTTTTAGTTTCTTCGGTTTGTGGGTTTTACATTAATCCTATTTTTCTTTATCATTTTCTGGCCATGCTCCTGTTCCTGGGCTATTTGCTTGCGCTGAAGAAGGACGTCCGGGGTTTGTTTTTTCTAGCGCGGTCCGTGGCTATTATGGCGCTGTTGGTTGCAATCTTTTATCTACCGCTGATCCTTGCAAGCAGTTGGGGAGCGTTCGCGGAAAGCGGCTACGTTACGGCGAAAGTGAGTTTGCGCGAGGTGTTCTCCCACTACTCCAGTTTTACCTATCTATTGAAAGAAGGAACTTATTATGGAAGGGCGGGGATGTATTTTTTTTTGGTGTGTATCTTCGCCAGTATGTTGTTGTATCGCTATAAAAAGATTGCGGGGCAATTTTATTTTTATGGCTTGGTCTATTTTCTTTGTGTCGTTCTTTCGCTGGCCGTGCTGATCCTTTGTACGCGCATGTATCCTCCGGACAGGGGGCTTTGTTACTGGATACTTGGAATAAATATTGTTTTCGTCAACATCGTATATGATCTGATCTTAAAGTTCGCATCCCGAAGTGCTTATTGGCTGATCACCGGTTTCCTGGCGATAAAGGTAGCGGGCAGCCTGAGGGGATTGTATTGGGAGCGGTTTTCCGTGAGCGAGCGGAAGGAGGTAGTTACTTACTACAAGATCAGAAAAGACCTTGCAGCACTCAAGGGACTGGGAACGGTCAGTTGGCAGATTACGAATAGTGATGATTTTTATCCCATGTATCTCAAGGCGTATCTTTTGGAGCAGGATGACCAGGGAAAGGTCGTCTTTGACCGGACTGTTGGCCGGGCGCAGGTGGTTTTCCTTCCGGACGCCTACAGGCCGGCTTTTGATCTGCGTGGTTATGTGCTATGGGGTGGCAGCCGGGTAACTGCCATTGGGGAGACGCCGCCGCTCAAAACGCTTAGTATATATGTGGCAAAGGATTCCGGCCGGTAATTTTTAGTTATCGATTGGGTAATTGAAGAATTATTTATACCTTTGCTCCTCCAAAGGAGGTATATTATATGTTAATTATTGATTCCAAAGATTGCGAAAACATAGACAAAGCGCTCAAGAAGTACAAGAAGAAGTTTGAGAAGGCCAAGGTGTTGGTACAGTTGAGGGAGCGTCAGTCTTTCACCAAGCCTTCCGTCCGTCGCCGGACGCAGGTGTTGAAGGCGGTCTACAAGCAGCAGGTTGCTGCCGGGAAGTTCGAATAGATTATAATTGATTTTTATATGATTGAAGAGGTTGCGGTTGCAGCCTCTTTTTTTTGCCTATTTTTATGGCCAAAACGCCTGTCTTGGAAGCTTTTATCTCTTCTTTTGTAGATTATTTGACCTTTGAGAAGCGTTATTCGGTGCATACGATCCGATCGTACCGGGATGACCTGGATGCCTTTGCGGTTTATTTGGCGGCAGAATTCGGGGGGATGGAATTGAGGGCAATCACGGCGGCGGTTGTCAGGAGCTGGCTGGCGTCGTTGAAGGATGCGGAATTGAGTTCGCGCTCGGTAAATCGGAAGATCTCTTCGTTGCGGTCATTTTACAAATATTTGTTGCGGGTGGGGGCGGTAGAGCAGTCGCCGATGGCGGCGATCATTGGGCCGAAGGCGGGCAAGCGGTTGCCTGTTTTTGTGGAGGAGCGGGATATGGCGGTGCTTTTTGGGGAGGTGCGATTTGCAGACGATTGGGAGGGCCTGACGGACAGGTTATTGCTGGCTCTGCTTTATCATACCGGTATGCGGTTGAGCGAACTGTTGGGCCTGAAAGAGGGTCTGGTAGATAGCGGGAACAGGACGATCAAGGTTTTGGGGAAGGGGAATAAGGAGCGGGTGATACCGGTGAGTGGGGTATTGGTGGGGATGGTCGAGGAGTACAAGGAGAAGAAGCGTTTTTTGGGTGGGGCGGACGGGGAGGTGTTGTTGGTGGGGAAGAAGGGTAAGAAGCTCTATGCCAAATATGTGTACAGGGTGGTGCGGGAGTATCTGGCGCAGGTGACGACGATCGAGAAGAAGAGTCCGCATGTGTTGAGGCATACGTTTGCTACGCATTTGATGAATGCGGGAGCGGAGTTGAATAGTGTGAAAGAGTTGTTGGGTCATGCGAGTCTTGCGGCCACGCAGGTGTACACGCACAATACCATAGAAAAATTGAAGGATGTCTATAAGAGGGCGCATCCGAAGGCGTAGCTGGGGGTGAAATGTTTAACGTTTTTCACGGCAGAAAGTCTGCGTTTTATTTGGAAAAACCTTGTTTAAAGGTTAACTTCATTGTCTCACGAATTTACCGGGAGCGCCCGGAAAATGCTACATAATCAGGCAGAAAAGTTCTTTAATTTATTGTTCACTGATTAAAATTTGGGATGCTATGAACGTTAACATTCAAACCGTGCACTTCGATGCAGACGGAAAGTTAGTCGAGTATGTAAACAAAAAAATGTCAAAATTAAACACGTTTCATGACAGAATCATCAAAGTAGACGTATTCCTGAAGCTGGACAATGTTGTTCACACGATCAAGGACAAGATTGCAGAGATCAGGGTCCATGTTCCCAGGCACCATTTTTTCGTAAAATGTTCATCGAAATCATTTGAGGAGTCGTTTGACAGCGCGTTTGAGTCGCTGGTTAATCAAGTAAAGAGAAGAAAAGACAAGCAAGTTGCTTAATAAACGTTTGATATAAGACCTCCGGAAGGGGGTCTTTTTTTTGGGGGGTGGGCCACCGAGGGGGGGGCTCTTTTTTTTGGGTGGAGCTGCCGGGGTTGGGTTTTTTTGAATGGAGCCACTGGAAGGGCTTTTTTTTGGGGTGGAGCCACTGGGATTGTTTTTTTTGCCGGCGGCCCTGCAAGAGCGGGGCTTTTTTGTGGTCGTGTTTTGGAGAGTTGGGGGCTGGGGCTGGTGCAGTCGTTTTGTTTTTTGGGTGGAAATTGGACGGGCGGAAGCCGGACAAGCGCCCAAGTCAGAAGGGCGCTGGCGGTCCGGCGGGAAAACGGCGCGCTTACGGTCCGGCGGAGAGGGGCGGCAGGGAGAGAGTCCGATGGGTGGCTGGGTGGCTGTGAGGAATAACTGAAAAAAACGGGTTTAAAATTTTTGAATTTGACAATATTGCCTACCTTTGCCTTCCCAAAAAAAGCAGTAGATCAGTGTGATGTGTGGTGGGTAACCGAGCGGAGCGAAGGTTACGAACGAGGAGGACCGTGGCGAAGCAGGTCCTGCGAAGTTCTTTACCAGCCAGAGTAGCTCAGTTGGTAGAGCAGCTGATTTGTAATCAGCTGGTCGGGGGTTCGAGTCCCTTCTCTGGCTCTTGAAGTGAAGGAGGGGGCTCCTCCAGAAAATAAAGCCGGGCGAGTAGTCAAGTGGCCAACGACAACAGACTGTAAATCTGTCCTCTTACGAGTTCGGTGGTTCGAATCCATCCTCGCCCACAGTTAGAAAGTAGTCGGAGTGGATCGTGCAGATGGTTCTTTTAAGGAGTTGGTAAATGCGGAAGTAGCTCAGTTGGTAGAGCGACAGCCTTCCAAGCTGTAGGTCGCGGGTTCGAACCTCGTCTTCCGCTCCGAAAAATGGGCTACAGGCCCCCGGATGGCTTAGCGCTTCGGGCGGGAGTTTTCCGGAAGGGGGTTTGCGGGTCAGGGGGACTGAACACAAGCCGTTGTAGCTCAGGGGTAGAGCACTTCCTTGGTAAGGAAGAGGTCGTGAGTTCAATTCTCATCAACGGCTCCAGGATTTTGTGATAGAGAGAAGAATAAGATATAACAGGTTTCGTCACAACGTCCGGCTGCGCTTTGCGCGCCGGGGTCGGGGAGGTGGGGGACCTGTAAAATTTGTAAAATAGAATAAAACACAACTTAAAAACGGATAACAATGTCAAAAGAGACCTTCAAGAGGGACAAACCCCACGTTAACGTTGGTACGATTGGTCACGTTGACCATGGTAAGACCACTTTGACTGCTGCTATTACTTCCATCCTTTCTTCCAGAGGGTTGGCTGAAGCGAAAAAATATGATGAGATCGATGCGGCACCGGAGGAAAAGGAAAGGGGTATCACCATCAATACAGCGCACGTTGAGTATTCGACGACTAACCGTCACTACGCACACGTAGACTGTCCCGGTCACGCTGACTATGTAAAAAATATGATCACTGGCGCCGCTCAGATGGACGGAGCTATCCTGGTAGTTGCTGCTACTGACGGTCCCATGCCTCAGACGAAAGAGCATATCCTGCTGGCTCGTCAGGTAGGTGTTCCCCGTATCGTGGTTTTCATGAACAAGGTTGACCTTGTTGATGATCCCGAGCTGCTGGAGCTGGTAGAAATGGAAATCCGCGAACTGCTGACCTCTTATGGGTTCGACGGTGACAATACGCCTATCATCCAGGGTTCTGCAACCGGCGCTCTGGCTGGTGAAGACAAGTGGGTTAAAGCGATCGACCAGCTGATGGCAGCTGTTGACAGCTATATTCCTCTGCCTCCCCGCCCGGTCGATCTGCCTTTCCTGATGTCTGTGGAAGATGTGTTCTCTATCACCGGTCGTGGTACTGTTGCCACTGGTCGTATTGAAAGAGGCGTTATCAAGGTAGGCGAAGGTATCGAGATCGTCGGTTTGATGGAAGCTCCGTTGACTTCTACGGTTACCGGTGTGGAAATGTTCCGTAAACTCCTTGATCGTGGTGAAGCCGGTGACAATGCAGGTCTGCTGCTCCGTGGCATTGAAAAGACCCAGGTCCGTCGCGGCATGGTTCTTTGCAAACCTGGTTCTATCACTCCGCACACTGAATTCAAGGGTGAAGTGTACGTGTTGAGCAAGGAAGAAGGTGGTCGTCACACTCCTTTCTTCAACAAGTATCGTCCTCAGTTCTATTTCCGTACTACGGACGTAACTGGTGAAGTTACGCTGCCGGCAGGTACTGAGATGGTTATGCCTGGTGACAACACGTCTCTTTCGGTAGTGCTGATCCAGCCGATCGCCATGGAAAAGGGTCTCAAATTCGCTATTCGCGAAGGTGGCCGTACGGTGGGTGCTGGTCAGGTTACGGAGATCGTGAAGTAGGATCGATTTGAAGGATTTTTTATATCTTTGTTAGACTAAAAGCTGTTCCGAATCGCCTTCGGGATAGCTTTTGGCTTCTACGGGCATAGTTCAAAGGTAGAATAGAGGTCTCCAAAACCTTAGATCTGGGTTCGAATCCTAGTGCCCGTGCAAAGGTCAGTGTCGGTAGGCACTGGCGGCAAAAAAAAGAATATCAACATGAACAAAATCACGACATATATCCAGGAGTCCTACAGGGAGTTGTTGGAAAAGGTGACTTGGCCTTCCTGGACCCAATTGCAGCAGTCAGTGGTGATCGTGCTGGTGGCTACTGTGCTGATCACGTTTATCGTCGGGATCATGGATTTTGTTTCCAGTTCCATTTTGCATTTTATTTATTCTTTATTTGGTTCCTAAGAGTGGGATGGGGCCGAAAACGACGCCCTGGATCTTTTGGGCAAAATCTTTTTTATGACGGAGACAGTCAATCAAACAGAAGTCAAGGCCCCGGACGGCAAGCCTCAGTTGGAGACCAAGTGGTATGTTCTGCGTGTCGTTAGCGGCAAGGAGCGGAAGGTGAAGGAGTACCTGGATAAGGAGATCTCCCGTGGTGGATGGAGTGAGATCGTGAAGCAGGTGTTTCTGCCGGTGGAGAAGGTTTATAAGGTGCAGAACGGGAAGAAGGTGATGCGCGAGCGCAACTATTATCCTGGTTATGTGATGGTGGAAGTGACGGAAGGGAAACTGGGAGACGATCTGAAGGAAGTGATCAAGAATACCAATAGTGTGATCCATTTTCTTGGGAAGGAGAATCCGATTGCGCTTCGCAAGGCGGAAGTGAACAAGATGCTGGGTAAGATGGATGAGATGGCGGAATCGGGCAGCATGAGCATGAGCGAGCCGTTCATCATTGGGGAGACGATCAAGATCATCGAAGGGCCGTTCAATGATTTCAACGGGATCATCGAGGAGGTGAATGATGAGAAGAAGAAGTTGAAGGTAACGGTGAAGATCTTCGGGCGGAGTACGCCGGTCGAGTTAAATTATATGCAGGTGGAGAAGATTGTGTAAGCGAGTGATGGGCCATCGGTGTCTGATAATAAAGACAAGCGATAATAAAAAAACCTTCCAGTCGGAAGGTTTTTTTATTATGTATAGCTATTCCTTAGTGGCCATTGTCATTGTCGAAATCGAAATGTGGAGGAGTGGGCTCGTCGTAGGTAGGCGTAGGTTCTGCTACGACTGGCGCCGGAGTCGGTGTCGGGGCCGGCTTCGCTTTTTTGGGAGCGGCTTTCTTAGGAGCGGCTTTTTTAGGAGCGGCTTTTTTTGGAGCAGCTTTTTTGGCGGGCGCTTTTTTAACAGCTTTTTTAACAGCTTTTTTCACCGCTTTCTTAGCGGCTTTTTTAGCGGCTTTTTTTGGAGCAGCTTTTTTCTTAGCTACTTTCTTTTTTGCAGCCTTTTTAGGTGCCGCTTTTTTTACCGCTTTTTTCGCTGCCTTTTTTGCCGTCTTTTTGGGAGCTGCTTTTTTGGCCGCCTTTTTCTTAGACTTTGACATAAGTTTGTTGAGCGTTTTAAGTTGTTATGGAATTGTAATGGATTATTAACGGAAAAGTTAGTCAGAAAAATCGAGATATAAAAAAATGACCCGAAAATTTCTTCACAAAAGGTTCGTTAGGAGGTTGATATCCTTGCCGGGGTGGAGCGGGGTGTCATTGGGTGGGGTGTTCGGGTGTAGCTGGAATCGGGTCTGACGTCCTTGGATGGGATATTCGGGTGCGGTAGGAACGGCGTCGGATGTCCTAAGAAGGGGTGTTCGGATATCCCCGGGTGGTCCGGCGGAGAGGGGCACTTACGGTCTGGCGGGAGGGTCCGATGGAGAAGGGCGCGACCGGCGCGACAGGTGGACCAGGCGGGGAGGAGTCCGACGGGGAGCGCGGTACCGGTTCGGCGGACAGGAGTGCGAACGGTCGGGCGGTACAAATATGCTGCGATATTTGTATGGTTCCTGTTAAAAAGATGACATATTTGTATCGCCCTTTTGGAATTTTTCGTACATTTGCGTCCCCAAATAGTAGTTCTTAGCATATTGCATTGGGAGTTTCGCCGACAAAAACGAGCGGGACGTTAACACCAAAAAATAGTAACATGGCAAAAGAGATCTCCGGTTATGTGAAGTTGCAGGTCAAAGGCGGCCAAGCCAATCCTGCACCCCCTATCGGTCCGGCGTTAGGTAGTAAAGGCGTGAATATCATGGAGTTCTGCAAGCAATTCAATGCCAGGACCCAGGATAGGATCGGTAAAGTCCTCCCCGTTCTTTTGACGGTTTATACGGACAAATCGTTCGAATTCGTAATCAAGACCCCCCCTGCAGCCGTTCAGCTGTTGGAGGCCTCCAAATTGCAAAGCGGTTCCAAAGAGCCAAATCGTAACAAAGTTGGAAAAGTTTCCTGGACGCAGGTAGAAGCGATCGCGAAGGACAAGATGCCCGACCTGAATTGCTTTACCGTTGAGAGTGCTATGCGCATGGTTGCCGGTACGGCCCGCAGCATGGGTATCACTGTCGAGGGAAAGGCTCCCTTCGAAGTCAAAGGCGTTTAAGATCGCCTGAGGAATTCCCTAACTTTTAAAAAATTACGAAATGGCTATCACGAAAAAAAGAAAAGCAGCCGCTGCGAAGGTTGATAAAAATAAGTTCTATACGTTGAAGGAAGCTTCCGCTTTGGTGAAGGAAGTCAATACGACCAAGTTCGACGCTTCGGTGGATCTGCATGTCCGTCTGGGTGTCGACCCCAAGAAGGCGGATCAGTCGATCCGCGGGACGGTGAGCCTGCCTCATGGCACCGGCAAGACCAAGCGGGTTTTGGTACTTTGCAACCCTGATAAAGAGGCGGATGCAAGGGCGGCGGGAGCCGATTATGTAGGTCTGGATGAGTTCATTCAGAAGATCGAAGGTGGATGGGTGGATGTGGATGTTATCATCGCTACGCCTTCCGTGATGCCTAAGATCGGGAAATTGGGTAAGGTGCTTGGGCCCCGTAACCTGATGCCCAACCCGAAGACCGGGACGGTAACCAACGATGTTGCCGCTGCGGTAAACGAGGTAAAGGGTGGCAAGATCGCCTTTAAGGTGGACAAGGCCGGGATCATTCATGCTTCTATCGGCCGGGTTAGTTTCAGCCCTGAGAAACTCGCTGAGAACAGCCAGGAGCTGATCGGTGCCATCATTAGGGCCAAGCCGGCGACGGCCAAGGGTACTTATGTTAAGAGCGTATTCATGGCCAGCTCTATGAGCCCCGGGATCGCTCTGGATGCCAAAGCTTTTGCGCAATAAATTATTAGAACCCGGATCCCAATCGGGACCTACAAAGCGAATGTTATGAACAAAGATCAAAAAAATGAAGTGATCGAACTGTTGAAGGACAAGTTCAATCAATACAATAACTTCTACGTTACCAATACGGAATCGTTGACGGTAGCGCAGATCGGGAAGCTCCGCCGGATCTGTTTCGATAAGAACGTAGAAATGAAGGTGGCTAAGAACACCTTGATAAAGAAGGCACTGGAGAGCATCGACAGCACCCGTTTCTCGGGCATGTTCGAATCCCTGAATGGGGTTACGGCTTTGTTGTTCTCTGAGAATGCCAAGGAGCCTGCGATGATCATTACCTCTTTCCGCAAGGATGGGAACTTTGAGAAGCCGGTCCTGAAGGCGGCTTTTATCGATGGGGATGTTTTTGCGGGTGACGATCAGTTAAAGGTGTTGACCGTGTTGAAGAGCAAGCACGACCTGATCGGCGAGATCATCGGGTTGCTGCAGTCTCCTGCCAAGAATGTCATCAGTGGCCTGAATGCCGGTGCCAAGTTGGCCGGGCTGATCAAGGCGCTGGAAGACAGGGCCGGGGCGGCGAATTGAATTATAGCGGTGTGAGCCGTTTTATGATAAGGCCTAAGCCAGGGGGCCTGGAGACCTGGCGAAATTTTTTTAAACCTCCGCCGGAGCGACACTAAAAAAGCAGTGAAGGCGGAAAAAATTTACAATTATGGCAGACTTAAAAGCATTTGCTGAGCAGTTAGTGGGACTGACTGTAAAAGAAGTTAACGAATTAGCTAAGATCCTGAAGGAAGAATACGGCATCGAGCCTGCAGCTGCTGCTGTAGCCGTTGCTGCCGGTCCTGCTGCAGGTGGTGGCGCTGCTGCCGTTGAAGAGAAGACTTCTTTCAACGTCATTCTGAAGGCCGCCGGCCCCAACAAGCTCCAGGTGGTAAAGGTCGTAAAGGACCTGACCGGTCTTGGTTTGAAAGAAGCCAAGGACCTGGTTGACGGTGCTCCCAAGCCTATCAAGGAAGGTATCAGCAAGGCTGATGCTGAAGCTCTGGTAGCAAAGCTGAAGGAATCCGGTGCTGAAGTGGAATTGGCGTAGTTTCTTAGGTAAGAGATTCATTTTAACCCCGGCTGGTGCCGGGGTTATTTTTGTTTTTTTCATAAAAAAGGGCTACATTTGCGGTCCGTTTCCCTAATTTAACTTGAACGTTGATAAGCATTTAGATGTGTAATTGATTGATAGTCAACGCAGCAGAATGGCTGTCCGAAACATAAAAAACCGGATTTAAAGAATATGTCTTCAACAAAATTGCAAAACAGGATCAACTTCGGGAAAATCAAGCATCTTGCCGAAACTCCTGACCTTCTCGAAGTACAGATCCAATCTTTCAAAGAATTTTTCCAGTTAGAGACCACGCCGGACAAACGAAATATCGAAGGTTTGTTCAAAGTGTTCAAAGAAAATTTCCCGATCACTGATACGCGGAACATTTTCATGCTGGAATTCCTGGATTACTTCATCGATCCGCCCCGTTACACCATTGAAGAGTGTATGGAGCGTGGGCTTACGTATGCGGTTCCCCTGAAGGCCAAATTGCGTTTGAGCTGTAACGATGAGGAGCATGTGGACTTCCAGACGATCGTCCAGGATGTGTTCCTGGGCAATATACCATACATGACCCCCCGTGGAACCTTCGTCATCAACGGGGCCGAGCGTGTGGTAGTATCCCAGCTCCACCGTAGTCCGGGTGTGTTCTTCGGTCAATCCATTCATCCGAATGGTACGAAGATCTATTCTGCCCGGGTGATACCGTTCAAGGGTGCCTGGATGGAATTTGCCACGGACATCAACAACGTGATGTACGCATACATCGACCGTAAGAAGAAGTTCCCGGTGACGACGCTTTTGCGTTCCATTGGGTATGAGACGGATAAAGACATCCTGGAGTTGTTCGGGATGGCCGATGAAGTGAAGGCCGATAAAAAGGCGCTTCAGAAGTTTATCGGTAAGAAGCTGGCTGCCCGTGTATTGCGCACCTGGGTAGAAGACTTCGTGGATGAGGATACCGGTGAGGTCGTTTCCATCGAGCGGAACGAGATCGTGCTGGAGCGCGACACCATTTTGGATGAAGAGGCGATCGAGATGGTCGTGGAGATGGATGTGAAGAGCGTGTTTATGCAGCGCGAAGATGTCGGCGGTGATTATGCCATCATCTACAACACTTTGAACAAGGATACTTCGAACTCCGAATTGGAAGCCGTTCAGCATATCTACCGCCAGTTGCGCGGTGCGGATGCTCCGGATGATGAGACGGCCCGTGGTATCATCGATAAATTATTCTTTAGCGACAAGCGCTATGATCTCGGCGAAGTAGGCCGTTACAAGATCAACCGCAAGCTCAATCTGAACCAGCCTTTGGATCAGAAGACGCTGACGAAGGAAGACATGATCGAGATCATCAAGTACCTGGTTCGTCTGACGAATGCCAAGGCGGAAATCGACGACATCGATCATCTGAGCAACCGCCGTGTAAGAACGGTTGGGGAGCAGTTGTATGCTCAATTCGGAGTAGGTTTGGCCCGTATGGCCCGGACTATCCGTGAGCGTATGAACGTGCGGGACAATGAGGTGTTCACTCCTGTGGATCTCATCAATGCCAGGACGCTGAGCTCTGTGATCAATTCCTTCTTTGGTACTTCGCAGTTGTCGCAGTTCCTGGATCAGACCAATCCGTTGAGCGAGATCACGCACAAGCGTCGTATCTCCGCACTCGGGCCAGGCGGTTTGTCCCGTGAGCGTGCCGGCTTTGAAGTCCGTGACGTACACTATTCGCACTATGGTCGTCTTTGTACGATCGAGACGCCGGAAGGTCCGAATATCGGGTTGATCTCCACGCTTTGCGTGCACGCCAAGATCAATGAAATGGGCTTTATCGAGACGCCCTATCGTAAGGTCACGGATGGCAAGGTCGACCTGAAGAAGCTGACCTATCTGAGTGCCGAAGAAGAGGACGTTGCGAAGATCGCCCAGGCGAATATCGCGTTGGATGAGAAGGGAAATTTTGTGGAGGAGAAGATCGTTTCCCGTCAGACGGGTGACTTCCCCATCCTGGATAGGGCTGAAGTGGAATTTATGGACGTCGCTCCTAATCAGATCGTTGGTCTCAGCGCTTCGTTGATCCCGTTCCTGGAGCATGACGATGCCAACCGTGCGCTGATGGGATCGAACATGCAGCGTCAGGCTGTGCCGTTGATCCGCCCGGAAATGCCGATCGTTGGTACCGGGTTGGAAGCCAAGGCTGCCCGTGACGCGCGTATTCAGATCCATAGTGAAGGAGAGGGTGTAGTAGAGTTTGTGGATGCCAACGAGATCCATGTCCGCTATGATCGCAACGAACAGCAGAAGCTGGTTTCCTTCGAGGAAGACCTGAAGATATACAAGCTGACGAAGTTCATAAAGACCAACCAGGAGACCTGTATCAACCTGAAGCCGGCTGTGAAGAAGGGCCAGAAGGTGAAAGAAGGTGATTTCCTGACGGAAGGCTATGCGGTACAAGACGGTGAGCTGGCACTGGGCCGGAACCTGAAGGTAGCGTTTATGCCCTGGAAGGGTTACAACTTCGAGGACGCCATCGTGATCAGCGAGAAAGTGGTAAAGGAAGACCTTTTCACTTCGGTGCATATTAGCGAATATGAGTTGGAAGTCCGCGACACCAAATTAGGTGAAGAGGAACTGACGCCGGATATACCCAACGTTTCTGAAGAAGCGACCAAGGACCTGGACGAGAACGGTATTATCCGTGTCGGCGCCCAGATCAAGGAAGGGGATATCCTGATCGGCAAGATCACGCCGAAAGGCGAGAGCGATCCGACGCCTGAAGAGAAACTGTTGCGTGCGATCTTCGGTGACAAGGCCGGGGATGCCAAGGATGCTTCCTTGAAGGCGCCCAGTGGAACTGAAGGGGTGGTCATCAGCAAGAAGCTGTTCCAGCGTGCCAAGAAGGACAAGAATGCCAAAGTGCGCGAGAAGGCGGCATTGGAGAAGATCGAGAAAGTACACGAAAAGAATACTTCGGATCTGATGGATGTCCTGCAGGGCAAGTTGACGGTGTTGCTGAAGGATCATGTGTCTGCTGGTGTCAACAACAATTTCGGCGAAGTGCAGATCGGTAAGGGTGCGAAGTTCACGGCCAAGAACCTGAGCGGCATCGACTACCTGAATGTCAATCCGCTGGGTTGGACCGGTGACAACAAGACCGACGAATCCATAAATGTTCTGCTGCACAACTACAGCATAAAATACAACGAAGAACTCGGTCGTTACAAGCGCGAGAAGTTCAATATCTCGATCGGTGATGAGTTACCTGCGGGCGTGTTGAAACTCGCCAAGGTGTACCTGGCTGTCAAGCGGAAGCTGAAGGTTGGGGACAAGATGGCGGGTCGGCATGGAAATAAGGGTATTGTCGCGAAGATTGTAAGAGCAGAAGACATGCCGTTCCTGTCGGATGGGACACCGGTAGACGTGGTGTTGAATCCGCTGGGGGTGCCTTCCCGTATGAACCTGGGTCAGATCTATGAAACCGTCTTAGGGTGGGCCGGTGAGAAACTGGGTGTGAAATTCGCGACGCCGATCTTTGACGGGGCTTCGGTTGAAGAGATCGCCGAGCATATCAGCAAGGCGGGCCTACCGAGCTTTGGTCACACCTATCTGTATGATGGTGAGACGGGAGAGCGTTTTGATCAGAAGGCAACGGTAGGCATCATTTATATCATCAAGCTTCACCACATGGTGGATGATAAGATGCACGCCCGGAGTATCGGACCGTACAGTCTTATCACGCAACAGCCATTAGGTGGTAAAGCCCAGTTTGGTGGTCAGCGTTTTGGTGAAATGGAAGTATGGGCGCTGGAAGCCTATGGCGCATCGAATATCCTGCAGGAATTGTTGACCCTGAAGTCCGATGATATCATCGGCCGTGCGAAGACTTATGAGTCGATAGTCAAGGGGGACAATATTCCGAGGGCGGGTATTCCCGAATCCTTCAACGTGCTTGTGCATGAGTTGAGGGGGTTGGGTCTGGATCTCAAGTTCGATTAAGTCCATCTGCTTCGTTCGATTAAGCGTTTAACTGATAAACAATACAAGCCATTCCGGGTAACCGGGGTGGCTTTTTTCTTGGGTGGGTATCTGTTCCGGGGTTTGCAAATGTGTGGAAAACTGCTTATTTTACCGACGCCATTTGGCACCCCAATACTCTATAAAAAAACTAAACCCTATGCAAAATACTGACAGCCAGTATCTTACGCGTCATTCGACGATCTGCGGGCTTTTGGTCCTGCTTCCCATCTTCTTTTTTGGCTCTTGTATAAAGTGGTCTATTCCTATTCCGCCGCCTCCGGGCTCGACGACTACCGTCGACACCTCCAAGGGCTCTGGCTCCTACGATACGAGTTATAGTGTTTTATGGCAGACAACGGTAAATAGTTGCACTGGAACGAACAGCCTTATCCAGACCAGTGATGGCGGGTATGTTTCGGCCGGGGAGGGAAGCAATGATGCCCAGGTATTCCGGTTGGATTCCGGCAGGAATTTCTTGTGGCAAAATAACCTGGGTGGTACCTTTTATAGTGGGGCTACGAATGTCGTTGCCACCAGCGATGGCGGTTTTGTGGTATCCGGTTTTACGCAAGCAAACGACGGAGATGCGACGGATAATCACGGTGGTCTTGATGGCTGGGTGTATAAATTGGATGCCAATGGCAATGTCATCTGGAAACATTGCATGGGCGGTACCGGGGATGAGCAATTCCAAAATGTAATCCTCAATTCCGATGGCACGATCATGCTGGCAGGCCAGACCAACAGCAATAACGATGATGTCAGCGGCAATCACGGCGGCACGGATCTATGGGTGGTGAAGCTCGATGCCAATGGTAACAAATTATGGGCGACGTGTTATGGCGGTTCGGCCAATGATTATTTTGGAGTAATCCAGGCTACTTCCGATGGCGGATATCTCTTAACGGGCTCAAGCTCCAGCACGGACGGTGACATACCCGGCAATAATGGGGGATTGGATATCGTGACATTGAAACTTGACGCTAACGGGAACAAACAATGGGCAAAGAACTTTGGCGGTCCGCAGGATGAATTCAATAATGCCACGATCGTGAACCCGGACGGAAGCTTTGTGATAGCGGGCTATACCGAGGGCAATGGCGGGGACGTCACTGGTTATCACGGCGGCCCCTATGACATGTGGGTCATTAAAGTGAGCAGCACCGGGACTAAAGTGTGGGCAAGTGCGCTGGGTGGCAATGACGACGATCAAGCCTTTGGTTTGGTTTCTACTTCCGACGGCGGCTATATGGTCTCTGGCTTTACCTATAGCACTGATATCGATCCTTCGCTCGGTGCAGGCTATGAGGCTGAGTGGTTGGTGAAACTGACCGCTACAGGAAGCCAGGTCTGGCAGCAGACCTATGGCGGAGGGGCCAGCTCGAGTGCGCAAAGCAGCTGGTTGCTGCGGACAGCTAATGGCGGCATTATAAGCGGAGGTAGTAACAACTTTACCGTGGCGTGGTTATTCGAGATCAAATAAGCCGGGCTGGCTTTTTTTACTACATTTGGTTATGTTGATACTCGGGATCTCGGCTTTCTTCCATGATTCGGCTGCCGCCATCATCAAAGATGGGCAGGTCATTGCGGCCGCGCAGGAAGAGCGGTTTAGCCGGGTCAAGAACGATGCTGCCTTTCCTATACAGGCCATCCGATTTTGTTTGGAATTTGCTGAAGCCACCATAGACGACCTGGATGCGCTTGTTTTTTACGACAAGCCGCTTTTGAAATTGGAGCGGATACTCGAGTCCTATCATTCCTGCGCTCCGGCCGGTCTTCGGAGTTTTCTGACTTCTATGCCGGTCTGGATGAAGCAGAAGATGATGCTTAAGAAAATCATCCGGGACGAATTGTATCAATGGAAGCCCTTCGATAAGAAAAGGCTAAAACTTCTTTTTACCGAACATCATCTTGCGCATGCGGCGAGCGCTTTTTATGTCTCGCCTTTTGAAGAGGCGGCGATCCTGACGATCGACGGGGTAGGGGAATGGGCCACCACATCCATTGGAATGGGGAAGGGTGCGGCAATCCGGTTTTTGAAGGAGATCAAGTTCCCGCATAGTCTGGGATTGTTGTATTCCGCGTTCACCTATTATTGCGGGTTTGAGGTGAATGCCGGTGAGTATAAATTGATGGGTCTCGCACCTTATGGTGATGAGTCGTCGCCGCAATTTCTTGCCTTCCGCGAAAAAATTACCGATCACCTTGTTACGATCTATGCGGATGGGTCGTTCTTTTTGCACCAGGAATATTTTGATTATGTCACGGGTTTGAGGATGACGGCCGATAAGAAGTGGGCGGAGCTTTTTGGTTTTCCTCCCCGCAAGCCAGAAGCCGCTTTGGGGCAAGAGCATTGTAATATAGCGCTGGCCATTCAGCGGGTAACCGAGGAGATCGTGTTGAAGCTGGCGGCTGAGGCCAAGCGGGTGACCGGGGCCAAACGCCTTTGTATGGCGGGGGGGGTAGCGTTGAACTGCGTGGCCAATGGGAAGCTGCTCGATGTGGGGTTGTTCGAGGACATTTATATCCAGCCTGCGGCGGGGGATGCGGGTGGGGCCCTGGGTGCGGCGTTGGCTGCCTATTATGGGTATTTTGGCGCAGAGCGGCTGGTCGATCCGCAGCGGGATGGGATGAAGGGCGCTTACCTGGGACCGGTATATACCATTGAAGAGGTGAAGAAGGTATGCCGGGCGAATACCGTTGATTTTACGGAATATGATTCGGAGTCAGCGGTGACTGACGTGGTCGCGCGTTGTCTGGCGGAGGGTAAGATCGTCGGTTGGTTTCAGGGGAGGATGGAATTCGGGCCTCGCGCTCTGGGCAACCGGAGCATACTGGCGGATCCCAGGGATGAGGGGATGCAACGGAGGCTAAATCTGTCTATCAAGAATAGGGAGGGGTTTCGGCCGTTTGCGCCGGTGTGTGCCGCTGAGCAGTCGGGGCGCTACCTGGAACGGCCGGTGTATTCGCCTTATATGTTATTGACGCGACGGTTGAATGCGGGGGTTTATAGGCCGCTGCCGGATGGATATGCGCATTTTGGGATGAAGGAGAAGCTAGCGGTCGTCCGGAGTGCCTTTCCCGCGATCACGCATGTCGATGGGTCTTGCCGGGTGCAGACCTTAGCGGCGGATGCCAATCCCCGGCTGTGGGGGTTGTTGGCGGCTTTTGAGCGGCTTACTGGAGAGGGCATGCTGATCAATACGAGCTTTAATGTGCGGGACGAACCGATCGTGTGCAGTCCGGGGGAAGCCTATGCCTGTTTCAGTCAGACGGCGATGGATGTGCTGGTGATGGACAATATTATCATCTTTAAGCGATAGTATGGCAGACGGAACGCAAAAATGGAGCAAGGTAAAGCTGTTGCGGTTCACGGTTGTGACCGTGGGGCTTTTGCTGCTGCTGGCCGAAGGGCTTGCGAGGGTTGCGTTCTTTTTGAAATTTCGGGAGTTGGGTACGAGCGTTTATGTTCAGGGGAGCCCTATTCAGGAGGCGGACAGCGCCAGTGTGTATAACAATCGGGCGTTCTATGTCGATTTTGAGAAGCGATTCCAATACAATGAGCTGGGAATGAAATCGGCGTGTGGCGATTACCGCATGCCGGTTAAAAAAGCCGGAGACCTGTGGGTGTTGTTGCTGGGCGCATCGGCAATGGAGGGCATGGGAAGCAATAAGGATGGGGCATGGTTTGACATAACGAATATTTCGGATCATCCTTATAATGAAACTATCGCTTTTTTTTTAGAGGGGCGGCTGCGGCGTCTGTATCCCGGGAAGCGGGTTCGGGTTTTTAATGCCGCGGTTTCCGGATTTACCCTTGAGCAGGTGATGGCGAGGTATCGGTCGCTTTCTCGCGCCTATGATTTTGATTGGGTCATCTCCATGGATGGTGTTAATGAATGTGATACGCTGGCAGCGGCCGAAGAGGAGATGGCTTATTGCCGGGCGTATTGGGATTCCATGCCTTTTCATCGGTTCCCGTTGAATTGGATCGTCCCGATCACGCAGCGTTCGGCTTTTTTTAATTTGCTAAAGCAAGGTGTTTATCACTTGCGGCTCAACGGGCGAATGGAAAGGAACCAGCGTCGGGGTTTCCCGGAGCGAAGTCTTTGGGCCCTTGCGATGCCGGAGGCGTTGTCGTCGGCCGATAGGGATGAAAGGGTAAGGCGTTCGGCTCAGACTTTTCTCAAGGAGGAGATCGGCTTTGCGGGCGAGCTTCAACGCGAGGGAAAGAAATACCTGTTGTTGGTGCAGCCTTACCTGGCTTTTCGAAATAGCGCCTTTTTAGGCGAGGAGGAGTTAGCGCTGAGCCATTATTTGCGGGCAATGAAGAACGATGGCAACCGGCATGCTTTTTTGAGGGCCGTTTATGAAGGGATAGATGGGTCCGATAGTCTACGCGGACTGGTGGGTGAATACAGGATCAGTAATGACGGGAATCTGCACATACGAACCATGTCGGGGGTATTGCACTGGCCGGGATGGGTCTTTGTGGACTACTGCCATTTTACGAAGACAGCTAATGAGCGGATTGCGGCTGAGTTGGCCGATTATATAGCGACGGATGGAAAACTGCCGATTTTTAAATAAATTTAGCCTATGGAATTCCTAAAGGATCTCTGGCTTTTTTTGAAGGAGCGGAAAAAGTGGTGGTTGTTGCCGCTGATCGTGCTGATCGTGCTGGTCACGGTGTTTATCGTGCTGGGGAGCTCTACTGCGCTTGCACCTTTTATTTATTCTCTTTTTTGAGATTATGCAAAAAAAATATCAATCCAAGGAGACGGTATTGGTCATCACCGTTGGGTTTTTGATCCTGTATCTTGTATTTAAGGGCAGGGTGTTTTTGTATTGTGCCCTGGTGATCGGGTTAGCGGGGGTATTCTCTTTTTGGCTGAGTGAGAAGATCGATTGGGTATGGCGTGGACTATCGCGGTTGATGGGGTTGGTGAGCAATGCGGTGTTGTTGACGCTGATCTTTTTTTTGGTGGTGACGCCGATGGGGTTGATCCGGCGGATTGGTAAGAAGGGGTTTGATCCCGGGGCCAAGAGTAATTTTTCGGATAGGGAGCACGTATTCGGGAGGGCGGATTTTGAGAAGGTGTGGTAGGTGAATCGTTGGTTATCAGGTATTAATGATGCCATCCTTCCCGGTGGCTTTTTTGTTGCTTATTCGGGATGGAATACTTATCTTTGGCGTTAGTAACGTAAAACGTTAGTATGATTTTGTCATTTGGTTCCAAGGATACTGATCTAAAAATACCACCCTCCAACAGGTTGGAGAAGTTGTCAGGTGGCAGGAAAGATTTTTATTCTATTCGAATAAATGACCAGTGGAGAATTGTCTTCAAGTGGGATAGCGGCAATGCGTTCGAAGCGGAGATATTGGATTATCATTAAAAATTTATATAATGAGTACAGGAAGAAAACTCAGGAATATTCATCCGGGGGAAATCTTACAAGAGGAGTTCCTTATGCCGCTGGGGATCTCGGCGTACCGGTTGTCAAAGGATACTGCTATTCCGCAGACTCGGATATCGGAGATCATTAAAGGGAATCGCCGGATTACTGCGGACACGGCGTTGCGCCTGTCCAGGTATTTTGGAACCACGGCTAAGTTCTGGTTGGGGTTACAGGATGATTATGATTTGGAAGAGGAAGGAACATTCAAGGAAGAAGAGTTGAAGAACATCAGGCACCATGCCTCCGATGTCGCTTAATGGGTTGGCGATATCATGGATCAGGATTGCGGGGAGGGGGCTGGAAGTGGCGGGGCTTTTTTGCGGGCGAGCCAGTTGTCGCGGATGCGGAGGAAGGGTTTTTCGACGAGCAGGTGGAGGATCCAGCCGCCGGCCAGGGCGACGGCGGTGCTGATCCAGAATGAGGTATAGGTGTCGTCGCCGATGTTGTAGTGGTGCAGGGCTTCGTGAGTGAGGTGGATCAGTTGTTTGTGGGTGAGATAGATAGAATAAGACAGGGTAGCGATGAATCTGGTGAGTTTCGAAGAATAACGATATAAAAAACTGGTGGGGCTTAGTGCTGCCAGTGTCAGGGCGCCGTAAGCGATGGCGATGGCGGGGTAGCCGAAGATGGCGCCTTGCATTGTATATTGGTTGTCGTCATGGGCGATGAACCAGGCGCCTGCGACGAGGGCCAGGGCGATGAGCAGGATGCGGTTGCCGTGACGCGTCAGGCGTTGCCAGGCGGCGGGCTGGAAGTAATAGAAGGCGGCGAGGGCCACGCCTGCCAGCAGGCCGTCGAGCCGGGACCATGTCGGATAATAGATAAACTCGTAATAGGCTTTGCCAAAGCTGGGTTGTTTGGGCAGGACATCGTACCACATGACACTGCGGATTGCGAAGCCGAGCAGGAAGAGGACGGGAAGGAGCCAGACGGCCTTCTTTCGGGTGCCGAGGGCAATGATGAGGAGGGGGAGGATAAGGTAAAATTGTTCTTCGATGCAGAGTGACCAGGCGTGCGAGAAGGCACCTTCTTTTGCGAGGTCGAGCCCGAAATTTTGTGTGAAGGTGATCATGCGCCAGAGGGGCGGGAGTTGGCTGCGTTCAGTGAAACCCGGGATCATCAGGTAGAGCGCCAGCACTACAAAATAGGCAGGAAGGATGCGAAGAGATCGTTTAAAATAAAATTCTCCATAAGATACGGGCTGGTCTTTTGCTATCCTGGCGAAGAGCTGGCCGCCGATGAGGTAGCCGCTGAGGACGAAGAAGAGGTCTACGCCGGTCCAGCCCCAACTGCCGAGGTAGTCATAGAGTCCGGCGGGGTGGCCGAACATATTGTAGTGATAAACGAATACGATGATGATGGCCAGGGCACGAAGATGATCCAGGCCGGCGAAGCGCCGCATATATGTTGATTGTTAGCTGTAAGATAGCAGGAAATCTTTCAATTCGGAATACTTCGCTTCCATTTTTTTACTTTGTTTTTGTTTGTTGAGCAAGGCTGCTACCGCGGGTGGCAGCGGGATCTTGTCGCCGATGATCGGTTCGACGGTGTCGTAGAATTTTACCGGGTGTGCGGTCTCGAGGAACAGGCCTTTGTCGCCTGGGTGTTCGGCGAGCCAGCGATTCAGTGCCAGCCAGCCTACTGCTCCATGAGGATCGGGCAGGTAGTGGTGATGGGTGTAGAGTTTGCGGATGGCGGCGATCGTCTCTTCGTCGGAGATGCTCACGCTGCTGACGGTGGTCTTGAGGGAAGGAAGCTGTTTGTCGAAGATCTCGAGGATGCGGACGAAGTTGCTGGGGTTGCCGACGTCCATGGCATTGGAGAGAGTAGGACGGGCGGTGCGGGTTTCGTAGTTGCCGGTCTGCAAATAGACGGGGACGGTATCGTTGGCGTTGCAGGCGGCGATAAAGTGTTTAACGGGGAGACCTGAGCGCCAGGCCATCAGGCCGGCGCAGATATTGCCGAAGTTGCCGCTGGGGACGGAGATGACGGGGGGGTGGTCTTTGTCGGCCCATTGTTGCCAGGCGAAGAAATAATAGAACTGTTGGGGCAGCCAGCGGGCGACATTGATGGAATTGGCGGAAGTGAGGAAAAGTCTTTCCTGCAGGGTGCTATCGCTAAAGGCATCTTTTACGAGTTTCTGGCAATCGTCGAAGCTGCCGTTTACCTCGAGTGCAGTGATGTTTTTGCCATAGGTCGTAAGTTGCGATTCCTGGACGCTGCTGACCTTGCCGGAGGGGTAAAGGATGACAACGTTTATGCCGGGCACGTCGTAGAAGCCGCTGGCTACGGCTCCGCCGGTATCACCGGAGGTAGCGACGAGGACGGTTACGGGTTTGGGATTACCCTGCACGAAGTAGCCGAGGCAGCGGCTCATGAAGCGGGCGCCGACGTCTTTGAAGGCGAGGGTGGGACCGTGGTAGAGCTCGAGGGACCAGGTGTCCGGTGCGACGGGGACCAGGGGAAAATCGAAGTCGATGGTTTCGGCGACGATGCGGCGTAATTCGGACTCGGGGATGCTATCGCCGGTGTAAGGCCGGATGACCTGGAAGGCGAGTTCTTCGCGGGAGAGGGTGTGGATGTTATGGAGGAGACTGGCGGGGAGGGTGGGGATGGAAGCGGGGAAGTACAGGCCTTTATCGGGGGCCTGTCCGCGGATGGTGGCTTCTTTGAACGTTACGCGGACGGTGGGCTTGTTGAGGCTATAATATACCATGGATGTGCTGTTGGTGATGAATAATGTGGGGTTGGGTCAGGTGATGACTTTTACACCCTGTTGATTGATTGTCGTGACGTAAGTGTGGTGATCGAGGCCGATGCGGGTATAGATCTCGTGCATGAGCTTTTCGACGCTGGTGGCGGTGGCGGCGTCTTTGGAAAGCATAAATACCGAGGGGCCCGAGCCCGAGATGCCGCCGCCGAGGGCGCCTGCAGCCTTACAAGTCGCTTTTACTTCGTCGAAGCCGGGGATGAGGATGCTGCGAACGGGTTCGATGATGACGTCTTCCAGACTGCGGCCGATGAGGTCATAGTCTTGTTTCATGAAGCCGGCGACGAGTCCCGCGATATTGCCCCATTGGCGGATGGCGTCTTTTAGTAGTACCTGTTTGCGGAGGATCTGTCGCGCGTCGGACGTGCGAACCTCGATCTGCGGGTGGACGACCGTGACGTGCAGGGGCGGGGCTGGGATGGCGACGATATCGATGGGGAAGATGGAGCGGATCAAAGTGATGCCGCCGTAGATGCAGGGGGCGATATTGTCGGCGTGTTTGACGCCTGAGGCGACTTTCTCGCCAAAGAGGGCGAAGCGAACGAGGTCTTCCTTTGAAAAAATATTGTCCAGGAGATGGTTGGCGGCGACCACGGCGCCGGCCGCGCTTGCGGCGCTGCTTCCGATACCACTGCCGGGTTTGATCTGTTTGCTAATGATGACCTCGAAGCCGATGGGGCGGTCGAGTTCCTCAAGCATAGCGATAAGGGGGGCGCCTGCGGTATTCTGTGCCGGGTCGGTCGGTAAGGGAAAGCCGTCTTTACTGGTTATAGTGATACCGGGTTGGTCGAGCAATCTGACCTCCATGGTATCATTGGGCTGGTCGAGGCACAACCCGAGGATATCGAATCCGCAGACTAAATTGGCTATGGTGCCGGGGCTTTGTACGATGACGTGCTTCATATCAGGAATTGATGATGCGTAAAATATCTGCGAATACACCTGAGGCGGTGACCTCGGCGCCCGCGCCTGCGCCTTTGACTACGAGGGGCTGCTCCGAGTAGCGGTCAGTATAGAAAAGGACGGTGTTGTCTTTACCATACAGGTGATAGAGGTCGTGATCGGGACCGACATGCTGCAGGCCTACTGAAGCCTTTCCGTTGTCGAAGCTGGCCACGAATTTCAATTTCTTTCCTTCCGCGGCTGCGGCCTCATAGAGACTTTTAAAGTGGGCTTCTTCGGTTATCATGGCAGCATAGAAGTCTTCCACGCTGCCATGCATACAGGATTCGGGCATAAAGGAGCGGTTGTCGATATCTTCCATCTCCGTTTTTTCGCCGGATTCGCGGGCCAGGATCATGATCTTCCGCATGACGTCGGTGCCGCTGAGATCCAGCCGGGGATCGGGCTCGGTATAGCCTTCTGTCTGAGCCTGACGGACTACCTGGGAGAAGGGTTTTTCGCCGTTATAGTTGTTGAAAACAAAGTTTAGTGTTCCGCTGAGGACGGCTTCGATCCGGCGGACCTTATCGCCGCTGCGGGTGAGGTCGTTGAGCGTGCCGATGACCGGAAGACCGGCGCCGACGTTCGTTTCGAAAAGGAAGCGGGCATTGTATTCCCTTGCCAGGTCTTTGAGGAGGCGGTAATTGCCATAGAGGGAAGAGCAGGCTATCTTGTTACAGGCGACGACGGAAATGCTTTTCTGGAGTAGGGAAGCATAACGAGAGGCCACTTCTGCGTTGGCGGTGACGTCGGCAAAGACGGTATTGCGGAGGTTGCGTGCCGTGATGCCGGCGATCCACTCGTCAGTGTGCATGGGCTGGCCGTTCTCCAGTTCATCCTGCCATTGGCGAAGATCGATACCTTCGTTATTGAAGACCATTTTCCTGCTGTTAGCCAGTCCGACGACCCGGAGTTGTATCCGGAGGTGTTCGAGGAGGTAGGCCTGCTGTTGAAGCAGCTGGCCGAGCAAGCGGCGGCCTACGTTGCCTGTGCCGGTAACGAAGAGGTTTAGCTGTTTGTAGGAGGTCTCGAAGAATTCTTCGTGGAGGACGTTGATGGCCTTGCGGACGTCGCCGGCGGCGACGACGGCGGAGATATTTCTTTCCGAGGAACCCTGGGCGATGGCTCTTACGTTGACGCCATTGCGGCCGAGGGCGCCGAACATTTTTCCGCTGACACCGGGATGGCTTTTCATATGATCGCCTACCAGGGCGATGATGGAGAGATTGTGTTCTATGATGAGGGGTTCGACCGTACCCATGCCGATCTCATGGGCGAAGGCGTCGTCCACCACTTTTTTCGCGGCTGCGGCGTTGGCTTCGTCGATGCCGACGCAGATAGAATGTTCCGAGGAGCCCTGGGTGATCAGGATCACGTTGATCTGATGGCCGGAGAGGGCTTCGAACAGTCTTTTGGAGAAGCCGGGGATACCGACCATGCCGCTGCCTTCGAGGCTGAGCAGGGCCATCCGGGCGATGCTGGAGATGCCTCTGATGCTGCTGCCGTTCTGCACGGTTTCGAATTCGATGATGGTACCAGGGTCGGCGGGTGCGAAGGTGTTCTTGATCCAGACGGGGATGCCTTTGCGCATGACTGGTTGGATCGTGGGCGGGTAAATGACTTTCGCGCCGAAGTGGGAAAGCTCCATGGCTTCCTGGTAGGAGATATAGGGGATGAGGCGGGGATTCGACACGAGACGGGGGTCGGCGGTCATCATTCCGGAGACATCGGTCCAGATCTCGAGGGCGGCTGCATCTACCGCGGCGGCGAGGATGGCGGCGGTGTAGTCGGAGCCTCCGCGTCCGAGGGTGGTGGTGACCTGGTTGCTGTCGGCGGCGATAAAGCCTGGCAGGATGATGAGGTTGGCGGTGGTGCCGGCGATATAGTGTTGGATCTGGGTGTTGGTGGTTGTGAAATCTACGGCGGCGTGGCCATGGTGTGCGTCCGTGCGGATGAGCTGACGGGAGTCTTTCCACTCATAGGGTATGTTGAGTGCCGCGAAACGGGCGGCGACGATGAGGGAGGACAGGAGCTCGCCGTAGCTGACGATCTTATCCTGGGTGCGGGCGGATAATTCGCCGAGGAGGAAAACGCCGCTGCAGATGTCTTCTATCTCGTTACAACGGGTCTTTACGGCGCTTAGAATGGCGCTTTGGCCAGTGAGTGGGAGAAGGGATTTGACTGCTTCGAGATGGCGGTGTTCGAGGTCCTGCAGTTTTTGTTTATAGCTTTCGTCGCCGGCCGCGGCGAGTGTTCCGGCCTGGATGAGCATGTCCGTGATGCCGCCCAGTGCGGAGACGACGAGTATCGTCCTGTCTTTGTCCAATGCTTTTCGAACGATGGTGATGACCTTATTGATATTATCCGCGTTGGCTACCGAGGAACCACCGAATTTTAACACCTGCATACTATAGTTAGTTTTCTATTTTTTTTGTAATTCAGCAAGCCTGCCTTTTGAGGTCATAGCTTGGATAAAGCCCCGGGGGTAATATGGAATGTGGCAACCCTTAACGGGTTGTAATGGAGATAATAGTCGTAAATTCGACGACTGGTGAGGAGGGACCTATATGGTGATTGACTATCACGCCACTAAGGTAGGAGAAATGAATGTAAAAACAAAAAATTGCCCATTTCTTGAGTAAAATAAAGTAATTTTGCGGTTGTTTTTGATGGTTTACTGCAGATTACTTGTATTTATTGAATAGTATTAAATTGTCGTTATGAATTATCAACCATCCCAGGGGTTGCAGCAATTCAAGAACCTGGTGGGCATCAAGTTTCAATTATACAATAGCCTCTTTACTTCCCTGCCATTCCATCGTATCGAGAAAACTGGTATTCTTTTATCGTTGTTGCTGACGATCTGTGAAGAAGGGTATATGAAGAAGCAAAGCCCTGAGCAGATCCTGGAGGAGTTCTTCCGGAAGCAAACGGCGTTGGCGACGGAGCGGGAGAAGGCGGATGTGCTGTTTCGTTTTGTGCAGTACGTAGAGCGGCAGATCGTGCTGTTCGACGCGTTGGAGGATGCGGCTTTCCGTTATGTGAACGATATGGGTGGGGCGGGGACGCTGAAGCATTTGATCTCTGAGGTAATACAGACCGGTAAGGAAGAGGAGCTGACCAAGAAGTTGGAGGACTATAGTGTGCGGATGGTTTTGACGGCGCATCCCACGCAATTCTATCCCGGTCCGGTGCTGGGTATCATAAACGATCTATCGCGGGCGGTGATCGAGAATAATGCCGCGGACATCAATCTTTATTTGCAGCAGCTTGGCCGGACGCCATTTTTGAAGAAGCAGAAGCCCACGCCTTATGAAGAGGCGGTGAGTCTGATCTGGTACCTGGAGAATGTGTTCTATCATGCCAGCGGCCGGATATTGACGGCGTTGAAGGAGCAGTTCCCGCATGCGGTGGACAAAAAGAATCCGGTTATAAAAATGGGTTTCTGGCCGGGGGGAGATAGGGATGGCAATCCATTCGTGAAGGCGGAGACCACGCTACGGGTGGCGGAGGCCTTGCGCGGAGCGATCATCAAATGTTATTATCTGGATGTACGGCGGCTGAAGCGGCGGCTTACTTTTAAGGGGGTGGATGTGCTGATCGCGGACCTGGAAGTTAAGCTGTACAACAATATCTTTATTCCCGATCAACGAACGGACCTTAGTGCGAGTGAGATCCTGGATGTGCTGGAGCAGGTGCGGGAGATCATCATCTATCAACACAATAGTCTTTTCCTGGGAATGGTGGACAACCTGATCGGGAAGGTAATGATCTTCGGGTTGTATTTTGCAACGTTGGATATCCGTCAGGAAAGCGATGTGCATAGCAATGTATTGGCGGCCATTGCCGCGAGGGAGGGGCTTTTACCGGAGCACTATATTTCCTTACCGGCTGCCAGGAAGGCGGAACTGCTGACCGAATTGAAGGGTAAGGCCAATGCAGAGAAATATGAGGACCCGATCGTGAGGGACACGTTGGAGACGATCGCTGCGGTGAAGACGATCCAGCAGATCAACGGGGAGGACGGTTGCAGCAGGTATATCATCAGTCAATGCAGCAGTGCCGTGAATGTATTGGAGGTGATGGCGTTGTTTTTGCTGGGTGGGTGGACGAAGGAAGACCTTTCGGTGGATATCGTGCCGCTTTTTGAGACGGTGGATGATCTGCGGGCGGCCGCGGGAGTGATGAAGGAGTTATATGAGCACAAGGACTACAGCAAACATTTGGCGCAGCGGGGCAAAACGCAGACGATCATGCTGGGATTTTCCGATGGAACGAAGGATGGGGGCTATCTGATGGCGAACTGGGCTATCTACAAGGCGAAGGAGGAGTTGACGAGTATTTCGAAGGCCTATGGTATCGATGTCGTATTTTTTGACGGCCGTGGCGGGCCGCCCGCGCGGGGAGGTGGAAAGACGCACCGGTTCTATGCTTCCATGGGTAAGAATATTGCCGACAAGCAGATACAACTCACGATACAGGGGCAGACGGTGAGCTCCAACTTTGGAACGATCGACACGGCGCAATTCAATATCGAGCAGCTGATCCATGCGGGTATCTCGAACGATCTTTTCACCCCGAAGGAAGTGACCTTACAAGCCGATGAGGAGGAACTGTTGCAGACGCTGGCTGCGGAGAGTTATAAGGCTTACATCAAGTTGAAAGATCATCCATATTTTCTGCAATACCTGAATGAGGTGAGCCCGCTGCGGTTTTACAATGAAACCAATATCGCCAGCCGGCCCACGAAACGCCGGAGTTCGGGGAGGTTGGAGCTGAAAGATCTGCGGGCTATTCCCTATGTGGGTTCGTGGAGCCAGTTAAAGCAGAATGTCACGGGATACTATGGGGTGGGAAGGGCGCTGCAGTACATGGACAAGAAAGGTAATTGGGCGGCCGTGAAGAAGCTGTATGAGAATTCGCCTTTTTTCAAGACGCTGCTGGACAACTGTGAGATGGCGATGAAAAAGTGTTTCTTCCCGCTGACGGAGCATTTTTCCACGCATCCGGTCTATGGGGAGATATGGAATCTTATTTACGAAGAGTTTGAGCTCACGCAAAAGTATATATTCAAGCTATCCGGCAAGAATGAGCTGATGGCGAACTATCCTGTCGAGCAGCTATCCATTCAGATGCGGGAGCGGATCGTGCTTCCGTTGAGCACGATCCAGCAATACGCCCTGACGAAGTTCAATGTCCTTGAGAAGAGCGGCGAGAACAAGGCTATGAAGGAGGTCTATGAGCGGCTGATCATGCGCAGCAGTTTTGGGATCATCAATGCTGCGAGGAACTCGGCCTGAAACATCCGGAGGATGTTTCGCGTCCGACAGGACGCCATCATTAGCCGGTGGCGGGCGCCGAAGGCGGCCATTGCGCACAGGCGCTTTCAACAGGCAGGTCTTTGCACCTGTTTGATGTATTCCAAATAAAGTGCGGGGGTCATGTAAGATTGGATGATCCGCCATTCCACGATATTGCAACTACACATCATCGAAGAAAAGGCATAGACGAAGACGTTTTCCACGGCATTGCGGACGAGGTTGTTTCCTTTCTCGTAGAGCTTTCCCACTACCCGCATACATTTCCCAACCATTTTAAAATCGTGTTGCAGGGCCATGCGCTTGGTATAGTCCGTGAGTGCCTGGACGGACTGGTAGGCGGTCATTGGTGTGCCCGGGCGGCAGAGATCGCGGGTCATTTCGGGTAACTGGCCGGCTATGAAGGTCGGGAGTTCGAATTGATTCAGCATAATGATACGATTGTTGTTGCATAGGGTAGGCAAACGGGATGCCCGGGTGTTGCGATGTGTGCAACGCAATCGTTGAAATGTACAATGGGCAAGTGTTTGAGCGGAATGGGCCGGTTTGGCGGGGCCGGTAGTCGTCCGGCGTGAGCCCTACCGGAATGAAAATCATTTCCAAAACAGGGGGGTGAGGTGGGCGTGGTGTTATTTTATAATATTGATTATCAGCGTTTTGCTGTTTTCGGAATGATCTTGGCCCTATAGGCAGAAAGAAATGAACATGAAAGAAGAACCTGAGGGTCGGATCCAGGTAGTAATAGCCGGACCGGCTCATATCAAATATGTGTACCCTATTTTGAAGGAGATGGAAGCCTCGGCCAAGGTGAGAGGGACGGGAATCGCAAAGCGTTCACCCCAGGCATTGTGTACGAAGATCTATGAAGGCAAGGCCGTCATTGCCTTGGCTGAGAATGGAGATTGGGCGGGCTTTTCGTATATCGAATCCTGGAGCAATGGGGAGTTCGTGTCCAATAGCGGGTTGATCGTGAACCCTGTTTATCGCGGTGGTGGCGTTGCCACGGCTATCAAGCGGGAAATTTTTGAGCTTAGCCGCCGGATGTATCCCGGGGCCAAGGTCTTCAGCATCACAACGGGTGCGGCCGTTCTCCGGCTTAATCATCAATTTGGTTTTGAACCTGTGACTTATGAGCAGGTTACGCAAGACAAGCGATTTTGGGACCAGTGTAAACATTGTGTGAATCATGCGGTGCTTGAGTCGCAGGGTGGAAAGCGTTGTTTATGTACGGCGATGCTGTATACACCGACAGCGGGAAAAAAAGTAGTTTAATAAATACAGTATATGCTTAAGAGAATCATTATTTGCGTTAGTGCATCGTTATTTGTTTTCAGGAGTTTTAGCCAGGACACGTTAAAGGTGAAGAAAGATACCGTGATACGTTCGCTTCCATCTCCTCTTCCGAGCCCGCCGTTTCCAACCGCCGACTGGGATGGAGCGCCGCTGGTAGGTGTCGATGCGACGCCATCGGATTACCCGCTGCAGAAGGCTTTAGGGGCGACAAAGAGCAAGGTAAAGTTCTATGGCTGGGTGGATGTAGGCGGAAATCTGAGTACTTCAAAGAATTCCAATTCGCCCACGTCATATGACCTGATACCCAATTCTGTGCAGCTGGATCAGGCGATCATACAAGTTACCAGGCAGCCCAACACGGCTCAGACCGATCATTTCGACTGGGGTTTTCTGGGTACGGTCATTTTTGGTACGGATTACCGGTATACGACGGGGAAGGGCTATTTCAGCAGTCAGCTGCTGCAACATAATAACCTGTATGGGGTGGACCCGGCCGAGGCATATGGCATGTTCTATTTTCCGAAAGTGGCTGACGGGATGATCTTAAAAGTGGGTCGGTATATTTCGCCGGCTGACATCGAGGCTCAATGGGCGCCGACCAATTACTTGTATTCACATTCACTCATGTTCACGGTAGATCCTTATACCTTCACCGGAGTACAAGCAACGTTCAAGCTGGGAAGCTACTGGCAGTTGGAGGTTGGGGCACATGCTGGTAATGATATGGCGCCGTGGTCCAATTCCGCGCAGCTGAATGGACTGCTGATGGCCCGCTGGGTATCGAAGAACAATAATAATTCCCTGTATGGCGGGATCAATTCTCTTGGCAATGGTGACTATAAGAACCAGCATGATGACCTGCAAATGGTGGTTATCACCTGGGGGCATAAGTTCAACGAGACCTTTCACATGATGACGGAGGCGTATTATATGTGGCAGTATCACGCGTTGACTGGCGGCACAGTGATCAACGGACCTGCCAAATCCTTTGATGAAGGGGTTGGGCCGGGTGTGCTGATACCGGGGGCTGCTACGACGCAAGGGGCTGTCAACTATTTTCAGATCCTGCTGAACAAGTGGAATTATTTTTCTATTCGTAACGATCTGTTGAATGACCCGCAGGCGAACAGGACGGGTTTTGCGACCTTATACACCAGCCATACCCTCGGGTTTGTCCATTTCTTTGGACCGAATATTACGATCCGGCCGGAGATAAGGTATGAGCAAGCCTGGCAGCCTGGTGTTACCCCATATGACAATGGTACGAAGAAGGATCAGAAGACGGCGGCGATGGACCTGATCGTACGGTTTTAAGTCGAGTGCGCCATCTAATCAGGAAGGGCTATCTTGGGGTATAAATTCCTGAGATGGCCCTTTATGATGCTTTTGCGATCATGACGGTATTGGCGGCCTTGTTCGCCTATATCAATTATCGCTTCTTCCGGCTGCCGGGAACGATCGGGATCATGGTCGTTTCGCTGTTGTGTTCGCTTATCCTGGTATTGGTGGGCACCGTCAAACCGGGATTGCTTGATGGGATCACGCGGCTGATCCGGAGCATCGATTTTTATACGATCCTGATGAAGATCATGCTTAGCTTTTTGCTTTTCGCGGGGGCCATCCATCTTGACGCCAAGCGGATGAAATCGCAGATGGCAGCTATTCTTACCTTTTCGACGATTGGCACGGTCCTGAGCACGTTTATCGTGGGGGGGCTTCTTTATTTACTCTGCCAGGTGCTGCGTTTTCCGGTGGACTTTTTGTATTGTCTCCTTTTCGGGGCGCTGATCTCGCCGACCGACCCCATTGCGGTCCTGAGCATTTTGCGAGATGCGCACATTCCTCCTTCGCTGGAAACTAAAATAAGCGGTGAATCCTTGTTCAATGATGGAGTTGCCGTCGTCATCTTTATCACGATCTACCGGATCATCGAAGGCGGATCGACGCATCTGAGCGCGGGGCATATCGCTGGGCTGTTTCTAGAGGAGGCGTGTGGTGGTATTGTTTTGGGTGCTGCGCTGGGGTGGCTGGGGTATTTGTTGATGCGATCGATCGACCATTACCAGGTGGAGGTCTTGATCACGCTGGCGATTGTGACGGGTGGATATTTGCTGGCCGAGCGGCTGCATGTAAGCGGTCCGTTGGCGATGGTGGTCGCGGGCCTCATCACGGGCAACAAGAGCCGGGTGGAGGTCATGAGCGAGACCACACGGGACTATCTGGATAAATTCTGGGAAATGGTTGACGAATTCATGAACGCTATCCTTTTTTTGCTGATCGGGTTTGAGATACTCGTGTTGCCATTCAATAAAATATATGTTGTGCTTGGGCTGTGCTGTATCCCGATCGTATTGTTTGCCCGATATTTGTCGGTGCTTCTCCCAATGGGTTTTTTGAAATACTTAACGGCCTTTGAGAAGAACGTCCTGCCTATTCTGACCTGGGGCGGGCTCAGGGGTGGGATCTCGGTGGCGCTTGCCCTCTCGATACCGGTGGGCATGCAGGGCGAGTTGTTCGTCGTAGTTACTTATATCGTCGTTCTTTTTTCCATTATCGTGCAGGGGCTTACGATCGGAAAGCTGGCAAAGCGCCTGGCGCGATGAGGCGGATCGCTTTAGAGCGCGATGAGGCTTTGGTCTTTTCGTTCGAGGAGGGAGGCGCCGACGAGGTATTCATCGACTTTACGGGCGCATTCGCGGCCTTCACTGATGGCCCATACCACGAGTGACTGTCCGCGGCGCATGTCTCCTGCGGCGAAGATCTTGGCGATGTTAGTCTGATAGTGACGTTCGGAGGCTTTTACGTTGCCCCTGTCGTCGAGCTCTATGTCGAGTTCTTTCAAGAGTCCTTTGTGTTGGGGATGGATGAAGCCCATGGCCAGCAGGGCCAGCTCGCAGGGGAGTTCCTGTTCGCTGCCGGGGACTTCGGTGAATTGGGCTGTCTTGCCGTCTTCCGTCATCTTCCACTCGAGCTTTACCGTTTTCAGGGCTTTCAGGTTTCCCTGGTCGTCACCTATAAATTCCTTGGTGGCCACGGCCCAATGTCTGTCGGCGCCTTCTTCGTGAGAAGAGGAGGTCTTCAGGATCATGGGGTAGGTGGGCCATGGCATGAGGGAAGTGCGGGTATGCGGTGGCTTTGGCATCAGTTCGAATTGGGTAACGGACCTGGCCTGGTGGCGGTTGGATGTTCCGACGCAGTCGCTGCCGGTATCGCCGCCGCCGATGACGATGACATTCTTGCCGGTGGCGAGGATCTCTTCGCCCGTGTAGGGGATGTTGCTGACGCGTTTATTTTGTTGTTTGAGAAAGTCCATGGCGAAGTGTACTCCTTTCAGGTGGCGGCCTGGGACGGGGAGGTCGCGGGGGATGGTAGAACCGCCTGCGAGCACGATGGCTTGGAACTCGCGGAGGAGGTCATTGATGCTGATGGCTGTTCCGACCTCTGCATTGCATTTGAAGGTGATGCCCGCTTCTTCCATGAGGCGGATGCGTCTGGCCACCACCCATTTTTCCAATTTGAAATCGGGTATGCCATAACGGAGCAAGCCGCCGGGTTCGTCGTCGCGTTCGAAGACGGTGACGGTATGGCCTGCGGCGTTGAGCTGGTCGGCTGCGGCGAGGCCGGCGGGGCCGGAGCCTACGACGGCGCATTTCTTACCGGTGCGCAGGGCGGGCTGGTTGGCGGTTACGAAGCCTTTTTCGAAGGCAATCTCGATGATATGCCGTTCGATCTCCTCGATGGCTACGGGAGGATTGTTGATCCCGAGCACGCAACTGCTTTCGCAGGGGGCGGGGCAGATACGACCGGTGAACTCGGGGAAGTTATTGGTAGAAGTGAGGATATCATAGGCTTCTTTCCACTGCTGGTGGTATACGGCGTCGTTGAACTCCGGGATGACGTTTCCCAGCGGGCAGCCGTGGTGACAGAAGGGGATACCGCAGTCCATGCATCGTGCGGACTGTTTATTCAATTCCTGGCCGGACCAGGTGTTTACAAATTCTTTATAATCGTTCTTGCGCTCTTGTACTGGGCGTTTGGAGGGCAATTCGCGATCAAATTCTAAGAAACCAGTTGGTTTACCCATGTTTTTTTGATTTTGGAGAGGCCGGTCACAGAGAACAACGGAGTGGCTGAGTCACACATGAGAGCCGACTCCGCGTTCTCAAGCGTTTACTCACTTGTGAGTTGTCCTCTGTAGCCGGCCTGCTTTTTCCAGTAATACTTTTTTATAGTCCGTGGGGAACACTTTTACAAAATGCTGGAGTTGGTTCTCGAAGTCGTCCAGTACGAATTTTGCGACGGTGCTGCCGGTGAAGGCGTAATGACGTTGGATCATGTCCTTTAGTTCATCTGCGTCCTGGCGGCCTACGGGGTCGAGGTCTACCATTTCCCTGTTGCAATGGCGGGGGAACTGGCCGCGGGTGTCGTAGACGTAGGCGATGCCGCCGCTCATGCCTGCCGCGAAGTTACGCCCGGTGTTGCCGAGCACTACGATCCTGCCGCCGGTCATGTATTCGCAGCCATGGTCACCCACGCCTTCCACCACGGCTTTCACGCCGGAGTTACGGACGGCGAAGCGTTCTCCTGCTTTGCCGCGGATAAAGGACTCGCCGGAGGTGGCGCCATAAAAGGCCACGTTGCCGATGATGCTGTTCTCTTCTGGGATGAAGCCCGCGTTTTGGGAGGGGTAGACGATGAGTCTGGCGCCCGAGAGTCCTTTACCGAAGTAATCGTTAGCGTCGCCTTCGAGTTCGAGGGTTACGCCATTCGTGTTGAAGGCGCCGAAGCTTTGACCGGCCGTACCGGTGAATTTGAAATGCAGTGTGTCTTCGGGGAGGCCTTCGCTCTTATATTTCTTGGAGATCTCGTTGGAGAGGATGGTGCCTACGGTGCGATCGGTATTGCGGATGTTGAACTCTGCGAATACTTTCTGGCGGTGTTCGAGGGCGGGCTGTGCCGACTCGAGCAGTTTCCAGTCGAGGACGCCGGCGAGGCCGTGGTCCTGGTCTTCCATTTTGTGCAGGCCAGTATAGAGGGAGGAAGGCTCTTTGTAAAGGACGGGCGAGAGGTCAAGCCTGGAGTATTTCCAATGGGTGACGTCTTCGCGTACCTGCAGGCTGTCGACCTGGCCGACCATCTCGTTGATGGTGCGGAATCCGAGTTCGGCCATGATCTCGCGGAGTTCCTGGGTGATGAATTTGAAGAAATTGACGACATGATCCGCGTCACCTGTGAAGCGTTTGCGCAATTCGGGGTCCTGTGTGGCGACGCCTACGGGGCAGGTATTGAGATGGCATTTGCGCATCATGATACAGCCTTCTACGACGAGGGCGGTTGTGGCCAGGCCCCATTCTTCGGCGCCGAGAAGTGTGGCTATAGCGATATCCCGACCCGTCTTCATCTGTCCGTCGGCCTGGAGGACGACGCGGCTACGGAGCTTGTTCTTCACGAGGGTCTGGTGGGATTCGGCGAGTCCGAGTTCCCAGGGCAGGCCTGCGTGGCGGATAGAGCTCAGCGGTGATGCGCCGGTGCCACCGTCGTGACCGGAGATCAGGATGACATCGGATTTTGCCTTGGCTACGCCGGCGGCTATGGTGCCAACGCCGGCCTTGGACACCAGTTTTACGCTGATGCGGGCGGTGCGGTTGGCGTTCTTGAGATCGAAGATGAGCTGGGCGAGGTCTTCGATTGAATAGATATCGTGGTGCGGCGGCGGGGAAATGAGCCCGACACCGGGTGTGGAGTGGCGTACTTTGCCGATCCACTCGTCGACTTTATGACCTGGCAGCTGGCCGCCTTCGCCGGGTTTAGCACCCTGGGCCATTTTTATCTGCAGTTCATCGGCCATCGTGAGATAGTAGCTGGTGACGCCGAAACGGGCGGAGGCCACCTGTTTGATCGCGGAGCGCATGGAGTCGCCGTTTGGCAGGGGCTCGTAGCGCAGTTCGTCTTCGCCGCCCTCGCCCGTGTTGCTCTTTCCGCCGAGGCGGTTCATGGCGATGGCCAGGGTCGAATGGGCTTCATGGGAGATCGAGCCGAAGGACATGGCGCCGGTGGCGAATCTGCAATAGATGCTCTCGGCCGGTTCCACCTCATCGATAGAGATGGAAGGGCGGTTGCGTCTAAAGGTGAGGAGACTGCGCAGGGTGGCTGCCTTCTCGCCCTGGTCGTTGACGAGGCGGGAGTATTTTTTGAAAGCGGTGTAATCGTTCATCCGGGTGGAGTACTGCAAGAGGTGTACTGTATTCGGATTGAAGAGGTGGAATTCTCCTTTTCGTTTCCACTGGTAGATGCCGCCGACGGGCAGTCTTTCCACGGGGATATCCTTGCGGCTGAAGGCGAAGAAGTGTTTGGCCAGGGTTTCTTTGGCGATCTCGTCGAGGCCCATGCCTTCGATGCGGGAGGTGGCGCCGGTGAAATAACGATCCACGACGCTGCGGTTGAGGCCAATGATCTCGAAGATCTGGGCGCCCTGGTAGGACTGCAGGGTCGAGATGCCCATTTTCGAGAAGACCTTATAGAGCCCTTCGCAGACGGCTTTTATATAATTTTTCTTGAGCTGTTCGGCGTCCAGTTCGGTTTCGAGCTTGTTGTTGAGTTTCATATCGCGGATGCCGGACAGTGCGAGATAAGGGTTGATGGCGGTAGCGCCGAAGCCGATCAGGGCGGCAAAATGGTGTACTTCCCAGACGTCGCCTGCTTCCACGATGATGCCTACCTGTCCGCGGTAGCCTTTGCGGATGAGGTGGTGGTGGACGGCGGAAGTAGCGAGCAGGGAGGGGATCGGAGCGTGGTCGGAGTCGATGGCCCGGTCGGTGAGGATGAGGACTTCGAAGCCGTCTTCCACGGCGTCTACGGCATAGCGGCAGAGGCGGTCGAGGCCGGCCTGCAGGGAGCCGGGTTTTCCGTCGGCGCGGAAGTAGGTCTGAAGCGTCTTGGCCTGGAAGACGCCGGTGTCGATGCTGCGGATCTTTTCCAGTTCGTGGTTGCTGAGGACGGGATGTTTCAGTGCCACGCTATGACAGGCCAGTGGGTCTTCCTCGAGGAGGTTGGCGTTGCCGCCGACGAAGCTGGCGAGGGACATGACCAGTCTTTCCCGGATCGGATCGATAGGGGGATTGGTGACCTGCGCAAAGAGTTGTTTGAAATAGCTGCTAAGGTGTTGTGGTTGGTCGCTGAGGACGGCGAGGGGGACGTCGGTGCCCATGGAACCTAGTGGTTCTTTGCCGTCGAGGGCCATGGGTGCGATGAGGTTATCGAGGTCTTCGGTGGAATAGCCGAAGGCTTTCTGGTATTTGAATATTTGGTCGTGTTCGAGATGGGTGAAGAGGACCCGGGGTTCGGGCAGTTCTTCGAGGCGGATCTTGTATTTGTTGAGCCATTCGGAATAAGGCTGTTGGGAGCAGATGCGGCTTTTTAGTTCGTCGTCGCTGATGATGCGTTCCTGTTCGAGGTCTACAACGAACATCTTGCCGGGCTGGAGGCGGCCTTTTTCTTTTATCAGCCGGGGATCTATAGGCAGGACGCCGGTCTCGGAGGCCATGATCACGCGGTCGTCGGTGGTGACGCAATAGCGGGAGGGGCGGAGGCCGTTTCGGTCGAGGGTGGCGCCGATGATCTTACCGTCGGTAAAGGAGATCGAGGCGGGGCCGTCCCAGGGTTCCATGATCGAGGCGTGGAATTCGTAGAAGGCTTTTTTTACGGGGTCCATGTGGTCATTGCCATCCCAGGCTTCCGGGATCAGCATCATCATTACGTGGGGTAATGACCGGCCGCAGAGGGTCAGCAATTCGATGACATTGTCCAGGCAGGCCGAATCGGACTGACCACCTTCCGAGATGATCGGCAAGAGCATGTCCATCTCCTCTTTTGTGAAGTAGGGAGTGGTGAAGCCTTTTTCGCTGGTCCTAAGCCAGTTCAGGTTGCCCTGGAGGGTATTGATCTCGCCGTTGTGGGCGATATAGCGGAAGGGCTGTGCAAGCTTCCAGGAAGGGAAGGTGTTCGTCGCGAAACGCGAGTGGATCAGGCCGAAGGCGGAGACCACGCGTTTGTTGGAGAGGTCGGGGAAATAGTTCCTGACCTGGGTGCTGGTCAACTGTCCTTTGTAGACGACGGTCTTGTAGGAAAGGGAGGCGACGTAGAAACCTATGGCGTCGCGTTTTATCGTGTTATTGATGGTATGGCTGGCGTAGTTGCGCAGCAGGAATAGTTTTCGTTCGAAGTCGTCGGGTTGTTTGATATGATCGGGGCAGGCGACGAAGACCTGTTCCATTTCGGGTTCTACGGACAGGGCGGTAGGGCCGATGCCATCGGGGTTGACGGGAACTTTGCGGTAGCCCAGTATTTCGAGGCCTAGTTTTTCCGCGCTGCGGGCGAAGATATCGCGGCATTCTTCTTTAAGGCGGATGTCGCGGGGGAAGAAGAGCATGCCGACGCCGTACTTGCCATAAGCCGGCAAGTGGACGCCGAGGCGTACGCATTCATCGAAAAAGAATTCGTGGGGTGTCTGGATCATGATGCCGGCGCCGTCGCCGGTATTGTTCTCGCAGCCGCAGGCTCCGCGGTGTTCCATGTTCTCGAGGATGGTCAGGGCGTCGGAGACGATCTGATGGGACTTGTTGCTTTTGATATTGGCCACAAATCCGATACCACACGCATCGCGTTCAAACTCAGGGGAGTATAATCCATTATTCTGCATGTCGCTTGGCAATATTAGACGTTATTCAAAAAAAAGTGAAATTCTTAGAATTTCGTATGGCAGAAGCGCGAGAAGCTATTTAAAGTTACGCAAAAAATCAAAATATTTTGAATTTTTGCTGATTTTTCTTGTCCACAGGGTCGGTAGGTTGTTCACAGCGGTCGGGCGGCGGCCGCTTAGACCAGGTAGCTGAACAAGGCGTCGTCTTTGTTCAGTTCTGTGTATTTGATATTGTATTTCGACATATTGACGATCAGGGTATGGTAATCTTCTTTGGACGTCAGTTCGATCCCTACGAGGGCGGGGCCGGTCTCTTTGTTGTGTTTTTGCATGTATTCGAAGCGGGTGATGTCGTCATTTGGGCCAAGGACGTGGTTGAGGAATTCCCGCAATGCGCCCGGGCGTTGCGTGAAGGTGACCAGGAAATAGTGTTTGAGGCCTTCATATTGCAGGGAGCGTTCCTTGATCTCCTGCATCCGGTCGATATCGTTGTTGCTGCCACTGACGACGCAGACGATGTTTTTCCCTTTGATGGCGTCGGCGTAGTCGTCGAGGGCGGCGATGCTAAGGGCGCCTGCGGGTTCGACAACGATGGCGTCTTCGTTGTAAAGTTTGAGGATTGTCGAGCATACTTTGCCTTCGGGCACCAGGTGCATGTCGTCGAGTACCTGTTTGCAGATATTATAGGTGATGTCGCCGACGCGTTTTACGGCCGCGCCGTCGACGAAGCGTTCGATGTTGTCGAGGGTGACGGGGTGGCCGGCATTGAACGCTGCGAGCATGGAGGCTGCGCCTTCGGGTTCGCAGCCAATGACTTTGGTAGAGGGGGAGTAGGTTTTGAAAAAAGCGCCGGTGCCGGAGGCGAGGCCGCCGCCGCCGACGGGGACGAAGAGGTAGTCGATCTTGGGCAGGTCTTCGAGTATTTCAACTGCGACGGTGCTTTGGCCTTCGATGATCCTGAGGTCTTCGAAGGGGGGGATAAAGGTCATGCCTTTTTCCTTTGTGAATTCGCGGGCGGCGGTGTTACAGTCGTCAAATGTATCGCCGGTGAGGATGATCTCGATAAAGTCTTCGCCGAACATGCGGGTCTGGTTGACTTTTTGGCGGGGGGTGATGATGGGCATGAACACGACGCCTTTGACACCCAGTTTCTGGCAGGAGTAGGCGAAGCCCTGGGCATGGTTGCCGGCGCTTGCGCAGACGACACCTTTTTTTAGTTGGTGGGCGGGCAGCGTGACCATCATGTTATAGGCTCCCCTCAGTTTATAGGAGCGTACGATCTGCAGGTCTTCGCGTTTCAGGAAAACCTGGCAATCATATTTTCTGGACAGGCTCTGATTGTAGGCGAGGGGGGTACGGTGGACTACCCGTGAGAGGCGGCGGGCTGCTGCGTAGAAATCCAACCCCCAGCCTTTGGCAGGCGTGGGGATTGGAAGTTCTTTCGTATTCGTATTAGTTGGCGACTGCTTCACTTTTGGATGATTTTTGTGTGCCTGGTGCAGGCTGGTTTTCGGGTCGGAGGCTACGGACGGTCTTACCGGCCTGCCAGAGTTCGCTTTCGCGCAATTCTTTGAGTTCGGCGTCCAGTTTTTCGCGGTAGTCGGCCTGGCTATTGGAGTCGATGCTGCGTTGGGATTCTTTGCCGGCGGCTACGCTCTCATAGAGTTCGATGAACACGGGGAGGGTGGCGTCGCGGAACCGTTTCCACCAGTCGAGTGCGCCCCGCTGTGCGGTGGTGGAGCAATTGGCGTACATCCAGTCCATACCGTTTTCGGCAACGAGCGGCATGAGGGATTGGGTGAGTTCTTCGACGGTTTCGTTGAAGGCTTCGGAAGGGGTGTGACCCTTTTTGCGGAGCACTTCATATTGTGCGGCGAAGATACCCTGGATAGCGCCCATGAGGGTGCCGCGTTCGCCGGTAAGATCGCTATAGACTTCTTTGCGGAAATCGGTCTCGAAGAGGTAACCGCTGCCTACGGCGATGCCAAGGGCGACGACGCGTTCTTTTGCTTTGCCGGTGGCGTCCTGGAAGATGGCATAGCTGCTATTGAGACCGCGGCCCTGGAGGAACATGCGGCGCAGGGAAGTGCCGGAGCCTTTCGGGGCGACGAGGAAGACGTCGACGTCCTTTGGAGGGATGATGCCGGTCTGTTCGTTGAAGGTGATGCCGAAGCCGTGGGAGAAGTAGAGGGCTTTGCCGGGCGTGAGGTGTTTTTTCACGGTAGGCCACAGGGCTATCTGGGCTGCGTCGCTCAGCAGGTAGCAGATGATGGTGCCTTTTTGAAGGGCTTCTTCGATCTCGAAGAGGGTCTGTCCGGGGACGAAGCCATCGCGGACGGCTTTATCCCAGGACTTGGAGTTCTTACGTTGACCTACTATGACGTTGATGCCATTATCTTTCTGATTCAGTGCCTGGCCGGGGCCCTGTACGCCATAGCCGATGACGGCTACTACTTCATTCTTCAGTGTCTGCTGTGCTTTGGCGAGCGGGAATTCTTCGCGGGTGACTACGTTTTCTTCCACGCCGCCGAAATTTAGTTTTGCCATGATTACCTGTTTATGTTGTTTGTTTGTTGGTTTTTTAAATGTTCCCCTAACTTTTAGAGCTTGTTCCTCGACAAAGCCGGCTACGCCGGCTTGTCTCGGTGAGAGCTGGGTGAAAGTTGGATTGGTTACATGCTAAAGACTTTATCCTGATCGTTGAGGTACTGGTTTTCGATGACCTCTTCGCCGGGTTCGGCGTCTTCGAATTCTTTGAGTTTTTCGTGGAAGCCGCGGCTATCCTTTATGATGGCGACGCGGGCGCTGCGGACGAATTCGATGAGCCCATAGGGTTCCAGGGCTTTGACGAGGCCGTCGGTTTCTTCGCGCTGGCCGGTAGTTTCGAATACCGTGTAGTCCTTACGGATCACTACGGCGCGGGCGCCATATTCGCGAAGGAGTCTTTCGACTTTTACCTTTTCGGCTATCTCATCGGTGGAGACCTTGTATAGGGCCAGTTCCTGCCAGATGATCTCTTCGTTGGTGTTGTAGTAGGCTTTGAGGATCTCCACTTGTTTTTCGAGTTGGCGGCAGAGTTTGCGGACCACTTCTTCGGTCTCGTTGATCACGATGGTGAAGCGGTGGATGCCCTCTACTTCCGATGGGGAAGTGTTGAGGCTTTCGATGTTGATCTTACGCTTCGAGAACAGGATCGCGATGCGGTTGATGAGGCCGATCTGGTTCTCGGTGTAGACGGTTATGGTATACTCTTGTTTTTGCATGAGCTAGAGTTTTGCCGCGACGATGCGCAGTCGTTTATAATTGCCGTACCAGCTGCCATTCCGGTAGTTGGTGGGTTTTACTGCTTCCTGGATCTCCCCGAGGATCGTCTCGATCTCGGACTCGGGAATATTTTGAAAGAGGGCGTTCAAAAACATTTTTATCCAGTCTTTGACACCGTTGTCGGCGTCTTTGAGTTCGGTAGGCCGGTCGAAGTGGGCGGCGAACTGGACGCGGAACCCTTTTTTCTCGAGCAGCGTAGTGTATTCGCTGAGGGAGGGAAAATACCAGAGCTGGATGGCGGCGTTGCCATAGTGTCCGTGGCGGGTCAGTGCTTTACGGGTGGCGACGATGATCTCTTCGGTGTTGCCTTTTCCGCCCATTTCGAGGACGAGGCGGCCGCCGGGGCGGAGGGCCTGGGCAATGCGGTCCACTGCGCTTTCTTTGTCGAGTACCCAGTGAAGGGCGGCGTTCGAGAAGACGGCGTCGAAGGGGGTCGGGAAATGAAAATCAGTTGCCGACATGATCCTGAAGTCGAGATCGGGATAGGCAGCTTGTGCTCTTTCGATCATCGATGCCGAATTGTCGATGCCGGTGACGCGGGCGCCTGCCTGGGCGATGAGGTGGGTGAGGTAGCCTGTGCCGCAGCCGACGTCCAGGATACGTTCGCCTTTTGCGGGTGCGAGCAATTTGACAACATCTTCGCCGTATTTGAAGACGAAGTCGTGCTTGTTGTCATATAGTGTCGCGTTCCAGTTGGTGTCGTGTAGTGTAGTCATGGCCTGTTTATTTTAATCTGATCTCGCTTACGCTGCAACCCTGGGGTACCATGGGGAAAACGTTGTTCTCTTTTCCGGTAAAGACTTCCAGCAGGTAGGCGCCATTATGGTCGAGCATGGTTTTTAGGGCCTGGCGCAGGTCTTTTCTGTCGCTGACGCCTTGTGCTTCGATGTGGTAGGCTTTTGCCAGGGCGACGAAGTCGGGGCTGGTGATGTCGACGAAGGAATACCGTTTCTCGTTAAATAGCTCTTGCCATTGGCGGACCATACCGAGGAAGCGGTTGTTCAGGATGATTATTTTGACGGCTGCGCCGAACTGCATGATGGTGCCGAGTTCCTGCAGGGTCATCTGGAAGCCGCCGTCGCCGATGATGGCTACAACGGTGCGATCGGGTGCGCCATATTTAGCGCCGATGGCTGCGGGCAGGCCGAAGCCCATGGTGCCGAGGCCGCCGGAGGTGACATTGCTTCTGGAGCCGTTGAATTGGGCATAGCGGCAGGTGACCATCTGGTGCTGGCCGACGTCGGTTACCATGATGGCATCGCCGCCGGTTAGTTCATTGAGGGTTTTCAGTACTTCGCCCATGGTGAGTTCGTCCGAGGTTGGGTTGAGCTCGTCCTTGATAACTGCTTCCACTTCTTTTGCATAGGCGTCTTTGAAGCGCTGCAGCCAGGCGGGATGTGTTTTTTGTTGAACGAGTTCGGCGAGCAGGGGTAGGGTCTCCTTGCAATCGCCCCAGACGGGTACGGTGGCTTTTACGTTTTTGTCGATTTCGGCGGGGTCGATATCCAGGTGGATGACTTTGGCCTGTTTGGCGTATTTGTCCAGGCGGCCGGTGACACGGTCGTCGAAGCGCATGCCGACGGCGATGAGGACGTCGCATTCGTTCGTAAGCAGGTTAGGGCCATAATTGCCGTGCATGCCGAGCATGCCGACGTTCAGGGGGTGGCTGGTTGGCAGGGCGCCGGCGCCGAGGATGGTCCAGGCTGCGGGGATACCGCTTTTTTCAACGAGCTCACGGAATTCCTGTTCTGCGTTGCCGAGGATGACACCCTGGCCAAAGAGGATGAAGGGTCTTTGTGCTTCATTGATGAGCTTTGCGGCTTCGGCGACGTATTCTTTGCGGACGATGGGTTTTGGCCGATAGCTGCGGATGTGTTCGCAACGCGTATAGCCTTCGTAGTTGAATTTTTGTATTTGGGCGTTCTTGGTGATGTCGATGAGCACGGGTCCCGGGCGCCCGCTGCCGGCGATGTAGAAGGCCTTTGCCAGTACGGAGGGGATCTCGGTGGCGTCGGTCACCTGGTAATTCCATTTGGTGATGGGGGTGGTGATGTTGATGACATCGGTTTCCTGGAAGGCGTCGGTGCCGAGCAGGTGGGCGAATACCTGGCCGGTGATGCAGACGAGCGGGGTGCTGTCGATCTGGGCGTCGGCGAGGCCGGTGACCAGGTTGGTCGCGCCGGGTCCGCTGGTAGCGAATACGACGCCGGTACGGCCGGAAGTACGGGCATAGCCTTGTGCGGCGTGGGTGGCGCCTTGTTCGTGGCGGACCAGGATGTGGTTGAGCTTGTCCCGGTAGTCGTAGAGGGCGTCATAGATCGGCATGATCGCTCCGCCGGGGTAGCCGAAGAGGGTGTCTACGCCTTCGGCGAGTAAGGCTTCGAGTACGGCTTGTGAGCCGGTCAACTCTTTTGTCACGACGGCTGCTTTTACTGCGGGTTCGGTCTTGGACTTGGGCGTCGTTTTGGGAGTTGCTGTTGCGTTGCTCATATTATTGCTGTTTGAATGATCATTATGTTATGGCAGACCACGGGTCTGCCAGGCGAAAAATCACGCTTCGTCGGTTACGCAGCCTTCGGCGGCGGTTTTTACCTGACGGGCGTATTTAAACAGGATGCCGCTTGTCGCTTTTGGCGGCGGTTGTTTCCAGGCTGCTTTTCTTTTTGCCAGTTCTTCCGGGCTCACCTTTAGGGTGATGGTATTTTTGACGGCATCGAGTTCGATGGTATCGTTGTCTTTTACCAGTCCGATGGCGCCGCCTTCGTTTGCTTCGGGCGTGATATGTCCCACAACGAAACCGTGGGTGCCACCGCTAAAGCGTCCGTCGGTGATGAGGGCCACGCTTTTGCCCAGGCCGGCGCCGATGAGGGCGGAGGTAGGCTTTAGCATTTCGGGCATACCGGGTGCGCCCTTTGGTCCCACATACCGGATGACGACGACGTCGCCGGCGCGGATTTTACCGGTATTGATGCCGGCGATAAGTTCATGTTCGCCGTCAAATACGCGGGCGGGGCCTTCGAAGCGTTCACCTTCTTTTCCGCTGATCTTGGCTACGCTGCCGCCTTCGGCGAGGTTGCCATAGAGGATCTGAAGGTGGCCGGTTGCTTTTATCGGTTTTTCCAACGGAAGGATGATAGACTGCTTTTGGAAATCGATAGCGGGGGTCGACGCAAGGTTTTCGGCTACGGTCTTCCCGGTAACGGTGAGGCAATCGCCATGCAGCAGGCCTTTTTCCAGCAGGTATTTCATTACGGCGGGGATGCCACCGTATTGGTGGAGATCCTGCATGAGGTATTTGCCGCTGGGTTTGAAATCGGCCAGTACGGGGATGCGATTGCTAATAGCCTGGAAGTCGTCCTGGTTGAGGGGGACGCCTACGCTTTTGGCCATGGCGATAAGGTGGAGCACGGCGTTGGTGCTGCCACCGAGGATCATGATGGTGACGATGGCGTTCTCGAACGCTTTCCGGGTCATGATGTCTTTTGGCTTGATATCTTTTTCGAGCAGGAGGCGGATGGCTGCGCCCGCGGCCAGGCATTCGTCTTTTTTCTCCTGGCTGAGGGCGGGATTGGAAGAGGAATAGGGAAGGCTCATGCCGAGGGCTTCGATGGCGGCGGCCATGGTATTGGCGGTGTACATGCCGCCGCAGGCGCCGGCGCCGGGGCAGGCGTTCATGACGATGCCTTTGAAGTCGGCGTCGTCGAGTTTTCCGGCGATTTTTTGCCCGAGGGCTTCGAAGGCGGATACGATATTGAGATCGTGCTGATCTTTGTAATGACCGGTGGCGATGGTGCCGCCGTAGACCATGATAGCGGGGCGGTTGAGGCGTCCCATGGCGATGACCGAGCCCGGCATGTTCTTGTCGCAACCGGGGAGGGCGATCAGTCCATCATAATATTGGGCGCCGCAGACGGCTTCGATGGAATCGGCGATGATATCGCGGCTGACGAGGGAGTAGCGCATGCCGTCGGTGCCATTGGCCATGCCGTCGCTGACGCCGATGGTATTGAAGATAAAGCCTACCAGATCTTCGGCCCAGACGCCTTTCTTAACGATCTGCGCCAGGTCGTTGAGGTGCATGTTGCAGGTGTTACCGTCGTAGCCCATGGAGACGATACCTACCTGTGCTTTTGCCAGGTCGTTGTCTGTGAGGCCGACGCCGTATAGCATCGCTTGTGCGCCGGGTTGCGTGATGTCTTGTGTGAGTATCTTACTATACTTATTGAGTTCCATTAGATTGTTTCCAGTTGAAGTGATTTTTCTATGACCAGTGCTTTGTAGGCCTGTTGGATCTTTCTGCTGAGGCTATCTTTCCAGGGCGTAGGGAAGGGCTTGTCGTCGTAGGATTCCCAACCAATGACTTCGGCTGCGGTGCCGCAGAAGAAGGCGGCGTCGGCGCGGCCCAGGTCGTGCGGGGTAAATTGTCCTTCTTCAACGGGGATATCGAGTTCTTCGCAAAGTTCGAGGACGGTAGCGCGTGTGATGCCGGGCAGGATATTTCCTGTTGCCGGGGTGAATAAGTGACCGCCTTTTTCGAAAAAGATGTTGGCGCCCGGGCCTTCGGCGATATAGCCGTTCATGTCGGTGAGGAGTGCTTCGTCATAGCCTTTGGCTTTTGCTTCCTGGCTGGCGAGGATGGAGTTCACGTAGTGACCGGAGGCTTTTGCCTCGATTTTGAAGCCTTTCGGGTTTGGCCGTTGGAAGGAAGACGTCATAACCTTGAGGAGTTTTTCGCCGAGGAAGGGTTGCATCTCCCAGGTTTGTATGGCGACGAAGGATTCGGTGTTGAGGTTGAAGCTCATGTTGGCGGGTGCGTAAACGATGGGGCGGATATAAGCGTCCTGGAGGTTATTTCTTTTCAGTACCTCGTAGGTGGCTTCGATCATTTGGGCGGTCGTATAGGTATAGGGCATGTTCATGGCCGCGGCTGATCGTTGGAGGCGGTCGAAGTGTTCGGTTGCCTTGAAGATCTTTGTTTTCCCTTCGGCGGTACGGTAGGAGCGGATGCCTTCGAAGACGGCGTAGCCGTAGTGGAGGGACTGACCGTAAAGATCCGTTTTTGTTTCTGATGCTTTCAGGATCTTTCCGTCGAGCCAGAGGACTGTGTTGTCGTTGTAATATGTT
>Ga0302325_10001760_pt1 | contig 54376 bp, 48 predicted proteins | sample Palsa_T0_2_FD_201948 | JGI IMG/M metagenome (GOLD analysis project Ga0302325, IMG submission 201948) | Peat permafrost microbial communities from Stordalen Mire near Abisko, Sweden - Palsa_T0_2 | ecosystem: Environmental > Terrestrial > Soil > Palsa > Peat permafrost | place: Sweden: Abisko... | reverse complement strand
CGATCGAGCTCGATCGCCGCTTCGCCCGCGCCCTTGCCGCGCTGGCGCTCCTTGCCGCCCGGCGATTCGCGCAGGCGCGGCGCCACGTAGTTGAGGCGCGCGATCTCGACCTGGAGCTTGGCTTCGCGGCTTCGCGCGTGTCGATGGAAGATGTCGACGATGACGCCCGTCCGGTCGAGGACGCGTGCGCCGGTCGCGCGCTCGAGGTTGCGCGCCTGGCTGGGCGAGATCTCGTGGTCGACGATGACGACGTCGGGCTTGGGCAAGGGCGGCCCGGCGCCGGGAGCTCCCGATTCGCCGTCGTCCGCGCTCTCTTCGGTGCCCTTGCCGATCGCGTGCTGCGCCGCGGCCCACTTGGCCCGGGCCTTCGTCTTCACCTCGGGCGCGCCCGAAGGCACGAGACCTTTGCCGCCCGTCATGGCGGCAAGGTCCTTCAGCTTGCCCTCGCCGAGCACCGCCGCCGCCGCGAGCGCGTCGCGCCGCTGGCTCACCGTCCCGGCCACCTCGAAGCCGAGCGTGCGTACGAGCCGCCCGAGCTCCTCGAGATCGGACGCGTGATCCTCGTCGGTCACCCCCGGGAGCTGCACCGCCACGAGCACCGCGCGAGACGGCGCGGCGCGTGCGTCCGCCACGGCGTGTCCGGGCGGGGGCCTGTCTTGTATTGTCAGATGCTCGTCGGCCAAGCGCCGCATGGCTCTAGCACGTGCGAGAACTTGCGCGCCTGGGGTTTGAGGCTAGCCTGACTCCCCCCCCGCAAGGGTTGGCTGAAAGCATGGCATCCAACACCACATTCGCCAAACGACAGAAAGAGCGCGCCAGGCAGGACCGGCAGCGCGAAAAGGACGCGAAGCGCAAGCAGCGTCGCGAAGAAAAAGACGCGACTCCGCGCGCTCCCACCGAGGAGGGCGTCGACCCGGATATCGCCGGCATCGTGCCTGGTCCCCAACCGATCGTCGAAGACGATTTCTGACGCTGCACCCGTCACGCGGCACCGAGCAATCGCGTCGCGACGCGCCATCTCGCCTGCTTTCGCCGCGCACCTTGGCGTCGGCGGTGCTCATCGCCGCGGTCGGGGCCGAGGCCTGGAGCGTCGAGCACGGGGGGATCGCGCTGGCGCAGGACGCCGTACCTGAACCGAGCGCCGCGCCTCCAGAGAGCCCCGCCGACGACGGCGGGACTGCACCCCCATCGCCCGCTTCGCCTCCGGCTCCCACGATCACGGCGTCGGGCCCCGTCGCTGGCGTGCTGCTCGCCGCCAGCGGCACGGGTCGCGAAGACTGGCGCCACGGGCGCTCCTCGCGCGGTGCCGTGGACACGACGACCTACCGCGTGTCGCTCGAGGCGGGCGGCCACGTGACCGGGTACTCGTGGATCGAGTTTTCGCTCGACATGGATCTCCCGTCGCTGCAGCCCGGCTCGTACACCTCTTCGCGAGGCATGAGCGCGAGCGCCCTCGCGTGGGCGCGGGTGATGCGCGAGGTGAAGACGCCGGAGCTCGAGTGGGGCTGGGACAGCGCTGCGCTCGACGGCGGCGCTGCCCTGGTGACGATCGTCCTCACGTCGGTGACTCCGGTGTCACGGAGCACGGAGCAGCAGGGGGGCGTCACCGTCGACTCGTCGAGCTTCGTCGTGCACGGCACGATTCGGGCGGTGCTGAGCTGCCTCGATAGCACCAAGCCGTACCGGACCCTCTGCGGCACCGAGTCATTCAGCGGAACCTTCTGAGGGGCCTCGCGACGAATTCGGGTTGACATCCCTGAATGCGACAGTCATAACTGTCACAGTTGTTGGACAGGCCGCGTGCCGCCCCTTGCGGCCGCGAGAGAAGGGACCCTCACCCATGGGCGTTGCACCGTCATCGGCGCACGAGAGTCGTCGTCGCCGTCGCCATCACCACCGCGGCGGTCGCCGCACCGAGCGCGCGGATTCCCCTGCGACCGGGAGCCAAGCGGCGAGCGCGCTTCGAGGTTTGCAAACGGCGGCCCGCGGCGACGCGCGCGGGACAGCCAAGGCTTGGATCGGGCTGGCGCAGAGCTTCGTGCACGCGATTCAGGCCACCCTCACGGACTTCGGCGACTTGTCGACGCAGTTCCAGCGGCTGTCGTCCGAGACGCAGTCGCTCGCGGGTCGCTGGTCGGAAAAGCAGGTACGCCTCTCGAAGACGGGGCTGATGCTGGCGAAGGTCGTCGCCAGCTATCGCCTCTTCGAGCTGCGCGCGGCGTTCGCCGACCGCGAAGAGGCCAAGCAAATGATGCGCGATCTGCACGCGGCCAACGCGGAGCGCTTCACCGAGACGAGCGTGGAGCAGGGAGGCGCGTTCCTCAAGGTCGGGCAGATGCTGTCGACGCGGCCCGATCTGCTGCCGCGCGCGTGGATCACCGAGCTCTCGCGGCTGCAGGACGGCGCCCCGCCGTTCGCGTTCGCCGAGGTGGAGCGCGTGATCCGCGAGGAGCTGGGCGGCGCGCCGCACGAGATCTTCGCGTCGTTCGATCCGGAGCCCATCGCGGCGGCGAGCATCGGCCAGGTGCACCGCGCGACGACGCGGGACGGGATCGAGGTCGCCGTGAAGGTGCAAAGGCCGAACGTGGCGCGCCTCATCGAGATCGACATGGAGCTCTTGACGTTCATGCTCGAGGGGCTCAAATCGATGCTCCCGCCGAGCGACTACGAGACCATCGCGACCGAGATCCGCGACACGCTTCGCCGCGAGCTCGACTACCGGCTGGAGGCCGAGGCGATGACGCGGATGGGCGCCTTGCTCGAGGGCACCGAGAAGGTGCGGGTCCCCCGGCCCATCGGCGCGCTGTCGACGGGACGCGTGCTCACCAGCACGTTCGAAGCGGGCCGCAAGATCAACCTCGTGCTCGACGACCTCGCCGCCCCCGGCGGGGATCGCACCGCCCTCGCCGACGTGCTCGGACGCCTGGTCGAAGTGTACGTGCGGCAGATCCTGGTGTTCGGCTTCTTCCAGGCCGACCCGCACCCCGGCAACTTCCTCGTGGCGCCCGACGGCACGCTGGTGCTGCTCGACTTTGGCTGCGCACGGGAGCTTTCGCCGGCGATGCGCGAGGGCTTCCGCGATCTGGTGATGGCGTCGTTCGCCGAGGACAAGCCGTCGATGGAGGCGATCTTCACGCGGCTCGGTTTCGTGACCCGGAGCGGCAAGCTGGACAGCCTCCACGTCTTCGCCGACGCCCTGCTCGGCCAGTTGAAGCGTGGGGTGGCGGGCGGTCAGGACTCCGTGTGGCGCTCACGCGAGCAGACGTTCGGTGGCGCCGCCGAGATGCTCGACGCCGCCCATGCCGATCCGATCATCACCATCCCCCCCGAGTTCGTGATGATCGCCCGCGTCATGGGCATGATCAGCGGCACGATGGACCACTACCGCCCCGACATCGACTGGTTCACCCGCGTGCTCCGGCACGTGGCAGCCGCGGCTTGACGAATTTCCGTCGGGCCTCGGATTGGCCTACGCTGGCGCGATGCTTCGTACTTCTTGCAAGGTCGCGGTAGGGCTCCTGGCCACGGCGGCCTGCTCGCCGTCGACGATCCGGGTGGTGGGGGTGATGCAGCAGTCGTCCGAGATGCGGCCGCTGCCGAACGTGCCAGTGGGGTCGTACAAGGACCTCAAAGTCTTCGTGAAGGCCGCGTCGTCGCAGGCGTCCGAGTATGGCTCGGCCGACTGCGGGTACGCGCGGCTCGAGGGCACGGGCGAGGGCGACGATCTCAAGAACGCCGCGTGCGTGCCGGCCGACGCGCAGAACGTCGCCATCGGCATCATCCGCACGCGCTTTCGGTCGTACGGCGTGCAGGTCGCGCGCGATGCGAGCGAGCCGTACGACTACCGTGTCGACGTCAGCGTGACGGGCGAGGCGCCGCGCCAGCCGGATCGCACGGCCGCCAAGGCCCTGGCCACCCTCACCTTCACGCTCAACACCGGCGTCACGGGCGGCACCCTGATGAGCAGCGTGAGCCTCGACGCGGCGCGCGCGGCCTTCACGCAGGTGGCGAACGACTGCGCGCTCAAGGGCGCCGACCTCTCGACCTTCACCGGCTGGAGCCGGCAGCCGATGACTCCGGAGTTCGACGTCCAGGCGCTCGCGAGCGACGCCGTCGATAGCGTCCTCCGCTGCGACGACCTCGCCCGCTTCTTCATGGACGCGAAGACCCGATTCCCCCGCTGACCGCCTCGCCGCCCCTCTCGTCGCACGCGCGCGAGAGAGAGATCACAGGGAGGGGAGGAGGGGAAGGAGTCGGAGAGTCGGGATGCCGTGAAAATCCCAGAATTCCTCCTCTCCTCCTTCCCTCCCTGTTTTCTTCTCTCAGAGGAACTCACATAGGTACGCGACGGGCTCCGCGGCGCGAACGTCGAAGCCGCTCTTGCCCGGGACTTCGAACGAGGTGCCTGCCGGGAAAGCCCGCCAGGCGCCCGTCGCCATCTTGGCCTCGAGCTCGCCGCTGACGATCGTCATGCGTTCCGGCGCGTCGGTGCCAAAGTGATACTCGCCGGGCGCGATGACGCCCGCCGTCGCCTTGCGGCCGTGCCGCTCGAAGCCGACGCTCTGAACCTTTCCGTCGAAGTACACGTTGTGCTTCAGCATGGCGACGCCTTATATCCTGAGCGCCACCGAAGGAGCCAGCCACCCATGGACTTCCGCCATTCTCCGCGATGTCAGGACTACGTGAACCGCGTCCGCGCCTTCGTGACGAACGTCGTCAGACCCGTCGAGCTGGAGCACTTTGCCCAGATGATGGGGCGCGCCAACGGCGGCGACTGGACGAAGTGGAAGGTGTCGCCCGCCATCGAGGCGCTCAAAGAGCGCGCGCGCAGCGAGGGCCTCTGGAACCTGTTCATGCCCGACCCGAAGCACGGCGCTGGCCTGTCCACCGTCGAGTACGCGCCGCTCGCCGAGGAGATGGGCCGCAGCTTCATCGCGTCCGAGGCGTTCAACTGCAGCGCGCCGGACACGGGCAACATGGAGGTGCTCCATGCCTTCGGCACGCCCGAGCAAAAGGAGCGCTATCTCGAGCCGCTGATGGCCGGCAAGATCCGCTCGGCGTTCTGCATGACCGAGCCCGACGTCGCCTCGTCCGACGCGACCAACATGCGCGCCACGGCCAAGGTCGAGGGCGACGAGGTCGTCCTCAACGGCAAGAAGTGGTGGTCGTCGGGGATCGGCCATCCAAACTGCAAGGTCGCCATCTTCATGGGGCTCACCGACCCGGGCGCCAACCGCCACAGCCAGCACAGCATGGTGCTGGTGCCGCTCGACACCAAGGGCGTCACCATCAAGCGCATGCTCCCGGTGTTCGGCATGTACGACGAGCCGTTCGGGCATGGCGAGGTCTGGTTCGAGAACGTGCGCCTGCCCAAGTCCGCCTTCATCGCCGGCCCCGGGCGCGGCTTCGAGATCGCCCAGTCGCGGCTGGGCCCCGGGCGCATCCACCACTGCATGCGCGCCATCGGCGCCGCCGAGGTGGCGCTGCAGATGCTGATCGAGCGAGGCCTGTCGCGCGTGGCGTTCGGCAAGCCGCTCGTCAACCTCGGCGCCAACCGCGAGCGCATCGCCGACATGCGCATCGCGATCGACCAGGCGCGCCTTCTGACGATGTACGCGGCGTGGAAGATCGACGAGGTGGGCGCGCTCGCCGCGCTGACGGAGATCTCGGCGATCAAGGTGGTGGCGCCAAGCGTGCTGCAGACGGTGATCGACGAGGCGATCCAGATCCATGGAGGTCTCGGCGTGTCGATGGATGTCCCGCTCACAGCGCTCTACTCGCACGCGCGCGTGCTCCGCATCGTCGACGGGCCCGACGCGGTCCACCGCGGCGTCATCGCGCGCGTCGAGCTGGCCAAGTACGGCGGTCGGATGCCCGGCGAGCAGCGGTCGTAGGGATGCCCGAGGCGCAGTCCCGCGATCGCGAAGGCACGGTCCGACCCGGCGAGGAGCTGGATACGGGGGCCGTCGACGGGTGGCTCAAGGCGCAGGTCCCCGATCTTCGCGGCACGCCGCACGTCACGCAGTACTCGGGCGGCGCGTCCAACTGGACGTACCGGCTGGCCTACGACAACTGCGATCTCGTCCTGCGCCGGCCGCCCGCGGGCACCAAAGCCAAGAGCGCGCACGACATGGGGCGCGAGTACCGCGTGCAAAAGGCGCTCGGGCCGGTGTTCCCGCACGTGGCGGAGATGATCGCGTACTGCGAGGATACGAGCGTCATCGGCGCCGAGTTCTACGTGATGCGGCGCCTCGTGGGGATCATCCCGCGCGCCAGGCTGGGCGTCGAGCTCGACGCGCGGCGCACGCGCGCGCTCTCGGAGAACTTCGTCGACACGCTCGTCGAGCTGCACCAGGTCGACGTGGCCGCCGCCGGCCTTGCGGGCCTCGGAAAGGGCCCTGGCTACCCGCGTCGGCAGGTCGAAGGGTGGACGGATCGCTACGGGCGCGCGCGGACGTGGAACGTACCGACGTTCGGCGCCGTGACCCGCTGGCTTGCCGCGAACACGCCCGCCGACGTGGGCACGTGCGTCGTGCACAACGACTTTCGCCTCGACAACGTCGTCCTCTCCCCCGACGACCCGACGCGCGTCATCGGCGTGCTCGACTGGGAAATGGCCACGATCGGCGACCCGCTGATGGACCTGGTCGGCAGCCTCGCCTACTGGATCCAGGCCGACGACGACATCATCGCGCGCACGACGCGCCGCCAGCCGTCGCACCTGCCGGGAATGCTCACGCGAGCGGAGCTCGTCGCCCGCTATTGCAGCCGGATGAAGCTGCCCAGCGATCGCATTGCCTTTTACGAGGTGTTCGGCCTGTTCCGGCTCGCCGGAATCATCCAGCAGATCTACTACCGCTATCACCACGGCCAGACGAAAAACCCGCGGTTCAAGTACTTTTGGCTCATCACGCACCACATCGATCGCCGCTGCCGGCGGCTCATGCGCGACAGCAGGTTCTGAGCGCGGTATGAAGATGCGATGCCGCTCTCCAAGGAAAGCCTCGACGAGCTGATCGCCGTAGTCGCCCGTTTCGTCAAAGAGCGCCTCGTCCCCCTCGAGGCCTCGGTCGCGGAGAAGAACGAAGTCCCCGACGAGATCGTGAACCAGATGAAGTCGATGGGCCTCTTCGGGATGTCGATCCCGGAGGAGTTCGGCGGTCTGGGGCTCACGATGGAAGAGGAGTGCCTCGTCGCGTTCGAGTTCGGGCACACCTCGCCCGTCTTCCGGTCCACGCTCGGGACCAACAACGGGATCGGCTCGCAGGCGATCATCATGTTCGGCACGGCCGAGCAGAAGAAGCGGTACCTGCCGGCCCTGGCGTCGGGCGAGATCATCGGATCGTTCGCGCTGACGGAACCGGAGGCGGGATCCGACGCGGGCTCCGTGCGTACCTCGGCGCGCCGCGTCGGCGACGAGTACATCCTGAACGGCACCAAGCGCTTCATCACCAACGCGCCCAAGGCGGGCCTCTTCTCCGTCTTCGCGCGCACCGATCCCAATACTCCCGGGGGCAAGGGGATGAGCGCGTTCCTGGTTCCGGGCGGTCTCAAGGGCATCGAGATCGGCCGGCCCGAGCACAAGATGGGGCAGCACGGCACGTACGTGAGCGACGTGGTGTTCAACGACGTTCACGTCGACAAGAGCGCGCTGCTCGGCGGCGTCGAGGGGCAGGGCTTCAAGGCGGCGATGCAAGTGCTCGATCGCGGGCGCCTGCACATCTCGGCCGTGTGCGTCGGCGTGGCCGAGCGGCTCATCGCCGACTCGGTGCGCTATGCCAACGACCGCAAGCAGTTCGGCAAGGCCATCTCGGAGTTCCAGCTCATTCAGGCCATGCTCGCCGACAGCTACGCCGAGACGCTGGCTGCCAAGTCGATGGTCCTCGAGACGGCCCGCAAGCGCGACCGCGGCGAGGACGTGAGCATCGACGCCTCCGCCTCCAAGATGTTCGCCTCCGAGATGGTGGGGCGCGTGGCGGACCGCGCGGTGCAGATCTTCGGCGGCGCCGGCTACATCGCCGACTACGGCATCGAGCGCTTTTACCGCGACGTGCGTCTCTTTCGCCTCTACGAGGGCACGACGCAGATCCAGCAGATCGTCATCGCCCGTGGCCTCATCCGCGCCGCGGGGGGGTGAGGGTCGTCACAGCGCCGCGCGATAAAGCTGTTCGATTTCGGCGGGGGTGGCGCGGCGGGCGCTGGCTGCACCCGCCATGTCGGTGACAGCGATGTCGGAGAGGGCGCCCAGGGCTTCTTTGGGAACGCCGACTTCGGATAGGCGCGTCGGGTGATTGCAGGTGCGCAGGAGCGCGTCGACGGCGTCGGCAGCGGCCGCAGTGGCCTTGTCGGCGGTGGTGGCGACACCCAGGGCCTCGGCGACGTCGACGTGGCGCGCGACCGCCGCCGGGGCGCCGCCGTTGAAGCGGATGACGTGGGGGAGCAGGATGCCGTTGCCGATCCCGTGGGGGACGCCGTGGCGCGCGCCGATGGTGTGGCTCATGGCGTGGACCAGGCCGACGGTGGAGCTCGAGATGGCCCAGCCGGCGAGCGTCGCCGCCGTCTGCATCTGCGAGCGGGCTTCGAGGTTGGTGCCCTCGGCGACCGCGCGCGGGAGCCAGCGCGCGATGAGGCGGATCGCGTGCAGCGCCTGCGCGTCGCTCATCGAGTTGGCCGAGCGGCCCGTATAGGCCTCGATCGCGTGGGTCAGGGCGTCGAGGCCCGTGGCAGCCGTCATGCGCGGAGGCAAGCCCACGACGAGCGTCGGGTCCAGGATCGCCAGGTCCGGCGCGACCAGCGGGTCGAGGACGTACGCTTTGGTGCCGGTGCGCTCGTTCTTCACGACCGCCACGTTCGTCACCTCGCTGCCGGTGCCCGCCGTCGTCGGGATCGCGACGTGCGTCATGGGCGCGCTCGGCAAGTGGTACATGCCGATCGACTCGATGGCCGTCCATCCGTGGGCCAGACCCACCGCCGTGGCTTTTGCGGTGTCGATGCAGCTGCCTCCGCCCAGGCTGACGATGACGTCGGCGCCGGAGCTGCGGCCGAGGGCGATCGCCGCGTCGACGATGCCGAGGCCCGAGTCCTGCTCCACCTTGTCGAACACCGCGACGATGCGCGGACCGAGCGCGTCACGCAGCCGCGAGAGCAACCCGGCGCCGACGACGCCCGCGTCGGTCACGACGAGCGCGCGATGCTTGCCCATCGCCTCGAGCTCCGCGTAGATCTTGACGATGCTCCCGGGCCCGGAGAGCACGCGCGTGCGCGGCTCGTAGTTGTAAGAGATCGAGCGCCCGCCCGCGACGAGCATGCGATGACCGCGCTTGGCGTCGGGGTTGCCTTCGACGCCGACGTGGACGTGCTTGGTCTCGGTGTACTCGGCGAGGCCAAAGTGCCCCATCTCGCGGCCGATGCCGCTCTGCTTGTAGCCGCCGAACGGCGCCAGGTCGTTGAAGAAGTGCCAGTCGTTGATCCACACGGTGCCCGTGCGGAGCTTGGACGCGACGGCTTTGGCGCGCTCGAGATCGCGCGACCACACACCGCCCGCGAGCCCGTAGTCGGAGTCGTTGGCGATCGCGATGGCCTCGTCCTCGTCCCGGTAGCGCATGACCGAGAGGACCGGGCCGAAGATCTCCTCGCGAGCCACCGTCATCTTGGGCTCGACGCCGACGAACACCGAGGGCTGCGCCCAGAAGCCGCCATCCATCCCGGGCACCGAGGGCCGCTCGCCGCCGCACGCCAGCCGCGCGCCTTCTTTGCGGCCCGTCTCGAGGAACCGCTCGATGCGGTCGCGCTGCGCCTGGTTGATGACCGGGCCCACCTTGGTGCGCGGGTCCATGGGGTGGCCGATGGCGAGCGCGCGCACGCGGTCGACGAGCTTGGTGACGAACGTATCGTGCAGCGACTCGGGCAAGAGCAGCCGCGTGCCGGACTCGCAGACCTGGCCCGTGTGCAGAAACGCAGCCCAGACGGCGCCATCGACCGCCATGTCGAGATCCGCGTCCTTGAGCACGATGTTCGCGCTCTTGCCGCCGAGCTCCAGGCTCACGCGCTTGAGCGTGGCCGACGCGTTCTTGAGGATCTCCTTGCCGACGGGCGTGCTGCCCGTGAAGGCGATGCGATCGACGTCCGGGTGCCGCACGAGCAGCTCGCCGACGGCGCGGTCAGGACCCGCCAGCACGTTGACGACCCCCGCCGGCACGCGCGACTCGGCGATGATCTTCCCGAGCTCGAGCGCCGACAGCGGCGTCTCCGGCGAGGGCTTGAGCACGAGCGTGTTGCCGGTGGCGAGCGCCATCGCGATCTTCCACGTGGCCATGAGCAGCGGGAAATTCCACGGCACGATCGCCGCGCAGACGCCGATCGGCTCGCGCCGCACGGTGCTGCGACCCGGAAAGAACGGGCTCTTGCCGGGGATCGTCTCTTCCCACGGGAAGTCGTGCGCCGCGTAGCGGGCCATCGTGCGCATGAAGCGCGCGCCCTGGAAGACGTCGGTCATCGTGCGAGAGAGCAAGCCCCCCGAGTCGTTCATCTCGATGAAGCCGAGCCGCGCGATCGCCGCCTGCATCCGGTCGGCGAGATCCATCACGATGTCGGAGCGAGCGCCGGGCACCATGGCGCTCCATCCGCCGAAGGCGCGTCGCGCCGCGGCCACCGCCGCGTCGACGTCGGCCTTGCCGGCGGCCGACACGGTGGCGAGGGGCTGGCCGTTGCTCGGATCGATCGTCGTGTAACGCTCGCCGCTGGCGGAGTCGACGAGCTTGCCGTCGATGAGAAGGCGGTAATGGTCCATGGGGCGTCAGCGTTGTCCTTCGGGCGCGGTGCCGTCAAGGGTCGAAGGCACGCCGCCGCGCTGCGTCACGACGGATGTCCCTCGCGCTCAGTTTTGGGTTCATCGCGCTCATCGCGGCGCTCACCCGAACGCGATCACCGCCTCATCGCCAGACTGTGGGCGTCGTACGGAGGGTGGTCACGGCGACCTGATCGCACCACGCTTCGAACGCCTCGCGGGGCACGCCCGTCCAGCGAAGATCCTCCAGGCGCTCGGGGAGCGGCACGTCGTCGATGAGCGTGGCGAGCTTGCGGTAGAGAAACGCGGCCTCCCGATCGCGGGCGAGCGTCGCGGCGAGCCGATCGGCGCCCCGGATCCCGGCCGGCCAGTCCTCGGCTCGCGGTGGGATCTTTTCGATGTGGCTGAACTTGTGGAGCAGCGCGGCGGCGGTCTTCTCGCCGAAGCCGGCGACGCCGGGGATACCGTCGGCGGAGTCGCCGACCAGCGCGAGGAAGTCGGGCACGCTGGCAGGACGGATCCCTCGCCTGCGCAGCAGCTCGGGCTCGTCGATCACCTTGCGGCGAAGGCGATCGACCTGCACGACGCGATCGCCGACGAGCGATTGGCCGAGATCCTTGTCCGGCGTGAGGATGCGCACTTGCTCGACGTCGTCGCGCCATCGCCTCGCGGCCGTCGCGAGCGCGTCGTCCGCCTCGTACTGGTCCATCGACCAGACGACGAGGCCGAGGGCGCGGGCCGCCTCCTCGACCAGATCGAACTGCGCGAGCAGGTCGGCGGGAACCCCTTCGTCCGTCTTGTACCCATCGAACCAGTCGTTTCGCACGGAGCGGATCGGGTTGTCGAACGCGATGGCCACGTGCGAGACGCGCTCGTCCGGGTCGTGTAGTAGGGCGATCATCGACGCGGCGAGGCCCACCGTGGCCTTGAGGTCGCGCCCTCCCACGGGATGGCCGGGACGCGGCGAGAAGTGGGCCCGAAATAGCTCGTACGTCCCGTCGATGACGTGAAGGCGCATGCCCGGTCGTCTTTATACGCTACGGGGCCGAGGCCTCGTCCGCGGCCGGCTCGCCCAGCGTGAACGAGAACGTCGCGCCGCGGTCCACCTCGCCCTTGGCCCAGACACGCCCCCCGTGGCGACTCACGATGCGATGCACGGTGGCGAGGCCGATGCCGGTACCGGGAAAGTCGCGCTCTGCATGCAGGCGCTGGAACGCGCCGAACAGCTTGGTGGCGTACTGGCTGTCGAACCCGGCGCCGTCGTCGCGCACGAAGTAGACCCGCTCGCGCCCCTCGACGGCGGCGCCGAACTCGATCGTGGCCTGCGGCCGCTTGCCCGTGAACTTGAACGCGTTGCCGATCAAGTTGTCGAGCACGATCTGGAGCAATCCGGGATCGGCGCGCGTCCGCAGCGTGGGCTGGATGCGGACCTCGACGCTCCGTGTCGGCTCGGCCTCCCGGAGCGACCGCGCCGTCCCCGCGGCCATGGCGCTGAGATCGACCGACTGGAGATGGATTGCCGTACGCGTGACGCGCGAAAGCAAGAGTAGATCGTCGATGAGGATCGACATGCGGTGGGCCGCGTCGAGCACGCGCTGCAGGTGCGCCCGGCCCACGATCGGAATGGCGCCGCCGCAGTCTTCGAGCAAGGCGCGCGTGAAGCCGTCGATGCTGCGTAGCGGCGCCCGAAGGTCGTGCGCGACGGAGTAGGCAAACGCCTCGAGCTCGCGGTTGGCCACCTCCGCTCCCTCTTTGGCCAGCCGGAGCTGCTCGGCCGCCTCTTTGCGCTCGGTGATGTCCATCGAGATGCCGAGCAAGTGCTGCGGCGTGCCGTCGGCGGCGAGCAAGGGGACTTTGCGCGTGTAGAGCCAGCGCCGGCCCTGCGGGGTCTCGACGGGCTCTTCCTGGACGTCGACGACGACGCCGCGTGACAGCGTCTCGCGGTCCTTGCTCTGGAAGAACTCGGCCTGCTCACGCGGGAAGAAGTCAAAGTCGTTTTTGCCGAGGAGATCCGCCCGCGCCACCCCGAGGAGCTTCTCGCCGGACTGGTTCATTCGCTCGAAGCGCAGCTCGGCGGCGTCCTTGACGAAGACCATGGCGGGCAGGTTCTCGATCATCGAATCGAGAAAGCGCGTGGCCTGGTCCATGGCGTCGAGCGCCTTGGCAAGACTCGCCTGGCTCGCGAGCAGCTCCTGCCCGGATCGGCGACGCTGGACGTTCTCGGCGCGCAATCGGCTGAACACCAGGGCGAGAAGAACCACGCTCAGCGCCGTGCCGACGATGTCGGTCCACTTGGCCAGCGTCGCGCTTCGAGACGTCTTGGCTTCGCTCGCGACCAGGCTCTGCTGCAGCTCCCCGACGGTTCCAAGGATCTCGGACCGAAGGCTGGACACGATAGCGAGCTCGCCGCGTGTGGGCGGCTGCGAGTCGGAGCCGATGCCGCGGCGGCGCTGGTCGATCGACTCGCTGAGTCCGTCTAGTCGTTCGCGGAGCAGCCTGTCGATCCGGTCGAGCCGCTCCCCCCCGCCCAACGTCGCGACCGAAAGCGCGCGCGCCCGGCCGAGGGCATCGCGCGATTCGTCCGCGGCCACGTCGAACTTCTGGATTTCAGCGCCCTCGCCCCCGAGCAAGTAAAGGCGCCGCGCCGAACCCGCGATACTCGATTCGACGAGCACCTCGTCGAAGGCCTCGATCGCCCGATGGGTCCGCTCGATGTCCAGCGCCGTGGCGACGAGCGCGTCCGTAGTCGAATACCCGTACGCGGCGACGGCGAGGACCGCGGCAATGGCAACTGCGAACGCGGCGGAGTTTCGCATCGATCACCCAGCCCGGCCCATGCGGCGCGCATACCAAAATGGTGAGCAGGCTCGAGTCTGCCACATGAGGCCTCGCCGCGCGAAACGTTCCGCATCTAAACTTGCTCGAGAGAATCTAAACTTGCTCGAGAGACATGCAGGCAAGTACCCTGGACGATCGATGAACCCAGCGCGCCCGATCCTGCTGGTCGAAGACAACGCCGACGACGAGGCGCTCACGCTGCGCGCGCTGCACAAGAACAACATCCGCAACACCATCGTGGTCGCACACGACGGAGTCGAGGCGCTCGACTACCTGTTCGGCACGGGTGTACACGCCGGGCGCGACGTGAGCCTGCAACCCCAGTTGATCCTGCTCGACCTCAAGCTCCCCCGGACCGACGGCCTGGAGGTCTTGCGCCGGATGCGCGCCGACGAGCGGGCCAAGCTGCTGCCGGTCGTCGTTCTCACGTCGTCGAAGGAAGACGAGGACGTCATCCGTAGCTACGAGCTTGGGGCCAACAGCTACGTGCGCAAGCCCGTCAACTTCACCGACTTCATCGAGGCCGTAAAGACGCTTGGCCTCTTCTGGCTTCTCATCAACGAGCTCCCGCCGCCGTCTCGGCGCTGAACGTTCTCGCCGAACTATCCTTTGGGGGGCGGCTTCGTGGAGCGGCGCGCGGGGGCTCGGTTGGTGGGCGTCTTGCTGTTTCGCGACGGAGGGCGGCTGGCGATCTTGGCGGGGGTCGGTTGCGGGCGGCGGGGCGGAGGGAGCGGGGGACGCGGGGGCAGAGGACGCGGGAGCGCGCCCGGAGGGGAGATCTGCGCGATCGGGGAGCGGCGAACCGGGCGCGCGGCGACCTCGAACGGCCAATCGTGGCCCGGCGGCGGCGCGGCGGGCCGCGCGAGGAGATACCCCTGCGCGTAGTTGACGCCCAGGTCGCGCACGCACTTGAGCTCGTCGAGCGTCTCCACGCCTTCGGCGACGACCTTCGCTCCGAGCTCGTTGCACATGTTGACGACGTGTTTCACCACGATCTGACGCGGCTTGTGACGGTGAATGTCGCGCGTGAGCGCCAGATCCAGCTTGACGATCGCCGGTGCAAGGTCGGCGACACGTTCGAGATTGGAGTACCCCGCGCCGAAATCGTCGACGACGAGCGCGGCCCCGGTACGACGACACAGGTCCTTGAGCACGCGCAGACACAGCTCGAAGTGCGTGAACGCCGCGGTCTCGGTGACCTCGAGGTACACGGGCTGATTGTGGAAGCCGATCGGGTCGTCGGGCTGAACGAGCCAGTGCGAGCTCAGCTCCTGCGGATGGAGGTTCACGAAGAGAGTCACGTCGCCGCACGTGGCGAAGGCGACCTGGCGGATGATCCGGCCGAGGCGCCCGCACGCCTCTTCTTTCTCGGCCTCCTGGAAGAGGACCATCGGGTTCGGGTACTCGGGACGCTTCGGGCGGGCGAGCGCCTCGTGGGCGAACGTGCGGCCCGTCACCATGTCGACGATCGGCTGAAAGACGACGCCCAGGTCCGCGGCGGTGAGTCGTCGGACTCCCTGCTGCCCTTCTCCGGGCGCCTCGTCATTCATCGTCCAGGAGAGCTTGTTCTTCGACACCACCCCCAAAGTTACCCGAAGTCTCCGTTGCTCTCCAAGCACGCTCTCAGGCGAGAGCGGGCCGCCGTGCTCGGCCGCTCTCGACCTCAGGCGAGCCAGGCGAGCACGGACACCGACGCCTCGTGCCACCCGCGTAGGACGGCGTGCGCAGCGCGGAAGTGCTCTGGGCCGAGGGCAGGATCCGGCAGAGCGACGACGCGCATCCCCGCCGCCAGGGCCGCTTCGACCCCCGCGAGCGAGTCCTCGAAGACGACGCACTCCGCGGGCGCTGCACGCAGATCCTGCGCAGCCGCCAGAAAAATATCCGGAGCCGGCTTCTTGGCGCGCACGCGTGGGTCGTCGCCACACACGATTGCGTCAAAGACGTCGAACCAGCCGTGGGACCGAGTTTTCATCCGGTAGATCTCACGGTCGCTGCTCGTTGCCACCGCCATGGGGATGGCCAGCGCCCGCAGCGAACGAACGAACGCCTCGGCGCCCTCCATCGCCCGACAGTCGGCGACGAGCGCCTCGAGGATGGGCCCTCGCTCGGCCAGAAACTCGTCGGCCGTGAGCGGTACGTCGAGACGCTCGAGAAGGATCCGGGCGCTCACGTGGGCGTCGCGGCCCATCGTCTCGCGCTTCAGGTCCGGCCCGAAGAACTTGCCGTAGCGCCCGACGATCGATTGCGTGGCCTGCGTGTAGAGGCGCTCGGTGTCCAGAAGGACACCGTCCATGTCGAAGAGAACGTGCGTTCGAGTGGGCGAGGCCATCGCGGGCCCGAAGGCCCGCGCCTCTTATGACCCGCGGTGCGTGCCGGTCAAATCTGGCTCAGGGCAGGCCGGGATCGGTCGCCACCATGTGGTCGTCCGCGTAGTGATTCGCGCGGCCGAAGACCGCCAGGTTGTCATGCACCGAGTCGGCCGCGATCGTGATCGCAAAGTTGCCGTTCTCGGGCTTGACGTTGATGTTCACCCAGCTGTCGGGAAGCCAGTACGGGTCGTTCGGCACAGTGGCCGGATTGACCTGCCCGAGCAGCACCCGCGCGCTGTGGCACTGCAGAACGCGCGTGAACGCGTCGGCCGTGACGCCGTTGGGCGGTCGCACGAGAAGCTTGGCGCCTGCGACGCGCTCCTCGCTGTTGTTGTTCGACGTGATCACGTGCGAATAGAGCGGCTCGACCGCAAGAACGCGCGTGGACCGCACGAGGTCGTCCTGCGAAGCCGAAGCCGTGTCGCACTGGAGCCGCTCGACGCCCGCGGCCTTGGCCGCAGGAGGAGGGGCCGATGAGCAGCCCGCGAGCACGAACATGCCCGCCGCGCCTGCCGCCGCCGTGAATACGCTCAGATACCTTTTCATGCCGCACCTCGTCGTCTGGTGGTTCAATTCGTAGGCTCTGCCGTGGGCTATCCGCGGAGGTCACCGGGCTACTGCAAGAACCGGTGCACCCTATCAGGACGGGACCTCTCGGCAAAATCCGCCACGAAACATGTACGAAACCTTTCTTACGACAACGTAAGGACGACGTCAGAGGTGACAAGGTGTCCCACCCCCGGAATGTGGCCGGGACATGATGGCTCAGATGTCGGATTGCCGCGGGGCGTTGAAAAAGCGTCCCATACCCTCGGTATGCAAGGGAGAATCGGAGCGGAACCTACACCGCCGAGCCCCCGCCAGAGCCTGTGGAGAAGCTGCGGGATTCGTCCAAGGGGCTTCGCGGCAGGGGGGCCGCCGACGAGCTCTTCCAGCCCCCGACTGGGCGCTCGATCAGGGGTGAAAGCACGGCTTTTTGTTTCTGCAAAGTATCGCATCGAAGTCCTGCACGTGTCCCACGTATCTCCGCGGTACTAACGAGATTCTGATAACTCCGTTATGGGATTTTGACGTTCGAATTGATGTTTTTTTTGCGCGATCTCGAATTAGATTCCGGCGCATGACGCAGTACCTGAGCGCACCCCTTCTGGCCCTCGCCTTGGTCCTGGCTTTCGAGGGTGCGGCCGCTGCAAGAACACCGGCGGCGGAGCTCGCGACGAGCCACGAGGAGAGCGCGTCGGCGGCCCGGGCCGCCAGCCAGAATGCGGCACCCGCCAATACTGCGCCTGCCACCGGGGCGGCCCCCTTCGCGGCCGATCGCGATTTCGCAAATAGCACGCTCGCCATGCGCATTCGGATTTGCCACATATCTCGCCACCCGCGCGACGGCGTTCCCGCCGAGGAGCATGCGTGCCCGCTGCTCATCGCCGACGCGACGCAGGCCGTCATTGCCCCGTCGATGCCCCCGTCGATGCCCCCCTCGGCGCCGAAGTCCGAGCCCGGCCGCGCCGACTGAGGTCGGCGCTACTCTCGCGCCACGTCGCGCGAGCCGTGCTCGGCATCGATCAGCGTGTGCGCGATCAGCTCGAGCAGATCTTTCTGCTGAAGGGGCTTCTCGGCCTTGGCGTTGGGGACGTTGTCGAGGAACGCCCGGGCGGTCGTGGTGAAGGCACCGCCCGTGAGAAAGATCATCCGCCGGGCCTGATCGGGGGCGACCGCGAGCAGGTGCTCGTAGAGCTCCATGCCCGTCATCTCCGGCATCATCAGGTCCGACACGATGACATCGAAGCGTTCGCCGGCGGTGATCCGGGCCAGCACTTCCCTGCCGGTGGTCACCGCCTCGGCGTCGTGGTCGTCTTGGAGCGCGCGGACAAGCACGCGGCCCAGGGCGGCCTCGTCGTCGACGATGAGGACGCGCGCTCGCTGGGCGGCCGCGGGAACCGCGGAGCCCTGCGGTGAGGCGTGCGGAGCCGCGAGAGCCGCCGGAAGCCGCACACGAAACAAGCTCCCCTTTCCGATCTCGCTCTCCACCTCGATCGTGCCGCCCAGCTGCAACACGATGCGCTGGCAGATCGACAGCCCAAGACCGGTGCCGACGCCGACCGGCTTGGTGGTGAAGAACGGGTCGAAGATACGGTCCAGGTGCTGCTTGGGGATGCCGGCGCCGTTGTCCGATACCTCGATGACCACGTGGCCGTCGCTCCCCGTCCGGGTGGCGACCCGTAGCTCTTGGCGGTCGGCGTGCCCTTCGGGCATGGCTTGCGCTGCGTTCACGATCAGATTCAGGAGCACCTGACCGAGGCGCGACTCGTTCGCGAGGGCCGGTGGCGTCGGGCGGTAGTCCTTGATCAGGAGCGCGCGGTGACGAATTTCGTTCCACGCCATCCGGCTCGCCGAGTCGATGACGCGCTGCACGTCGACCGGTCCCGTGGTCTCCTGCTCGGGACGAGAGAAGAGCTTGACGTCGCGGACGATGTCACGGATGCGATCGAGGGCCTCGCGCGTATCGCGCATCGGATCGGCAAGCGCCGTGATCCGCCGCGCGTCTTCGGCGTCGCGCGGCCGCGAGCCGTACTGCGCAAGCACCTCGCTCACGAACTCGAGGTTGGCGATGGCGACGGCCAGGGGATTGTTGATCTCGTGGGCGACCCCCGCGGCCAGCGTTCCCGCCGACGCCATTCGTTCCGAGATGACGAGCTGCTCGCGCATGCGCGTCTGCTCCACCCGCAGGACCATCTCGCGGAGCTCGCGATCGACGGCGACCGGGAGCCTCGTCAGATCCCCCTTGAGAACGTAGTCCTGGGCGCCCGCTTTCATCGCCGACACGGCGACCGCCTCTCCGATCGTGCCCGACACGAGGATGAAGGGGATGTCTCTGCCGCTGGCTTGCAAGTCCGACAGCGCGGTCATGCCGTCGTACTGAGGGAGCGAGTGATCCGAGATGATGACGTCCCACGGACCGCGGTCGAGCGCGGCGATGAACTCCGCGCGCGTGACGACGCGATGAACCGTGGGGGCGTACCCACCGCGGCGGAGCTCACGTACGACGAGCAACTCGTCGTCGTCCGAGTCCTCGACGAGCAGGAGGTTGAGCGGACGCGCGGCGCCAGGGGCCGCGCGCGGGATCGCGTGCGTGCCCGAGACCACGTCCGCGCCCGAGTGCGTGTCCCCAGTGACCCTGCCCGCGGTGTTGAGCGACTTAGACAAGAATTCCCCCGAAGCGCTTTCTGCCAACCACAAATCGTGACTCGATGGCCCGCCCTGCGCAATATTTTTCTAAGACCGAAACCGCAGCTTAAGCGCTACGGCTCCTCAGGAGCCGGCCAGGGGTTCGGTAAGAACGTCGCGAAGTCTTCGCAGGAGCGCGTCGGGTACGATCGGCTTTTGCAAGAACGCCACACCTTCATCGAGCACGCCGTGATGAACGACCACGTTTCCCGTGTACCCGGAGATGAAGAGGACGCGCATCTCGGGGCGTAGCGGCTTCAGCCGAGCGGCGAGCTCGCGTCCGTTCATGTGCGGCATCACCACGTCGGCGAGGAGCAGGTCGACCGAACCATGGTGATCCCTTGCGAGTTCCAGTGCTTCGAGCGGACCTGCCGCGGCGAGGACCCGGTAGCCGTCGGCGCTGAGGATGTCGCACACGAGCTGACGCACTTGATCTTCGTCCTCGACGAGGAGCACCGTCTCGCTGCCGCGCTCGGGCGAGGCCTGGGGTGGGGCGCGAACCGACTCCGACTCCGCGAGGTCGACGACGCGGGGGAAGTAGACCTTGAACGTCGTGCCTCGCCCCGGCTCGCTGTAGACCCAGATGTGGCCGCCACTCTGCTGCACGATCCCGAACACGATCGAGAGGCCCAGCCCGGTGCCTTTTCCGAGCTCCTTCGTCGTGAAGAAAGGCTCGAAGATTCGCTGCTGGGTCGCGCGGTCCATTCCGATGCCCGTGTCGGTGACCGCCAGCATCACGTGCGCTCCCGCGGCGACGCCCAGGTGGTCGCGCGCATACGACTCGTCCAGGTCGACGTTCGAGGTCTCCACGGTCAGCTTTCCGCCGCTGGGCATGGCGTCGCGCGCGTTGACCGCCAGGTTGACGACGATCTGCTCCATCTGGCCTGGGTCGGCCACGACGATGCCGAGATCGCCCGCCAGCGCGACGCGCAGCTCGACGTCTTCGCCGATGACGGTGCGCAGCATGCCATCGAGGCCGCTGACCACGCCGTTGATGTCGACCGGCATGGGCCGGATCGGTTGCTGACGGCTGAACGCGAGCAAGTGCCTCGTCAACTCGGCGGCGCGGACGCCGGCCTGGTGGATCTCTCCGAGGTATTCGCGCACTCGATCACCGGCGGGAAGCTTGCGCTGGCCGAGCGTGGCGTAGCTCAGGATCACCGACAGCATGTTGTTGAAGTCGTGGGCCACGCCGCCCGCCAGCCGGCCGACGGCTTCCATCTTCTGCGCCTGGCGCAGCTGCTCTTGCACGGTGTCGAGCGCGGCCTCGGCGCGCTTGCGTTCGGCGAGCTCCATCTGCGCGGAGCGAAAGAGGCGACCGTTGGTCAGCGCCATGTCGACGCTCGACTTCGTCAGGGCGCGAAGGCGCGCGTTCGTGGCCTCGAGGCGCGCGAGCTGGTCGCGCAGACGCCTGCCGAAGAAAGTGCTCTGCATCATGATGAGCAGGCTCACCGCCGCCACGCCCGTCACGTGCAGCGTGGCGCCGAGCCAGATCGGGAGCTTGCCGTGATCAGGGACGATCTCGCCGATCACCGCTGCGACGATCGCCGCGGTCCACGCCGCCACGAGCGTCACCGCCATGCGCCGCCCCTGCAGGTGCGGCTGCATCATGCCCACCGCAAAGATGGGAAGGAGCACGACGCCCACGTGCGCAGAGGGCATCAGGAGCGAATAGACGGGGACCGAGAGCAAGACGCCGTAGCCGACGATGAGGGTGGCGGTGGCGAGGCGACCGCTGCGGATCCGCGCGAGGGCGACGACGGACGTTGCCCCGAACACAGCCGCCGCGGCCGCGGCGAGCATGAAGTTTCGGTCGCCGAACGCCGCCCCTGCGACGCCCAGGACGAGCACGAAGAAGACGTAGTTCGCAGCGATTGCAAGAACCAGCCGGCGGGTCCGGAGGGCCTCCGCTGCCTCGTCGCTGCCGGCCCCCGTTTTCAGGAAGGCGAGGTTGGTCTCTTCGACCTGGCGAGCGAGATCTTCGGTCGCACTCTCTGCCCGTAGGGGCGTGCTCGCCGTCTCGTCATCGAGCCCCATCCCATCCCCCCTGCCCCTTGCGAGGCAGCAAAAACCGCCCCCCTACCGATGCTCCGCCGAACCGCAACGGTGCGCAACCGCTCTCCGGTGGCGGCGAGGGGGCCGTTGCGCGCCCGTTTTGCGCCCAGCTTGCGCGATAATTTGCGCATCCTTTCGAGCACTTCGCGCGATAGTGTGAAATGACACGGAGACGGGCCCGTCGCGCACATTCCATTACGATGCGTGTCTCCGGAGAGTCATGAACCAGCCCAACCAGCCGCGACGCCGGCGTGCGACTCCCATTCTCTGGGCGTGGATTGCTTGCGCCGCGGCCCTGGGCGGCGCATGCGCCGACGGCGCCTCCACCACCAGCCCCTCGACGTTCGGGACCCCCCCCAGCGGTTCGTCGAGCTCCTTGAGCGGGAGTCAGGGCGGCTCGGGGTCCGGCTCGGGGGTGCAACCAAGCACCCCTGCTCCACCTGCGAATCGGACGACAGCGGCAGCACGCAAACCGGCGACGAAGCGGGGGGCGGAACGCCCACGGACGACGCAGGCACGACGGGGACTGGCGACGACGCGGGCACGCCCGGCACAGGCAGCGGCGATGACGCGGGCAGCATCTCGATCCCGCCGATCTCCTTTCCCGACGGCGGTCTCGGTGGCTCCCCGCCCGCATCGACCGACGACGGCGGCGCCAAGATGTGCACCACCAAGATTTGCATCGATCCGGTGTTCGACTGCCCCCTGCAGGGCTGCTTCAACGGCTGCACCAACTTCCACTGCGACTGAGAGCTCGTCTCAGTGGATGGCCGCGAGCGCGGGGGCGAGGCGCTCTGGCGACACGAACTCCGTGAAGCGAATGGCTTCTTTGCCGTCGGTGCCGAAAGCCACGAGCACCGGCAGCCCCTCGAGCGCGCCGTACTTGCGCCGCAGCCTGCCCACCTCGGGATCGTCGTCGTCGGTCGCGTCGACATGAAGGGCCACGAAGCGCCCGCCCTCGGCGACCACACGCGGATCGGGGAACGTCTTCTCGTCGAGCTCTTTGCAGGCGCCGCACCAGCTGGCGCCAAAATCGATGAGCAGCGGCTTGTGCTCCTGCGACACGCGCGCCAGGGCTGACCGTTCGCTGGATTCCCACGCGATGATCCTCGCGGATGCGCCGCGTTCGGACGCCATGGCCCGCCCCTGGCCCTGCCACCACGTGAGCACGACGAAGAGGCCCATCACCGCGGGGACGATCGACGCGAGCTTGGCGACGCCGGAGAATCGCGCAATAGGCGAGCGACGCCGTTCGGCCGCGACGTGCACACCGCCGAGGACGAGCCCCACCCCGAGCGCCCCGGCCCCCGCGAGGGCGACGAGCGGCGCATCCTGCAGCGCTCGCACCCCGGCAAGGTACGGCAAGCCGTCGCGCACGTACGCGAGCGCCATGTACGCCAGGGCCACGCCGCCGAGCCACTTGATGCCCATCATCCACGCGCCCGCCTTGGGTAGGTTGACCGCGAAGGCGCCGACGACGAAAAACAGTGTGCCGAGCCCCAGGCCGTAGCTGGCCATCGCCGCCGAGCCGAGCGCCACGTTGCGCGTCGTCGCGATCCAGCCGAGCAGACCAAAGAGAAACGGGCCCACGCACGGTGCGGCGACCAACCCGCACAGCAAGCCGAGGACGAACGCGCCGCGGTACCCGGCGCCGCCAGCCGCCGCGAGCCGGTTGTTCAGGCTCTCGGGAAGCGCAAGCTCGAACGCACCAAAGAGGGACGCGGCGAGCGCGAGAAACACGACCGCGATGAGGGCCACGACCCACGGGTTGCCGAGAGCGCCGCCGAACCCGCGCCCCGTGAGCGCCGACGCCACGCCCATCGGCGTGAAGAGGCCGACGACGCCGGCGACGAAGGTGGCGGACAGCAGCATCCCCTGGACGCGGCTCTTGGCCTCTTTGGCGCCGAAGACCGAGACGGTGATCGCGATCATCGGGTAGACGCACGGCGTCAGGCTCGTCGCCACGCCGAAGGCGTAGCTGGCAGCCAGGGCGATCAGCACGCCCCGCTCGAGCGCCTGCTGAAAGGCGCCGGTCTCCGAGCCCGCCGTGGCGGCGAGGGCCACTCCCGGCGACAGGACCACCGCCGCTACGACAGCGAGAAGCGTGAGCCCGCGGTGCTGCGGTTTCATCGTTTGGCTCGTGGGTGACTGCAATTGACTATACCCCGCGCGGCCGGAGCGCTACACCCCGGCCGCCTTCCATGCCTCGTCCGCGAGCGTTCGGCATCCTGGTGGCCGCCAGCTTCGCGTGCGTGCTCGGCGCCCCCCGGGTGGCGATCGCCGCGCCAACGCCGCCGCCCGCGACCGGCGCCCCAGCCGTGACGACGCCGCCGCCCGCAGCCCCAGCCGGCGACGACGTTCTCACGCCAGAAGATCCGGACGTGCTGCCCCAGGGCGGAATCCCCCCGGGATCGATCGTCTGGCACCCCTGGTCGCTCTTCGACCCGTACCTTTCGCCACGTTCCCTCCTGTTCACGGGGGGTCCCGCCTGGGAGCGATTCATCGGGCAGGGATACGAGCATGGCGGCTTCGAAGTTACGGTGGGCCGCTCCATCGAGACGCCGCCGCGGCCCCGCCCCTTGCTCGTTCGTCTCGAGCTGGAGTTCGGCGCGCGCGTGTCGGATCCCAGCCACTGGATCCTGTCGCTTGCACGTTACAGCTATGCGGGCGCCATCATGGTCGGACCCCTCGAGCTCTCGGGGAGGGCCGGGACGACCGTCGCCGAGGTGCACTTTGGATCGAGCGGCTTCGGCCTGGGCTTCTTGTCGCCGCGCGTTTCCGCTGGGGCAACGCTCGACGTGGGGCCGATTCGGGTTGGCGCCATCGCGTTCAGCGAGTACGCGTGGCGCTGGATCGGGGGAGGCAGCGCATTCGTTCAAGGAGTGCTGCTGGAGCTGGCGCTCGGCCGGAGCCCGGACGGGCTCCCCCAGTACTACCGCATCAAAAACTGATGAGTTTGAACGGCAGAGCGGGTACAAGCGTCGGCGTGATTGTTTCCAGGGCAATTCAAGAAACCACTTGTGGAGGGTGAGCACATGAAAAATATGGCGATGCTATTGGTTCTTGCTGGCGCGGCCGTCACCGTGATCCCCGGTTGCGGGGCGTTCGCGACGGGCGGTGAGGGTGTCCTCACTGGCTTCATCTACAGCGGGTACAAGATGGGCGGCGCGGTCGGCCCCGGCACCGGCACCAAGTCGGGCGAGGCGTGCGCCTCGTCGATCCTCGGCGTCTTCGCCTCGGGCGACGCGTCGATCACGGCGGCCAAGGCGGCCGGCGGCATCACCCAGGTCGCGCACGTCGACCACACGATCATGAGCATCCTCGGGATCTACGCTTCGACCTGCACCGTCGTCGTCGGCCAGTAAGCGCGAGCGTCATGGCCGAAGGGGGCGCCGTCGGGCGCCCCCTTTTTTTTGTACGCGCTCAGTGAGCGAGCAGCTCCTGGATCTCTTTCTCGATCACGACCTCGTCGCCGGCGCGGAAGCCGACGTGCTCGTAGCGGACGACGCCCTTGCGATCGATGACGAACGACGACGGCATACTGTCCGGCTTGTATTGCTGCGCCACGGCCCTGTCGCCGTCCCAGGCGATCGCGAACTTGGCACCATAGCTGGCGGCGAACGAGGGGATCTTGTCCTTGTCCTCGGCGTCGTCCTCGCTGATGCCGATGATCGTGAGGCCCGTCGCCGCATACTTGCCGTGGAGCGCCTGCAGCTTGGGGAACGATTCCTTGCAGGGCTTGCAGAACGTTCCCCAGAAATCCACGAGCACGACCCGTCCGCGCAGGTCCTTCAGGGCGACGGTCGGCTTGCCCCCGCTGATCGTCTCGACATGGAAGTCGGGCGCCGGGTTGCCGACGAGGCCGGCCGGGTCGCCCGTCGCTCCGCCGCCTTCCATGGCAGCAGCGCCGCAACCACCAGCGAGCGGGCCCACGACGATGAGAGAAAACCGCCAGGACGCCAGGATCGCCAGGCGAGAAATCTTGGAATTTTTAGTTGATTCGACCCTGGCGTCTCTTGGCGTCCTGGCGGTTCTCGTCTTCAGCACCCTGCTAGAGTAGCGCGAGGCCGGCGTCAGAGCGCGGCAACGAAGGCCCGGCCAAACTCGATGGGCGACGGCCTGTCGCCCGGCGATCGCGCGGTGGCGGCCCGCAGCAGCTTGGCCACGGCGGCGGGGTACGGGCGCAGGCGCTCCGCGTCCTCGAAAGGATCACGGCGCATGTGCGCGATGATCCGGTCGCGCGAGCTCTCGATGTCGTCGAAGAACGCACGGCCCGTCGTCACGTTGTAGACGGTACCCGCCAGCGCATACACGTCCGAGCGTACGTCGAGCTCGACGGGGTCGAGCACTTGTTCGGGAGCGATGTAGCCCGGCGTGCCTGCGACGAACCGCCCGCCCACCTCGGCCGGGACACGGATCGCGCGCACCATCCCGAAGTCGATGACGACGGTGGCCAGCGGCGACGCCAGGGCGGGATCGCGGTGCTTGTCCGGGTCGAACTTTTCGCCACCCGCCAGCGGGAGCCGCAACCACAGATTGGCGGGCTTGATGTCGCGATGCACGAGCCCTGCGCTGTGCAGCGCAGCGAGGCCCGCGCACGACTCGACGACGACCTGCCGCAACTCGAAGAGCGTCATCAGCCGCGCCGTCGCGTACTGCTTCAGGTCGGCGCCGATCAGGTATTCGAGCACCAGGAACGGCACCGCGTCGGACACGCCGCGATCGATGATGTTCGCGACGTTCGGGTGATAGAGACCGGCGAGCGCCTTGGCCTCCTCGATGAACGAGGCGAGGATCCCTTCGCGCTCGGTGTCGGTGGCGTTCGCGAGCGCCTCGGCCTTCGGAATCTTGAGGACGAAGAACCGATCGGCTCCCGGCTTGCGGACCAGCCAGACCGAGCCGATGCCGCCTTCGCCGAGCGGCTTGACCAGCTCGTACCCGGCAATGAGCTTGGGCTCGTGCTTCTTCTTCTGCGGAGGCGGCGGCGGTGAGCGGCGGATCGCGGCGCGCACCGCGGCCTCGAGCAGGGCGGAGGCGACGGGGCCGAGAGACGCGAACCACACGTCGACCATGGAGAGATCGCGAGCACGGATGGCGCGCGCGACCAGCGCGGCGACGCGCGGCGCATTCTCGGTGGCCACGCGAGCGAGCGAATCCTCGCCCTCGGCGTGCGAGGCCGGGTGCAGCGCCTTCACCGGATCAGCGAGCGCGCGCTGGAGCCGGTCGCCCGCGAGCACCAGATCGAGACACATGGGCTCGAGGTTGGGCTTGGGCCCGGCCGCGGTGGCAAACACCTCGAGCGACGAGGCCAGGCCGGCCATCGCGTACGCGAGCTCCGTGTCGTCCGCGTGGAGCGCCTCGAGGGCCTCGGCCGCCGACGAGCCCCACTGCCCGTCCGCGAGCCCGAGCGACACGGCCGTTCGAAGCGCCTCGGCTTGCTCGCAGCATCGCACGAGCGCCTCGGGCACGATCATCGGCAAGGCCGTCGCCAGCTGGCGCAACACGTCGGGGCGGTCGATCACCAGCGCCCACCACGCGGCGAACGGCCCGAGCCAGCGGACGTCGTCGACCTCGCCGAGCGCCGTTCCGCGTGTCGTATCGACCAGCCGCCAGAACAGCGCGCTCAGCGCCGCCTTGAGGGGCGCCGGCAGCTCGCGGGATCCATCCGCCAGGCCGTCGAGCTTGCGGAGCCAGAGGCACGTCTCGTGCGCGGCGGGCCCGCGGCCAGGACCCAGATCCGACGCCTCGCCGCACGCGTCGAGCGCGTAGCCCCCGAGGCGAATGGCGAGCACCTCGAGGGGAAGGTCGGCGTCGGGATCCGCGCCGGCGGCAAGCCGACGCTCCTTCACCAGGTCGAGGATCTCGGATGGAGCGCGCGCGATCGTCTTCCAGGTCTCTTCGAGGTTGGGCTCTTCGATGGGATCGCTCTCGGGATGCGTCGCCAGCAGCGGCCACCAGAGCCGCAGGGCGAACGCGCGGGCGCACCCTTCGACCGCGTTGATCGCGGCGGCGCGCAGACGCAGCCGCCCCGTCCCCAGCGCGATGCGGCGGGCCTCCTGGAACGTGGGCGCGACGGATCCGGCAAAGCGTGCGGCCCGCGCGTCGGCCTCCTCGTCGTCGTGTTGCGCCGCCACGCGCGTCAGGTTCTCGAGGCCCAGCTCGAGATCCAAGGGATCGCGCTCGGCCCCGTCGACCGCATCGGTGGCAGCGATCACTTCGAGCCAGCGGCGGGCCTCGTCGAGCGACGTGCCCCGCACGCGGCGCGCCATCTCGCGGAGGGCGCGCAGCGACACTTCGATCTCCGGGTATGCGGCGGTGCGCTGCGCCCCTCGACGCCGCAAGGTGGCGAGGCCGCGGGCGAGGGCACGAGCGGCGATCGCGCCGCCGTGACCGGCGAGGATGCGCGTCGCGAGCCGATCCCAGAGATCCCGCCGAGAGAAGAAGAGGTACGGTGTGGCGCCCGCTACGGCCGCGATGACCCACGGCTCCTCGTCGCGCGCGTTCACGATGGCGGCCAGCTGGCCCGCGAGTAGCGTGAGGCGCTCGGCCGGCAGCGATGCGAACGCCGTGATCGCGCGCTGCCGCAGCACTTGCGAATCGCCGAGCACCCAGTCGAGGAGCGATCCCTCGAGCTGCTCGAGCGGGCCGGTCAGGCGCCCGAGCGCGCGCGCTGCGTGCACCCACACGAGCGGCTCCGGGTGGAGCAGCAGGGGCTGCAGCGCTTGCAGGGTCTTGCCCACGAGCTCGGGGTCGGTCATGGGCGGCATCCCGCCGGCGCCGATCTCGAGGCAACGCGCGGCCAGCACGCGGCCGCGCAGGGCGCCGTGCGCCGGACCGCGGATCATGGCCTCGAAGGTCTCCGGGGATCCCCAGAGCCATGGCCCCAGGCTCGGCACCTCCAGCGCGCTGGCCCCCGCCTCCCAGATGAGGATCTCGAGACGCGCGCGCGCCTCGGCGTTCTCGGCGAGCACCAGCTGCGAGCCCTGACCCAGAAACGGCGCGCACGCGAGCGCGTCGTCGAGCGGGCCGGCGACGACGCGTGCCCGCGCGATGACCGGCACCCGCGCGCTCGTACGCGGCTCCTTTGCGGCGACGGCGAGCACGGGCGCCAGGCGTACGTCGCGTCGCCACGCGTTCTCTTCGGACCAGGACAGGAGCTCGTCGGCCTCCGCACCGCGGACGGCCTCCGCGATGGCGGACTCGGTCGCCTCGCGGGTCCATTCCGCGCGTTTCGCCGGATCGGGCAGCATCTTCCTCGACTCCCCGACAATACGGGAGGTCGGCCGGTGAAGCGATGGGCAATGCTGCCGACTAGCCCGCGCGACCTAGCGCCTTGCTCACGACCGCCTGCGCCTCGTCCTGGATGCGCCGCAGGTGATCCGGACCGCGGAAGCTCTCTGCGTACAGCTTGTACACGGCCTCGGTGCCCGACGGGCGCGCCGCGAACCAGCCGTTGTCCGTCACCACCTTGACGCCCCCGATCGGCAGCCCGTCTCCGGGGGCCGAGGTGAGAACGGTCCGTACGGCATCGCCCCCGAGCTCCGTGGCCGAGATGTCGGCCGCGGTCAGTCGCGCGAGGGCGCGCTTTTGCTCGACCGTCGCGGGAGCGTCGATGCGCGCATACGACGGGTCGCCCAGGTCACGCGCGATCTCGGCGTAGTGCTCCCCGGGATCGCGGCCAGTCCGCGCGCTCATCTCGACCGCGAGCAGACCGAGGACCGGCCCGTCCTTGTCGGTCGTCCACGTGGTCCCGTCACGGCAGAGGAGCGAGGCGCCCGCGCTCTCCTCGCCTCCGAACGCGAGCGAGCCGTTCATCAAGCCATCGACGAAGTACTTGAACCCGACGGGCACCTCGACGAGCCGGCGCCCCAGCCGCTGGGTCACCCGATCGATCATGCTGCTGGACACGACCGTCTTGCCCACGGCGCTCGTCTCGCTCCATCCGGGCCGGTTCTTGAATAGGTAGTCGATGGCGACCGCCAGGTAGTGGTTGGGGTTCATCAAGCCCGCGCCCCTCGTCACGATGCCGTGGCGATCGGCGTCCGGGTCGTTCGCGAAGATGAGATCGTACCGCTCGCGGGCCGCCACGACGGGCGCCATCGCGTAAGGCGATGACGGGTCCATGCGGATCTCGCCATCCCAGTCGACGGTCATGAACCGGAACGCCGCGTCGATCGTCCGATCGATGACTTCGAGGCGCACCCCATACCGATCGGCGATGGCGTCCCAATACTCGGCGCTCGCCCCGCCGAGCGGATGAACGCCGACATGCAGCTTGGAACCGCGGAGCACGTCGACGTCGAGGACCTGGGCCAGGCCCCGCACGTAGGCGTCGCGGAAGTCGAACCTCCCGAGGCCCGGGGCCTTCAAGGCGCGCTCGTACGAGATGCGCGCCACGTCTTTGAGGCCCGATTCGAGGAGCGCGTTCGCGGCCTTCTCGATCGCACCCGTCGCGGCGCCATCGGCGGGTCCGCCCGTCGGCGGGTCGTACTTGAAGCCGCCGTACTCGGGGGGATTGTGCGAAGGCGTGATCACGATGCCGTCCGCAAGCCCGCGCGGCGGGCGACGGTTGTAGGTCACGATGGCGCGCGAGACCGACGGCGTCGGTGTGGGCGCATCCCGCGAATCGAGCAAGACCTCGACGCCATTCGCGGCCAGGACCTCGAGCGCCGTGACCCGCGCGGGCTCCGACAGGGCGTGGGTGTCCCACCCGAGAAACAGCGGCCCGTCGATCCCCTGTCCGCGCCGGTAGTCGCAGATGGCCTGGGTGATGGCGAGGATGTGGCGCTCGTTGAACCCGTGCCGCAGCGACGACCCGCGGTGGCCGGAGGTGCCGAACGCCACCCGATGCGCGGCGACCGACGGGTCCGGGCGGAGCGCGTAGTAAGCCGTGACGAGGCGGGGCAGGTCGACGAGGATCGAAGCGGGGGCCGGCTTGCCGGCCAGCGGGTGGATCGTCGGCGCGGTCATGCTCCTGTCGTAGCACGCGTGCCCTTTGCGTTCGGCGCGCGGCGTGCCAAGGTGCGGACCGCCGCTCGAAGGCGGCGACGCCGGCGAGCAAGAACCCCGCCGATGACCGCCGATACCCGAGAATCGACCGCGCCCGCCACGCTGGCGACGGCGCCGGGCGAACGCCCGCAAGCGCGGCTGCTGCCGATCTTCATGATCGTGCTGGTCGACGTGTTCGGCTTCACGCTCGTCATCCCGCTGCTCAGCATCTACGCCGAGCACTTTCGGGCTTCGCCGCTGCAGGCCACGCTCCTCGTGTCGTCGTACGCGGCGTGCGGCCTGATCTCGGGACCGATCCTCGGCCGCATCTCCGACTCGGTCGGCCGCAAGCCGATGCTGCTCATCAGCCAGATCGGGACCTTCATCGGGTTCATCGTGATGGCCAGGGCGGGCGCCCTCTGGATGCTGTACGTGGCGCGCGTCATCGACGGGGCGACAGCGGGCAATCTGAGCCTGGCGCAGGCCTACATCTCCGACAACACGGCGCCATCCAACCGCGCCAAGTCGTTTGCCATCATCGGGATCGCGTTCGGCGTTGGGTTCTTCATCGGCCCGGCGGTGACGGGGTACCTCGCCGGCTACGGGCTCACGGCGCCCATCTACTTCGCCGCCGGGCTGTCGATGACGAGCATCCTTTTCACCACGTTCCTGCTCCCAGGGGGCAAGCCGCCCGGGCATGCGGCGCCGGGGGACCCCGGGCCGGGAGGGCAGCGACTGTCGGTCTTCGAATGGTCGGCGTATCTCGCGTACCTCCGGCGACCGGCGCTCGCGCCGCTGTTCGCGCAGTTCGTGTGCTTCATCTTCGCGTTCACCACCTTCATGTCAGGCGTCGCGCTCTTCGCCGAGCGTCGCTTCGAGTGGCACGGCCACCCGTTCGGCCCGCGTGAGATCGGCTATCTCTTTGCGTATACCGGGGCCCTCGGTATCCTCCTTCAAGGAGGGGCGATGGGGCGGCTGGTCAAGCGGTTCGGCGAGGCGCGCCTCGCGATCGCGGGCTTCGCGGCCCTCGTGGTCGGTCAGTTCTTCCTCGGCCTGGTGCACGACGTGCTGCCGCTCATTGCGGTAGCCACCTGCGCCTCGGTGGGCACGGGCGTCCTGCGGCCCACGCTGACGAGCCTCATCTCGCGGAGCGCTGGACGGCACGAGCAAGGGGTGGTGCTCGGGCTCAATCAGTCGTTGCAGTCGCTGGCGCAGATCGTCGCGCCCGCGCTTGCGGGGCTGCTCATCGGCCGCGGATGGTTGACGGGGTGGGCGTGGCTTTCCAGCGCTGCCGCACTTCTGGGTCTGGTACTTGCACGGTACACGCTGCCCCTGGTAGGAGACGCTCGATGAACAAGGCGCAGTGGTCGATGGTTCTGGCCGCCGTGGCGCTCGCGGGTCTGCCTCTGGCGCTCGCGCGGTGCAACGTCCACGGCAGCAGCCCCGACCTGGAGCAGTACGATCACACCGCCGAAGCGGGCGAAGAAGCCTCCGTCAGCGACGAGGCGGCCACCGGGGGCGACGACGCCGAGAGCGACGACGCCGAAGCGCAATCCTCCTCGGACAGCGGCGACAAGGACGGCGCGGCGAAGGACGGCGGCGCAGTGGGCGATGCTGGCGACGCCAGCGAGGAGCCCCCAGCCTGCTCCAAGCCAGAGGGGGGATTGGCCTGTACACCCCACTCAGTCGCGTGCGGTAGCTCGCCGTGCACCACGCCGACCGACGTGTGCTGCGCCACGTCGTTCACGGCAGGCGTTCCCACGGGGACATGCACCGCGACCGCCACCGGGTGCGGTATCAATACCGAGGTGGCCTGCGAAGAGGCGGCCGACTGCGCCTCGGGCCAGGTGTGCTGCCAGACGGTCGCCGCGATCACCAACAACCTCACCGCCACGTGCCAGACGTCTTGCATCGGCTCGTACCAGATCTGCCGTTCGACCACCGAGTGCACCACCGGCCAATGCACGCCTCAGTCTTGTGGCATCGGAGCGACCTACGACATCGAAGCCTGCGGACTCCAGACCGGATGCACCGCGACCAACTGACGGCGACGCCGTCGGCTCGCGCGATGCAGTCCGATTCGGCGACCTCGCGGCCGCGTCGCGCCAGCTCGCCGGCACGTCGTCGCGTCTAAAGAAGACGCGCATTCTCGTCGAGCTGCTCTCGCGGGTGCCCGCCGAAGAGGTGGCCGCGGCGGTCGGGTGGCTCACGGGCGAGCCGCTTTGCGGACCGCTCGGCGTCGGACCCGCACAGCTCTGGGAGCTCGCAAGAATGCCGGAGCAATCCGGTCCGCGTCCCCTGCTCCGCGACGTTGAAGAGGCCCTCGGACGCGCGCGCGCCGCGGGCCGGAGCGACGCGATCGACCATGTGACGCCCCTCTTCGCACGACTCGATGGACCCGAGCGCGCCTTCTTCACCGGCGCGCTCACCGGATCGCTGCGCCAAGGGAGCCTTGGCGGCGTGATGGTGATGGCGCTCGCCGAGCTCTCCAGGCGCAGCGAGGCGGACGTGCGGCGGGTCGCGATGGTCGTCGGCTCCGTCGCGGGAGCGGCTCGCTCGCTTCTCGGACCGCCGGGCGAAGAGCATGGGCCCGCGGCGCTGGTCCTGTTCCGCCCGATCGCGCCGATGCTGGCGTCGCCTGCCCAGTCGCTCGAGCAAGCGCTCGGCCGCGTGCCTCACGCGCGCATCGAATGGAAGATCGACGGCGTCCGCGCGCAGATCCACAAGGAGGGTGCGCGCGTCGAGATCTACTCGAGGCAGGGTCACGCCATCACCGCCGGCTGCGCACCGGTGCTCGACGGGCTGGCGGCGATCGGAGCGCGCGACGCGGTGCTCGACGCCGAGGTCGTGCTCGAAGGGCCAGACGGCGCGCCGCGGCCCTTCCAGGAGTCGTTCTCCGCGGTGGCGTCGAAGAACCTCCCGCGCCCCGGCGATCGCCTGCGGGCCTATGTCTTCGACTGTCTGCACCGCGACGGCACCGACCTGCTCGACGCACCGCTCTCGGCGCGCCTCGACGCGATGGACGCCATCGTGCCCGCGGAGCTGCGGATGCCCGGAGCGCGCGTCGACGAGCCCGACGCCGCCGCGCGTTTCCACGCGCAGGCCCTCGCGGCGCGGCAGGAAGGCGTGATGGTCAAGGACCTGGACTCGCCCTACCGCCTCGGCGCGCGCGCACGCGCCTGGCAGAAGGTGAAGGAGTTCGGCACCGTGGATCTCGTGGTGCTCGCCGTCGAGTGGGGCAGCGGCCGGCGCAAGGGCCTGCTCTCCAACCTGCACCTCGGCGCGAGACAGGACGACGGCGCGTTTTGCAGGGTGGGCAAGACGTTCAAGGGGCTCACCGACGAGCTTTTGCGCTGGCAGACGGCGCGCCTCGATGCCATCGCCACCGAGCGGACGGGCCACGTCGTACACGTCCGGCCCGAAGTGGTCGTGGAGATCCGGTTCAACGGCGTTCAGCGCAGCCCTCGCTACCCGGGCGGCGTCGCCCTGCGCTTCGCGCGCGTCGTGCGCTACCGCGAAGACAAGGCGGCTTCCGACGCCGATTCCCTGGCGTCGCTCGTGGCGCTCTTACCCGAGTCGGCGGGCGCGGCCAGCGCGTCCGCCAACGCGACCAAGGCGCGCGAACGCGAGCAGCAGAAGAAGCGCCAGCTTTCCCTGTTCGATCCCTGAGCCGTTCCGCCGTACTCTCAGCGGGAAGCTCATGCGATCCGCCATCGTCCCCGCTTTGATGCTCGCCCTTGCGGGGTGCGGCTCTTCGGGCACGCACGCCGCCCTTGGCCAGGGCGACGCATCGAACGGCGGCTTGCTAGGGTCAGGTCTGGGCGACGCGGCGGGCAGCGCGGGTTCCTCGAATGACGCCACCACAGGCAGCGGTGGCGACGACGGGGGCGAACCGGGATCACCGACCGATGCATCTTCCGGCTCCGACGCTCCCTCGAGCACGAACGACAGCAGCCCGTCGACGGCGGCCGAGGGTGGCAAGCCTCAGTGCAAGCGCGGCGTCGCCGCGAACGCCGCACCCACCGCCGCGTTCTCGCCTTCGGCCAGCACGACCGGCATCGCGTGGTGGTACAACTGGGCCACCAAGCCCCCGGCGGGCGCCGCGGCGATCCCGTTCGTCCCGATGATCTGGGGTGCCGGGTCGCTCAACGCGCAGATCGCCGCCGGCTCCGAGTACCTGCTCGGCTTCAACGAGCCCAACTTCACGACGCAGTCGGATCTGACGCCGACGCAAGCCGCCGCCGACTGGCCACAAGTCGAGGCCATCGCCGCTTCGCAAAATCTCCCGATCGTCTCGCCCGCCGTCAACTACTGCGGGCCGTGCTCCGATCCTTCGGTCACCGATCCGTACACGTGGCTCAAGGATTTTTTCACCGCGTGCAGCGGCTGCAAGGTCGATTACATCGCGGTGCATTGGTACAACTGCGACCTGCCGTCGCTGCAGGCGTACATCGAAGGCAACGACGCCGGGCTGCAGGGATTCGTCCAGTTTGGCAAGCCGATCTGGCTGACCGAGTTTTCATGCGGTCCCTCGTCGACGGTGGACCAGCAAAAGGCGTACATGCAGGCTGCGGTGCCGTACCTCGAGAGCAACCCGCACGTGATGAAGTACGCATGGTTCAGCGCCGACGGCATCGCCACGGCGCTCCTGGCCGACCCCGACGCCGGCGGTGCGCTCACCGAGCTCGGGCAGACGTACGTGGGCCTCGCCCAGAACGACTGCCAGTAGAGTCGGACGGCCGCGCCCGTTCACGCCACTGGAGCCGCGGGTTGACCGGGATCGTTCGACACGCCTACCCTGCGCCGGCGGCTGTGGGGAAACCAGCAAAGGGCCGAAGCAAGATGATCAAGCGACAGGGATCGTTCGGGTGGAAGTGGGCATCCAGGGCAGCTTTTGCGCTGACCCCGGCGCTGTCCGTCGTATCGATCGCCGCTTGTGGCGGCGCCGCGGCAAGCGGCACCGGTGAGGCGAAGGCCCCCCTATCGACGCAGGCCGACGACGAGGCCGCGGCCGACGTGAGCGAGCACCACCGCCACCATCATCACGGCGGCATCGCGATGTTCATCGCGATGAGCCTCGACACCCTAGGCGTCACGCCGGAGCAGCGCGCCGGCGTCGACAAGATCGAGGCCGACCTCTTCTCGCGTATGGAACCAGCGCGCGCCGCCGAGCAGACCGTCCTCGAGACGCTGGCCGACGGAATTGCCGCCGGCGCCATCGACGCGGCGAAGGTCAACGCGGCGCTCGCGCAGCTCGCCACGGCCTCCGCGGGCATCCACGACGCAACGGCCGAGGCGCTCAATCAGCTGCACACGGCGCTCACGCCCGAACAGCGCGGCGCGCTGGTCGACAAGGTCGAGGCCCACTGGGCGCTCTGGCAGCGGGCCAACGCCGACGAAGCGGACACGACGCCGTCGGCCCCCGCGGGCGGCCACCTGCGCGCCCTCGCCAAAGACCTCGAGCTCACGCCGGATCAGATCGCGAAGATCAAGTCGAACCTGGGCACGGCGGTGAAGGACTCGCCGGTGAAGCCCGATCCGCAAAAGATCGAGGCGCACCTGCAGGCGTTCGGCGCAGCGTTCAGGGCCGAAGCGTTCGACGCGAAGACGCTGTCCACGGGAGGCGCCGCCAACGCGCAGCTCGCGAGCTGGGGCGCGACGCGGATCGCGCTCATGTTCGAGTCGGTGACCCCTGTGCTCACACCCGATCAGCGCACCAAGCTCGCGGCCCAGGTCCGCGAGCACGCCGAGCACAAAGAGAGCCCCACGGGTTGATGGAGACCGCGATGAACAAATATAGCCGCATGGTCGACACGCTTCGGCGGATCGCGCCCGTCCTCGGTCTGGTCGGGGCCGCGTTGCTCCTGCCTGGCTGCTACGCGGGCGTCGACGACGACGTCGCCTACTATCCTTCGGCCGGATTCGTCGCGACCGCCCAGCCCGTGTTTTACGAAGGGCACGCGTCTTACTGGTACAACGGCCACTGGGTGTACCGCGACGGCGGGGGCCGCTGGGGCTACTACCACTCGGAGCCGGGGTACCTCGCCGGGCGTCGCGGCGGCGGGCCGGGTGGCTACCAGCGCCGCACGTACGAGCGCTCCGCAGCGCCGCGGCGACGATAGAACTCGCCTCATCACCGGCCGATAGCTTCGCGCTGGCCGCGTCGGGGGTCGTCACCGTACAGGAAGTACGGCTCCTCGACCCGCCGCAGCCATCGCTCGCTCTCGACCGGCGCTGAGCCGAGTTCTATCCACGTCTTTCCTACGGATTGGGAGCGATTGGAGCGCATTAGTCTAGCGCACCTCACAACCGAATCCGGTGGGGAGCTCGAGGGGAGCGGAGGTCGCTCCCCTCGACCGCGAGTCAGTCGTGATCGCAGTTGAGGCAGGTGGCGCCCCAGCCGCCGGCGCCGCCGAAATGCGGGGCGAGACCGTAGCCGCCGTCCGCCACCAGGTAATTGGTGGCGGGCCCGCCCTCGGGGCCCGGCGAGCCACCGTCGTTGCAGGACGCTGTGGACGTGCCGGCAATGCCGTCGCATAGCACCTCGGCGCCGTTCCAGTTGCCATCGGTGAACGCCAACGTCGAGGTGTCGTAGTTGGCCGTGAGCTTGCCCGAGAAGTTGCCGCCCGCCACCTGGCACGTGGCGAGGGGATTGCCGGCATCGGGGTCGACGACGGGGCCGAGGCAGTACGTGCACTCGATCCAGCCATTATCGAGGATTTTCTTCGCGCAGTCGAGTGTGCCGGTCATCGAGCAGTAGTAGGGGAAGCCGCCCGTCCCCGCTTCGTTTGCGTCCGCGACGCCCGTAATGGTACCGCCCGACAGAGTGAAGACGTCGCTGCACATCTCGACGGTGTTGCCCTCGCCCTGGATGTCGATTGTGCACTGCTGGTTGGACGACCCCTCCTGATTCAGCGTCAGCTGGACGTTGCCGCTCACGGGGATGTCGATGCCGAAGAGCGTCAAGTGGGACGAGTAGTTCCCCGTGAACGCGCCCTCATAGAAGCCGGCCTTGCATGCACTGTCGGTGAACATCGTGGCCGCCGGGGCGGAGTCGGGGACTTTGTAGTTGCCAAACCCGCCGCCGCCGCTGCCGCCTCCGCCAAAGGTTTGCGTGGTGGACCCGTCGTCGTCCTGGGCACCACCACCGCCGGAGGAGCCGCCGCTGCTGCCCTGGAGCGTGCTGCTCGTCGAGCTACAGGCGATGGCCACCGGCACCATCAGCGAACCGACGACCATCCATCTCCAAAAAGCGCGCATACGACCTCCAACCTTCAAGCCAGTCACGAGTCGTGCCACTGCCCTGTTCGCAGGGGGACAATTATCGTTCACCGTAGCACTGGTGTAACCATCCGTCTCTTCGAGCCACCAATGCGACTGGATACTCGACGTTGAGACGTGCTTGTGACTCCAGCCCGCGTGTTACGTTCTACGCGATGGCGCCGGACGATCCGCCCCAGCCCCACGGCAGCGTGGCTGACGCACAAGAGCGCGCGATCGCTCGACTCTCAGATGCGTTCGCGCATGATCGGATTGGTGTCGAAGATTTCGAGGAGCAGCTCACCCTCGTGCACCGCGCCACATCGATCGCGGAGGTGAATCGCACCTTGTCGGACTTGGTCAACCAGGACGACGACAAGGCGATGTCGGTGGAGTGGCTCGAGCGGCGACCGGCGCACGCGGCCGTCGCCCTTGCCTCGCTCGCCTCCGAATCGGCGATGGTCAGGGGCGACTCCGTGAAGGCGATCTTCGGCGGCGTCGAGAGGCGCGGGGCGTGGCGGGTGCCCGCGCACTTGAACGTGGTCGCGACGATGGGCGGCATCGTGCTCGACTTCCGCGACGCGGTGCTCGGCCCCGGCGTCACCGAAATCCACGTCCGCGCCGTCTTCGGGGGTGTCGAGATCATCGTACCGCCCACGCTGCCGGTCGAGGTCTCCGGCGGCGCCATCTTCGGCGGATTCGGGCACGTCGATCGAATGCCCGCGCAGGCCGATCCGGACCGGCCGATGCTCCGTGTGCGCGGGGTTGCCATCTTCGGCGGGGTGTCGATCGAGACGCGGTTGCCGGGCGAGTCCGAGGCCGACGCCTACCGGCACCGGCACCATCACGCGCTCGGGCACAGCCAGGGACCGCGCCGGTTGCCCGAGAAGACGGGCCGCTAGCGCTGCCTGCGGTCAGTCGACCAGGTAGCGCAGCACCATGTCGGCCAGCTCGTCGGCGACACGGCGGGCACGTGCAGGCTCGTGCTCGGCGATGACCGACGCGTGCGTCACCGCTTCGACGACGTGGACCAGCACGAACGCCATCGTCTCGGCGTGGGCGCGCCGCAGCTCGCCCTTGCGTGACTCGAGGAGCGCCGCGACGAGCGCCTCGGTCTCCCGCTCCGCGGCGAGCAGCATCGAGAGCTGCCCGATCCGGGGCACCTCTTCGATCAGCACCTTGTGCAGCTTGGGGTCGACGGCATGCGCCGCGAACATCGCGTCGACCATCGCGCGCACCGCGACGGGCAGCGGAGCCGCCGCGAGCTCGGCCAGCTTGGCGCGCACGAGCGCCGACATCTTGGCGTTGTGCCGCGTGGCCAGCGCGGCCACGAGCGCCTCTTTGCTCGGGAAGTACTGGTAGAGCGACCCCACGCTGACCCCCGCCGCCATCGCGACGCGGTTGGTGCTCGCGCGGTCGTACCCGGTGGTGGTGAGAACGCGAGCGGTCGCGTCGAGGATGGCATCGACGGTGGCGACCGATCGGTCTTGCCGCGGCTTTTTGCGCGGTGCAGTGCGGACGCGTCGAGCCATGGGCGGCCTCCCGAATGCGAGTTGTCGATGTGAGCGATAGCTCGCATATTGATCTCACGCAAAGGAGACTCGGCATGAACGCGCCAATGAACGCCATCAAGCAACGCCTCGGGCTCGCCAAGGCCCTCTGGGGGTTCGTCGATCTGGTGCGTCACCCGGAGCACCTGGATCGCGTCTTCGAGCTCGCCGACACGCTGGCCCGCGTCGAGGTGATGGAGAAAATGCGCGACCACTTCGCCGCCGATGCGCAGGGCGCGGCGGCGCTCCGCGACAGGCCCCGCCTCGCCGTGCGGGTCGACGAGCTGGCATCGCTCCCCGAGGGCACGCTCGGCCGCGCGTTCGGCGACCACTTGAAAAAGAACGGCCTCGACCCGGCCTCGATCCCCACACTCCCGGGGTCCACCGAGCTCGAGTTCATGCGTGCGCACCTCTACGAGACGCACGACGTGTGGCACGCGGTCACCGGCTTCGAGACCGACGTCGCGGGCGAGCTCGGGCTGCAGTCGTTTTACGCGGCGCAGATGCCCGGCGGGCTCCCGCTGCTCCTGATGGCGGTGGGCTTTCTCAACGCCGCGTTCTTCGCGGCCGATGAGGGGCAGCGTCGGATCGAGGCCGTCGCGCGCGGGTGGCAGATGGGGCGCTGCGCCCGGCCGCTCTTCGGCGTGTCGTGGGGCGAGCTATGGACGCGGCCCCTGGCCGAGGTCCGCGAGACCCTCGGCGTCCGCCCGTCGTAGCTTCGAAGGCGCGAAGCACACGGCGCACGCCAGGATGACGCCGGGCTGCGCGACGAGGCACGCGATGGCCGCGCGCGAGCCGAAGCGATCGGCCACCCGTCCGAGCGCCAGGGGCGCCACCACGTCGATGACGACGAAGAGCTGCGCGCACGCCTGGACCACGCCGGGCCGCTGCGGCACCTCGTCGTAGGCGCGCGCGAACGCGAGCGCATGATGCGAGGCGCACGTCACGCCCACGGCGGCGAGCGCGAAGCACAGCGCGACCGGGTGGCGACAGGCAACCAGCAGGGCGAGCGAGACACCGCAAAGGCCCGCGCTCCCCACGAGCACGCGTCGCGATCCGACCCGCGCGACGGCGCGATCGCTCAGATGGGTCCCGACGACCGATCCCACCGCGAACACCACTGGCACCGCTGCGGCGAGGGCGGCGCTCGTGCCGAGATCGCGCTCAACGCGGATCGTCGAGAGAGCCACGACGATCTCGTCGAGCAGCGTGCACGTCGCGGCCGCGAAGAGCCATAGCCAGAGGCGAGGTCGCCGCATCGCACCGGCGATGGCCGTGCGCAGCGGTTCGACCAGCTCGTCGGGATGCGCGGGCGACGCTCCGGAGTCGTCTCGCCGCGACGACGCGACGCACTGGCAGAGGACCGCCGCGGCGATTGCCGCCATCGCGGCGCGATACGAGAAGCCGAGGGCGATCGCGCCTGCCGTCACGAGCGGCGCGAGCACGTCGCCGATCGACGCGAAGAGCGCCCAGCGCACCAGCCCTCGATCCACGTTCGCGGGGTCCGCGGCGACGAGAACCCCCTGCGCGGCACCGCACGCGACACCGCTCGCCGTCCCGGCCACCGCCAGGCCGAGCGCGAGCCCCCACGGACCATGCGTCCATGCGACGAAGAGCAGCGACGCCCCGAGCGCCGCTTGTCCCGCCACGATGACGACCTTGCGTCCCCACGCCTCGGAGAGCAGCGACGCGCCGCTCTCGAGGAGCGCCGCGAGGATCAGCGGCAGCGAGAAAACGAGCGCGACGTAGCGCGTGTGCGAGAGTCCCAGCTCGCGCTCGACCGAGTCGACTCCCGCCACGACGACGCCGCTCCACAGCTCGTCGACCAGCGCCACGAGCGGCAGAGCGCACGCCGCGCGAACGGCCTGGCACACGGCCAGGCTAAACTCTCGGCGTCAAATGCGCTCGGTGAACTTCACGCGATGGATCGTGACGCGATCGTCGACCAGGCGCAAGGCCGCAGGTTTCTCGACCGTTTCTTCGGTGTTGCGCTCGCGGGCTCGGCGAAAAATGCGTGCGCCGCGGGGCCTGTTCCGGCGCGGCGGGCCTATACTTCGGCTCGTGGCGGATTCGGATCCTGCGAGTGCGAGCGCGCAAGCGGACGACGAAGGCGAGGTACCGCTCGGCGAGCGTCGCACGATCGGTGGGCGCGAGCGCGTTTACTACTACGGATACTGGATCAAGGCGTATCCAACTCCTGCGGATACGCTCCTCACCAAAAAGCGGCTCATCGAAGCGCTGACCCGGCGCCTGTTCAATCACGTGGAGCACGGGGTCAACGTACCCGGGACGCGGCTCGCCGAGGCGCGCGCCCTCTTCGGCCGCGAGGTCGATCCGGCGAGGCGACGCGTGCAAGGCGCGATGCTCGCGGGCGCCCTCTTCAACCGCGCGACCGACGTCATCACCAAGCTCGTGGAGATCCAGGCCCTCGGCGTGCCGATCGAGCCGGACAACGCGCTCATGCGCGAGTGCGGCGATCACCTCCAGGAGGCGATCGATCTCGGCCGCCTCGTCCTGCACCGCAGCGGAGAAGAAGGCATCGACGAGCTCTGGGGCGAGCCGTTCAAGGCGTTCCTCTATCCCATCGAGAAGTTTTACGAGAGCCGGTACATCAAGATCTCGCAGTGCATGCAGCAGATCGACGAGATCCGCAACGAGCTCACGCTGGCGCTCGACGGATCGGCGCCGTTCGCGGGCGTTCGTGAGCGGATCGCGCTCTTCGCCGACGCGGCCAAGCTCAAGTGCGAGACGCTGCGTACCGACGACGAGATCTTCGAAGTCTGGACGACGCTCGTCGTCTCGGGCGAGCGGCTGGCTGCCTTCGAGCCGGCTCTCGACTCCGACGCGTCCTCGGAAGAGCGCCGCGAAGCGAGCGATGGCACGTCCCTTATCAAGCGCGCCAAGGACCTCGTCTTCTGGGTGACGCGCGCGCGCGTCCCGATGCCCAAGAGCACGGCCGACTTTGCCGCCCTCTGCCGCCAGTTTCGCGCCGGCGTCGAGGCGCGAGCGCCTGCACGCAGTGCCGCCGTCGCCATCGTCCCGGGCGCCGTCAACGCGGGATATTTCGGTCGGTGAGCGTCTCGAGAAACGCAACGAGTGCGTCGACGTCGCCCTCGTCGAGCGCCGGAGTCTCGCCGCGTCGGCGGTTGTAAGGCGCGGGGCTGGTGTTCACGTAGGGCCAGTACTTCTCGGGCAGGTCGTCGTAGGCGCCGCCGCCGGGGTACCACGTGTCGGGGCTGGTCGCGCGCGTCGCGTAGAACGCGACGACGTCGCGCAGGCTGGTGAAGACGCCGTTGTGCATGAAGGCGGGCCGCAGGGCGACGTTGCGCAGGGACGGCGTGCGGAACGAACCGCAGTAGCGGTCGTCGTCGCTGTGCCACTTGTGGTCCGGTCGCTGGCAGAGCCCCAGGTCGCCGGCCTTCGTCGCGCCCCGCGGTAGGGCGCGATTGCGGGGGACGGCCAGCGCCTCGTAGCCGTAGTCCGTGAAGAGCGAGCGGAGAGGAACGTGCGAGCCGTCGTCGAGCGTGTGACAGCCCGAGCACGCGCCCTTGGTGTGGTCCTTGAAGAGCGCCAGGCCCTTGTTCTCGAGGGGCGTCAGATCGCCCTCGCCACGGACGAAGTCGTCGAACCGTGACGAGAAGGGAGCCATCGCGGGGCTGACGAGGAAGGCTTCGAGGCTCTCGCCCAGCACTTGCATCGCGCGCTCCGGCGTGTCGAAGGCGTGCTCGAACGTGGCGCGCAGGTCGCCCGCGTAGGGGGCCGCCTGCAGACGGGCCGCGAGCGTCCGGGCGTCCGCGTTGCCCATCTCGTCGCCATTGAAGAGCGGCTGCTGGATGAGCGACGCGATCGAATCGGCCCGCCCGTCCCAGAAGAAGCCGCCGCTCGCCTCGGGGTAGTCGGCCTCCTCGTCCCAGTGGAACCGGAAGCGGCGAACGAACCGCAGGTAGAGCACCGACGGCGTCGCGCGCTTCGCGAAGTGACCCGGACGACTGCCGCGTGCGGCGCCGCGCGTCGAGCCGTTCACACCGGCGTAGCCGTGCTCCGGATCGTGGCAGCTCGCGCAGCTGGTGCCGGGCGGCGTCGACAGGTTCGGATCGAAGAAGGCCCGGCGGCCGATGCTCGCGCGCAGGTCGGGCTCGGGGCTCGGGATTGCGGACGTCGCGGGTGCGACGACGACGGGTGTGGCCGTAAGAGGAGGATCGCCGACGCGCCAAGACGCCAGGATGGGAGGGGCCGGCCTCACCTTGCGCGGGCGCGGACCCACGATGGTCATGACCGCGGTCGCCGCGATGGATGCTACGAGCGCGCCCACTCTCAACCGCGCGTCGCCGTCCCTCATCGTCGACGCGAACGCCATACCACTCCCCGCGTGACTGTTGCGTGCCGTCGACGAGACAGTCGGCGGCACGAACATCGGGGGTGCGTCGTCGAAACGTCGGAGAAAAGAATCTTGGTCTTCATCCGCGTATCGGATGCTCCGTGGCCAAGACAATGACGAAGACTCGCGCCTTGGGTCGCTCGACGGCCGTCGTTCTGGTGGGGTTCGGTGTGGTCTCGGGGTGTGGACAGGCCGACAGCGGCGCCACGCCGGTGGCCTCGTCGTCGCTCGCGTCGACGACGTCCGTCATCAAGCACGTGTTCGTGATCGCGATGGAGAACCACGACGCTTCCGAGGTCTACGGCGACACGACTGACGCGCCGTTCATCAACAACACGCTCATCCCCAAGTACGCGCGCTCGACCAACTTCAACGACGATCTGGCGCTCTCGCTCCCCAGCGAGCCGCACTATGTCTGGATCGAGGGCGGCACCAACGCCTTTTCGGACCACACCTTCACGACGGACGACGACCCGTCGTCGAGCAACAGCACCGACAGCACGAGCCACCTCGTGACGCAGATCAAGAACGCCACCAACGGCGTCACCTGGCGCACCTACCAGGAGGGCCTCGACTCATCGACGGGCTCGTGCCCCATCCACAGCAGCGGCTTTTACGCCGCCAAGCACGATCCGTTCGTGTTCTACCAGGACGTGTCGGGCAGCCCCCCGTCGGCGACGAGCTCGTACTGCGAGTCGCACCACGAGCCCTACAGCAGCTTCGCGAGCGACCTCGCCGCGGGGAACGTCGCGACCTACACGTTCATCACGCCGGACCTTTGCCACGACATGCACGGCGCCTCGGGATGCCCGGACTCGAACCTGATCCAGCAGGGCGACGAGTGGCTCAGCTCGAACCTGCCGGCCATCATCACCTACGCCAACGCGAACGACGGGGCGATCTTCGTCGAGTGGGACGAGGGCGACAAGACGCTCGTGATGCCGTTCCTCGCCATCGGGCCGGGCGTCAAGACGGGGTACACGGGCACCGTGAGGTACAATCACAGCTCCATCCTCAAGTCGGTCGAAGAGATCCTGGGCCTCTCGACGCTGTCGAAAGTCTCGAGCGCCAGCGACCTGTCGGATCTGTTCGTCTCCGGCCAGTTTCCCTGAGCGCTTTTGACGGAGAGGCGCGCGTCCATGTGCGCTTCATCGGGATCCCATGCACCCGGATGGCGCATCGAAACCGGCGAATGCGCCCGCTCGTCCTGGGGGATGCGCGGTCCCATTCGGGCGAGGCGAGCGTGCACACCCCGTCTTGGGTGCGGCCATCGCGCATCATTCGCGCGCCTATCCGCCTTCATTCGTCCGCCCAGGCGCGCCCTTCGCAGACCCATCGCGCATATGCCGTGCACCCATCGGCCGGAGCCACGCCCGCATCCGTGGGGACGGAGCGCCCCATCCGGCCCGTCCGTCTCCTCATCCGGAGGGATGGACGAGCCCATCCACGTGATTCACGCCCGCATCCATCGCGTGCACACCCCCGTCCGTCGCCCGCATACCCGCATCGCGCCGATTTTTCCCTCGCTGTCCGGCCGGGGAGTATGACTTCTGACTATCGGTACGGGTTGCGGGCGATGTCGTCGGGAACCGGTGCGCTCCAGGCCCCGCCGGCTGCTCTTGAAGACGCAATCGCCGGCAACCGGGGCCCCGGGAGAGGTCGCGCTGACGCGGGCTCCGCGGGCGGCTTCGATGGGAGCGCGGGGTCGCCGGCCGAAGCTCGAGACGACTGTGCCAGCGCAACCGACGGAGACGCGGCGCGTGCGGACACGTTCACCGCCGGCGGCGATGGGCGCGCTTCGGCAGCGTTGCGGGCGGCCGCGAGCCCCGGCGCGCTCCGCTCCTGATGCAGCCACGCCGCGGCAACCGCGATCAGGGCCGCGAACCCGGCGATCCAGCGCCACGCCAAGCTCGCGCTCGACCCAGCACGGGCCGCGATCGGCACACCACGCGAGGGCGTTCCGTCCTGTCGCGGGTCGCGCGGCCGGACGCCGGACACCGCCGAGGAGCTGCGGACCGTCATGGACGGAGGCGGCGTGCTGATCGTCCGCGACCGGCTCGGATCGCTCGCCATCCAGGACCGCACCGCGTCGCGTTGCGCGTTCACTTCTTCGCCCAGCACGGACTGGATGTACCTGGCGACGTCCCCGTGCGTCGCAACGAGCCCCGCCCGGCGCGTGATGCGTTCGATCTCGTCGGCGAAGACCGCGGCGGTCGGGTAGCGTCCCTCGCGATCCCTGGCGAGCGCTCGCGCGAGGACACCCTCGAACGGAGCTGGCAGCCCTGGGAGCGCCGTACCGAGCGGCGGAATCGGTTTCTTCAGCACCTTGCTGAAGGTGTCGCTCTCTTCGTCGCTGAGAAATAGGCGCTCACCGGTGAGGGCTTCCCACAAGACGACACCCGCCGCGAAGATGTCTGCGCGACGATCGATGTCGCCGGCCGCGCGCGCCTGCTCGGGCGCCATGTACGCCAGCTTGCCTTTGAGCTTTCCGCTCTGGGTCGTGGAGAGCTTGGCCGTGGCACGCGCCACTCCGAAGTCCGTCAGTCGCGAAATGCCGTCGATCCCCACCAGGACGTTCTGCGGCGATACGTCCCGGTGGACGATCCCGAGGGGACGCCCCACATCGTCGGCGAGCTCGTGCGCCGCGTGCAGGCCCGTGAGCAAGTCGACCATGATGCGTCCCGCGACGGGCGTCGGCACCGCACGGCGGACGGCTCCAGGAGGCTCGACGAGGCGCGCGAGCGTGCTGCCCTCGACATACTCCATCACGAGATAGTGCCCGCCGTCGCTCTCTCCGATCTCGAGGACGGGCACCACGTTGGGATGGTGAAGGCAAGCCGCGAGTCGCGCCTCGTCGAGGAACATCTGGATGAACTCGGGCTCGCGCGCGAGATGCCGATGCAGGCGCTTGATCACGACGAACCGCTGGAAGCCCCCCGCGCCCGACACGCGACCGAGGTACACGGTGGCCATCCCGCCGGTCGCGAGCTCGGCAATCAGCTCGAATCGGTCGAGCTGCCGGCGATCGACTTCAACGGCTATTTGCACGGGCCCCTCGGAATTGCTCCGACATCCCGCAACATGGGCCGTGTCCTCGGGCCGGCGAGGTCGGAGCCGAGCCACTCGGGTCGACGGGGGTGCTGCTGGAAGCAGACGCCGCAAAGCACGATGTTCTCGTGGCCCACGCACACCTTGACGTCGCCTTCGCAACCCGTCACCGCGCGGCGACAACCGGCGCAACAAGACTCACTCAGGTGCCCATCGCGGGCGCTGGTTCGCAGATCCGGCGCCTCTTGCGTTGATGAGCGCATCCAAGCCTCCTGCGGCCGTTCCTCTCGCCCCGGAGCAGGGCAATTCTCTTTCTGTGCTGTGCGTAGCCCGCGAACGGCCGGATCAATCTCACGCGACGATTTTCGGTGATTTAGAGAGGCGCATCCGCCCCGAAATTGAGGCTCGATGGAATGATCCCGTGTCGACGGCCGCGCTCCCAAACGGAGGTCGCGGCGACGGGAAACTTACCGGGTCACGCTTCGGTTCGTTCGCTCTTGGCCGTCGCTCTCGCGTACGCCCTCTGAGCCTGGAGCATTGCGGGCCGGTTCTCCACCGTCCACTCGAAGAGCGTGCGCAGCGGCCGGATCAAGGTGCGGCCGAGATCCGTGAGGGCGTACTCGACGCGCGGCGGAATCGTGGGGTGGACGGTGCGCGCCACCAGACCGTCTTGCTCGAGCCCCTTGAGCGTCAGCGTGAGCATCCGCTGGGAGATGCCCTCGACCTGGCGGTGCAGCTCCGTGTACCGCAGCGTGCCTCGCGAGAGCGCGACGACGACCATGACCGTCCACTTGTCGCCAATGCGCGCGAGGAACTCGCTCACGGCGCGGCACTGGCTCCTGTCGTCCTCGGTGCGCCCAGCGCGACCCTCACGAACACGGTTGTTCGTAGCGACCATGAACGTGCCTCCTTGCGCAGTGTGAGACGCTCCCTTATTGATTGCAACGAACAATTTGTTCGTATCACGCACTCAAGAAGGAGCTTCTGCGATGCCAACCTTGCCGCGAATCGGCGTCATCCTCAGCACCACGCGCGTCGGACGTTTCGCCGACAAGCCCGCGGAGTGGCTCATGAACCTCGCGAAGGCGCGCACCGACGCCACGTTCGAGGTCGTCGACCTGCGCGACTATCCGATGCCGTTCTTCGACGAGCCCCGTTCGCCGATCGCGTTGCCGCCGAAGAACGAGGTGGCGCTCCGGTGGGCGGACAAGCTCGCGGAGCTCGACGGCTTCATCTTCATCACGGCCGAATACAATCACGGCGTCCCGGCGGTGCTGAAGAACGCCCTCGACTACGCTTACAAGGAGTTCAACCGAAAGCCGGCGACGTTCGTCGGTTACGGCAGCACCGGCGGCGCACGGGCGGTCGAGCAGCTTCGCCTGATCCTGGCCGAGCTGCAGGTGGCTTCGCTGAAGCACGCGGTGCACATCGGCTACTCGGAGTTCCTCGGGATGCTGATGCAAGGCAAGACGTTCGCCGACTACCCCCACCTCGACGCCAGCGCCGAGAAGATGCTCGGCGATCTGGTCTGGTGGGCGAACACGCTTCGCGCGGGCCGCACCGCCGCGGCGGCGTAACCCGCGGTACGATGCGGGCCGTGGACCGACTCCGCTGGATGATCCTGGGAGGTGCCCGGTGACCACCGCACGCCCATCGCGCGTCCTCGTCACCGGCTCGAGCCAGGGGCTCGGCATGATGACGGCGCAGCTCCTCGCGAAGGACGGCCATCGGGTGAGTCTGCACGTACGCAGCCAGGCGCGCGTCGCCGAGGCGCGCGCCGAGCTTCCGGCCGCCGAACACGTGCTGGTCGCCGACGTCTCGACGATCGCGGCGACCCGCGACCTCGCCCACCAAGCCAACGCGACGGGACGCTACGACGCCGTCATCCACAACGTGGCCGTCGGCTACCAGGAGCCCCGGCGGGTCGAGACGGCGGACGGGTTCGAGCTGGTCTTCGCCGTCAACGTGCTCGCTCCCTATCTGCTGACGGCGCTGATGCAACGGCCCAGCCGCCTCGTGTACCTGAGCTCGGGCCTGCATCGCAGCGGGCGTACCGATCTTGGTGACGTGCATTGGAAGCGCCGCCGATGGAACGGTGGTCAGGCGTACTCAGACAGCAAGCTGTTCGACGTGATGCTCGCGTTCGCGGTCGCGCGACGCTGGCCCGGAGTCCTTTCGAACGCGCTCGAACCGGGGTGGGTCGCGACGCGCATGGGCGGCCCGGGCGCCCCCGACGACCTGACCCTCGGGTCGGTCACGCAAGCGTGGCTGGCGACGAGCGACGACCGCGAGGCGACCGTCACCGCCGGCTACTTCTTTCACCAGAAGCCGCGGAGCGTGCACCCTGCCGCGCGCGAACCGCGCCTTCAAGACGAGCTGCTCGAGTATTGCCAATCGTGTACGGGTGTCCCGTTGCCCCGGGACTGAATGATCTAGCTACGCAGATTCTTCACCGCGCGAAGCTTGTTCGACACATCGAGCGCCGCCACCTTGTAGGCCTCGGCGAGCGTCGGGTAGTTGAAGACGGCGTCGACGAGGTAGTCGACCTTGCCGCCGCAGCCCATCACGGCCTGCCCGATGTGCACGTTCTCCGTGGCGCCGGTGCCGAAGAGGTGCACCCCGAGCACGCTCCGGTCCTCGGACGAGACGAGCAGCTTGAGCATCCCGTACGAATCGCCGGCGATCTGCCCGCGCGCGAGCTCGCGGAACCGGGAGATCCCCACTTCGTAGGGTGCGGCGGCGTCGGTCAGCTGGGCCTCGGTGCGGCCGACGTAGCTGATCTCGGGGATCGTGTAGATGCCGATGGGCATCGAGCCGTCGATGGCGGACGTCGGCTCTCCGAACGCGTGATAGGCGGCGAGGCGCCCTTGCTCCATCGACGTCGCGGCGAGCGCGGGAAAACCGATGACGTCGCCCACCGCGTACACGTTGGGGACGGACGTCCGATAGTGCTTGTCGACCTGGATGCGGCCACGCTCGTCGACCGCGATCTTGACGCGATCGAGGGCGAGCTTCTCCGTCGCGCCCATGCGGCCGGCCGAGTACATCACCGCGTCGGCCGGGATCGACTTGCCGCTCGCGAGCAGCGCGAGGGCGCGGTCGCCATGGACCTCGACGGCCGACACCGTCTCCCGGAAGCGGAAGCTCACTGCGAGCTCGCGCAGGTGATACTGTAGCGCCTGCACCACTTCTTCGTCGCAGAACTCGAGCATGCGATCGCGCTGCTCGACGACGGTGACCTTGGTGCCGAGCGCGGCGAAGATGGAGGCGTACTCGATGCCGATGACGCCCGCGCCGACGACGACGAGCGAAGCCGGGATCTTCTCGAGCGCCAGGATCCCGTCCGAATCGATGACGCGCTTGCCGTCGAACGCCACGTTCTTGGGACGCGCGGGGCGTGTCCCGGTGGCGATGACGATGTACGCCGCGGTGACGGTGGCCTGCCCGTTCTTGCCGTCGACGTTCACGGTGTGGTTGTCGACGAACGACGCCGCGCCTTGCAGCAGCTGCACGCGGTTTCGCGCGAGCTGGTCCTGCACGACCTGGACCTCGCGCTTCACCACGTGCGCCGTGCGGCTGAGCAAGTCGGCGACGGTGATCTCGCTCTTGACCCGATAGCTCGAGCCATAGAGCTCGCGCTGCGCGAGGCCCGTGAGGTACAGCACCGTCTCGCGCATCGACTTGGAGGGGATCGTGCCGGTGTTGACGCATACCCCGCCCAGGTCCGATCGCTCGACGATGGCGGCCCGCTTGCCGAGCTTCGCGGTGGCGATGGCGGCCTTCTGCCCGCCCGGTCCCCCGCCGATGACGAGCAGGTCGTAGTCGTATTGTGTCGACACGCTGCCCGCGAGCGTACCCGTTCGCCGTTGCTGTGCGGTCTCGGCCGTGTGACGGATGGCGACACTCCGGGCGCTGCTACTGGATTCCGTAGCGGGAATCGAGCGCCGTCTCGACCGACACGCGCTCGGCGAGGCTGAGCGCGCGATCATAAACGAGGACCTCGGCGACGAACGCGTCGGGGCCGACGCCCGTGCTGCTGGTGTAGCTCGCGCCGACGGCGGTGAAGTTGGCCGCCGAGAAGTCCTGGAAGGTGCCGTCGCTCCCTCCCGGCAGCAGGGTCAGCGTCTGCATGATGCCGTTGATGCGGTAGTCGACCGAGCCGACGATCGGCGTACCGATCGTCATCGCCGAGACGGTGTAAACGTGGACGCGGGCCGCCGAAGCCATGGTGGCCGTGCCGGTATCGAAGGCGTTGCTCGTCATGTAGACGCCTTCCAGGTTGCCCGCGGTATCGTACGGGTTGGCGTCGATCGTGATGTACGTCCCGGCCGACCCTGTCTGCCCCTGCGCGATCGGATCGAAGCGGCCACCCGCGTTGACCAGCGCCTCGACCGCGACGAAGGTGCGGGGCGAGGTGGCGCCGATGCCGAGCACGCCCGCGGTTTGCAGCGCGGCCATCGTGGACGCGAACTCGATCGCCGGCTGCCCTCCCAGGGCGCCGGGCGACCAGGTCGGCGCCGCGCCGGTCTGATTTTGCAGCACCCAGCCGTTGCCGCTGACGTCGGCCCAGGCGCAGACCTGCGGGGGCGAGGCTGCGTCGGCGCTCGGTGCTCCGGCTTCCGTCGGGGCGGCATAGACGCCCTGGTCGGCACGAAGCCACAGCAAGAGGCCACTCGCGGGCAATCCTTCGATGGCGGGCGCCAGCGTCGTTTGCGGCGTCAACGCCACGCAACCGGGTCCGCCATCGAAGGGAGGCGGCGCGCTCGACGACGGAGCGTCCGCGGAGGCCTCGATGCCGCTCGCCTCCGGTGTCCCCTGGGATGTGGCGTCGACCGGTCCGGCCTCGACGAGCGGGGCGGCAGCCTCGAACCCTCCGGAGTCGGAGGTCGCCGCCGGAGGACTGGACGATGAACCGAAGCAACCCGCAAGCGGGCCGACCCCCAGAGCCAGGCCCGCGCGCAGTAGAACCCGAGATCGATGAAGAAGACTCACACCGCGTCCATAGCAATCAATCGTCGCCGATGCCGTGATCCCAGTAGGTGACCGCCTCGCGGTGGTAGTTGACGAACCTCACACCGCCGTCCTGCGAGACCACGACCGCCACGGCGCCCGGGACGGCCGCGCAGAAGCGATACGCGGAGCGATGCCGCGTCCCGACGACGTCGACGACCTCCGTCACGTAGGCATCCGCCTCGAGATCGAGGGCGCGACGCACCTGCTGGATGGGCGGCAGCGTCGCTCCGATCTCGGCGCCGAAACCCATCATCTCGAGCCGCTTGGTCAGCACCACCGCACCGTCGACGTTGGCGAGCGATGCGATGAGGTGGCTCACCTCGAAGAGGGCTTCGTCGAGCTCCGCGACCCGCGGGTCGGTATCCACGCGGTAGAGATCAGCGTTCAGGTGGCCGCCCGTCGCCGCCGCGCGCTCCGCCAGGGTGGAAACGATGCCACGAACGAGACCGCGGAAGCGTCTTCGCCCGGAGCTGTCACGCAACGGGTATTTGATGCGCATGAACCGCTCCGCCACGCAATCGGGGGGCCCCATGACGAGCGTCCCGCCGTGATGCGTCGCCTGCATCGTGGCGATGACGCGCTTGATCATCTGCTGCGCGGCGTGCCGCGTGAGCTCGATGGCGGCGGCCTCGGAGACGGCGGCGCCCGTCAGCGCCACGTCCTCGGACGCCCAGGCGGCCCGATCGAGGCGAAAGATCTCCCGCAGCCACTTCGACTGGAACACGTCCAGCGCGAAGTCCGAGAGGCGCCCGCCCCGCAGCTCGGCCACGCGGCGGCTGCCGCACGCGACCACCACGTGCCCCGGCCGCACGACGCGCACGACCAGCGCCGCCGGCATCGGTGGCTCCGTGGCGCGCCCGCCTCGCGCCGCCTGCAGCCAGCGCGGGCCGCTCTGCGCGAGGCCCCACGTGCGCAGCTCGCCGTCCGAATCATCGATTCCGATGAGCGCGCGATGGAAGGTTGCCGCGGGGGACAAGCGGCGAAGCTCGTGCTCGTCGAAGCCGCGAGGGACGTCGAAGGCGAGCGGCAAGAGGCTGCCGGGCGGGCCGCCGTCGGGCGGCAGCGTCGAAGCCGGCGCGACCAGCATGCGCAGCGTGACGGGGCGCTCTTCGTCGCGCAGGAACGACGCGTGGTACGCGGCGTCGAGCAGCGCATCGAGCCGTCGCGGCAACGGTCGCGCATCGGATGGCCACACGGCGCGTACGCGAGCGGCCAGGTCCTTGGGATAGCTGCGTTCGAGATCGGTCACGCGGCATCGTCGCTCGTGCGTTGATGAGCGCGCAAGGGCCACGGATGAGGCCCGCCACGCGCGCGACTCAATTGAACGTCGTGGCGCGGTGGTTTTGCGACAACGTCACGGACGCGCCGTATCGCCACTTGTTGACGCGATGGCGACGCCGCGTTCGCGAAGTCGTCGCTTGGTTCGCCTCTCTACACTGCTAAAGGCTCTTGGCCTGAATGAGGCCCCAGAAAACAGCGTTGCTGCGAGTCGGTGCTGCAATCGCGACCGGTGTCGTGGTTCTCGGCACGATCTTCGGTGGCGTTCGGGTCGCTTCATCTGCATTCGCCGAGAGGACCCCGGCCACGAAGCGGGCTGATCTTGCTCCGATCGGGGCACCCCCGAGTCACGATCTCGGTCCGGCGTCCTCTGCGAGTGCCGCTGCCACCGATCCGGCGCAGACGAGTGACGCGCGTGTGTCTCTGGGGCGAGCCATCTTCTTCGATCCGCGCCTTTCAGTCCCCGAAGGAACGAGTTGCGCGAGCTGCCACGATCCGAAGCGGGCCTTTGCCGGCAATCACGGCTCGACCAACGGCGTCGCGCTCGGCAGCCGTCCGAATCATTTCGCGAGGCGAAACACGCCGTCGGTGCTGTATCTCAAGTTCATCCGCAAGTTTCACTTGCACTGGGAGGAGGACGCTCCGCTCGTCGGCGCCTACGCCGGGTTCTTCTGGGACGGACGTGTCGACTCCATCGTCGACTTGGTGAAGCAGCCGCTGCTGAACCCCAACGAGATGAACGGTGGCGGCGCGGGGCGTGTTGCCGCGACGATGGCCTCGGGCGCGTACGCGGCCGATTTCCGCAAGGAGTTCGGCCCGGCTCTGGACGACGCCGACCCGAACGCCGCGCTCAAAGCTCTCGGAGAGGCGGTGACCGCCTACCTGTCGAGTCCCGAGATGTCGCCGTTTTTTTCCCGATACAACGAGTACGTTCGCGGCAAGGAGCGGCTCACGCCGATCGAGGCGAAAGGGCTGGAGCTCTTCAAAGATCCCGCGAAGGGCGCGTGCTCCGGTTGTCACAAGCTGAACGATCGCTCCCCCGACCCGACGCGGTCCCTCTTCACGGACTACGAATTCGACGCCGTGGGGGCGCCGCGGAATCGCGCGCTGCCAGCGACCGTCGATCCGGACTACTTCGATCTGGGACTCTGCGAGCGCGCGGACGGCGACTACAAGGAGAGGACCGCGGAGTTCTGCGGGAAGTTCCGGACACCGTCGCTGCGCAACGTGGCAGTCCGGCAAAGGTTCATGCACAACGGCGTATTTTCCAGTCTTCGGGACGTCGTCGCATTCTACGCGACGCGCGATACCACCCCCGGGCGCTGGTACAAGGCAGGCAAATTCGACGACGTACCAAGCAAATATCTGGACAACGTCAACGTCGACAAGGCGCCGTACAACCGGCGCCGCGGCGGCACCCCGGCGCTGGACGATGGGGAGATCGACGCGATCGTCGCCTTTCTGGCGACGCTGACCGACGCGCAGTTCCGGTGATCTCGGGGTCATCCACGTTCAACCCATGAAATCAGGATACTGAGTTTCCGGAAAATTCCATTCGAGTCCCACCAACGAAGGAGCCTCCCCA
>Ga0302325_10001755_pt1 | contig 54415 bp, 52 predicted proteins | sample Palsa_T0_2_FD_201948 | JGI IMG/M metagenome (GOLD analysis project Ga0302325, IMG submission 201948) | Peat permafrost microbial communities from Stordalen Mire near Abisko, Sweden - Palsa_T0_2 | ecosystem: Environmental > Terrestrial > Soil > Palsa > Peat permafrost | place: Sweden: Abisko... | reverse complement strand
GAAGCAAGCATGCCCATGTGACGAGCTCGGACCATTGGTCGTAAGTCAACGCGAACGGAGCGGAACCGGCAAAAAGGCCGGTATCCTTCCATAGAAGTATGAGCACCATGAAGATGCTGGCGCTGGCCGTGAGCACGGCGTGCCTGCGGCCGTAGACATACGCCGAGAAGATGGTGGGCAAGGTGTATAGACCGAGAATCATGCGGTGTGAAGCGACCAGCCAGTTGAACAGGCCGGCGATGACGAAGAGAGATAAGACCAGCCACAGTTCCTGGTTGATCCTGGCTAGAGCGCCTTTAAACTTGGATTTGATATCCGAAGCATCCCCGGCAAGGCTGGCTCGTGTGCCCAGGATGCGTTCGTTTCTGAATGTCGATTTCATGCCATTTTCCATATCGGATAGTGCCCCCGGCGAATGAACTTCCTCAAATCTCACCATCGGCGGGCTGGTCGCACAACTTTAGTGGTGCAGATACAGATGTGCCGCTCAGGAAAGTGTCACAAGTGTTCAGCTGCCTCTGTCGCCGACCGTTTCGCCCCCAACTAGATTTGACCGGCGCCGCCTGCATCTGCGTTAATTAACAAGCGGAGGATCCATGCGCGAAGTTGTTTCCACCAAAGACGCTCCCCAGGCTATCGGCCCCTATTCTCAGGCGATCAAGGCGAACGGATTCGTGTTCACGTCCGGGCAGATCGCCATCGATCCCGCTACGCAGCAGTTCGTCACCGGAGACGTGGCGGCGCAGACCGATCGGGTGCTGCGCAATCTATCGGAGATTCTGGAAGCCGCAGGCACCGGACTGGGGAAGGTGGTGCGCTCCAGCGTCTTCCTCAAGAACATGAATGACTTCGCCGCCATGAACGAGGTTTATGGGAAGTATTTCAGTTCTGCTCCCCCGGCCCGCTCCACCGTGGAAGTGGCGCGCCTGCCGAAAGATGTGCTGGTGGAAATCGACGTGATTGCGCTGGCGTAAGAGAAATCTCAGAACCTTCAACCCGGAGGCCCCTCGGCTGCGCTCCGGGCAGGGTCCGGTAGCACAGAGGAAACCCATGTGCATCTTTGTGCTTCCTATGGTTAAGATGTTCTTGAAGGAGCCAAGAATGAACAAGCAGGTTGCGGTAGTTGCCATCTTCGCCCTTGGGCTGACGGCGGTGTTTGTCCTGGCGCAAAGCGCGACCAGAAAATCCACGACACCCAACACGAACGCTCCCAGCAAAGTCACTGGCGACGGTGTGAAGACGCCCTCCGGTCTGATTTATTGGGAGCTCCGGGTGGGTAACGGCGAGGTCGCGAAAGAAGGCAGCCACGTGCGCGTGCATATACGGGCTGGCTGACCAACGGAAAAAAGTTCGATAGCTCGGTGGATGGCGGGAAGCCTTTCGATTTCACCATCGGCAACGGCGAAGTCATCAAGGGATGGGAAGAGGGAGTCGCGGGAATGAGAGTTGGCGGCAAACGGCAGTTGCGGATTCCGCCTGACCTGGGCTACGGCGCCGACGGTACTCCGGATGGCACGATCCCGCCGAATGCGACTCTGATCTTCGACGTGCAGTTATTGGGTCTGCAGTAGAGAATCCACCGCCGAGCAACTGCGGAGAACGCCGAGGAAGTACTTAATCGAAAATCAGGATCGGGAATCTCTTCTTGACGGGCTCGGTGACCTCGGCGGTGACCTTACGCCTTGACCACTTTGCCGCTGCGCAGGCAGGACGTGCACACACGAATACGCTTGGTGGCGGCGCCCACGCGGGCGTGAACCGGACGCAGGTTGACGTTCCAGCGCCGTTTCGTCACGTTATGGGCGTGGCTGATGCGGTTACCGAATTGCGGCTTCTTGCCGCAGATATCACACTGTTGTGCCATGACTGCTATCGATCCTTTCGAGACCTTAACCGGAAACGACTATTCTACCGGATTCCAGCCCTTGTGGACAATTCGACCTTATCCGGCCGGAAAGGTAAACTGACTATTGTGCTTCTGGAGAGAAACAGGGGAGGAAATTCATGTTCGGTCGCGGGAAAGCAACCTTGGTAGAAAGTGCGCTGGTCCTGGCTTTGATGGGGATTCTGGCCGGAGCGATTGGAGGCTTGGCCGTAGGACTGGCGACTAATCCTAAATCGACAACGTCCACGCCGCGCTAGCGAGAGCTTTTCGCTGCGACGGGCGGGGCCTTCCACGTATGCGATACTGAACCCATGCAGTCTCCGCTTCAGTCGCCTACCGCTGCCACAGACCCAAAATCGGTGAAGGTGAACCTTACCACCGGCACGGGTGTGGATATCGAATGGGCGGACGGTCATGTTTCGCACTACGGTTTTGTTTATCTGCGCGACGCCTGCCCTTGCGCCATGTGCAACGAAGAGCGCGATAAAACTGGCCGCAAGCCGGGCGAGCCGGCGAAACTTGCTCCCGGCATGCTGCCCATGTTCAAGGCCGCAGCCAAGCCCGTGTCCGCCGAAGGTATCGGTAAGTATGCCATCCGGTTCGCGTGGAACGATGATCACGACCTCGGAATTTACTCGTGGAAGCTCCTGCGCGAGATCTGCCCCTGCGCGGAGTGCCAGGCAGCGCTGAGCGGAACCACGGCGTGAAGTCTGGGCTTTCGGAGGCTTTTCACGCGAATCAAGGCAACCCAATCCAAATATGCAAGAAGGCACATTCAGTAAGACTGCTCATCGGGTGGCGATTCGCCGGGCCGCGCACCAGCTTCTGGACGAGCCCAGGGTGCTCGACGATCCTCTGGCGCTGCGTATTATTGGTCCCGAGGCTGAGGAAGCGCTTCGATCCAATCCGAAAGAGGGCCACGCTTTTTCCCGCGCGTTCCGCGCGTTCATGGCGGCGCGCAGCCGGTTTGCCGAGGACGAACTCGCTCGCGCTGTCGGGCACGGTGTGGCGCAATATGTTGTTCTCGGAGCCGGACTCGATACTTTTGCCTACCGCAATCCTCATTCCGGGCTGCGCGTGTTCGAAGTGGATCATCCTGCCACGCAGGCTTGGAAGCGCGAGCAATTGCGGGCAGCCGGCATTGCGATTCCGGAGTCTTTGACCTTCGTGCCCGTTGACTTCGAACGGCAAACGCTGGCCGATGGGCTTGAACAGTTGGGATTCAACACGAACGCGGCCGCATTTTTCTCCTGGCTGGGCGTGACGCCCTATCTCACGCGCGAAGCCTGCATGATCACTTTGAGCTTTATTGCAAGAATGCCGGCACAGAGCGGCGTTGTATTTGATTTTGCGATCGATCCGGCGCTGCTCAATGCGGGGCAAAGGCAGGCGCGGGATGCGCTCTCAAAACGCGTGGCCGCGGCCGGGGAGCCGTTTCAACTGTTCTTCGACCCCGAAGCGTTGCAGGACGAACTGAAGCATCTGGGATTTCACCGAACCGAGTTTCTTCAGGGCAAGGAACTCAACGCGCGCTACTTCAAAGACCGCAAAGACGGGCTGCTCGTGCGCGGCGGCCTCGGACATTTGATGGGGGCCTGGGTGTAGTGGATGGCCTAAGAAAGCGATGGCCCCGATTGCTCGGGGCTCATCAGATTCAGGCAAATAGCACCTTGCGATAGCTCGAGTATAGTCTGCTGAATGCTGTAGTCAAGTTACTTTTGTAGGAAGTTATCCTTGCTTTCCTTCCCACAGAACCTGCGCCCCGGAAAACCGGAGCGGTGGACCCGGCGGGATTCGAACCCGCATCTGCGACCATCGCAAGGTGCTATGTTGCCGTTACACCACGGGCCCTGCTTAAGAGTCTATTTGCGATCTACGGGCCGATGACGGAGGAAGTCACTTTTCGAATTCATGTGGTCCCGAAAGAGGAATGAGGCTGCGAATCCCGATTCCCCTGTAAAATTCAATCAGGGCATGGAATTCACGTCTGACTCCGCCAAGCAGTTTCTTCTCGCAAAGCTTACAGAGCAGGCTATGCATGATGGTGTCGTTCTGGACGAAACCGAGAAGAGGATGTTTCTTTTCTCGGAATCTTCCGGCGGCACAGATTTAGAGGCGCAACAGAAGTTCGATGCGGGCTACGACTCCAAGGCGTATGAGGCCAAGATTACAAAGCTGCTCCGCCGGTCGTATGCTCGCGATAAACAAACCGGGGACGACAAGGAATATTGGAGGCCTGCGTTGAAGGCGCTTGCCACAGAAGATTTCTACGGACTGGTGATTGTTGACCAGGCGGGTATCTCGAGGAGCCACGAAGGACTTTGGCAGTTTGAATTGGAATTGCTGCCCTTTGAGATGGTTGAACTCGCGGTCATCGCCGTTGGATTCTTGGTGGTCTTCGCACCGGATGCGCTCCATTTGAGGCTGCCGGACTGGGCCCGCTGGCTCGCGTACCCACTATTCGTGTGGCTGGTTTGGTACATCGGCAGGACTTTCCAGAGGATGCAAACCGCTAAGGCACTCAAGCGGTCAAAGCGCCCCAACGTCTAGGATTATCCGCATTGTCTTTTCTCGATCAACTCAACCCGCAGCAGCGCGAGGCCGTCGAAACTACTGACGGCCCGGTACTGATCCTCGCCGGCGCGGGCAGCGGCAAGACGCGCGTCATCACTTACCGCATCGCCTATCTGATCGAGCACAAGGGAGTGATGCCGGAATCCATCCTGGCGATGACTTTCACCAACAAAGCCGCCGCCGAAATGGGAGAGCGCGTCGAGAAACTGGTCGGCGGCCTGAGCATCGCCAAGCCGGTCATCTCCACGTTTCATTCTTTTTGCGTGCGCGTGTTGCGCCGCGACATTGAAGCGCTGCAGATTCCTTCGGCCACCCCCGGACAGCCACCGATTGGCCATACCAAGAAATTTGTTATCTACGACGAGAGCGACATGCAATCGGTGGTGAAGTCGGTAATGAAGCACCTCGGGCTCGACGACAAGCAACTCACGCCGCGCGCCGTGCTCTCGCGCATCTCCTGGGCGAAGAATCACATGCTCGATCCACAGGAGCTTTACCTGCAGTCGGCCGATCCCAAGACGGAGAAGATCGCGCATCTGTTCGAGGAATACCGCAAGGAACTGCGCAAGGCGAACGCCCTCGATTTCGATGACCTTCTGCTCGAAGCTACGCGCCTGCTGAAGACCGCGGCCCCCGTGCGCGAGTATTACAACCGTCGATTCCAATATCTGCTCATCGACGAATACCAGGACACGAACCGTCCGCAATACGAACTCATGCGCATGCTGGCGGGCGAGCGCCATAACGTCTGCGCCGTCGGCGATGAAGATCAGTCGATCTATTCCTGGCGCGGCGCCGACATTCGCAACATTCTGGAATTCGAAAAGGATTTTCCCGAGGCTAAGATTATTCGTCTGGAGCAGAACTACCGCTCCACGCAGAATATTTTGCAGGCTGCATCGACGGTGGTGGCGAACAACATTCGCCGCAAAGGCAAGAATCTTTGGACCTCGCGCCAGGGCGGCACCAAGATCGGCTACTACGAGGCTCCCGATGGCGAGAACGAGGCGCTCTTTGCCGCCGACCACATTGCAAAATATCTGCGCGAGGCCGGCCGCGCTGAGCACTCGGGCGGCGAAACTCCGCGCGCCGCGGTGCTCTACCGCACGAACTCTCAGTCGCGCTTGTTTGAAGAAGCGATGCGCCGCTACGGGCTCAAATACAAAGTGGTCGGCGGATTTTCTTTTTACGAGCGCTCCGAGATCAAAGACATGATCTCGTATTTGAAAGTCATCCAGAACCCAGATGATTCGATTTCGCTGCTCCGCGTGATTAATACGCCTACGCGCGGCATCGGCAAGAGCACTATCGACACGATCGAGCGTCTGGCTCTGGAAACCGGCTTGTCGCTGTGGGGGGCGCTGGGAGAGGCCATCCGGCGGCAACTGCTACCGCAACGTGCGCTGGCGGCGCTGAAGAGTTTTCAGCAGTTGATCGGGGATGCGCAAGCGATGTTGGCGGGGACGTTTGTGGAGCAACTGGAAGAGAGCATGGAAACGGCCGTGGCACGGATACCCTCACCTGCGCAGCTGCAGGAAGCGCAAACTCTGCAAGCTGCTGCCGACGATTCGATGCCGGACGATGCCGCCGCCTTCGGTCCCAACGAATTCGAAAACCCGGCCTTCGATTTCGGTGGAGCCTACGCTGGGAGTGACGAAGAAGGCGACGAGGCCGACAGTCGCGCCGGCGTCCCGCCGGCTGTCGAACGGGCGTCCCGCCCGCTGCCGGGCCAGCAAGATGCTGGCGCCACACTTCCTTCCACTTCCGAACTGCTGAAGTTCCTGATCGACCGCACCGGCTACATCAAGCTGCTCGAAGCCGAAGACACGCCGGAAGCTTTCTCGCGCATCGAAAATCTGCGGGAGTTGGTCAACGCCGCTGCCGACTCGCGGGATCGTGGCGAAACCCTCGACGAGTTCTTGGACCATGCCGCGCTCATCGCCGACACGGACGACTACGACGAGCGTTCGCAGATCACGCTCATGAGCCTGCACGCCGCCAAGGGCCTGGAGTTTCCCCTGGTCTTTCTCAGCGGCCTCGAAGAAGGCTTGTTCCCGCACTCGCGCACCATGCTCCAGCCCGACGACGTCGAAGAAGAACGCCGCCTCTGTTACGTCGGCATGACTCGTGCCATGGACCAACTCATCCTTACTCGCGCCGTCTATCGCCGGAGATACGGAACAGATTTGCCCGAAGCCAGCGTTCCGTCGCGTTTTCTGGAGGAAGTTCCGGCTCCGCTGATCGAAGAACTAGGCCGGCGGCGCACGGCGAGTGTGAGCACGGGATATGTGGGGACGGCCGCCCCCGGCCGTCCAGCAGCATATGATGTAGAAAGAAGCCACTATTCCTACGAAGACGAAGACCAGAGCGCAAGCTGGAAGCGCGACGGCACTCCGGCGAGCCGCCAAAAGCCCACGGCTCCGGCCAAGCCCTACAACTCCATCGAGAACATCGCCGAGTTTTTCGCCTCGCGCGGCAAGAAGTTCACCATCCCTAAAACCCCGGTTGAAGAGCCCGCCGGCAAGCGCGGATTCCGCCCCGGACAAAAGGTTCGCCATCCCAAATACGGCGAGGGAACGGTCTACCAGCGGGAAGGAGAAGGCGAAGAAGCCAAGATTACTGTACAATTTCCTCGCTTCGGCTTGAAGAAGCTGGTGGAGAAATATGCCCAGTTAGAGCGGGCCTGAGCGACGATTGGGTAATTTTGTAATCGGGTAATTTGGTAATTTCAAGGTTTGCATCTTGGACACTAAATTACGAAATTGCCCAATTACCAAATTACAGATTAGAGATCCAGGAAAGCAATCATGGCAAACACAGCAGAGTTAACCAAAGAAGAACGTAAGAAATCGAAACGCGCCGCGCGCAAGAAGAGCAAGGCGGAAAAACCAAAGAAGCCCCGCGATTACGCCCGTGGATCGAAAAAGCGCAAAGTGAAGAAGTTGGCCCGCGGCCAGTCGAAACGGTAAAGGCAGCAATTGGCAGTAAGCACTTGGCATTTGGCCGGCAGGGTCCCGTCCTTCGGGGACTCAAACTGGCTAAATGCCAAGTGCTGATGGCTAAAAGCTTGTTTTTCAGGAGACAACTACCTCTTGTCACAATCATCTCCGGAACCCGCCGGCACCGTGCGCACCTCCGACAACCAGCTTTTCTGCTGCAAGTCGATCGACAAGCTGATCTCCGACTCCGAGGCTCCAGGCCAGCGCCTGCAAAAAACCCTCGGCCCCTGGTCGCTGACGGCCCTCGGCATCGGCGCCATCATCGGTTCGGGAATTTTTATCCTCACCGGAACCGCGGCCGCTGGCGAATATTTTCAGGCCCCATCCATCCTGCATGCGCAGGCGCTCGACGTAATCGTGAATTTACTGCGCACCGGCAGCACGGCGGGAGCGCTCATGCACGGTCGCCCGCCCGCCGGGCCATCGATTGCGATTTCGTTTTTCCTGGTCGCGATCGCCTGCAGCTTCGCCGGCCTCTGCTATGCCGAACTCGCCTCGATGATTCCCATCGCCGGCAGCGCCTACACATACTCCTACGCTACCCTCGGTGAAATTTTTGCCTGGATCATCGGCTGGGATCTCATCCTCGAATACGTAGTCTCGAACGTCGCAGTCGCGGTTGGCTTTGCCGGTTATACAAAAGCGCAGCTGGCGGTATTCGGCGTCAACTTGCCGGAAAAATTTGCCAGTCCGGTCTGGGCCGGCGGGCAGTGGACGGGCGCCTATTTCAATCTCCCCGGCTTCCTCATCGTTTTCATTCTCACGCTGCTGCTGGTGCGCGGAGTGAAGGAGTCGGCGGAGACCAACAACATTATGGTCGCGGTCAAAATCGGCGCCATCCTAACCTTCCTGGTAGTCGGTGGAATGTTGGTGAAGCCCGCGAATTGGACGCCCTTCGCGCCTTCTGGCTTCGCCGGAATCGTCACGGGAGGGGCCATCGTTTTCTTCACCTACATCGGGTTCGATTCCGTTTCCACCGCCGCCGAGGAATCGCGCAATCCACAAAAGGATTTGCCCTTCGGCATCATCATGTCGCTGGTGGTCTGCACGGTGCTCTATGTCGGAGTGGCCGTTGTCCTGCTCGGCATGATGAAGTACACAACCTTCGTGTCCGGTGCAGCCGCCGAAGCGCCTGTGGCCTACGCCATGAAGTATCTGGGTGTGCACCCGCTCTTCCGCTCGGTCATCGTGATCGGGGCGCTCACGGGCATGATCTCTTCGTTGCTCGTGTTTCAGTACGGGCAGGCACGCATCTGGTACGCCATGTCCCGCGACGGCTTGTTGCCGAAGCTGTTCTCCGTGGTACACCCGAAATTTAAGACGCCGTACTGGTCCACCTGGATCGCCTGTTTCGCCGTAGGAATTCCGGCAGGCCTCGTGGACATTGGAGATGCCGCCGACCTCGCCAACATCGGGACGCTCTTCGCCTTCGTCTTGGTCTCGCTCGGAGTCATCATCCTGCGCCGCAGGCAACCCGATCGCAAGCGCGCGTTCCGAGTCCCGTTTGTCCCCTGGTTCCCGCTGATCTCGATCATCCTCTGCGGCGGCTTGATGACCGGACTTACTGTCATCACTTGGCTGCGCTTCGTAATCTGGCTCGGCCTCGGCCTGCTGATCTACATCTTCTACAGCCGCCGCCGCAGCGAGTTTGCGAAAAAGTAGCCATCAGCTCTCAGCAAGAGCACTGTCATCCTGAGCGAAGCAAATCGGTGAGCGAAGCGAATCGGTCTGCGTAGGCGAAAGCCTGCCCTGAGCGAAGCCGAAGGGGATCCCTCTAGCCATTCGGCACGACCGGCCCAAAGAGGCGTTTTCACCACTGCCTTCCATCCTAGCTCTCCGTGACTCTGCGCCTCCGTGGTGAAGTCCGCTCTGCCTCCTCGCAAATCTTCCCTCAAGAATCTACAATCAGGAGGTGATGTCTTCCGCACCCGACCGGCCGCCGAATAGTTTCCTGCGACTCCTGCCCAAGGCTGAGTTGCATCTGCACCTCGAGGGTGCAATCGAGCCGGTCACGCTGTTCGAACTCCGGCAGCGCCACGGCGAACGCGCCACACAGGCCGAGATCGATGCACTCTACCGCTATGAAGATTTTCCAGGCTTCCTGCTCGCCTTCAAGAACATCACCGAGCACCTGCGCACGCCCGAAGATTACGAACTCATCACTTACCGGCTAATGCAGCGCCTGAAGGAAGAGAACGTTCTGCACGCGGAAGTCTACGTCTCGGTCGGAGTCTGCCTCTGGCGCAAGCAGGATTTCACCGCCATGTTCGAAGGCCTGGATCGCGGCCGCGCCCGCGGCGCCCGCGACTTCGGCATCTCGCTGCTCTGGATCTTCGACGCGGTGCGCCAGTTCGGTCCTGAATCCGCTCAAAAAGTCTTCGAACTCGCCGTGCGCTATCGCGACCGCTACGTCGTCGCCATCGGCATTGGCGGCGATGAGCAGAAAGCGCCGCCTGAGCTCTTCCGCGACGCCTACGCCTGGGCCGTCGATCACGGCCTGCGCCTCACCGCTCACGCCGGCGAAACCGGGCCGCCGGAATCCATTTGGGGCGCGCTCAACTTGCGCGTCGAGCGCATCGGGCACGGCCTCACCGCTTTCCACGATCCCGATCTCGTCGAAGAGTTGGCTCAGCGTCAGGTTCCAGTTGAAATATGCCTTACCAGCAACCTGCGCACGGGCCTCTGCCCCAACCTCAACGCTCATCCCGCAAAGAGTTATTTTGATCACGGCGTGATGATCACGCTCAACAGCGACGACCCAGCTATGTTCGGGACCACGCTGGCCCGCGAATACCAGATCGCCCAGCAATCTTTCGGATTTACCGACGAACATCTGCGAGAACTTGCCCGCAACTCCTTCGAGGCGTCGTTCCTGCCGGCGGAGAAGAAGCTAGAGTTCCTGAATTTGTTCGACGCCGCAGCCGCGAGATAATTTCCGACCTCCCGCCAAATCCACCTTGCAGTCAAACCAGTCGTCGCGTAGCCTTTTCTGAGAACTGACTTCATGCCCCTCCACATCGGCATTGTCGCTTGCAGCGCGGAAGGCGCCGCTCTCTGCTATCGCACCATCTGCATGGAGGGTGCGGCGCTGCTCGGTCCGCACGGACATCCCGAAGTGTCCATGCACGGCCACAACTTTGCTGACTATGTGAAGTGCATCAATGCCAACGACTGGGTCGGCGTAGCCGAACTCATGCTCTCGTCGGCGGAAAAACTTGCCAAAGGTGGCGCTGACTTTCTGATTGCTCCCGTAAACACCGTGCATCAGGCTTTCGATCTAGTGGAGCATCGCTCGCCGCGTCCCTGGCTGCACATTGCCGTCGAAGTCGCCAGCGAAGCTAAACGCCATGGCTACAAACGCCTCGGAGTTCTGGGTACGCGCGCACTCATGGACGGCCCGGTGTACCGGGACAAACTGAAGGCTGCCGGCATCGAGCACCGCGTTCCCGGTACGGAGCAACGCGAGCGCATTCATCGCATCATCTTCGATGAACTGGTCCAGGGCGTGTTCCTGCCGCGGACGCAGGCCTATCTCACCGAAGTGATTCGCACGCTGAAGGATGAAGGCTGCGACGCGGTAGTCCTCGGCTGCACCGAAATTCCGCTGGTGATGACGCAGGAGCAGTCTCCGTTGCCCATGCTGGATTCCACGCGCCTGCTGGCGAGAGCCGCGCTGCGCAAAGCGGTGGAGGGCTAGCGGGAGCCTTGCGGGTTATGCCTGAGAATCTCAAATTTCGGCAACTCCCCGGTCTCTACGCCATTGTGCGGCTGGCTGCGACCGCGCCCGTTCCCGAGTGGGCCACAAAGGGCGACTTTAGCTCCATCACCCGCAGCACCGATGAACTTTCCATCGTCTGCGCAGCGCATGCCGTTCCGAAAGATTTCGATCCCGGCCTGCGCTGGATCTGCATGAAGCTCGAAGGCCCGTTTCCCTTTTCGCAGACCGGAGTGCTGCGTTCGTTTATTGAACCGCTGTCGAGCAACGGCATCCCTATCTTCGCTATCTCGACTTACGATACGGATTACGTTCTGGTGCAGGAAGAATTTGCGGGAGTAACCCTGCAAGCTCTTGATAACGTCGGTCACGAACTCAGGTGCGATGGCCCGTCCTAGCCTTGGTTTCTCGTAACGGGCCGCTCAACCTGCGGCGCTGTGGACGCCATTCACTGTACCGGTTTCGCCGAACGCTGCAGTGGGCTCTGCATTTATCCCGCATCCATGCTGTAATAAGGGTATTCAATCAATGTCTTCAGCCCTCACATCCCTGCGCCGCCGCGCCAAGGCCCTGCACCGCAACCTGCGCGGAGCTTCCATGGCCGCGCGCGCTCTGGCTTCGACCGACCATCCGCTGCTGGCGCACATTATTCCCGTGCGCCGCTGCAACTTGGCCTGCACCTACTGCAACGAGTTCGACGACTTTTCGAAGCCCGTGCCCACCGACGAAATGTTTCGCCGCATCGATAAACTCGGCGCGCTGGGCACGGCGGTGGTCACGATTTCCGGTGGCGAGCCGCTGCTGCATCCCGATCTCGACGGTGTCATCCGCCGCGTCCGTTCCAACGGCATGATTGCCGGATTGATTACCAACGGATACTTCCTCGTGGTGGAACGCATTCAACGCCTGAACCGAGCTGGGTTGGAATGGCTGCAGATATCCATCGACAACGTGAATCCCGATGAAGTCTCGAAGAAGAGCCTGAAGGTCCTGGACAAGAAGCTGCAGTGGCTGGCTGAACACGCCGAATTTCATGTGAACATCAACTCCGTGGTGGGCGGCGGCATTGCGAATCCGCAGGACGCACTTACCATCGGCAAGCGCGCCGTCGAACTGGGATTCAGTTCGACCATCGGCATTATTCACGACGGCAGCGGTCAGGTGCAGCCGCTCAACGAAGAAGAGCGCCGCATCTACGATGAGATGAAATCGTGGGAGAAGCGCAGCTTCACTCGCATCAACGCGTTCCAGGACAACATCGCGCAGGGCTTGCCCAACGACTGGCGCTGCCGCGCCGGCGCGCGCTATCTCTACATCTGCGAAGACGGGCTAGTCCATTACTGCTCGCAGCAGCGGGGCTACCCCGGCGTGCCGCTCGCGACTTACACGCGCGATGACATGCGCCGCGAATACCTCACGGAGAAAGGCTGCGCGCCGCATTGCACAGTTTCCTGCGTGCACCAGGTTTCGATCTTCGACGGCTGGCGCGCGCCGCAGCATCCCGCACCGACCACTCCAGCGGCAGAAACGGCGGGCGAACTGGTGCAAATCAAGTAGGGTAGGACCCCCCTGCTTTCACCACGGAGCCACGGAGCCACAGAGAAAGCCACTTTTGTTTTCTCCGTGACTCCGCGCCTCCGTGGTGAATTATCGACAGAGATCATGGTGCCCATTACTTTTTCGGCTGCGCCGTCGGCGGCAGAATTCCGTTCAACCGCAGATACATGGCAGCGGCGGCGTAATGATCGGCCCATCCGCTAGCCACGCCTAACGCGACCATGGCGCGCGGACCTTGGTGTCCACCATAGAGTTCAATGCTGTCACCCAGTTTGGAGTCGTCCATCTTGGCGAGCGCCTCACCGCAAAAGTCGAACGAGGCCGTCGCCGCGGCGAGCAGCTTGTCCTTGGAATCGGTTTCCTTAACTTCCTCGACTTTGGGCGCGGGAACATCGGCCGCCTTGGCGCATGCGGAGTTGTTGTAGCTGAGAATGTGCACCACCAAATGCGCAAAGCTTATCTGCTCCGGCGTGGGCTTGTAATTGAACTTGTCGGCGGGCATGGCGCTAATGGCACCGAGGATGTTATTGCGCGAGCGCGGCAGCAAAATGCGAAGGGAAGCCGTCACCGGATTCGGCACTGGAACCGCAGCGGGTGCGACAGGTGGCGGAGTGGTTTGCGCTGGCGCCGATGCCGTGCAAGCGGCAAGAAACAGGACGACGGGAATCAATTTCACGAGAGGGCCTCCTAAGGCGTACTAAGCATAAACCCGCAGACGCAGCATCGTCACTCCTCGCCGATGAGCTCTAAGAAAGTATGGCCGCGAATGCCAGCGTGATCACCGCCCACCATCCGATCACAATGGCGAACGACGTCCCCAGCTTCACCTTGCCCGTGGTGGCAAACCCGATCGCGGTCAGCGCCAGCGTCCAAAGCAGGAAAATATCCAATTGCGATGCTATGAAGTACCAGAACGGACTGTCGGCCGGGCTCATGAAGTATGCCGGATTGGACGCGATCGGGTTGTTCAAGGTGAATCCGTCCGCGCTTGCACCGGCGAGCACAGAAACAATGGCCAACAAATGCCGCAGCACCAGGGGCAATCCCGCGTAGACCACCACCGCGAGCGATTTGCTGTACGAAATATCGGCGTTGGCCCCGAACTTGAACGTGCCAAACTGCAATCCCGACATGACCAGCCAAATGAGCAGCGTGAACACGGGAATGGCGATGTAATAGATAACCCCGGTGAGTTTCACTTGCTGCTCGCGCTGCTCGGGAGTCGCCTTTTCGTATCGCGCTTCGGCCTTGGGCCGGGCTTGCAACTCATTCTCCACCATCTTTTGCACACCGATCTTCTGCTCCGAAACGTAAACGAGGCCCCACCCCGCGAAGGTCATCAGCAGAAACGGCAGCCACCACTGTGCGCTGCGCCGGAGGTCGGTGAAGGTTTTCGAGGGGGCGATGAAAGTATCGACGATGCGCGCGCCTTGCGAAAGCGGTGCGGCCTCGGGCGCGGGCACAGGTGCGGACATCGGTGGGAGCGGAGCGGCAGCCATTTTTTGCCTCCTTTTGAACGCGAAAGAATTCTAGCGGGGAGTCGGCGGCAAGACAAGCAAATCGACTGAACTGCGGCTTCTTTCAAGGCCGAGGAGGAGATTTCACGTTTGCGACGCTCTTTTCGGCTAGAACGGAACCTAGGTTGGAGCTTCGGCAAAATATCGCCGAAAGTGGCCTGGAATCAGTCACCTTGCGGCATTACCGAAGTTTCCGGTACGGCCTATAAATCATTGTTAATAAGGTGGTTAGCTGTTTATCCTTAAGAGTTAGCGAATTTTATCGCGCGCCGGCTGCAGGAGCGGTGCGCACGGATTTGTGTAGAAGATGTCGACCAGCACTAACTCGTGGAGAGGACTGCCTCTCAAGGCGCAGGTCTTTGTCGGCGTGGTGATTGCCGCAGGCATGGTATGTCTACTTCAGGCAGCCATCCACCAGAGCAGCAAGAACATCGCGGAGTTCATTTGTTACCTGGGCATCTCAATTCTGGCCTCAAGGCTGCGCGTCACTCTTCCTGGTATTACGGGCACGCTCTCGGTAAACTTCCTGTTCATCCTGGTGGGGATTGCGGAGTTGGGCTATGCCGAGGCGCTGACTCTGGGTGCAGTCGCTATGCTGGCTCAGAGTTTGTTTCCGGGCCGGCCCACCGCCATGCAGTTGACGTTCAACGTTTGTGCGGGGGCGCTCTCCACCGCCTTGGCCTATCTGGTCTATCACAACGCTTTTTGCAATGCGTTCATCGGCAATCGGCCGCTGCTTTTGTGCCTGACCGCCTCGATTTACTTCATTGTCAACGCTGGATGCATCGCAGTCGTGATTTCATTCAGTGAAGGCAAACCGCTGCAGAAGATTCTGGTGGATTGTTACTTCTGGTCCTTCCCCTACTACCTGGTGGGGGCCGGAATCGCGGGCGCGATTTCCTGGTTCAACCACGCCTTCAACTGGGAAACTTCGCTGCTGTTCCTCCCAGCTATTTACCTCATCTTCCGTTCCTACCGCTTGTATCTGGGCAAGCTGGAGGACGAGAAGCGCCACGTGGAAGAGATAGCGAACCTGCATCTGCGAACCATTGAGGCCCTGGCGCTGGCCATTGAGGCTAAAGACCAGACCACCCACGCTCATCTGCAGCGGGTTCGCGTGTACGCCATCGAAGTAGCCAAAGAGCTGGGCATGAAGGGAGCCGAATTGGAGGCGCTACACGCGGCCGCGTTGCTGCACGACATCGGCAAGCTCGCCGTGCCCGAACATATCATCTCGAAACCCGGCCGGCTGACTCCGGAAGAGTTCGAGAAAATGAAGATTCATACCGTGGTGGGGGCCGAAATTTTGGAACGAGTTCGGTTCCCATATCCGGTGGTGCCGATTGTGCGCGCACACCACGAAAAATGGGACGGGTCCGGTTATCCCTACGGATTGAAAGGCACGGAGATCCCTATCGGCGCGCGTATTCTTTCCGCGGTGGACTACCTGGATGCCTTGGCTTCCGATCGGCAATACCGGCGAGCCATGCCGCTGGATGAAGTGATGCAGCGACTCTCCGGAGAGTCGGGCAAGTCGTTCGATCCAAAAGTGGTCGATGTGTTACGGCGGCGCTACCGTTCCCTGGAGAATCTTGCGCAGGCGAAGTCGACCGGAGATGGCAACCTGGCGCTCTCCGCGGAGATCAAGATTACGCGCGGGCCGGCGCCGGCCGCGGGATTCGAGAATGCGACGGCCGCCGATTCGCCAGGGCGGGAAACGACTTTCCTGTCGTCGATCGCAGCGGCGCGCCAGGAAGCGCAGTCTTTGTTTGAGTTGAGCCAGGATCTGGGAGCCTCGCTGAGCCTGGGCGAAACCCTTTCCGTGTTCTCGGTAAAACTCAAACCCATGGTTCCCTACGACGCCATCGCCATCTACATCCTGCGCGACGGAATCTTGATCCCGGAGTACGTGAACGGCGACAACTACCGCCTGTTTGCTTCTCTGCGAATTCCGGTAGGCGATGGCCTTTCGGGCTGGGTGGCGCAGAACAAGAAGCCGATTGTGAACGGGAATCCTTCGGTGGAACCCGGATACCTCAACGATCCCGAGAAGTTCAGCACATTACGGTCAGCCTTGGCATTACCCCTGGAGGGCGTGGCTGGCGTGATTGGAGTTCTCGCCCTCTACCGCGCGGAACGCGATGCGTTCACCTCCGATCATTTGCGCATTCTGTTGGCGGTGAGCGGCAAGATGGCTCTGGCCATCGAAAATGCCCTGAAATATCAACAGGCGGAAAGTTCCGCCACCACCGATTTCCTTACCGGTCTGCCCAATGCCCGGTCGTTGTTTCTGCAACTGGACCGCGAATTGGCTCGCTGCAAGCGCGATAAGACCTCGCTCACGCTGATGGTCTGCGACATGAATGGTTTCAAAAAGATCAACGATCGCTTTGGGCATCTGGAGGGAAATCGGGTTCTGCGTTTATTCGCCCAGGCGCTGAAAGATAGCTGCCGTGAGTACGACTACGTTGCCCGCATGGGCGGAGACGAATTCGTGGTAATCGCTCCCGGTTTGCCGGCCGATGCCGCCGCCAAGAAGGCCGAGCAACTTCGCGCACTCGCCAAACAGGCGGGGTTCGATGTTTGCGGAGAGGATATGCTCTCGTTGAGCGTGGGCCTGGCTGTATCTCCGGACGATGGCAATGACGCCGAGCAACTGCTCACGCAAGCCGACCGGCGTATGTATGTGGAGAAACAAAAGCAACCTTCGCAGAAGGACCAGCGGCTGCACACGCGCATGAAATGCCGGCTTACCATTGAGTTGTACCCTCAACCCGGCGATGGACCGGTCTTCGGCAATCTGATCGACATCAGCCTCGGCGGCTGCTATGTGGAAACCAGCGCCATTCTGCCGCCCGGTTCCGATGTGAAGCTGGTCTTCTCCATCGATGACGGCACGTTGAGCACGGAAGGCACCATAGCCAGAATCCATCCTGGATCGGGTGTAGCTGTGCAGTTCAAGGAGATGAACCGCGAGTCCCGGGAAAAGATGTATCGAATTCTGGAGTTCGTCCAGAACACGACTACGATGTACAATGACCGCTATTTGCAGAATCTTTTCAAGCGCTGAAGATCAGTGGTCAGTGTCCGGTGGTCAGCGCCCAACCACTGACGCGGTCCTCCGGCCACTGATCGCTGACCGGTGCCTTCCGCCGCTTGAAGCCCTGCCTCTGCCGCCCGTACACTAATTAAATGCACGTTCATGTCCACCGCGGGAGCGGTCCCAAGCGAGTGCTCAAGATCTCGCTGGGCGTAACCCTGGGTTACATCGTGCTGCTGGTGGTGGCCGGCATCCATGCCCATTCGCTGGCCCTGCTCTCCGAAGCCGGACACAATCTCTCCGACTTTCTGGCTCTGCTGCTATCGCTGGTTGCGGTTTACCTGCAGTCGCGTCCGGCCAGTTCCACCAAGACCTATGGCTACCATCGCGCGGGAGTGCTGGCCGCGCTGGTGAATGCGGTATCGCTGGTCGCGGTTTCGTTCTTCATCTTCTTCGAAGCCTTCCGCCGGCTGCAGCATCCCGAACCCGTTCAGGCCTCGGTGATGATGTGGGTCGCAGCCGCGGGCGTAGTGATGAATGGAGCGATCGCATTGCTGTTGTACCGCTCCGGCCGGCTCTCCGGTAACGATGTCAACATCCGGAGCGCCCTGCTGCATGAAGTGGGCGACACCCTTTCCACCGCTGCGGTTATCGCCGGGGGCTGGGCCATCCTGGTCACAGGCGACAGTTGGATCGACTCCGCGCTCTCCTTCGGGATTGGAGCGCTGATCCTCTGGTCAGGCTTCGGCATCGTCCGCGAGACGTTGAATATTCTGCTCGAAGGCACTCCACGCGGGGTGAAGCTCGAACTGCTGGAGACCGCCATCCGCTCCGTCGAAGGCGTCAACGACGTACACGATCTTCACTGCTGGAGCATCGGTTCGGAAACTCGCGCACTCTCCTGCCACATCTCGATTGCCGACATTCCGCCCTCCGTCAGCGAGCGCATCCTGCGCGACGTGAAAGATCGTTTACACAACGACTTCCGCATCGACCACACCACGATCCAGTTCGAGCACGTGGAGTGCGAAGTCGCGCACGGCTGCGTGATTCCGGTGGGCGAGGGCCAAGAACACCACCACCATAGCCACTAGCGGTTAACGGACGCAGATTGCTTTGATCGTTGAAAAGAATTGTCATAGTCGGGCAATGCTTTTCTGGGGAAAGCTGATCACATGGCCTGATAGTTTTCGAAGCCGTACCTAACTCAGACAGCGGAGACCTCCAATGAAAGTGCTGTGCTCGTGTGCTTTAGTCGCTGTCGTTTTCGCGTCGCTCGTCGCCCAGGACAATTCTGGTTCCACTGAATCCAAGATCGTCGCCATGGAGAAGGCTTGGAACCAAGCCTATAAGTTTCGCGACAAGAAAGCGTTGGGAGAAATCCTCCATGACTCCATGGTCTTGGTGAATGACGATGGCAGCCTGCAATCCAAATCGGTGTTTCTGGCGAGCGTCGACGCAGCCAGGCCATCCGACGAGCAACAGGCCGAGCCGGAGTCAATCTCCGTGCGCGTGTTCGGTGACGTTGCGATTGCGACTGGAGTCTTTCGGGAGAAAGGTGTTGAAAATGGCAAGGCGTACGTCAGACGAAATCGCTTTGTCGATACCTGGGTTAACCGGAACGGGGCGTGGGTATGCGTCGCTGCCTCCGCCACTCCAATGCTGCATTGATTCGATCCTAACTAGTCAACCTCTCAGGAATTCAAAGGGTCTGGCGGTGGTAGATCTCCCGTACGCGATCAATCGTATCCACGTCACCCGCTGACTTATCCGACCGGAGCCGCACGATCCGCGGGAACCGCAGCGCATAGCCGCTGTCATGACGGTCGGATTGCATGATGTTGTTGAACGCCACTTCCAGCACAATCTTCGGTTCGACCGTGCGCCGGAAGCCCTGGTCTTCAATCGTGTGTTCCAAGAACCAGTGGGTCATCTCCGCGATTTCGGCGTCGGTCAGCCCTGAAAACGCCTTGCCTATGTTCACCAGCCGGTCTTTATTCGTACCCCCATCCGTATCCCATACCGCAAACGTGTAATCGCTGAGCACTCCCACGCGTTTTCCATGGCCGTATTCGACGGCAGTCACGACCGCGTCGAGCGTAGCCAGTTCGCGCTTCATTTTCAGCCAGGATTTGCCGCGCTTCCCCGGCGTGTATGTCGAATCGAGGTCCTTGATCATCAACCCTTCATTCCCCCGAGCCTGCGCGACCGTGAAGAGCTCTTCCAGTTCCTCCGGCGATTTCGCACGAAACACCGGCGCGCGGATGATGTTGACGCCGGTGCTTCCCTCCTCGGCCTCAAAGCCCAATGTAGTTTGCAAGCTTTTCGTTTTCCTCTGTGTCTCTGTGCCTCCGTGGTGAACGACCTTTCTTTCCGCCGCCAGCAACTCATCCAGCACCCGCGCGCGCGCCCGCAACGGACGATCAATCAGCAACTCTCCCCGCGCATACAGAACATCGAACGCTAAATAGGCCACCGGAATCTCCTGCAACATCCGCTCACTTACCTTCTTCCGCCCTAGGCGCTGCTGCAAAACGCTGAACGGACGCGCCCGTCCCGGAGATTCCCACGCCACAATCTCGCCATCCAGAATCGCATCCTGCGGCAATCCCGCCAGCGCGTGGGGCAACTCCGGAAACGATTCCGTGATCTCATCCCGCGTCCGCGAGAACAATTTCACTTCGCCATCCGCAACGTGCGCCTGGGCTCGAATGCCGTCATACTTGTCTTCAACCGCAGCCTCGGCAAAATAACTCAACCCCTCTTCGGCCGATTCGATCGGACTAGCCAGCATGAACCCCAGCGGATGAAATATCCGTACTTTCGCCTCAAGCAGCCGGCCTTCGACTGCCAGCCGCAACGTTTCTCCAATATCTCCCAGCAGCATGTTGGCCCGCTGCACCTCGACGAGCGCGCTGCCGTACGCCTTAGCGATCGCCTCTTCCACCAGGCTCTCCTTCAACCCGATCCGCAGGTCGCCGGTCGCGATCTTCACGATGTACTTGGCTTCGATCGGCGTCGCCCGCGCCAGCAAATCGCGAACCAGCATCGTCTTGGCTGCGGGCCCGCGCGCCGCTGCAATCTGCCGGAAAGCCGCCCCCACTTCGAGAATGCTTGAGCCTTGTCCGGATCTCGCTTCAAGAACCTCTCCAGCCACGGCACCCAAGTCACCGTGCTTGCGATAGGCCGCTCTCAGCGCGGCTTCATCGTTCCCGGATAGCTCCGCCACCACGCGCCACAAAAGAGAGCTCCCCACCTGCAAGGTCGTCTCCTCCCAGGCGGGGAATGCCCTCCCCGATAGAAACACCGCTGATAGTGCTGCCTCGTCGACCGTGCGTGACTTCAAATAGTCGGCCACGATCACCGTCTTCTGCAGCTTCTTCGTGGTCGCCGTGATCGCTTCACAAGCTTCCGCAAGCTTTCGCATAATGTTCAGAGTACACTCTGCGAATCGACGAGAATATCGCACACTACCGATTCTGGTCACGCAAACCCCGGTTAAGTATTGCCAGTTCTGGTATTTAGCGCTCGATGAGGGATATCGCCACCCTGTGGTAACCTAATGACTGGCGCTTTTCGAGTGCCGGAGCATCAAATCGTCGTGCGTTCTCTGCGAAATCTCGTGCGCTTCCTGGTGGCCGTGCAGCTTCTGCCCGCGCTTGAAAGCGGTGAAGAAACCCTGGTCGGCGGGCAAGCCGTGCTCGAAGGCGTAATGATGCGCTCTCCGCACGCCTGGGCGATCGCCTGCCGCAAGCCCACAGGCGAAGTGGTCACGATGACCGAGCCGCTGGAGCGGCCTTCCGAAAAACACAAATGGATGGCTTGGCCCATCGTGCGCGGAGTCATGACGCTCGGCTACGCCATGTCCCTCGGCTACCGCGCCCTGCGCTTTTCGGCGAATGTGGCCATCGAAGACGTGATGCAAAGCGAGGAGGCGGCCTCGGCTCATGTGGAGCCGACCGCCAAGCCTGCCCTGAGCGCAGCCGAAGGGGCCGTCCCGGCGAAGCGAAGCGAGACGGAACCGTCCACGACTGAATCCAGGACACAAACCCGCGAGAAAGCCGCTGCCATCAGTGGCTGGTTGGCCGCAGGCAACGTCATCATCTCGCTCGCCTTTTTCATCTTCATGTACAAGTACCTGCCGCTGCTGGCGGCCACGGAACTAAAGCGGTTCAACCCGGCGCTCGGCGGACAGATCATGTTCAACCTGACCGACGGTGCGATTCGCTTGATCCTGTTTCTGCTCTTCATCTGGGGAGTTTCGCTGTTTCCCGACATTCGCCGCGTCTACCAATACCACGGCGCTGAGCACAAGACCGTGTTCGCCTTCGAAAACGGCGACCCGCTCGAAACCGCGGCCGTGCAAAAATATTCCACGTTCCATCCCCGGTGCGGCACCAGCTTCCTGATGACCGTGATGCTGATCTCGATCGGCTTCTACATGCTGATTCCGTTCACCACATTCTGGGCGCGGTTTGCCTCGCGCATTGCACTGCTACCCGTAATCGCGGGCGTTTCCTACGAGATCATCCGCTTCGCCGCCAAACACCGCGGCTCGCTCTTTGCCCTGATGACGGCTCCCGGGCTCTGGCTGCAGCGCATCACCACGCAGCCGCCGTCCGATGAGATGGCCCAATGCGCTATCACCGCGCTTGACCAGGCCATGGCTCTCGAAAAAGAGCGTGGCGGCGAGTTGGTGATTGCCTAGGGTTCCCGACCCGGGAAAACCGTCGTTGGTCCCTCGTCGTCAGTCGTTGGCCTCTCACACATCCGGCATTAGTCTTCTTGAGAGGTTCTAATATGTCAGCATCTTTCAAAGACTTGCGGGTGTGGCAGGAAGCAATGAAATTCACGGTTGAAGTCTATCAAGTGACGGCAGCGTTTCCCCGACACGAATTATATGGACTGAGCCAACAATTGCGACGAGCTGCGGTATCGGTGCCCAGCAATGTTGCCGAAGGTAAGGGCCATCGCTCCGACCGCGAGTTCGCACATTTTCTCCTTCACGCGAGAGGATCGCTGCTGGAAGTGCAAACGCAGATTATGATTGCAAAGGAATTACAATACCTGAGGAACGAAGAGGCGCAGCGCTTGCTGGGCTCGGCAGACGCCATAGGCCGGACCTTGAATAGCTTAATCAATTCGCTGAGCGAGAAAGCGGCATAATTTGGAAGGCCAACGGCTAACGACCAACGACTAACGACGATGTTCGAAAGACTAGACCAAATCGAAGCCCGCTACGAAGAGCTAACCAACGCCCTGGCTTCGCCGGATATCGTCAATGATTCGGCGAAATACCAGAAGACCGCCAAAGCGCACAGCGAAGTCGCGCCCATCGTCGACAAGTATCGCGAATACAAGGATCTGACTCGCGGCATAGCCGAAAGTAAAGCCATGCTGGCCGACGAAAAAGATCCCGAGATGCGCGCCTACGCCCAGGAAGAACTCAACAAGCTGGAGCCGCGTGTCAGCGCGATCGAAGAAGAGTTGAAGGTCCTGTTGCTGCCCAAGGATCCGAACGACGAGAAAAACATCATCCTCGAAATCCGCGCCGGCACCGGCGGAGACGAAGCCACGCTCTTCGCGGCCGAAATTTTCCGCATGTACACCCGCTACGCCGAAACCCAGCGCTGGAAGGTTGAGGTGCTGTCGTCGTCGGAATCATCCGCCGGAGGCCTGAAAGAAGTCATCGCCATCATCGAAGGCAACCGTGTCTTCTCACAGCTCAAATACGAAAGCGGCGTGCACCGCGTGCAGCGCGTACCTGCCACCGAGCAGCAGGGACGCGTCCACACCTCAGCCGTTACCGTCGCTGTGCTGCCCGAGGCCGAGGATGTCGACATCAAGATCGAGGCCAAAGACCTGCGCATCGACACTTTTTGCTCTTCCGGCCCCGGTGGACAGTCGGTGAACACGACATACTCTGCTGTCCGCATCACGCACATTCCTACTAACACAGTGGTTAGTTGCCAGGACGAGAAATCGCAAATCAAGAACCGCGAGAAGGGCATGCGCGTGCTGCGCTCTCGCCTCTACGAAATCGAAATGGAGAAGCAGCAGCAGGCCCTGGCCAAGGAGCGCAAGGCAATGGTCGGCTCCGGCGACCGCAGCGAGAAGATCCGCACCTACAACTTCCCGCAAAACCGCCTCACCGATCACCGCATCGGATTCACTATCCATCAACTAGAACAAGTGATGGATGGCAAGCTCCAGCCGTTGATCGAGGCGCTCACCACGCACTACCAGGCCGAGAAGTTGAAACAAGAAGCGGCGAGCCTGGTCTGAAAGTAGCGCAGGCACCGCCTTCGCAGATGGCCGCTCGTGGGCTTTCACGATGGGAGCTAGGGTTTGGTCGTCGCGCGGTTCGCGTTCGAAGTCAGTTTCCGCATGAGAAATTCTTCCACGAGATTGGCGGCCGCGGTCGCGCCAACCCCGATTGCCGCGTTTTCGAAGGTCAATGCCGCTCCATTGCGATTTTGCGCCGGGTAGTAGAGATTTGAGATTGCGCCGGCGGCGAGGCTGCCCAGGATGTTCGAGTAATTTACCTGCCAGTGCCCGTTGTCGCCCTTGCAAATCACCGCATTGGCAATGGCATACAGACTTCGGGATCGCGTGCTGCCGGTTCCTTTGTAGAAATAGCGAGGGTCTTGTTTCAGGAGCGATGGCAGTATGGCGCTTCCGATGAACGTGCCCGCGGCAAGGTTGGCGTAGGTGGAACCGAAACGCTTGGCGTACCCTTGCGCGCCTTGCCCATACCCGTTGAAATCGTTGTCTGCCTGCTGAACTCCCGCGATGCCCCCGACGATTGCGAAAGTGACGGGATCGATTGTGGTCCTCCAAGCGAGCTCGAATTTTTGTTTCGAGGTGAGGGCCACAGGGTGTGGATCGTAGGTGACATAGAAGTTCGGAATGAAGCCGAGCACGCGCTGTTTCTCTTCATCCTTGACCTGGGCCTCCGCCACTTCGACCGAGGAGAGGCTGACCTGCACATCTGTGACATCCGTAGCGACGGGCAACGCGATCTGCGGGACGGTGTGGATCTCACCCGGAAGCAGCGTTCCGGAGGACGTTTGCGTGGCAAAGCCTGTCGCCGTAACCGTGAGTTGGAAAGGTCCAGGAGTGACGTTAGCAAAGGAGAACTGTCCGTCGCCGCCTGATAGTACTTCTTGGCTTTGAGATTGATCAGCGCTAGTACCAGTAAGCTTCACGTGGGCTCCGGCCACAACGGCTGCGCTTTGATCAACGACCGTTCCCACGATGGTTCCGGACCCCGGACTGGGCATGGGTGTTTGCGGAGGGGTCTGTCCTGTGCAGGGCGAGGTCCAAGCGACAATGACCACCACAAGAACTATGAGTCCAAACTTGAACTGGAGCGCCATGAATTAAGTTCGTTCTTCCTTGCCTGCGTCAAACCCATCGATCTCTAAATAGATGCGTAGTAGTCGTTACGCGGCGGGAGAGCCCATCTCCAGAGATTACACCAACCATTCCGCCGAGTTGCCACGGGCTGAGCCCTTCATGAGATAGCTTATAGGGGCTTTCTCGCATTTCGGCGGTTACGAAGGTTTCAGCCGCGTCTGCAGTTTGTTGGGACGCTCCACCAACTGGTAAAGTTGCATTCGTAAGTCATGAACTCCAAAATTCTTGTCAGCGGGGTCTCGGGTCCGATTGGCGCCGCGCTCCTTCCTTCGCTTAAGACGAGTGGATGGTCTGTAGTGCGTCTTGTGCGTGGTGCGGCCACGGGGGATGGGCAGATCGCGTGGGACCCGGCGGTGCCGCTTGCGCCGCAGGCAGTCTCCGGATTTGATGCCGTGATTCATCTTGCGGGGGAAAGCATTTTCGGACGATGGACCGCAGCCAAGAAGGCGAAAATTCGAGACAGCCGCGTAGCTGGGACCTCGAATCTGGCACAGGCTCTGGCGCAGGCTGAGAAAAAACCGAAGGTCTTTGTTTGCGGGTCGGCAATCGGCTACTACGGCGACCGGGGCAATGAACCGTTGTCAGAAGAGAGCGGGCCAGGCACGGGATTCCTCGCCGAGGTTTGCCAGGAGTGGGAAGAATCGACCACGCCCGCGGTGCAAGCCGACATCCGCACCGCGCACCTCAGGACGGGAATCGTGCTTAGCTCGAAGGGCGGTGCGCTCGGAGCCATGCTGCTGCCGTTCAAACTTGGTCTGGGCGGACGAACCGGAGACGGGCGGCAATGGATGAGCTGGATCCATATCCATGACATGGTGGGCGCAATCCACCACGTTTTGAAGAACGATCTAATCCAGGGGCCCGTGAACATCGTCGCGCCCAAACCGGTGACGAATGAGGTGTTTGCCAGGACTCTGGCCAGCGTGCTCTCGCGTCCCGCGGTTTTTCCCATGCCTGCCTTCGCGGCTAAGCTGGTCTTCGGGGAGATGGGCGAAGAACTGCTGCTCGGCAGCCAGAAGGTGGAACCCGGCAAGCTCATCTCGAGCGGGTATCCGTTTCGGTATCGGGAGTTGAGGGTTTCGCTGGAAGGGTTGCTGCGGGGCTGAGGCGAATTCGAATTCTCCGGCACCTACGTCTGAGCGACCGGGCTGCGCCCTGGTGGGGACAGCCGAGGGCGGCTGTCCCCACATGAACATCTCAGCATTGCGGACCTGAGGCGTCGCGCGAGCGGTTCATTTCTTCCTGGAGTTTTTGCAGAAGCTGAGCTCGTTGTTCGGTACTCAATTCGCGCTGCAGTTCTTCCAGCGCCAGGGCCACGATGTGGTAATGATGCGCTCCGGCGAACTTGGGATCAGTGGTGATGTCGAGCCAGAGCTTGTGCATGAGTTCGACATCCTGGGGACGCATCCGCGGAGTGTGCGGTCCAATGGTGTATTCGCGAACCGTACCGTCAGGAGCGCAGACTTCCAGGCAGATGCGCGGGCGCGGCTCCGGCATGCGCTCCCAGGCATCGCCGGTGAGCTTGGCTTGCTCGTCCGCGGTGAGCTTGTTGGAGAGGCCGCAGACCACGCGGGCGGAATCGAGCCGCTGCGCGGTGACCATGATGGCATCGAACACGTCGGTCGCGGGAACCACAAGCAGCGAAATCGGCTTCCCTTCCTTTTCGGCGACAGCCACAGCAGCGGTAAAGAGTTCCTGCTCGTAATGGTCGAAAACCTGGCTGGCCTCCATGACGGAGCTGCCGGTGAAACTGTGCTCGCGATGGTAAAGGCGCGCGCTCATCACCACGACATCCTGTTTGGCAGTATTGGTGTGGGCCAGCACCTGGCGCAGGTAATACAAATTGCGCGGATCGCGCACGGCAACCAGGATGTTTCCCGGACGAACCCCCATGGCGCCGCTGCCGAGTTCCTGATTGCCATAGACCCGAAATTGGTCGAGTTGCTCTGGCTTGCCGTGGCGCTCCTTGGCGACGTGGTGCTCGGAGAAGGTAAAGATCGTGAAAAACACGCCGCTGAAAATTATTCCAGCGATGGTGGCTTCATACTTGGTGAACAGGTTGACGACCGCGGTGATCAGCAGCACCGCGGAAATGAGAATCAATCCCACCGGAATTTCGGTCTTGCCAATGTGCAGGTTGCCGGGCACTTTCCAGGCGCGGTTTCCCGGCTCGGTGAAGCGCAGCACGAGCACGGCGACGGACTTCATGGCGAAGCTCCAGATCACGCCGAAAGCATAAAGTGCAGCCAGCAAGTAGACGTTCCCGCGGCTTAGAACGATGGTCAACACCTGCATACCGACGATTAAATTGATAATGCGATAACTGGTGCCATAGCGATTGTGCGGCTTCTGGAACCAACTGGTGAGCACTCCGTCTTCCGCCACGCGATTCAGGACTCCATTCGCGCCTACGATGGAAGTATTCTGCGCGCCAGCGAGGATGAGCACGCCTACCAGCACCACGAAGCCGTGAAACAGCAGCTTCAGGCTGGTGGGTCCGACAAGGTACATTGCGATGCCGCCGATCAGGTTGGCGAAGTAGTCCGGCCGGACTTTGTCGGGGATGATCATCACCGCGAAGAACGAAACCAACGAGGTAAACAGCAGGCTGTAGATGAAGATCACCAGCCCGGTTTTCTCCAGGTTCTTTAGCTTGGGGTGTTCGATCTCGCGGTTGACCTGGGCCAGAGTTTCTTCGCCGCTCATGGCGAGCACGGAGTGGCCAAAGCCGACGAAAAGAATGATCCAGGTGATGTGGCCGAGCCAGTTTGGCAGCCAGCCCAGCGATTCCTTGTTCAGGGGAATCACGCCCGCATGCAGCGGGTTCGGGGGCAACTGAATGGGAGAGCGTAGGACGGTGATGGCGCACCAGATGAGCAGAATTACCACCATCACCGTGGTAATGGCCATGATCTGCAGCGCCTTCTGGCTGGACTCGTGCATGCCCTGCGTGTTCTTCCACCAGAAGTAAGCCACCACGATCACGGCCAGTCCAGCGGCGAAGTGGTCGTCGGAAAAATTCAAGGGGCGGTGCAGGTACACGCCCATGTCCTTGATAAAGCCCGCCAGATATTGGCCGGCGGATACGGCACTGATGGGACCGGTCAGTACGTAGTCAAAGAGCAGGGCCGAGACGGAGAACTTGGCCAGGCCTCCACCCATGGCTTCCTTGACCACGCGGTAGACGCCGCCGCGAACGAACATGCTGCTGGATTCGATGTAGAGCGCCCGCACGGCATAGCTGAACAGCATGACCCCAAGAATGAACCAGGGAGCGCTTTTGCCTATGACCTTCTCGGCATCGCCGCCGGCGTAATAGGCGGAGGATGCAAGGTCGGAGAGCACGATGGCGGAGGCTCGCCAGAAGGAGATGAAGGTCAGCATCACCGTAGTGGCGACGAAGACCTTTATGGCCGGTTTGGAACCTTCAACGGACGTTGCCATGCTTCAATGAACGCAGGGGTTGCAAGAGGTAAACCTCTTGAAGATAGCATAGGAACAAGCTAGACAGGGACACACGAGCGGCTCGGGGCGGTAGACCGGTCTCGTCTTCCACCGGTTTCCTGCCTGAGTTAGTCCGGACAGGAGGCTTTTCAAGACGTCTACAATTCTGTTTCGAGCAGTGGTAAGCTTTTGTGTCTTCCCCCCAGACGCAGTTCCACTAAAGCATTAGGGAGGACATCCACAATGGCGCGCGCTCACCAATTGCTGTTATTACTCTGCCTTGTAGGTCGATTCTCGGCTCTGGGGTTGGCACAGGAACCGCAATCTCTCGGCGCTATTGGAGTAGCTGACGGTGACGGCATCCGCATCACCGAGATCATCCCCGGCGGCCCTGCCGAAACGGCAGGACTCACTGTGGGGGACCTATTGACCGCGATTGATGGAAAGCCAGTGAAGAGGATCGCTGAGAAATCTGAGCTAATGACAGGCAAGAAGGCCGGTTCTCAGCTTATTGTCACGTACATACGCGGAGACCGTCTGGCGAAAGCCACCCTGGTATTAGGGAAGTCCGGCGATTCTGCACATCCCGATTCTCAGACTCAGCCGCACTCTAGAAAATCTGCCGATGCACCCGAACCGACGGTAGTTTTCGGAATAACCTTAGGCCGTCCGCTGCCATCCTTGCCCGCGTGCCGAGATGACTATTATCTCGCTGCGCCTGAGCCGCCGTGCAAACCACGTGTTGGGAATATCAAGGTTTCCGAAAGCACGGCCTCAATCATTCATCCCCAGACAGTAGGTGCCAACGTCGAATACGTGGACGCTGTATGGGAACGAGACGATTTTTGTCAAGAGGCGCGAGGGCGACTTGAAGCGAAGTTTGGCAAGCCCGCGCAAGAGCTTGATGGCGAGGCCACTACGGGTACGGGTATTGAGATCGCTCAAACCAAAACGTTTTGGGCGCTCCCCGATTCAACTGCGCTGTTCCTCGCACCGTTCAGTAATGTAGGCGATTGTTGGTTGGTGGTGATGACGCCAAAGTGGCAGAAAGCACATCCGCAAGAGAAGGCGGATTTCTAGTCGCCGCCCACAAGAAACGACGCTACCGGCTTTGTGGTCTCATGCGGCGAAGATCGTGAGCAAAGTTAATGGCACGCTGGAGTAAGAGCTGGCCACCGAATCGGCTGCAGTTTCAGTTTCATCAATTGCTCATCGGTGAACGAGATGAGGTTGGCCGACTCCCACGATAGCCCATTACACAAATTCTGCTGGAGGTCATTCGAGTCTGCCCTGCTCAGAAGATCGACGCGAGCCAATTCCTCTTGCACGCCGTCGAGGCCCTTGAATAGTCGGGCCGATACGGTGCTCTCGCCAGTCTTGGAATGCCGGGCGATGGCAAAACGCACGACGTTTGCCTGTCTGGGAACTCCGAGGCAATCAAAAGCCGGCGTAACGTAAACGGAGCCGACGTTCATGTGAGCCTCCAATCTAACAACAATACCTGCTTTCAGGAGAATGCCCGCATTGACAAAGTAGATTCGCATCACGGTTGTCTCCGCCGACAACCCAAGCGTAAGCTGTGCTCTCTACCTTTTCGGTGCCAAGTAAGTGTGGGTAATGCGATCATGCCAGCAGAGAGCGTCTTCGTCGAGGAAGACCCAGATGTATCCCATGCCCAGAGAAACAGCCGAGAGAATTGAAGCGAGCACGCGCCAGCGGCGAAGCCGGCGGCCGGCGGAGCTTCCATCGAAACGGGCGAGTTCGAGCCGTGACAGATGGAGGCCGAGCGTGGTGCCCGCGTAGACCACGAGCAGATATTGGTAAGCGGCCCAGAATACGGGCGCGAGTCCCGCGAAGAAACCTGCGACCTGCAGTCGTGGCGGGCGGAACGCTGCCATCTTCCAAAAGATCACGCCAAAGAGTGCGCAGGCTGCAGCGATGATGAGTCCGTCGATGACGGCGGCTAGAACACGGCGCGCCAGCGGCGCACTCTGCAGGGGGATATCGATACCGGGGCGCTTCTCGATTTCGGGCTGCTGCGCGGTCTCAATTGTGATTCCACCGAGAGCCGGAGGCGGCGGCACAATTTCAGGCGCTTCCAGGATGCGGGGCCGGTCGTGATCGAAGACCGGCTCGGCTAGTTCGTCGAGGGGCGCGGGCGGCGGAGTCCAGGAACGCGGGAACTCGATGATCTTTGCTGTGGTGTGCGGTGTAGCCGGGACTGAATGCTGGGCAAACTCGCCGGCACGAGTGGAACCATCTGTCTCCTCGGCACGGGGTAGCGTCTGCTCGAGCACCGGAGCATCGAGTGTCTTGGGCCTGTCAAAGAGCCCATCCAAAGCCAGGGCTTGGTCGCACACTGGGGCCATCGTCTGCGGAGAGGCGGAGAACTCAGACGCGGCCCCACTCGCGGTGCGAGTAGGGTCTTCCTGCTCGAAGCGCAACCGCAGCGACGGATACCGTGGAGGGCGTGGCTTGCGCCGGGATTGATAGCGATTCAGCCGGGCCGCAACTTCCAGCCTCCAGGCGGTGGAATCCTCGGGCGCATCCTGGTTGTCGACGCCGGGCAAAACAGCTTCGGCCCCGGCATGTGGGCTCGGCTCGCTCGCGGCCGGCGTTTCCGCAGCCGTCTGCGGCATGGCATCAGCAGGGCGCGCCTCGGCATCGGGCAGCCAGCGCGGTGAAGCGGCGGAAGACTCCTCGGAAAAGCAGCGGCAGATCTCACCACAAAGCGGACAAGGCATGAATCAATTCTTGCGAGAAGGCCAGAACTCACTGCGAACCGGATAACCGCGAAGCCCTCGCCGGAATCCAAGACATGAGCAGCTTTGCCTTGCGAGGCACAGCCGTGCTAAGTTCACCACGACTGCTGCCGGCAGAGGCGTCCGAGCGCTTCTTTGATTATGCGTGCTTCGGATGATCTCGTTCCCATGATCTTGGTTCCGGCAATCTTGTTCCGATGACTCTTCGCAACAGATTCCTTATCACGGCGGCGCTGCTTTGTCACCTGCTTCTCGTCCCGCCGTTAGTTACCAGCCAGTTGCCTGCGGACCCCCCTTCCGCAGCTGCGCATGCTGGTGCGTCCGCCGAGAAGTCGGCGGCTCCTCCACCCACGCCCTGTGCCCTGGCGGCTGCGGCGCAGAAGGAAAAGGGAGAAGACGTCCATACCATTTGCGCCATTCAGCAGGAAGAGCAAGGTTCCGTTTACAAGCTGCATGGGGCGGTTGAAATCTACTACGGCAGCTATGTGATGCGGGCGGACGAGGCCACTTACAACTCCGACACGAAAAACACGACCGCAACAGGACATTTCGCGCTCGATGGCGGACCGAATGACGACCACATTCGCGCATCGCACGCCACATACAATCTGGCGCTCGAAACCGGCCGCTTCTACGATGTGACCGGGACGACCGGCATGCAGTTTCGCGCCAACCGGGTAATCCTGACTTCGACCGCTCCCTTTGCATTTACGGGAAAAATTGTCGATAAAACCAGTCCCGAACACTACCTGGTGTATGACGGCACGATCACCACCTGCGAGTTGCCGCGTCCCAAGTGGGAATTCGATGCGCGTAGAGTGATCGTAGATGTGGGCGGCAACGCCAAAATCTACCGCAGCGCGTTTGTGCTGCACGGGTTTCCCATCTTCTATTTTCCGTTCGCAACCCATCCGGTGGATAAGGAATCCCGCCAGTCCGGATTTCTGATGCCGTCGATTGCCCGGTCTTCCACCAAGGGCAATGTCATAGGCGATGCTTACTACTGGGCCATCAATCGCATGATGGACGCAACCCTGGGCGCCGAATATTTCTCCCTGCGCGGCTGGTCGCAGCGAGGAGAGTTTCGCGCCCGGCCTACCGAGACCTCTTTCGTAGACCTGAACTACTTCGGAGTGATCGACCGGGGTATCGGCTCGCCTCCGGTCAAAGAAGGCGGAGAGAACGTGCGCCTGAACTCAGCCGGAAACGTCGATGACTTCCGGGCCGTCGCCAACATTGACTACTTGAGTTCGTTTCTCTTCCGCCTGGCCTTCAACGAGGTTTTCAGCCAGGCCGTGTATTCGGAAGTGAAATCGCAGGCTTTTCTCTCGAAATCCACGGACGGTTTCAGCGTCAATGGATTTTTGGAACGCTATCAAAACTTCCTGAGCACAACGCCCGGACAAGTGATCGCGATCTCGCACGCCCCGAGTCTTGACGCCTCGAGCGTGGACCACCAGTTGGGGCATACTCCGCTCTATTGGTCGTTTGACGCGTCGGCTGCGGGCTTGTCACGCAGCGAGCCACAGGAGTGTTCGGGCCCGATCTTGTTCCAGTTTTGCACGCCAGCTTTTCGTACCGGACATCTGCTCGGGCGGTTCGATCTGAGCCCGGAGATATCCTTGCCGCTCCTGTTTCGAGGATGGTCTTTGCGTCCAGAGCTGACTGTGCACGAAGCTTATTACACCGAGAGGTTGGTTGGAGAAAGCGGAGAAAACCCCGGGCAGGCGGTAAGCGACGCCACCAACCGCCAGGCCTTGGACACGGCTGTCGAATTGCGCCCACCAACGCTGGAGCGCGTCTTCGACAAGGAATTCCTCGGACGAAAGTGGAAGCACGTGATTGAGCCTCGGGCTATGTATCGCTTCGTCACTGGCGTGAACAATTTCCAAGACATTGTCAAATTCGACGAACGCGACATCCTCACCGATACCCATGAGGTGGAGTACGGCTTCGTCACGCGTCTCTATGCCAACCGGACATCCGACAAGCCGGAGGATTGCAGTCCCATCATGAAGGCTCTCACCGTCGGAGGGCCGGCGCCGGAGTCGATCATCCCCTGGCAGCATCCCAGCATACTCAAAAATGCGCCGTGCCAGCCTGGACCGCAGGTGCGTGAAGTGCTTACCTGGGAACTGGCGCAGAAATACTTCCTGGATCCTACGTTTGGCGGGGCATTGATTCCGGGGCAGCGCAATGTGTTCACGACCACGACCGACCTCACCGGAATCGCTTTTGTCACCGAGCCGCGCCATCTTTCACCGCTGGTTTCACGACTGCGCCTGGAAACCACCTCCCGCACCGACGTGGAGTGGGACATGGACTACGACTTCCAAAGTGATCGTGTCAATGCTAGCACCCTGCTGGCCAACTACCATATCGGCCAGGTAACCGTGGGCGGCGGCGATGCCATCTTGCAAATACCGGGGCAGACCATCACTACATCCTCAGGCATGATTGAACCCGCCCGCTTCAATCAATTTCGTGCCGCTTTGGGCTACGGACAAGCTACCAAGCGCGGCTTCAGCGCCGCCGGCAGCTTTGGCTTTGACGCCGATGCGAAACAGCTGCAATTCGTCAGCACACAGGCTACCTATAACTGGGATTGCTGCGGCATGACGCTGGAATACCGCAGCTACACCGTTGCCAATGTGCAGAACGAAAACCTGTTCCGCTTCACCTTCACCCTGGCGAACATCGGGGGGTTCGGCAGTTTGCGGCGGCAGGAAAGCTTGTACTAGCTGTCGTAAGATGCATAGTTTAGTCGTGCTGGACTGACGTGGACCTTTGAGCCTGCTAACATAATCCACACATGCTCACCGCGGACGCGAATCTCGAAACGAAGAGCGTATTGTTGCAGGCTCGCCTACATCGACTGGGCCGCATTCTCGTCGCCTATTCCGGCGGGGTGGATTCCGCTTACCTCGCCTGGGCCGCACATCAGGCATTGGGCGCCAATATGCTGGCGATCATTGCCGATTCGCCCAGCCTGGCACGCACCCAGCTTGCCGATGCGATTGATTTTGCGCGGGAACAAGCGATTCCGCTGGAAGTGATCGCCACCTCTGAACTCGATCGGCCGGAGTATATGCGTAACGATGGGCGGCGCTGTTTTTTTTGCAAAGATGAACTGTTCACAATGATGGAGGAACTGCGGCAGGCACGCGGCTTCGATGCCATCGCCTACGGAGTGAATTTGGACGATCAGGGCGACCTCCGTCCCGGCCAGAAGGCAGCAAGCGACCACCAGGTTGTAGCTCCTCTGCTTGATGCGGGACTCACCAAGGAGGAAATTCGCTCTTTGGCTCGCCAAGCCGGGCTGCGCATCTGGGATAAGCCTGCGTCCGCGTGTCTTTCGTCCCGCATCGAGTACGGCCGCCCGGTCACGCGAGAGTCTCTCGACGTAGTAGAAAAGGGCGAAGACGCTGTTCGCGCCTTGGGTTTCCGCCAATTCCGCGTACGCCACCACGGAGAGATTGTCCGCATCGAAATTGCGCGCGAAGAGTTGCCGCGGGCGCTCGACTCCGCCATGACCACCGAGTTTACCAGGATTTTCAAAGGGCTGGGTTTCAAGTTCGTTACCCTGGACATGGAAGGTTTTCGTTCCGGATCCATGAATGCCCTGCTGCCCGCTCAGGATTTGCTCCAGCGAAGAGGTTGAGAAGCCAGGCCTTCCCGGTTCGCCCAATTGCACGTTTGCCCGGTGGTTCCCTGCCCATGGCTGTTTCAGCGCCCGGCCCCGCGCTGTGAGATAATCAACCTTTGACTTGCAATGCTGAGGCGGTTTTTGGTGACTCTAATTCGACGCTCTTTTCTTCTCCTGCTGGTCATTTGCGTAGGCTGCGTGGCCCAGTCTGCTTCGCCCGATTTAACCAAGAAGATCGAGCGCCAGGTGCGTTCCTACTACCACGTTCCGCCGGAGGTTCACGTGCTGGTGGGGGCTCCTTCGCCCAGTTCCGACTTTCCCAGCTACGATTCGCTGACCGTGACGATCCAAGGCGACGAGCGGAAGCAGGACCTGACGTTTTTGATTTCCAAAGACCGTTCGTCCATGATGCGGATGACCAAGTTTGACCTGAGCAAAGACCCGTTCGCGGAGACCATGAGCAAGATCGATGTCAGCGGCCGGCCCACGCGCGGAGCAAAGGCATCCAAAGTTGTGGTGGTGAATTTCGACGATTTCGAATGTCCGTTCTGCTCGCGCATGCACCAGACTTTATTTCCCACAATATTCAAAGAATACGGCGACCGGGTTACGTTCATTTACAAGGATTATCCGCTGGTAGAAATTCATCCCTGGGCAACGCACGCCGCCGTGGATGCGAATTGTCTGGTTGCGCAAAACAATGATGCCTACTGGGATTTTGCCGACTACATTCACGCCAACCAGCACGAGGTAAGCAACGAAAAAACGCCCGGAGCTCGCCTGGAAGCGCTCGATAAGCTCGCCCTTTTGCAGGGACAAAAGCACAATCTTGACGTGGTGAAGTTACAGTCCTGCATCAAAGCGCAAGACGAGAGTGCAGTGAAGGCGTCCATGAAAGAGGCGGAAGGAGTTGGCGTGGAAGCCACGCCCACATTGTTCGTCAATGGACAAAAGATCGACGGCGCCGTCCCTATCGGCGAGCTTCGTGCGGCTCTGGATAGCGCCTTGAAGGACGCCAACCTGCCTGTGCCCGATCGGGCCGCCGCCGTTCCTGCGCCGGCCCCGGCTTCCAAGTGACATAGTGGCCAAGGAGCAGGGATTTTCGTCGCGCCCGTTGTGCGTTTCAAATGCGGAGCGGAGTGTCAGTTTTCGGAGAGAAACTCTTTTGAAAAGAAATGCGGATTTTTTGAGGCTTGTGGTTGTGCTGGCTGCCACCGTTTCGCTGGCGGCAATGCTCGGCTGCAAGTCACAAGTAAGCGGTGATGTAATGGCCACCGTAGATGGCCGCAAGATCTTTCGCTCCGATGTCGACAAGTATTACGACAATCAGGTAGCCAGCGCCCAGCAGGCGCCCACCGGCGAACAAGCCACGATTCTCCGCCTGAACATTCTGCGCCAGCTCATCGACGACGAGATGGTGATGCGCCGCGCCGAAAAGCTCGGCCTGCTTGCCACCGAAGAGGAAGTCGACCGCAAACTCAACGAGATCAAGTCCCCTTACACCCAGGAGCAGTTCGATCAGAGGTTGAGGGAAAAAAGGATCACCGTCGAAGACTTCAAGCGCGACATCCGCCGCTCCATCACCGTCGAAAAGGTGATGAACAAGGAAGTGTCCTCCAAAATCAATGTGACCGACCAGGACATCAACGAATATTTCGGGGCGCACAAATCGGAGTTCAATCTCATCGAACCGCAATACCACCTGGCCCAGATTATTGTCACATCCGTGCCCAACCCTCAAGTGCACAACCAGAACAACAAGGCGCAGAACGAAGCCGACGCCCGCAAGAAGATCCAGATGCTCGCCAACCGGCTGGACAGCGGCGACGATTTCGCCACACTGGCCATGACTTTTTCGGAAGACCCCGACACTTCCGGCAACGGCGGCGACCTCGGGACAGTTCCCGAATCCTCTCTGCGGAACATTGATCCGGGCACGCGCGAAGCCGTGATGAAACTCAAGCCCGGGCAATACAGTCCAATCGTCACCCTGATCGACCCCGCGACCAGGCAGACGGGCTTCCGCATCGTGAAGATGGTGTCGAAAGAGCCGGCTGGACAGCGTGACTTATCCGATCCTCGCGTGCAACAAGCTATCCGCTCGCAGCTCCACGACCGGCGCGAGCAGTTGCTGAAAGCCGCCTACTACGAAATGCTGCGCGACTCCGCCAAGGTGGAGAACTATTACGCCAAGAAGGTGCTGGATAGTAACGGGCTGGCGAACTAGGTGTTCAGGTTGAGAGCCACAGCAGTCCGGCAATCACTCCACGATCGCCAGTACGTCCCCGGCGTTCACCGCCGCGCCTTCGCTCACTAGAATTTTCTGCACGGTTCCCTTCTTCGGCGACTTGATCTCGTTCTGCATCTTCATCGCCTCCACCACTGCCACACCCGCGCCGGGCTGCACCTCATCTCCTTCGCGCACGAGCAGGCGGACGACCTTGCCGGGCATGGGCGCGACAATCTTTCTGGGCCCGTGCTCGTCGCCGGCACGGGTGCGGCCGCGCAGAGAGCGTGGATCACGGACTTCCACGGCAAAGCGCTTGCTCCCCACCCACAAATGCAAATCGTTCGCTACCCGCTCGGACTTAACCTCATACGCCATATTGCCGATGCGCAGCGAGAGCACATCCGGACGAGCAAGAACGGCATCAACCTCCAGGTCCCTGCCATCCAGACGGCACGACCAGCGTCCCTCGGCGCGGTTGAGGTCAAGCCGGTAATTCTTCCCGTCGATGGTTACGTCGTAGAGCATAAGAAACAGTTGTCAGTTATCGATAACCAGTTGCCGGTGTCGAAATCTCACAGGAGACTCAACGGAGAGCTTCACGACGACTCACACTTTTCCAGTTCGACTCTGCCTTGTCGATCGCCTGGGAACTGCCGTCCGCCGTTCGCTCGCCAGCGGCCGCCCCCCTGGAACCGAGGGCAGCGAACATCCCTGCGGCGATAGCGGCCACTTCTGCCGCTCTGGCATCGACCACCCTGTCGTCAGGTTCCTTCAGCATGCGGTCGAGGAATCCGGTATCGAGTTTGGCCGCACGAAAATCCGCATCGCGCAAGATGCGGCGAAACAACGAAATATTGGTCTTGATCCCGCCCACAAAATATTCGCTGAGGGCTCGCGTCAGCCGCGAGATCGCCTGCTCCCGGTCGGTGCCGTAACCGATGAGCTTGGCCAGCAGCGGATCGTAATCAATCGGCACGCTCCAGCCTTCATACATGCCGCTGTCGCGCCGGATGCCCGGTCCGGAAGGCGCCAGCAACAGGGTGATTTTGCCGGGGCTGGGAAAGTAATTGTTGTCGGGATCCTCCGCGTAAATCCGGCATTCGATGGCGTGGCCGCGGATGTACACGTCCTCTTGCTCAAACGGCAGTTTCTCCCCCGCTGCAATGCGAATCTGCAGATGGACCAGGTCAAGGCCGGTGATCAGTTCGGTCACCGGATGTTCCACCTGCAGACGCGTGTTCATCTCCAGAAAGTACAAATTCTTCTGCTGATCGACCAGGAACTCGACGGTACCTGCGTTGGTGTAACGCGCAGCCTGCGCCACGCGGACCGCAACCTCGCCCATCCTGCGCCGCATGTCGGCGTCTACGATCGGCGAGGGCGCTTCTTCCAGTACCTTCTGATGGCGGCGCTGCAGAGAACACTCGCGCTCGCCTAAATAGACCGTGTTGCCGTGCTCGTCGGCCAGCACCTGCATCTCGATGTGCCGCGGATTGACGATGGCCTTCTCGATGTAAACTTCGCGGTCGCCGAACGAGCGTTCCGCTTCGCTTCGTGCCCCCTCGAGAGCGGACTTGAGTTCATCGGCAGCATGCACCAGCCGCATGCCTTTTCCGCCGCCACCGGCAGCGGCTTTCAGCATCACCGGATAGCCAATTCTCGCGGCCACTTCTTCGGCTTGTTCGAACGACTCCACGCCGCGCGACGTACCCGGCACAAAGGGAACGCCGGCGCGTTCCATGGCCTGCCGCGCGCGCGTCTTCGAGCCCATGGCATCCATCGCGGCCGCGGTCGGTCCAATGAATTTCACCCCGGCATCGACGCAGGCCTGCGCGAACTTCGCATTCTCGGAAAGGAAGCCGTACCCGGGATGGATGGCGTCCGCGCCGGATCGCTTGGCGACGTCGAGAATCTTGCCGATGTTAAGATAGGATTCCGAGGCCGCCGCAGCGCCGATGGGATAGGCCTCGTCAGCTTTGCGCACGTGCAGCGCGGCGCGGTCCACATCGGAATAAACCACGACCGCGGCGATACCCATTTCGTGGCACGCGCGCAGCACGCGCACCGCAATCTCCCCCCGATTCGCTATGAGGATCTTCTTGAACATCTTTTTGAACATTCGGCGCGCGATGAGCAACCGTATCGAAACCCACGATTCTACCCGAGATTCGACGGCTGCGCTGGTTTTCCAGTTTGCAGCAGCAGGAACACCGCCAGAATGAGCAACTCAGGCTCAATCGGATGCCGGTAGCGCGCGTGCGGAAACACGAAATAATACGTCGTTGGGTAGGTCAGGATAAGCCCTGCGAAAAGCCATGCCCCATGCCGCTTTTGCCACAGCGCCCGGCCCAGGCCCCAGATGCACAGCACGGACGACAACAGAAACAGCGAATTGCGAAAGTCCCAGGGTGCGCGGCTGTCGGTGTCCCGGGGCACTCCGTTCCAGTAGTAGAAGAATCGCTTCAGGCTGATCATCATGAATCGGCTGGGATTCTCATGGATCCAGGCGGAAGCGAGCCGCTTGCAATCGGCGGCGTAGGCCAGTTCACCCATACGCTGGAATTTCTCAAACTCCAGCTTGTTGAGGTTCGGTTGAAGATACGCCATCAGCATGCCTTCCGCGCCCTTCGAATTGCCCAGACGAAATTGCAGACCGAAATCGTCGCGCAAAAAAACAAAGCGTCCGAAGACTTCATAATTTCGGGTCAGCCACGGTGACAGGAGCAAAAAGAAAACTGCCGATGAGAGCAGAACGCCGAAGAACGAGGGCAGCCCACTCTTGAATCTTTGCCGCCACACCCAAAGCCCGCAGAATGGCAGGAATACCAGCATTGACGGGTTGGCCAGCGCACCCACTCCCCACAGAACCGCGAAGATGGTCCAGCCCTGCCAGCCTGGCCACTCCTCCAGTTCCAGCGCGACCAGAAAGATCAGGCACAAAACTAGTGGAGTAAAGGTTGTGTCCCAGATCCAATGAATCGACCAATACCAAATGTAGGGATTCAGCGCCCAGCCCCATGCTGACCGGCGCGCGACACGTTCGTCGAATGTTTTACGCGCGATCAGAAAAATCGGGATCGTCGTGAGCGCGGCGAAGAGGCTGTTGATGCTCAACAGAACCCACGCCGAGGCGTAGGTGTAAATGCCGAAGAGCTTGAAGACCCCGGCCATCAGATAGGGATAAAGCGGCGGCTCCCAGGCTGTAGGGCCGGTGTTGCCGCCGTAGGGATTGCTGAAGCCTTGTCCCAGCGCGATGGAACGGGCGACCCGGCCCATTTCCCAACCGAAGGCGAAATGATCTTCCTGGGGGCGCGTGCGGTATTGATGGAAGACGCCGATCATCGCAATCTGCAGGAACAACGACAGGAGGACCAGCCGGAACACGGACGTGGGAATCGGAGACGGGGACGGTCTGTTCATCGAGCGGAAGTGTATCAGGAGCAGCGCGTTCTATTCCGGCGGCAAGCGAACGAAACTGACGGGGAACGGAGCCCGCGGTTGCGCGCCGTCCAAAGGATTCGCCCAGAGTCCACGGCGGCTAAGGCGATGGCGCAGCAAAGTCCAGATGGCGAGCCAGCCATCGGAGTGGCGGATTTTTTTTCCCTCGCCTGCGGAGCGCGGAGTGTAGGAGACGGGCACCTCCGCAATGTGCTTGCCCATACGGCAGAGCTTGGCCGTTACTTCCGGGCAAAACTCGAATCGACGGCATCGCAGAGTAATTTGCGCCAGCAGCGACCGGCGAAAAACTTTGTAGCAGGTGGCTTCATCGTGAATGCCCGCGCCGTAGAGCAGGTTGGTGAGGTGGGTGAGTAGTTTTGCACCCAGAAAAAACCGCAGGCCGCGCTCGGGACGATCCGGGCGAACGCCATACACCACATCGGCCTCGCCTTGCTCGAGAGGGCGCAACAGGGCGGCGTAATCCTGCGGATCGTATTCGAGGTCGGAATCCTGGATGAGGACATACTCGCCGCGGGCATATTCAAGCGCAGTTCGGATGGCCGCGCCCTTGCCGCAGTTCTTTTCGTGGAATACGACAGTGACATCATCACTGAGCGGCATCGAGCGGAGTTTTTCGCGGGTGCCGTCTGTGGAACCGTCATCCACGATGATGATTTCCTTCTTCACCGGCGAGGCGTGGATGGCGCGCAGCAGTTCGTCCACGTGCGCAGCCTCGTTGTAGACAGGCACCAGCACAGAGACGCATCCCGCCCACCGGTTCCCCTCTCGGGCCGGATTGTTCCGCGGCGATGGCTGCAATGAGGCCAGACTCATACAAAGGCCGGCATAGAGAGCGCCAGCAAATTGCCGAAGCACTTACGACACGCCCGGCATCCCCGATCCGAAGCTTCCCTCGTGCCCGGGCCGCTAGTCGCCGCCGGTTCCTAGAATAGTATCATCTGAAAATGCGTGCTTAGCCCTGCGGGCGCGCGGCAGCCTTCAAGAAACAAAACCCACAGCTTGCGCCGTGGGCTGACTGATACCGCCGCTAAGGTGCTTTTTTTCGGTCCGGCTTACTTCGGTTGATCCATAGTGATGCCCTGTTGTCCGGGCTGCTTCTCGGCTTTGACCTTCTTGGTGAGCAGAGTCTGGTCAACCCAGTGGTCGGCCGTCTTCAGATCTTCCTGGCGCTGGTTGAGATCGTCGCATTCCACGTCGGCCTTTTCACGGTACATCAGGTTTAGATAGGCCATGGCATCGTCGTAGTCAGGACGCAGCTGGATCGCTTTATTCAGACTCTCAATGCCTTCCTGAATCGCAGGGCCGTTCTTCACCTTCAATTCGTCGCACACCTTTTTCTGGTCTTTGTTTTTGGGATTCAGGTTCTCGTCGGGCTTGAGGCCGAGCTTGGCTCGTTCCTCCATGCGAGGCGCATAGCAAACCGCCCAGTCGATGACGCCGATCGAGTAGTAGGGATCGGGATCGTTGGGATCGATATCGGACACCATGTGGTTGTACTTCTTGGCATCCTCGAACTTCTTCATGTTGTAGTAAAGGGATGCGATGCCCTTGGCGGCGTTTTCCTTCTGATCGCGGGGCGCCTTCATGTCGATCACGTGCTGGTACTGCTCGATGGCCTGGGTCGCCATCTTGATGTTGTCGGGATCCTCGACGCCAGGAATGTATTGTTGCGCCAGGGCGGTGGCCAGATACATTTTTGCGTTAATCAGGGAGGGGTCGAGCGCCGCGCTTTGTTGGAAGTGATCAATGGCTTCTTCGAACTTGGCGTTCTTGAAAGCGGTCACACCCTTGTTGAGTTGGTCGCGGGCACGCAGTTTGCTGCAGCCCATGGAAGATAGGATCGCCAGCGTAGCAGCGGCCAGCGTCAGTATGCGAATAGATTTATTCATTGCGGTATAAGTCTCCCTTGCCACAGCATCCTAGGCCCAGAGACGGCGGGTTGACAAGAGCTGGCCGAGCATTCTTTAGCAGGCGCGGCACGGAAGCCCCTGGCCCCCGTGCGCGAGCTGAATGCGGGATGCGCGACCTTTCCGGGCGTTCTTTAGTCCTGGGGCGTGCTCTTAACCGCCCGCTTCAATCTTTGCCGTAATCAGACCGACCTTGTCCACACCGGCGGCGTGCGCGATGTCAATCACGTTGGCCACGTCGGCGAAGGGGATAGCGTCATCGCCCTTCACGAACATAACTTTCTCGGCGCGGGTTTTGTAGATATCGGCCAAGCGCCCTTGCAGGTTATCCCAGGTGGCATCCTCCTGGTTGATCTTCAGGCCGGGATCCTGACCGGCGCCACGATCGATCAACTGTACAACGATAGTGCGGTCGGGAGTGTTGTTCTTGGGTGCGTTGGGTGGAGGCGGCTGAGGAACCAGCGCATCCAACCCCTTCGGCGTTAAAGGCGTGATCACCATGAAAATGATGAGCAGCACCAGCAGTACGTCAATGAGCGGAGTGACGTTAATATTTGCACTTTGGCCTCCGCCGGTTCCAACTGCCATACTCATGGTCGAGTCTCCTCTATTGCCCACCCGCCGGAGCGGCAGGCGGTGCATTTGGCGTGCTTTTTCTCTGCTCAGTAAGCAAGCCCAGATCATCCACACCGGCAGAGCGCACCGCATCCACTACCTGGACCACATTGCCGAAGTGGGCGCGGGCATCTGCCTTAACGTAGACCATCTTGTTCGTACGATTGGTCAGGCGATCTTTCACCTTGCCAGTCAAGCTGTCCACCACCACCTTGTCCGAGCCGAAGTAGACCGTCCCATCACGCATCACCGACACCAGAAGAGCGTCTTCTTTGTCGGCATCCTGCATGGGAGTGGGGTTGTTCACCTTGGCCATATCCACGCTGATGCCCTTCTGCAACATGGGCGTGATCACCATGAAGATGATCAGCAGCACCAGCATGACGTCCACCATGGGAGTAACGTTGATGTCAGAGTTGACGTTAGCTCCCTCGTTCCTTTTTGCGATTGCCATAATTCGATTTCTCCGTAAACCAGTGGCCAGTTGCCCGTGGCCAGTTGCCAGCAAGACCCTACGCCGTCAGACCCAACAACCACACCCCGGATCTGAATCGGTTCCGCATAAGTCGGGAAGCCCGGTACCGGGAAGCCCCGGCACCGGACAGCAGCAACTCATAGAGGACTTCTGGGTCCCGGATCTCACGCGACGAGATCGCATGAACCCAGAAACTCCAACGATCCTAGGACCGGCGAACGTCTCGCCGCTTCAGGAAGTAGTCGATTAGTTCGCTCGACGAGTTGTCCATCTCCACATCGAACGCTTCCACGCGGCCGGTGAGGTAGTTGAACATCATGACGGCGGGGATGGCCACCAGCAGCCCGAAAGCCGTGGTTACCAGCGCCTCAGAAATGCCGCCCGCGACCGCTCCCAGACCGGTGGCCTTCTGCTCTGAAATACCCTTGAAGGCATTCAGAATGCCCATCACGGTGCCGAACAGGCCCACGAAGGGAGCCGTGGAACCGATCGTAGCCAAGCCGCCCAATCCGCGCTTGAGTTCGGCGTGGACGATGGCTTCGGTGCGCTCGAGAGCGCGCTTGGAGGCTTCAATGGTTTCGCCGGGAATGGCGCCGGGGCTATCCTGATGAGCTTTGAATTCCATGAGACCGGCGGTTACAACCTTGGCCAGATGGCTCTTCTTGTTGCGCTCAGCCACCTTGATGGCCTCGTCGATGCGGCCATCGCGCAAGGCTCCGGCTACCGCAGGAGCGAAGGCGCGAGATTGCTTGCGGGCCGCGTTATACGCCATGGCACGGTCGATCATAACGCCGATCGACCAACCCGACATGATGAACAGGATGATGACCACGATCTTCGCGATGATACCCATCTGCTTCCATAGCGAGATCGGATCCCAACCCACTGCGCCACCTTCCTGCACAATCCAGGCGGCTACCCTAGGGACATGACTGATCACTGCTGTTGCCACATTAGCTAACATGAGTTGCTTTTCCCTCCTCGGAACTTCTTAGACTTTGATGCGAGATTCGTACACCCTGCAAAGCTTCACGGCAGAAAACTGCCGTCGCCGCCCGCTCGCGCACCTAAGATGAAAGGTACGGCGACCGCGCCCTAAAAGGGCTCTCCTGGCCACCGTTCTTGGTGGGAAGGGGAGGGCCATCCTGCTTAAACTTCCGAAACGTTGCTGCATCACGCCGCCGGGACTAGCCTCCGGCCAGAGTGAAGTTGACCAATACTTCCGTATCCACCTCGACTGGTTCGCCGTTCAGCAGGTACGGTCTGTACTTCCACTGCTTCACCGCATCGATAGCCGCGGGAGCCAGCATGGGATGCCCGCTGACCAGCGTAAGATTTATGATCGAACCATCCTTGCTGATCACTGCTCTCAGCACAACCTGCCCCGAGATGCGCGCCTGCCGCGCCAAAGGCGGGTAGGTTGGATTCACCCTGCGGACCAGCAGGCCGGTGGAGACACCCTGAGAAACACGGACACGTTGCGGTGCAGCGACTTTAGGCACGGCCACGGGAGTCGAGCTGATAATTCCCCCAATCACGCCGCCCATCTGACCGCCGGGAATCCCTCCCGGAACACCGCCCACGACGCCTGCCGACGCCATCGCCGGCGGAGCTTCGTCTTCCTTGATCATCTGGATCTTTTGAGGAATCTTGGTGGGGGTGCGGAGAGCGCCATTCACAATATCGGTCTGAACTTGATGCACCACATGCACGGGCGCTGCAGCCGGAGGTGGTGGTGGCGGAGGCGGGGGTGGGGCCACCAGGAACGTCATTAACTGTTGCTTCGGCAGGGCTTCAGTAAAGATGAGGGGCATCAGAACCATGAGGCCGATCAAACCGATCTCCAGGATGATCGCGAATGTCGTCGTCCGTCCCCGCTTCGTCTTCAGCCTGCCACCCGATTCCAGAAGGCTATCTTCAAACATAATAGTTTCCCCCTACTCAGAGCCTACGTAAACTTAGACACCGACAGTTTCCCCTTTGCTCCCAAATTCAGCAATCGAACCCGGCGAGGCCGTCCAAGCCCTGCCCGGCTTCGCAAACCCTTACAAACTAACGACCTGCAAGAAAACAAACCATAACCGGGCAACTACTTGGTCCGGCCTGGCATTGCAACCGGCCGCTTGCCCTTCTCGATCCTCCAGTCCTGATAGGCAACCAGGATCGGTGCGGCTATGGCAATCGAGGAATACGTGCCGATCAAGATACCAATTACCAGCGCGAGGCTAAACCCGCGAAGCACCTCGCCACCGAACAAATAGAGTGCAAGTACGGTAAGGAAGGTTAGCCCGGCTGTCAAGATGGTTCGACTCAGGGTTTGGTTGATGCTTCGGTTCACAATTTCCGATAGCTTCTCCCGCCGCATCAGTTTAATGTTTTCCCGGATTCGGTCAAATACCACGATCGTGTCGTTATTAGAGTAACCAATCAAAGTCAGGATGGCGGCGATCACGGTCAGGGAAATGTCCTTGTTGAGCAGGGAGAATGCGCCGACAGTAATTAGAGTGTCGTGAAACACCGTGACCACGGCCGCGATGCCGTAAATCCACTCGAAGCGGAACCCCAGGTAAATCAACATTCCAGCCAGCGAATACGCCGTAGCCAGCAGCGCTTGCTTGCGCAACTGTGCGCCCACTTGCGGTCCGACAATCTCGACGTTGCGCACCCCGAAATCCGACAGGAAAAAACCATCCGGGAGAGAACCCGCAGCGGCCGGATCGACCGATCCTTTCAATTGGTCGAACGAACTCAGCACGCCGCCTTGCCCTTTGTCCCGGGCATCGACGATCGCCTGGGCTTGCTGGGTGTATTTCTGGTCAGCATCGGATCCCAAGTGCATCGGGTCTTTGTCCATCAGGTAATTCTTGATGGCCAATGAACTGGAGTTGTTAAGATCGCTCTTGCCCGCGGGAACGTTGGTTTCCAGCGTTTGGATGATCTTGTTCTTGCCGTTGTCGAGCGCCTGTTCGCTGGTTTCCTGAACATCGAGGTCGATCAAAACTTCGTTGTTCGATGGCACATCGTAGCGCTGGATCTTGGCATTGCGCAGGCCAGCGCGGTCCATGGCCGCGCGCAGAGCGTTATCGTCAGGCGTGTGCGAAAACTTCACGTACACCAGAGTGCCGCCGCGGAAATCCACGCCGTACGGGATGCCGTGCCAGAACAACATGGAAAAGATGCCCGCCACACTGAACACGAGCGAGAAGGCGAGAAAATACCACTTCTTCCCGAGAAAATCTATGTTGGTATTGCGAAAGAACTCCAAGTCTGACCCCTTATCCGATTTATGAATTCGTGAAGAATTGAGCCTTTGAGTGATTGAGTCATTGAGTGATTGAAAACCTGATTCGCGCTGCGGTTTTCAATGGCTCAATCACTCAATCTCTCAATGACTCAATTCCTAAATGCTCAACGCCTCACCCCGCTGTTTGCGGCTCAAAATCCAGTCGAAGATGACGCGCGAAACGAATACGGCCGTGAACAAATTCGCGAGCAGACCGAAAGTGAGCGTGACCGCGAAACCCTTCACCGGGCCGGTTCCGAACAGGAACAGGATGGCCGCCGAAACGATGGTGGTCACGTGAGTGTCCACAATGGTGATCCAGGCATGGCTGAAGCCCTGATCCACAGCGGATGGCGGCGTCTTGCCGTTGCGCAACTCTTCACGGATGCGTTCAAAAATCAGCACATTGGAATCTACGCCCATACCGACGGTAAGGATCACGCCGGCGATTCCGGGCAAAGTTAAAACGGCCTCAAAGTAGCCCATGAAGCCGAGGAGGATAATGAGGTTCAGCAGGAGCGCAACGTCGGCGTTGATGCCTGCTGCGCGGTAGTAAATCAGCATGAAAATCAGCACCGCGAGCATGCCCACGATAGCGGCACGAACGCCGGCGCGGATGGAATCGGTGCCGAGGGACGGCCCGACCGTCCGCTCTTCGAGATATTTGATGCCCGCAGGCAGCGCGCCCGAACGCAGGATCATGGATAGATCCTTGGCTTGCTGCGCGTTCATGCTGCCGCCGCTGATGGTGCCCGTATCGCGGATGGCTTCTTTAATATTCGCAACTTCCTGAACTTTGCCGTCGAGGACTACGCCTAGACTTTCGCCCACATGCGCGGAGGTAAAGCTGTAAAATCGCTGGCCGCCCTCGCCGGTAAGGGTGAAGCTCACGTCGGGCTGGCCATTCTGGTCGGTGCTGGGCTGCGCATCCCGCAGGTCTTTTCCGCGGACGGCGGAAATGCGCGAAACCACATACCAGGCCTGTTCGCCTGAGGAAGATCCGGGAGCAGCGTGCCCGGGAAGCAGCATCCCATCGGGCGGCAGAACACCCATTGGCTGCTGCGCCTGCAGGGCGGCCTGCTCGCTGGGATAAGGCCCACCCAGCACCTGCTTGATCTCAAGCATGGCGGTGGACTGGATGAGGCTCTTTACCCTCTCAGGATCATCGACGCCGGGCAATTGCACTAGAATCTGATACTGGCCGAGTCCGTGCTCTTGAATGGTGGGCTCACTTACCCCCAGCGCATCGATGCGGTTGCGGATGGTTTCAATCGCCTGGGTCACGGCCTTGTCCTTCAGGTCGGTGAGCATTTGTGGCTTCATCGTGAGCGTGTAGGTATTTTCCGCTCCCGAACCGAGGCTGTACTCTTGCAGGCGCTCATTCAAGATATCCAGCAGGTCTTTGCGCGCATCCGGCGGCACACCCTTCAGCACAACCCGGTCGGGATTGTTCTGCGGATCGGGCTTGGAGATATCCGCGAAAGTGATCTTGCGCTTATTGAGTTGCTCTTTGAGGATTTCGATTGCATTGTCGGAATCGATATTGACCGCGTCGTTTACCTGCACTTGCAGAATGAGGTGGGTTCCGCCGCGCAGATCCAATCCGAGGTGAATGCGGTTGGTCATGGCCGTAAGCAGGCCCTGGCCCGAAAAGTTTTGCGGAATGCCGAAGATCCCGAACAGGAAGACGAGCAGGACCGCGACGATGAGTGCCAACTGCCAAAGAAGGTTCTTGTTCATAACGAAAACAAATCCAAATATTAGTTTGTACAGCGATTACTTGGTCTTAGTCTCTTCCTCCGTGGTCGTGACTTGGGTTACCGAGGCCTTGGTCACTTCCAGAACGATGTTGTTAGGCGGAACGCGCAGATGAACGGAATCATCTTTGAGCGCCATAATAGTTCCCCGCAATCCGCCGCTGGTCACCACCTTGTCGCCAGTCTTCAGGCCATCGAGCATGGCCGTCCACTTCTTCTGGCGGCGCTGCTGGGGAAGAATCAGCAGGAAATAAAAAATTCCAAAAATGAAAATGAGCGGGGCTACGCTCAACCACCCCATTCCGCCACCAGCTTGCACCGCCAAGAATGATTGCATGCTCATCAAAGTCTGTTCATTAAAATTTGCTCGTCAAGCTACACTCATCAGACGATCTTTTCTGCGATCTCGGACCCAGTCCGCGAACAACCGCCCGCGCTTACCTTCGCCACAGTCCTGTCATTTCACGACGGGAGTTCTACTCGATTCCGGCCGGACTTCTACTACTCAGGCTTGAATCCGGGGAGCTTCCCAGGGAGGTCTACGGTTTCGGTCGAGACCAGACGTTAGAAAGAAAACCAGACTCTTCCCCAAGTCGAATAGAATGACGCACCCGCCGCATAGTGTCAAGGTAGAAACTCAGGTTATGCAGGGTATTTAAGACCTGAGCCAGCACTTCATTAGAAGCATAAAGATGTCGCAAATATGCCCGCGAATAACGCTGGCACACCCGGCAGCCGCAATTGGGATCGAGCGGGCCTGCATCCGTAGTATAGCGCGCCTGCTTGATGGAGACTTTTCCTTCCGAGGTAAACAGCAGGCCGTGGCGGGCGGCGCGCGTGGGCAGGACGCAATCCATCATATCGACGCCCAGACTGGCGTATTCAACGATCTCCTCGGGCGTGCCTACTCCCATCACATAGCGCGGCTTGTCGGCGGGAAGGTATTCGAGCGTGGCTGCGATGACCTCGCGGGTGCGTTCGCGGGGCTCGCCGACGCTGAGGCCTCCGATGGCATAGCCAGGAAAGCCGATTTCGATGGTGCGCTCGGCGGATTCCTTTCTGAGCGCGAGATCCATCCCGCCTTGGACGATGCCGAACAGGGACTGGGTCGAGTACCCAGTACCCGGCACCCAGTTGGCAGCACCTTTCTCCGGGTACTGGGTACTAGGTACTGGGTACTGACAACTGTCCCACGGAACTTCGTGCTTGTGCTCCTCGAAATACTTCTTGCTGCGTTCAGCCCAGCGCAGGGTTAATTCCATCGAAGCCTGCGTGCGGGCTTGATCGGCTGGATATTCCGTGCACTCATCGAAGGCCATGACGATGTCCGCACCCAGGCCGATCTGTGCTGCCATGGAACTTTCCGGACTAAAGAAGTGCGATGAGCCATCCAGATGCGAGCGAAACGTTACGCCTTCTTCTGTGACCTTGCGAAGCTCGTTCAGACTGAAGACCTGAAAGCCTCCGGAATCGGTCAGAATCGCTCGCGGCCACGCCATGAAGCCATGCAGTCCACCAAGGTTGCGCACGGTTTCGATTCCCGGGCGCAGGTAGAGGTGATAAGTGTTGCCGAGAAGAATCTGAACGCCGAGTTCCTCGAGAACGTCCTGGGGCACGGCTTTGACCGTCGCCGCGGTGCCGACGGGCATGAACACCGGCGTTTCGATCTCGCCGTGAGGCGTGAGCAGCCGCCCAGTGCGAGCGGCGCCGGCATGAGCCTCGATCTGGAACTCGATGGGCATTTGTGTTTGCCTTGCGATTGTAGCAACGGCACCACCGGCTAGTGGTCAGCGGGGGGCAGAGTCAAGAGTTCGCCGCGCACGCTCCCATCTTCCACGGTCAACCTTCCCAAGCTGACGGGCAGCTTGAATCGTCTCGCGCCCGCGCTGCCGGGATTGAAATAAAGTACCCCATCGCGCGTTTCCTGTTTGGGAATATGACTGTGGCCGCTGATCACGGCCGCAAATCCGGCAGCTTTGGGCTTGAGGTCCAACTGCGCCAGATCGTGCAGCACGTAGATGGAAACGCCACCCAGTTCAAGCACCTCGGTATCCGGCAATTTACGGCACCACGGAGCCTTGTCGATATTGCCTCGTACCGCAGTCACCGGAGCGATTGCCGATAGCTTGTCGAAGATCTCGGGTGAACCTACATCCCCGGCGTGAATAATCTGGTCCGATCCGCGCAGGGCTTCGAGTGCCTCAGGACGCAGTAGGCCATGAGTGTCGGAGATGACACCGATCAGAATGGTTTTTCCGATCTTCACCTCGACCTTAAGCGCTGGCTCCGCTCCATTATCCGATTCATCTCGGCGTACGAAGGAGAGTCTTCCAGCGCGGAGTAAGTGCCCGTGGTCTTCAGTTCTTGCGTAATGCGGCGCAGGTGGCCCAACGTAGCGCGCATCGTTCCCGAGCCCAAGCTCACTCTGGCCACTCCCAGCTGGGATAGCTCGGGCACCGATGGAGAACCCGGACCGGCAAGAATGTTCACCGGGCACTTCAAATCGGCAACGAGTCGTTTGATTGTGGCCGCGTCACCGAGACCGGGCGCGAACAGGCAATCGGCGCCAGCGTCGCGGTAGGCACTCAAGCGACGGATGGTCTCGTCATATCGGCTCGAAGGAGCTCCCGCTTGCAAGAGATAGACGTCTGTCCGTGCGTTAATCACTAAGGCGACATCCAACTTGACCGCGATACTGCGGATCGCTCGGATCTTCTCCAGTTGAAGGGACAAATCTAGAAGCGGCCGCTCCGCATCGCCGGTCGCGTCTTCGAGGTTCATCCCAATCGCCCCACTTACAATCACGGCGCGGGCAGTCCGCACCGCAGCTTCCGGATCGTTCCCGTAGCCCGATTCGACATCGGCAGTAACGGGGGCCTTCACCGCCTGTGCGATGCGTGCCACTGCCGCCATCATGCGGTCTTTGTGAATTCTCTGTCCGTCTGGGTATCCAAGGGAAAATGCGACGCCTCCGCTGCTCGTCGCGAGGGCCGGAAAGCCAGCCTCTTCGACGATGCGCGCGCTGGCGACGTCCCACACGTTCGGCAGCAGTAAGGGTTCGCCACCGTAGTGCATGGCGAGGAAGACCTTCGCTTTTTTCTTCTGCACAGGGTCAGGAAGGGGCATACGAAGGAATTGGATGCGTCTACTGGCTTCGATTCTCCATCTTCTTCGCAAACTTTCCGATGCTCACCACCGCCCGGCCTACCGTACCGCGGCCGATTTCCTGGACATCGTCGCGCGCCGTCACGCGCAGAGTGTAGAAGCGTCCGTCGAACGATTCCAGCGCTGCTACGGCCTCGATATGTGCGCCGATACCGCTCGCCGCACGGTGCTCGATGTGGATCGAAGTTCCCACCGTGATCTCGTCGCCTTCACAGTAGGGCTGGAGCGCATGGAAGGCCGCGGTCTCCATTAATCGGATCATATCGGGCGTGGAATAAACCGGGGGCAGTTCTGGATGGTGCCAGGTCAAAGTGTGCTTGAACTCGACAGTCTCACGGGCTTCGCCGCGCGCTCCGATGGGGATTGGTTTCGCCATGTTCGCTCGTTAGATGGCTGCCTGCGCCTCCGGGGGCTTGACCGCGACGTCCCGCCCGAGGACACGCATCGCCAGAACTCCAACGATCAGGTCGTAGGCAGCGTGAAAGGCAATCACAACATAAAGTGTCTCCGTGAGAAACACGGTGATGTGAAACAGAACGGCCATCGCCGATGCCAGTAACACCCCACGCCATCCCTGCATCATGTGAGCGAAGCCGAAACTCAGGACGCAAACCACGACGGCCAGGCCGGGCGCGCCTGTAATCTGCGACAGGACGGTGTACGCCACGCCACGGTAGGCATACTCCTCCGTCAGCCCAACCAGCAGCGAGATGGCAATCCAGTAGCGCATCTGGGATGCATTCTCCGGAAGGACCAGGCGGGCCCGCTGCTTGCGTTCTTCACTAAGCCGGCGCCAGCCGAAATGAAGCCTTACCGCGATAAATGTGAGGTATGCGGCTGCCACCGCCCAGACCCAGGCCGCAGGCCAGTGGGCATCAAGCAACCGAAGGGAATTCTGTCTGGCCGTGAGCGAGGCCAGGGCCAGGAGCACAAGTTGCAGCGCAATCATCGTACGGTAACGGCGATTCTTCGGCAGGAGCGGCTTCCCTGATTTCACCCGGAACCAGGAGAGAACTCCGAGTGTTGGCATCAGCAACAGCACAAACACCAGAAATGAAATCGTGATGGAATCTGGCGGCTTCACCCAGATCTACGCCGCGTGTACCATCCGTGCCGCTTCGATTCCATCCAGAGCCCGCCACAACATTTTGGCGGCGTTCTCGGCCGCGTCCAGCGCGGCTTCCGCCGCCTCCGGATTCGCCGCGAGGCGTTTTTCCAGTTGCTTGCGCCAGACATTCGAGTGATGGATATCGGCCGTGGCGTGCAGGCCAAAATAGCCGCAGGTCTTGTCGTCGGCGCCGTACATCTCGCGCAGTCCGCGCTCCTTTTCCCTGGCTACGCGGGGCACCTGAGATTCATAAACGTAAAACGCGGCCAACACTTCTTCCGGCGTGCCTTCACTGGCCACATAATGGAAATGCCGCACCAGTTCCCGGACTTCCGCGACCGGCCGGTGCCAGTGCATGTCTCTTCGCGATCCCATGCCTTCGGCGAAGTCGAGCCATAGCTCAGAGTGAGGCACGGACTCCCTACCCGACCCTCCAGCGGCGCCCTTCTCGTCGTACAGATTGGTCAGCACCGCCCGCCGCAGCTCACCTTCGTCCAGACGAAGTGCGAACTCGGCCAGATACGATGGAAACGCTTCGACGTGGTGGTAGTACTGGCGGGCATACTCGCGCAGATCCTCGCGCGTTAGATCACCGGCCGCCCATGCTTTGTAAAATGGATGGCAGAGCAAGTCGTATTTCGCGATCGACGATTCCAATTGCTCGAAGAACTGAGTCGTATTCATGATGGCCTCCCGGTTCGGATATGACAGACTACTATACGGTCGGAGCCCTGCGTCAGCAAGTGATTGGGACCACGCGCAGAGGGTCGGAACATGGGTTGTTGACTTGCCAAGTTCCACGAGATTTACGGATTGTCAACGCCCGCTACGAAGCGGTAGTGGTGTCGTTTGATTTCCACAGCACTTCTTTCTGTGCCGGAGTATCCGCGCAACCAGCGCCGACAGGAGCGCGAAAGTGAAAATAATGCTTCTCGCGATACTTCCAGACTGGAATTCGCTCGACTCGGTTAGACAGGCCCACAGCGATCTTGAGCTTGCTGGCCTTGTGTTCTTCGCGCTGCTTGTAGTAGCTGAAGCATTGGCCCACAATTCCAAGCAAGAGACGAGGAAACACCTATTTGATTCGATAGGCATATGGTTCTTTGCTATAGCCGTCTTATGCGAAATAGCCGGGTACTGGTACGGCCAGCGGAATGATGCTCTATCGGAACAGGTAATTAGCTCTCTGGATTTCAAAGCACGAGACGCTGCCAGTAATGCGTCTACGGCGTTAGATAAGTCTGGGACGGCATTAAGCAACTCGAAGGAGGCCGAAACCAAATCAAGTGACGCGGCAGATAAGGCTGGTAAAGCCCAAGCACGTGTAAAGGAACTTGGAAAAGAAGCTGGCGAACTTGCCAAAAGGCTGACAGCCACAGAGGCGGAAGAAAAAGAATTGGCGGATTCCATCGCGCCGCGAACGATCCCATTGGTTATACGCGGAGGCCCCGAAGGGAAGTCCAGCTTTGATGAACTCAAACCATACGCCGGAGTGGAAGTGGAGTTTGAAGTTTTACCAGATGCAGAAGCGGAAAGGGCGGCGTCCGAAATTGAGACACTACTGCATCTTGCCCAGTGGAATGTCGTCAAAAAATCGTTGCGGACGGGCATTAATATGGGGTATTTCGATGGGGTGATCATCCAATCCCGAAACCTTCCGGGACGGTTAATGGTATTGCCGTGGGACCAAGTGAAAATAGAGGAAAACCGCGAGAAAGCAGGCGACACGCTAGTGGAGTGGACCCCAAAACTGAGACATGGAAAATGGTGACAGTTCTCGAGAGGAGAACGCATGTCACAACAGAAGCAGGTTGAGTACGCGATGGAGTTGAAGTTAGCGGCCGTACGGCGGGTGCGG
>Ga0302325_10001754_pt1 | contig 54515 bp, 58 predicted proteins | sample Palsa_T0_2_FD_201948 | JGI IMG/M metagenome (GOLD analysis project Ga0302325, IMG submission 201948) | Peat permafrost microbial communities from Stordalen Mire near Abisko, Sweden - Palsa_T0_2 | ecosystem: Environmental > Terrestrial > Soil > Palsa > Peat permafrost | place: Sweden: Abisko... | reverse complement strand
AGTTAGAGTCCATGAGGCGTATCCTTTCTGTCCCGCGTGGGACGCTGGTGAACCGTTTGAGACGATCCACCGAAGGTACGCCGCTTTTATTCAGCCGCCAACCATCCACGACTTTCGGTTATAGCTCACCTTCACTCCCGCGAGGGAGTAATGATTGATCAGGAAAATAACCCTGCAACCGTTTCGCAGTTTTTCTCAGATCGCGGTGTGAACAACCAGTGCTTCGCGAATGGCTCGTCCGTCGCCAATTCAATGTCCTGACTTTTTTTCCCGCACATACGTCCATCTATAAGAAGTGCTTGTGAATTACGAACAACCCAAAGGCACATTCGGGTAGTCATCACTTGGACAGTAAATTCCCCGAGTTTGATGTGCCAGTATATCTGCATGGGAGTTGATGGAATTATTGTCGATAAATCTCCACCCTGGTACAATTTGGGAAGGGAATCACCGGCCTAAACGAATTGATTTCGATCAAAGGAAAGAATCTAGGCATTCGAAAGGCATCTCGCGACGACAATCCGTTTGTCGCCCAAGAATCGGCAACCAGAATCATGACCCAGTGAGCGGCTTCGTCAATCAACTTCCCGCGCCCAGGCGCCCCAGCATCATTCCGATCGCAAACACGATTCCCCCGCCGAGGATCACTTGCACAATTGTTTTCGCCAGCGGACTTTTCATGAAATGAAATCGGATGAACGCGATGGCGAGCAGTTCGACGATCACCACCACATACGCCAGGCGCAGTGCGATTGCCAGCCTGGGGATCAGAAACGGAAATGTGTGCAGCATTCCGCCCACAGTTGTGGCCAGGCCGGTGATCGCGCCGCGATCAATCGGGGTTCCGCGGCCCGTGACTTTGCCGTCATCCGAGAGACCTTCCGCCAGACCCATGCTGATGCCCGCGCCCACGGAGGCGGCCAGCCCGACGTAAAATGCCGTCAGCGGCCGGCCCGTCAACCCTGCGGTCGCAAACAGCGGCGCCAGCGTGGAGACCGAGCCGTCCATCAGCCCCATCAGCGCGGGCTGCACCTTCTGGAGGACAAAAATATGCCGGATGTGGGAATGCGAAACGCCGGTCGTTAAATTTGCGGTGGACATCGATGCTAACAATATCGGGAGTTGCAGGCGTTTTTCGCCCGTTTTTGACGGAAGCGGTCAAATTATATTGAGACTCAGTTGCATGAGGGGAAATGATTTATTTCGTGACCGATTCATACACTTCCGCGATCTGCCGCCCCTTTTGTTCCCAGCTCAGCTCCCTGGCCCGCGCGAGCGCGCCGGCTGAAAGGGATTGAACCTGATGGGGATCCATCAGAAATGATCGAATCGCGCCGGCAAACCCGGCCTGGCTGACTTCGGGGCTGTCCATCGGCACCTTGATGCCGCTGGTTTCGTTGATCGCAACGGCCATGCCACAAGCGTCGTGGCAGATCACCGGCAATCCCATCGCCAGGGCTTCCATTACGACGGTGGACGTTCCCTCCTGCACGCTGGTGAAGGCGAAGACATCGGCATCGCGCATTTCCTCCAGCGCGCGGTCGCGCGAAAGCTGGCCTGTCCAGGTGATCAGGTCATCCACCTGGAGTTTGTGAGCCAGCGCTTTCCAGGTTTCGGTTTGCAGACCCCCGCCGAGGACTTTGATTTTGAACTTCGGGGGCGGAAATTCGCGCTTCAAGTCCGCCGCGGCCCCAAGCAGCAGCGGCAGCGCCTTGCGGCCGGCGTGCAATCCGCTCCACACCAGCCGCAGTGATCGCACGCCGTCGTAATCGCGAACCCGTCCTTCCATCTCCGGCGAGCCGGTGTCCAGCATGATCTGGCAGTCGCGGCCCCATAGCTGCGTGACCATGCTCTGATCGGCCGAGGTGGTGACAAAGATATGCCTGGCCGCCCGCGCCGCCTGACGAGATCGCATTTTGACCCGCTTGTGGATGGCGTTCACCGTGTTTTTCAGATGGTAGAAAATCCAGTCGCGCCACGAGAAGAGCTTGAAATATTTCCCCGGAATATTGGATGCGCCGGCGATGGGACCCCAGACGAAAGGAATCCCCAGGGTCCAGAGATATCCCGGCTCGCGAAATGAGGTGATCGTGAGCTGATGCGCGATATCGAACATGCGCGCCGCGTGCAGCCGCCTGGCCTCGGCCAGCGCCGCCCGCTGCCATGACGCATAGCCGACAAAATAAAACGGCGTGGCGAAGGAGATGAGCGGCTTTTGGAACATGCGCGAGAGCAGCGGCGGCTCGATGTAGACCACTTCCAATCCCGCGATGGGGCCGTGATCCTTGAAATACTGCTCGATTTCAGCGCGATGATTTTCCCCGCCAAGTCCGGGACAGGTGAGAACGGTGATATCGTGGTACGCCGCGAGCCGCGTGGCGATATTCCAGCCGATCCCCGGTTCCGAGCCCCTGACCGGCGAGAGAGCGAAGGCCGACAGCACCACGCGACGGCGGACCAACCTCACCGCCTCCGCCGATGCCGGCGATTGATCGGTATTTTGCTTCCGATGGTGCGGGGGGGCGGGAGCGGCGCGACCGTCCCCGCAGCCGACGCGGATGCCGCCATCGACCCGGGTCCATAAGGCCGCTCGAAGCGGCTGAGCACCGGTTTGCTCGGCGACGACTCCGAGGGCTTCTGCTCGGTCCAGTCCGCGGGCGGCGGGCTCGGTTCAAATCCCTCCAGCGACGCCTGCGGGATCACCATGTTGATCAGGTTTTCGATCTTGGTGAGCTGCTCGCCCTGGTCGCGATGAACAAGCGTGAACGCCTTGCCCGCGGCCCCCATGCGCGCGGTGCGCCCAACGCGATGCACGTACACTTCGGGATCCTCCGGAACATCGTAATTGATGATGTGGCTGATATCGGCGACGTCGATGCCGCGGCTGGCCAGGTCGGTCGCGATCAGCACGTCGAATTTCCCCGTGCGGAAATTCTTCATCACCCGCTCGCGCTTGTTCTGGGCAAGATTGCCGTGAATCTCCCGGCACTCGATTCCATTGGCGTGCAGCTTGCGCGCCAGTTTCTCCGCGCCGTGCTTGGTGCGGCAGAAGACGATCGCCAGATCGGGATTCTCCCGCTCCAGCAGCATGCGGATCAATTTATATTTATCCCACGGCTGGACGGAAAAATAATATTGCTCGACACTTTCCACCGTCGGTTTGTCATCGGCCCCGGGGGCGATCAGCTTCTCGACCGGCTCGCGCATATATTGACGGGCAAGTTTCTCGATCTCGCTGGAGATGGTCGCCGATACAAAAATCGTCTGATGTCCCGCCTCGGGGCCCATTCCCTTGATGCGGGAAAGGATGTTGCGGATGTCGTCGCGGAAGCCGATGTCGAGCATGCGGTCGACCTCATCCAGCACGACGAACCGAACGTTCTCCAGTGTAATGATCCTGCGGTCCAGAAGATCGATGACGCGCCCCGGCGTTCCCACGAGAATTTCCGGGCCATGCTTCAGGAATTTCATCTGCGCCGCGATTTTCTGACCGCCATAAACCGGCACCGAGCGGATCGGCGTGTGCATCGCCAGCCGCTTGATTTCCGCATCCACCTGCATCGCCAGCTCGCGCGTCGGCACCAGGGCAATGGCCCCAAACGCCCTGCCGCGCTCGGTTTTCTGCAGAATGGGAATGGCAAACGCGGCTGTCTTGCCCGTCCCCGTGCGGGCCTGGCCCAGCAGATCGACCCCGGCCAGCGCCCGCGGGATCAGCAGGGTCTGAATCTCCGACGGCGTGATATAGCTCAATTCCGCCAGCGCCCGCAGAATCGACGGCCGAACGCCCAAAGCCGCAAATGCTTCGGGCAACTGGGGATGATCAGTTTTATCACTCATGCTTATTGTGCTGGCGGATTGTATCGGTATCGCAGGCCGCGTCCAATTCCCCGCGGAACGGAGCGGTCGGCGGCTCAATCGAAATCTTGGTAAAATGCGATGATGTTCGATTCCTCACCGTCCTGATGCCGACCCAGCGATACCAACTCCTGATCTCTTATCGCGGCACGTGCTATCACGGTTGGCAGCAGCAGCCCATGCTGAACACCTACAAGGGCGAACCGCCGCCGCCGGGATCGGGGATCCCCACCATCCAGGAAACCCTCGCATCGAACATTGCGAAAGTGGTCGGGCACCCCGTGGTGGTGGTGGGCTCATCCCGCACCGATGCGGGCGTTCACGCCAAGGGGCAGGTCGCTCATGTCGATACCTCGGCCCCACAGATCGCGCCCGAGGGTTTGCGGCGGGCGGTCAACCACCAGCTTCCATCGGATATTCTCATCCGCGCGATCGAACCCGTGCCCGATTCGTTCGACGCGATCACGGCTGCCGTGTCCAAGCGATATCAATATTTCATCTGGAACGCGCTCGATCGGAATCCATTTTCCCACGACCTGTGCTGGCACCGCTGGCAAACGCTGGACATCGCTGCCATGCAGGAGGCGGCGAAAAACTTCATCGGCGAGCACGATTTCGCCAGCTTCTCCCGTCCGGCTCATTCCCGGCAAACCACCGTCCGCACGGTTTCGGCGTGCAGGGTGTCGGCACGGGGCCCGATGGTGGTTGTCGGCGTCGAGGGGAGCGGATTTCTTTGGAACATGGTCCGAATCATGACCGGCACGCTGGTGGAAGTGGGACTGGGAAAATATCGACCGGACGAGATCGGACCGATGATTTCCGCGGTCGATCGCCGGGCCGCGGGCTCGACGGCGCCGCCGGTGGGGCTATTTTTGCAGTGGATCAAGCTGGGAACTCGCGTCTCAAGCGACGCGGCCGGGCAAATCCCGGAAGCTATCACGGAATCTTGAATGTCCGCCCCCCACCGGCTACACTTCCGGGCTCGAATTTTTGTACCCTGAGAGGACGGCCCCAATGCCACGCGTTTGTCATTTTACAGGCAAGAAAACCAGCTACGGTAACCAGGTAACCCATCGCGGCAAGGCGAAGTACCTCGGCGGAGTTGGAACCAAAATCACCGGCATCACGAGCCGCAAGTTCATGCCCAATATTCAAAAAGTACGGGCCATGGTCAATGGGCGGATCGTGCGCATCAAGGTCAGCGCCAAGGCGATTCGCAATGGCCTGGTGGTCAAACCCGTTCGCCGTAAATACACCAAGCCCCCGGTCGAAGCGGCAGCCTGATTTTCCACCGCATGTCCGAGCAGAAGATCACCCTCGACGAAGTCCGCCACGTCGCCAAGCTGTCGCGCCTGGCGCTGGATGAGCCCCGCCTGGAGAAATTCTCCGGCCAACTCGCGAGCATCCTGGGATATATCGCCAAGATCAGCGAAGTGGACGTTACCGGCGTAGAGCCGATGGCCCACGCCCTGCCCGTCCACAACGTCTTCCGCGAAGATGTCGTCGAGCCCAGCCTTCCGCTGGAAAAAGTCCTGGAAAACGCTCCGGAATCGGATGGGCCGTTCTTCAAAGTGCCCAAAGTCATCGGCGGCGACGAAGACTCGGCGGGGTGATCGTGGGCCATGATTCCTTTTTAGCCTCACCGTGCCTTCGGCAAATAAGAATCATCCTCGGATGATTCGCTCATATTCTTCGTGCGGGCCGATCCAATGCCAATAGATGGCTCCGCCTCTTAATATGCCGAGAGCCCGATAGTTCAAGGATATGCGAACACTCCAGATATCCGCTCGGATGGGCTTAAAGCGAAGAGAGCGGTGGCGAGGATCAGCGAGCCAGAGGCGATAGGCTTTGCGAGCGGCGACCTGAATTTCAGTGGGAAGCTCCGCAAATAACTGCTTAAACTTATGGGTTCGGAACGATCTCACAGCTCATCCGGATTCAATTCCGCCACCTGTCCCGAGCGGATCGCCTCATCCACCTCGGCCACGAAATGGTCCAAAGTGGACGAAGAACGGGAAAAAAGCTCCTCCCATCGCGCCTCATCGAGCACATCTTCGAAATGATCGGACAAATATTTCGCCAGCAACTCCTGCTCACCCAGGGGTAGCGAGTCGATTTTCTGAACTACTTCGGCCGCCTTTTTCACCATGTCATCGCCTTTGCGTTGGTTTTGGTATTATATCATCAGTTTTAATCTCTGTCGGAATCGGATGGGCGGTTTTCAAAGTGCCCAAAGTCATCGGCGGCGACGAAGATTCTGCGGGATAAAAAACTCACCTGTTGGAGGGGTTCATGGTCATCGCCGAGACGCCTCGGATCATCCTTCGTCAATTTCAGTGGAAAGATTTCGACGCAGTCGCGGCGATGAAAGCCGATCTCCAAGTCATGCGCTATATCGGCAACGGCGAGCCTGCAACCCCCGAGCAGGTCAAGGCGATGATGACCAAATGGATTGACAATGCGACATACGCCTGGTCTGAAAATACGCTGAAAGAAGTGCCGCAGCTTTATCGCGCCGTTGAGCGAAAGGCGCAATTCAGCGCGTGGGCAATGGAACTGAAAACCACCGGCGAACTCGTTGGTCGCTGCGGCCTTGGGGCGTGGAACCTCGATGGCGATTTGGAAGTGGAAGTCGGGTACGTGCTGGCCCGGAAATTCTGGGGACAGGGTCTGGCCACCGAGGCCGCCATCGCCGCGCGCGATTATGGTGTTGATCGCCTGGGGTTTGACCGCCTTATCTCAATCATCCAGCCGGGAAATCTCGCCTCGCAGAATGTCGCCCGCAAGGTGGGCATGCATCACGAAAAAATGAGGGACGTTCGCGGCACGGACTGCATGATTTTCAGCATGACCCGCGCCGATCGGACGCAATCCGCCTGATTTTTCGATCCTGTTTACAATCCCCGGCGCAATCCGTACCTTTTTCGACGCATGCTTGCGTTTGACACATTAATCGCCGCGCGCGACGCGGTTCGAGCCGGGAAGATTTCATCGGTCGAACTCACCCGGCAGGCGCTGGATCGAATCGAAAAGCTCGATCCATCAATCCTCGCATTCAACCAAACATATCCCGAGCGGGCGCTCAGCCAGGCGAAGGAAGTGGATGAAGGCAAGCGCCGAGGCCCGCTCGCGGGGGTGCCGATCGCGCTGAAGGATAATCTCTGCACAAGTTACGGCCTGACCACGTGCAGCTCCAAAATGCTGGAGAATTTCAAGGCCCCGTACGATGCGACGGTGTGCAAAAAACTCGAAGCTGCCGGCGCGGTCGTGCTGGGGAAAACGAATCTCGATGAATTCGCGATGGGCTCGTCCACGGAGAACAGCGCGTTCAAAACCACCCGCAATCCGTGGGACACCAGCCGGGTACCCGGGGGCAGCAGCGGTGGATCGGCCGCGGCGCTGGCGGCGGGAATGTGCTGCGCGGCGATGGGCTCCGATACCGGGGGCTCCATTCGACAGCCCGCTTCACTCTGTGGCGTCGTCGGGCTCAAGCCCACTTACGGGCGCGTCAGCCGATATGGGCTGGTCGCCTTCGCGTCGAGTCTCGACCAGATCGGCTCGTTTGGTTGGACCGTGCCGGATGTTGCCCTCCTCATGAACGTCATCAGCGGGCGCGATCCCAAAGATTCCACCAGCGTCGATCAGCCGGTGCCGGATTATCTGGCCGATATCGACACCCCTCTGAGCGGTTTGCGCATCGGCATCGCGCGGGAATATCAACTCGCCGCGGGAATGGATCCGCAGGTGAAATCTGCGGTCGATGCGGCGGTGAAGAAGTACCAGGACCTGGGCGCGAAGCTGATCGACGTCTCGCTGCCGCACACGGAATATGGAATCGCCGCGTATTACGTGATTGCCCCGTGCGAGGCCAGCAGCAACCTCGCCCGCTACGACGGCGTGCATTACGGCCACCGCACCCGCGAGCCGGTGAAGGACATCATCGAACTCTTCAGTAAATCTCGCGCCGAGGGTTTTGGCGACGAGGTGCAGCGCCGCATCATGATCGGCACCTATGCGCTCTCCAGCGGATATTACGATGCCTATTACCTCCGCGCCCTGAAAATCCGCGCCCTGATCCGCCAGGATTTTGAACGGGCGTTTTCCCAGTGCGATGTCATCCTGTGTCCCACGAGCCCCACGCCCGCGTTCAAAGCGGGAGAAAAAACCGGCGATCCGCTGCAGATGTATCTCTGCGACGTCTTCACCGTCACCTGCAACATCGCCGGCATCGCCGGCATCAGCCTGCCGTGCGGCTTCACCACCGGCCCGCGCCCGCTGCCGATCGGAGTTCAACTGCTCGGTCCCACATTCGGCGAGCAGAAATTGCTGCGCATTGCCCGCATGTACGAGATGGCGACGGATTGGCACAAGCGGCGACCGAGTTTTTGAAAGAGCGAGATAGCTCACTTCCCCGGCGCATGGTCGTAGAGATAAATCGCCCCATTGAGCACCGCGATCGACTGCTCGTTCCGGAATTTACTGTACACCTCAATCGCGACCGGTAACAGGAACGGACCCTGCAGCGCCACAGCGCTGATGGCGTACACCGGCGGCAAACCCGAGGGGACGGTCTGGTCCTGCTGCTCGAGCTGGCTTCCCTCCAGCTCGATGTAATGCAAGCCGTAATAACGCGGGTCAGGCAGCCCGAAATCGCAGAGATAAAGCTGTCGATCCGGGTGCTCGCGCTGCCACTGCGCCAGAGCGGGAAGGTTCTGGCCCCAGTCGATGTTGGAATCGCTGAGCAATCCCAGCCCTCCGCGCGAGCCACCGGCGGCCACGTTGAAGAACGGAATGAAATTCGGAAACGCCGCGAATGTTTCCGATGCAATGCCGATCAGCAGCAGCACGATCAACCAGCCGCCGATCTTCGGAAACCGGGCGAAACAGCGCGCGGCCATGACGCCCATGAACAGAAATAGAAAGGGATAGACCGGCAGGACATGACGGATTCCGATGTTGAGATTGCTGCGCATCGCCATCGCCATGTAAAACGCCGGGCAGACGATCGCCGCGCAGATCGTCCAGGCTTCGCGCTGTTTCTTCGGTTGTCGAAAAGTCGCGAGCCAAGCGATCAAAGCGATCGCCAGACCCGCCAGCGTCGCCAGCGGAGTTTTGAATGCCATCGCCGCGGGGAAATAGTACCACCATCCCGTGACGCTGATTTGTCCGCACAAAAACGTCCGCCGGGCCAGCGAGGTGGCGTAGGTGTAGAGAAATCCGTACAGCCACGGCTGGGGAAGCAGGTGCATTTCGTTCGCGGATTTCACCGCGCGAACGACCGCATTGGGCTTCCAATGATTCACCCAAACCTGAATCTCCGCGTTGGTGGGATACAGGGGCACCGGATTCTGGCGGATCTGCGTCTGGTTTTCCGCGGTCATGAGGATCGGCGTATGGAAATCGAAATGCGCCTGCGGGTCGGGCGTCGGCCCAAAGCGAAACCCGTAGCTCGCCCAGACGATGGCATATCCCGCCAGCAGGCACAGCGCAAAAACGCCAAGCCCGGCGGCGGCGCGCGAAATCCGATTCGAAAGACTCCATCGCAAAAACGGCCAGGGCGCGTCGATCAGGCATCGGCACAACAGCGCGATCGCCAGGATCGGCAGCGCGAGCAGGCCGGAAAATTTCGTCGTTAAAGCGACGCCGACGAGTGCGCTAACGCACGCAATCCGCGGGATCGTCCCCCTGCGGCCCAGCAGCCAGACGCCGGCCATCAACAGAAAAAACACGAGTGTGATCGGCACATCATTTTTGATCAGCGGCGCATGCGCCAGAAAGTTGGGATCGAGGCAAAAAGTCCCGCATGCCACCACAGCCGCCAGCGGTCCGGCCATCCGCCACGCCCACCAGGCAATCGCAGCGCCCAGAACTACGCCCAGCGCGATCATTCGCACGCGGCCGGCCTGCAGCAATGGATCCGCAACATTGCCGGGAGTTTGATACAGCGTCTGATCCACATAGTGCACCGCTGGAAACGGAATCGACAGCAACATTCGATTCCAGAGATCGCAATGCCGATCCATTTTCAAATCCGCGGCCCGCGTTCCGGCCGCGACATAATATTTCCACAGCGGCGGGTCCTCGGGATTGCAGCGGAAATCCCCGTAATGCGTTTGCGTCCAGGCGCCGATGAAATGCAGCGGCTCATCGAATGCGGCGCATTTGTCCTGCATAGAACACCATGCAGTCACCGCGAATGCCGCGAGAAATATCGCGCAGGCGATCGATCCGTAGAAATTTCGCCTTGTCAGAAAGCTTCGGAGCATTGAACCGCCGTTACTGGGTGGGCGCACGATCGTACAGGTAAATGGCGCCGTTGAGCACCGTGACGGGCTGCTGCTTGAGAAATTGCCGGTAGTAATACAGCAGGTCGGGGTCCATATACGGACCCTGCATGGCGACGGCGCTGAGGGCATACATCGGCGGTCCACCGGGCAGAGTCCGAATCATCTCCGCAACCTGGCTTCCTTTCATATCAACGCATCGCAGGCCGTAATAACGCGGATCGGGCAAACCAAACTGGCAGTAATTAAGCTGGTATTTCTGATTGTGCTGCTGCCACTGGACCAGTGCGGGCAGGTCCTGCCCCCAGTCGATGTTGGAATCGCTCAGCAGCGCCAGCCCCCCGCGCGATCCGCCAACCGCGACGTTGAAAAACGGTATGTAATTCGGAAACGCGCACAGCGTCTCACACGCCAGCCCCGCAAACAGCGGGAGGATAACCCACAATGCCAGTTTCGGGCGGCGATTGAACCCCCGCGCCGCCATCACCCCCAAAAACAGGAACAGAAACGGATAGACCGGAAAGATATGGCGAAGCCCGATGTTGAGATGGCTGCGCATCGCCACGATCATGTAAAAGACCGGACCGATCACCGCCGCCCAAACAGTCCAAGAATGCCGCTCGATGTTCTTGCGCCGCCACAGTGACAGGCAGATCACCGCCGCCAGCGCCAGGCCCACGAGCGTCGCCAGCGGTGTTTTGAACGCCATCGCCGCGGGGAAATAATACCACCATCCCTCGATCCTGATGTCGCCGCAGAAAAAACTCCGCCGCGTCAGCGAAGATCCATACGTGTAGAGAAATCCGTAGAGCCATGCCTGCGGCAACAGATGATGCTGGTTGGCGACACCCACCATCTGAACCAGGAGATCGGGCTGCCACTCGCCGATCAACCGCTCGATCAGATCGTCGTCGGGGTATGCAGGCACCGGATCCTGCCGTAGCAGCATCTGATTCTGGGCATATTGAGTGATCACCGACCGGTAATCGAGCCTCTCCGCCGGATTGGGGCTCACGCCGAACCTGAAATCGTAACAGGCCCAGATGATCACATAGGCGGCAACAATCGAAATCGCAAACATCCCCGCGGCGCCGACAAGCCGTCGGGCACGCGACGACAGATTCCATTTGAGAAACTGCCAATCCGCCGGCAGCATCGCCCGGCACAGCAGCGCGATTCCCAGCATCGGAATCGCGAGAATCCCGGAGAATTTCGTCGTGATGGCGGCGCCAACCAGCAGGGCGACTCCGGCCATTCGCGGCAACGTCGCCCGCCGCCCCAGCATCCAGATGAACGCCATCAGCACGAAAAGCACGAGCGTGATCGGCACGTCATTTTTCACCAGCGGGGAATGCGCCAGAAAATTCGGGTCCAGGCAGAATGCCGCGCACGCCACCAGCGCCGCCACCGCTCCCGCCAGCCGCCATGCCCACCAGGCGATTACCGCTCCCAGAACCACCCCCAGCGCAACCATGCGCACGTGCGCCGCGCGAAAAAGCGCATCGGGATCATTTCCCGGCGTCTGGTACATCGTCTCCAGCACGAAATGCACCGCGGGCGACGGCGCGGTTTTCAGCATCATATTCCACAGATAGGACGTGCGATCGACCTGCATATCCTGAAGATTCGTGCCCGCCGCAACGTAATATTTCCACAGCGGCGGGTCTTCGGGGTTGCAGCGGAAATCAGCGAAATGCGTCTGCGTCCACGCGCCCACGAAATGCAGCGGCTCATCGAACGTCGCGCACTTGTGCAGCCACGAAAACCAGGAAATCAGCGCAAACCCCATCAGCATCGTAAAGCAAATCGCCGCAACAACGATGCCGCTTCGATGCCCGATGCTTCGGCCGCTGATCATGGGAGAATTCATTCGCTACGGGGAATTGTACAGGTAGATGCAGTCTCCAAGAACCGCGATCGGCGGGCCGCTTTGCAGTTTTGCATAGAATTCCCGCACCTCAGGCGGCAGAAAGGGAGAATGCGTCAGGTTTCCGCTGATCGCGTAAACCGATGGCCGCCCAATCGCCGCCGCCTGGTCCTCCGGCGCCATGCTGCCGGGAAGGTTCACATAATGAATTTGCCAGTAGCGCGGATCGCCCGATCCGAAATATCCGAGATATAGCTGGTATTGCGGATGCTCCCGCTGCCACCGGGCAATCGCCGGCAGGTCCTGCCCCCAATCGACGTTCGAATCGCCCAGAATCCGCGGCCCATTTTTCCAGCCCCCCGCGGCGATGTTGAAAAACGGAATGTAATCGGGAAACGCGGCGAGAGTTTCCCCGGCCAATCCAAGAAGCAGGATCGAAACCACCACCATGGCCGGTCGCCCAAATCGCCGCAGCGCATCGGCCGCGACAACGCCCAGCAGGATAAACAGAAACGGATAAATCGGCAGAACGTGCCGAATGCCCAGGTTCAAATCGGATGTCATCGCCATGGCAAGATAAACCGCCGGCAGCATCGCCAGCATCAGCAAATCCCACCCCCTGGGCAACGATGCACGAAAACGAATCCAATAAATCGCAGCCAGGAGCAAAGCCACCAGCGTCGCCAGCGGTGTTTTGACGGCAATGGCGATGGGAAAATAATCCCATCGTCCCGACATGCTGCTGGACCCCAGCATGTATGCCTCCCGCCCCGGCGCGGTACCCCATGTGAACAAAAATCCTTCCACCCAGGTCTGCGGCAACAAATGGTGTTGCCCAATCGCAAAACCCAGACGCAAAATGAAGCCCGGTTTCCAATGCTGGTTCCACTGTGCGAGTTGCCCGGCGCTGAGCGTGAACGCGTTGTACGCAGCAAAGGCCGCGTGTTTGGCGGAAATCGGCCACATCTCGCCCAAGTCAAAGGTCTGCTCGGGATCGGCGCTGGGGCCATATCGAAACCGATAGCACGCCCAGATGAAGACATACGAAATCGCCCCACACACCGCGCAGATGGCCGCAGCCTGCCCCAGCCGATGAACATGGTCTTTCCCGGTCCATCGCAGAAATCGCCACGGCTCAGGAAGCAGTGCGCGGATCGCCATCACAGTCACGAGAAGCGGGATTGTCAGGATCCCCGAAAATTTCACGGTAAGCGCTGCGCCCATCAACAATGCCAGCACGAGCCAGTTCAACAACGTCGCCCCCCGCCCCGCCCGCCACAGCGCCGCCATAAACGCCAACAATATCAGCGTCAATGCCACATCATTTTTCACGAGCGATGAATGCGCGAGAAAATTCGGATCAAAACAGAAAAACGCCACGGCGACGATTCCCGCCGCCGCTCCGCTCACCCGCCATGCCCACCAGGCAATCCCGGCGGCAAGCAGCGCGCCCAGAAAAATCATCCGCAATCTCGCCGCGGCCAGCGCTCCAACCGCATTATTCCCCGGCGTGTAGTAAAACATCTGCTTGAAAAACAATCCCTCCACCGCGCGATCGTGCAGCATGCCCTCCCAGATCAATCCCGAATCGACAATTTGCAGGCTGGCTTTGGATGTTCCCGCCGCGACATAATATTTCCACAGCGGCGGGTCCTCCGGATCGCACCTGAAATCATTGTAATGAGTTTGCAGCCACGCGGCGGCGAAATGCAGCGGCTCATCAAAGGTCGGTGATTTGTCACGCCACGCCGCTATCCCCGTCACGCAGAAAACAATCACCAGGCCTGCGATCAGGATCACGCCAAACGCGGGATTGATTTTCGACTTGGACATGCGATCAGGTCGCCGCGCGACCCGCCTGGAGCAAATCCAGCGGCTGCGTGCGCGCCACGCCCAGGGCCGGCCAGAGACTCGCCGCCAGCGCCACCACCAAAAGCGCCAGGCATCCCTCACCGACAATTCGCCAGGGAATCTGCATCGGCGGGCTGTACCCAAGAATCGCGCCGCTGAGCTGCCGCGCATCCACGCTGATCTCCAGCCCCGCCGCGAGTCCCAGCACCACCCCCACGAGCCCAAGCATCGCCGCTTCGGCCAGAATCAGCCGCAGCAAATCCCCGCTGCCCAGACCGATGCTGCGCAGCACGCCGAACTGCCATTGCCGGGAGCGCACCGATGCCATGATGGTATTGGCGACGCCGAGCGAAGCCAGCGCCATCGCCGCGATGGCGACGGTGCTGATCATATCCAGCACGCGATAGAATCCGCTTTCGATTTCGAATTTGATCTGCCGCACATCGCCCGCCACCAGCCCGCGATCGCCGAGACTTTTCTGCACATTTTTCAGCAGATCGGCCTTATCCACGCCGCCCTGCAAATTGGCCGCAAACAGCCGCGCACCCGTCACGCCGAAATCATGCTGGGCATCGGCGATCGATCCGAACACGCTGCCGGCGGTTCGCTGATCCATCAGGTTGCCCAGGTCGAACATGCTGACCAGAACATCCGCGCCCGGCGACCAGACAATGGCGCAGATCGTATATTTCTGCCAGCCGTTCACCGAGGTCAGCACCGGAAACGTATCCCCGATTTTCACGTGGCGCGACTCGCGAAAATCATCGGTCACGATGATTTGCCGGGGCTTTTTCATCTCCTCGGCCGCCTTCGCCTCCGCGGCAGCCTGCTGGTCCCGCGGAAGCGATGCCCCATCATTATCGCGAAAATCCAGTTGCACCATCTTCAGCGCAAGCTGCGGATCGACTCCGAAAAACATCACGCCCACGTCCTGTCCCGCGACCACCGATGCCATCACCAGACTCAATTTGCTGTCGCCCGTGGGCGTGGTCACGACGACGGGAAGCAGCGATCCCGGCTCCATGCCCGGCGTCGTCGCCAGCGTCTTCTGGTCTTTCCACGAAATAATGTCCGCACTCCAGATGAAACAATCGGGAAATTTATCGGGAAGTTTCCACCCGCCGATCAGCGTGTGCCCCTGCACCTGCAAGGCGATCAGCGTGGCCAGCCCCACCATCAGCGCCGCTCCCGTTCCCGCGGCGCGCCAGATGCCCGTACTGAGCTGCTGCCGCAAAAGCTTGGGCGGCAGCGCCAGCGCCCGGGCCAGAATCGGCGCGAAGATCCGCTCCATCACCCAGATGATCGCCGGCGCCATCAGGAAATATCCAATCATGATGCCCGGCAACCCGCCCACGAAATGCCCGAAAAATCGCACGGTCTCCACCGCGGCGTCGGGATTGGGCATGCCGGCGAACTGGAATATCTGCTTCAGCGGACCAAAAAAAATAAACGGATCGATCGACGCGAGAATTGCACCGATGAAAAACCACACAATCGGCGGCCGCCGCGCGCTCGTCACCGAGTGCGCGTTCATCGCTTCCAGCGGGCTGATGCGCGATGCCCACCACGCCGGCAGCGCGCTGGCCAGAAGCGCCGTCACCATCGACCCCGCCGCGCCGAAAATCATTCCCGCCGGGCTGAAAACCACGCCCCCCGCAAACATTTCCCGGTAGTGATGCTGCAGCATCCACATCCACAGCATTCCCAGGGGAATGCCGATGGCGATCCCCACAATTGCCAATGCGAGCGCTTCCAGAACCACCAGCTCAAACACCTGCGCCCGCACCGCGCCGATGGCCCGCAACATCGCCAGCGTGCGCTGCCGCTCGCTGACGCCCATGCTCAGCGCCGAAAAGATGATGAACATCGCCGTGAGCATGGAGATCGTCCCGCCCAGATAGCTGGCGATCTGCACCCCGCGTAGATTTTTTTCCAGCTCGCCGGAATTTTGCCGCCGCGCCCGGAGCCGCAGGCTTGAATCCACCTGCGCCAGCCGTGCCGTCCATCGCCGCTCAAACGCATCGAAATTCACCTTGTCGCGCAGATTGATGCTGATGCTGGAGACCTGCGGCGGGTTATCCGCCCCCGTGAAATGCTGCAGCGTTTCCATCGGGATGTGAATCGTCGCCGAGTGCTGCGCGAAGAAAACCGGTTTGTGAACAATGCCCACGATCGTCAGCTTCAATTTGCTGTTGATGCCCGGCACTTCAATCTGATCGCCGACGCCCTCGCCGATTTTTTCCGCCGTGAACTGGTCCACTACCGCTTCGTTCCCGGTCGAGCCGTCAAACCACTGGCCGTCGATCAAAGTCATCGACTGAATCGCCTTGTCCTGCGGTCGCCGGACGCCGATCAACTCCGTGGCGATTTTGTCCGAGGGCATCGCGCCGGCCGCAAGGTGCTGAGCGCTGCGTGCGGGGCCGCGCTGATTCGCGGCTCGATTCATCTCCCGGAACGATTGCAGCCGCCCCACCGCCTGGCGAACATCCGGATCGGCCGTCAGCTCATCCACCAGTTTTTCAGGCACAAAGGTGTACTGATTCCCCGGCACGATCATCACATCCGCCGCACCCATGTACTGATTCAGATACCGCAGCGCCATCCCCTCGAGCGATTTGTAGCCCGCCGTCACCGCCACGACGAGGCTCACCGACAGCGCGATCGCAGCCACCGTCAGCGATGTCCTCACTTTGCGTACTTTGAAATTCGTCAGGGCAAGATGAAAAAGAACCATCGGATTTGACCGTGTTTCATTTCAGAGAGTCGGCATACTTCGCCGCCAGGTCGTGACCGTTAATTCCATTGGTGCCAAAGCGATCGACGATCCGCCCGTCGCGAATCACCGCGACGTCCTGGGCAAACGCGCCGACGACCGGCTCATGCGTCACCATCACGATCGTTTTGTTGTGAATGATCGATAAATCGCGAAGCAATTCGCACACCGCGCGGGAATTGACGCTGTCCAGATTTCCCGTCGGTTCGTCCGCTAGGATCACCGCCGGATCGGTCACCAGCGCCCGCCCGATGGCCACGCGCTGCTGCTCGCCGCCGCTCAGCGAATCAGGCCGATGCGTCCGCCGATCGGCAATGCCCAGATTCTCCAGAAGCTGCGTGACTTTCTTCTTCGCCGCACCACTATCGGTTCCCTCCAGCATCAGCGGCAGCGCGATATTTTCCTCGGCCGTGAGCGTCGGAATCAGATTGAACGCCTGGAACACCAGCCCGATATTCCGCCGGCGGAAGATCGTCAGTTGCCGGTCCGGCATTTTCGCCAAGTCCTCCCCATTGATTCGCACCGCCCCGCTGTCCGGCTTCGCCAGCCCCGCCATCAGATGCAGCAGCGTGCTCTTGCCCGATCCACTGGCCCCCATGATCGCCAGAAATTGCCCCTGCTGTACCTCCAGATCAATCGAAGCCAAGGCTGTCACCGACTTGTCGCCCTGGCGAAAGGTCTTGATAACTTTTTCAACTGACAAAGGTTGCATTGCAATGAACGACTATAGCGGGGTGAAAAATGGGGGACAAGCGGGTAAAGGCGTGTCTCCTATCCATATGTAAGATAAAATAGCTTTGTGGCCTCTCAATTTGATAATGAGAAGACAATGGAGTCGCCGAATATTGAACTACTCGTCAGGCAACTTCAAAGTCTGAAATACGATCCAAACGCGACAAGGGTTTTTGAGTTGATGTCGGGAGGATTCTGTTGGTCAGACGAGAGGCCAGATGCATACGACGATGTTGTGCTTGGTTACGCGTTTCGATTCTTACTTGGCTACCGCGCCTCTCTCATTAGGGCAACGCCGAATGATACGCTTCGATCTGTTTGGGACCTCGTCCAGGCACGGTGTCCAAACTGGCCCGGTTTCCGACCCGAACGACTCGATAGAGAGCTTTCTACGGAACTCGATTCCGAGAATCGGCGCGCTATGCGCCGTCTTCTCGCTATGGTTCGCTTGAACGAACGTAATGCCAAGAAGCCTAATAAAATAATTGGGTAAGCATCTACTTGGAGGAACGATAGCCCAAGCTTCCAAGGTAAATGCCATAACGACTTTCACGCATCTTCCGCGATAATCAACTCACACCCTGCCTCCGCGATCGCCCGCCGATGCTCTTCCCCTAATCCGCTGTCCGTCACCACCACATCGATGTCCGACAGATCGCACAGCCGCGCCAGCGCCTGCTGCCCGAATTTCTCGCTGTCGGCGAGGAGAACCACCTGCTGCGACTGCTCCATCATTCGCTTTTCCGCCGCCACCAGCAGCAGGTTCTGATTGTAGAGCGCCCCGTCAAAAATCCCCGCCGAGCTGAAAAACATCCGTGAGGCGTGGATCGTCGAGATGAAATTCTCCGCCGCCGGGCCGAGCATGACGCCGTAGCGCGGATACATCAACCCGCCGGTGATGATCAGCTCGACGTTGTCATCATCCATGAACAGATTCGCGATCGGCAGCGAGTTGGTGATGATCTGCATCGACCGGCCATGAATCTGCTCCGCCAGATGGAATGTCGATGTGCCGCCGTCGAGCAGGATCGTCTGCCCCGTGGGAATGAGGGCGGCCGCCGCGCGGGCGATGCGGCGCTTGGCGTCAAGCTGCACGCCGATGCGCTGGTTAAAAGCGTACCTGCGGGTCTGCGCGCCGCCCGGGCGGTCGCCCGTCCAGATCACGCCGCCATGCGTGCGCTGCACAAGCCCCTGAAGCTCCAGCGCCTCGACATCGCGCCGAACCGTCGACTGCGAAACATCCAATTCCCGCGCCAGCGCCTCCAGCGGCAGAATCCGCCGCTGGGCCATCAATTCCCGCAGCCTGGATTGCCTTTGCGCGATCAGCATAAATTCTTCGGCTATTTCAGTTGAACGTAAGTCGAATCCAGCGACTTGGCCCCGCTTTGCAGGCCGGAAATTTCGCGCGGCCATAGCTCCACTTCGTATCTCTTCACCACGCCGCGCGCATCCACCATCGTCGGCAAACTCGTGCAGGTGCCGCGGATGTCATATTCGCCTGTGAGCTGCGTGCTGATCGGGAGCACCTTCGGCTGGTTCAGCGCGATCGCGTGAACCACTTCGGCGATCGTCAGCCCCACCGCCCAGCCGGCGCCGCCTTTCAGTTTGATCGCCTCGGCCCCGCTGGTTTTGGACCGCTCGAACACCCGCTGCTGAACCGCGTTGCCAAAATTCGGCATCTTCACCAGCGGCATCCCAGCCGCCGTCGCGCTCGACCAGATCGGAACCATGCTGTCCCCATGCTCGCCGAGAATCAGCGCCTTGATCTGGCTCGGCGGCAATCCCGTTTCCAGCGCGATCAGCGAGCGAAACCTCGCCGTGTCCAACTGCGTGCCCAGCCCGATCGTCTTATGCGGATCGCGCTTCAGATGATCGATCGCCAGACGGGTGAGAATATCCACGGGATTGGACACGACGAAGACAATGGCTCCATCGCGCAGGCCGCCGGATTTCAGCGAATCGAGAATCTGCTTGAACAGCGCAACGTTACGGTTGATGAGATCGAGCCGGCTTTCCTCCGGCTTTCGCCGCAGCCCGGCCGTGATGACGACGACATCGCTGTCGGCGCACTTGTCGTATCCGCCGGCATAAATTTTCTGATCGCCAGCGACGCTGGCGCCGTGCAGCAAATCGAGCGCCTCTCCCTGCGCCATCTGTTCGTTGGCGTCCAGCAGATGAATTTCGCTGACGATGGCCGCGCACTGCATCGCAAACGCCGCGTTGCTGCCAACCCGCCCGCCGCCGCCAATGATGCTGACTTTCATGACGAGATTTCCTCAATTTCCAATGCGAACATCCGTGGAAACGAATCGTCCGTCAATTCGCCGTCGCCATGATCTGATCCGTAATCACCTGCACGAGCTGTTCGATGTCGTCCTCGGAATAATTCTGCGGAGCGATGGCGGCGATGGCTTTTTCCATCTCGCCGGGCGGCGTCCGCACCTCGCCCGTCCCGCCGGGGACACACATTCGCCCTCTCGTCGCCACTTCGCCGCCGACGCGCGATAGAAAATCGCCGGCACAGTTCAAGCCCTGTAGATTTCCATCCTTCGTGATCCGGCCGTCGGTCATCCCAAACCGGGATTTAAGCACCAGCAGCTCCTTCATCTGGTCGTTGCTCAGCGTCTGCACATATCCAAGCTGCTTTGCCAGCAGAAGAATCCGCGCATACGCATCGACGATTTCCAGCTTGTAATACGCCTCTTCCAGCGATTTATCGAACGAAACCGTGCCGTGGTTGCTCAGCAGAATCGTGTTGGCATCCTTCACGAACGGGGCCAGCGTTTCGCCCAGCCGCGTATCGCCGGGCGTGACATATTTCGCCGTGGGCACACGACCCAGAAACACTTCCGCCTCGGGGTGAATGCACGTGGGCAATTCCATCCCCGCGATCGCGAACGCCGTCGCATGCGGCGGGTGGCTGTGGATCACCGCCCGTACATCCGGCCGATTCTTGTAAATGAACAGGTGCAGCAGAATCTCGCTCGTGCGCCCCCGCCGACCGGAAACCTGCTTGCCTTCCAGGTCCACGATGCACAGATCATCCGGCTTAAGCTGCCCCTTGCTGATGCCCGTCGGCGTGCAGAGAATGCGGTCTTCCGACAGACGATAGGAATGGTTCCCCTCGTTGCCCGCGCAGAATCCCTTCAGCCAGATTCGCCGGCCGATTTCGCACATTAACTCCTTCAGTTTCCATTCACTGATCTGAGCCGAGCCGTTGCCGTTATTTTTGTGATAAGCCATAAAAAACTCCCATCAAATTTCGACGCTGATCACCGCCGCATCCAGGATCGCCGCGTTGTACGCATCGAGCGGTACGCGTTTTTCCGGATAAAACGGCATCGTCGCTTCCCGGCTTTCGGTGAAGGCGATCAGATCGCCCTCGGCCGCGCCGAGTTCATCGTAAACCACCAGCGATTCCGCGCTCTTGCGCGTCTTGCCGCCGAGGCTGAAACGATCCTGCACTTCGACGAGCAGATATCGCCCGCCCACCAGCGTCTCGTACATCCGCCGCAGCGAAACCCGGCCGATCACCTTGCCTACGCGCATGATGTCAGCTCCTTCAGCCGCTGCTGCGTTTCGCCGGAAACCTGTTTCGAGCCGCGGGCAAATCGCGCCAGCACATTGCGGATCTGCGAAAAGTTCCGGCTCGGATATTCGATGACAATCACATTCGCCCCCACCGCCGCGATCCCCTGCTCGACCGATTCCAGGCAGGTTCCCACGATCGCCCGCAGAGATAAGCATCGGTTGGCATACACGATCGCCTCCGATGCGCTTTTCACCAGCAGAATCCCGCCACCAGCTACGCCGCTTTTCACTTCCGATGCAATCCGTTTTATCACGGGGACAAGCTGGATCGTCTCGCTCGGCAGATCGAGCGGCGAAAGATTCGATTCCCGCGCCTGCGCCGCCAGCGCCGCTTTGGCCGCTCCGCACGGCCCATCGCACCACCACAGCAGCGCGCCCGGCGCTGCCGGAGCAGGCGCGAGCGAGGGCGATTTTTCTGCGGGAGCCGATGCCGGCGTCATTTCCGCCGGCCCGTATCCGATCCGGACTTTTTTACTCCGCGCCCAGTCCAGCGCCAGGGGCGTCAGGCGGGCTCCATACGGCAGGATGATCTGGTCGCTTGCCTGATCCCTGCCCCGTAAATCCTGAAGTTGTCGCGCGGTGAAAATCATTTACGAATCCGCAATGCCGATCACATACCAGCGCGCCGGGCTTTTCTCGTTGCCGACATATTCGCGAGCGCCTCGGCCGTCGCTGTTGAGAATCACCAATTGCCCCTTGCCCGCGCCATATCGATCCACCGCCACCAGCACATCGCCCTCAGGCTTGCGGTTCGAATCCAGCACCTGCACCAGCGGCATCCGCAGGCCGACAAGGCTCGGATGCTTCACGGTCGCCGTCGCATGTCCGATCACCCGTCCCAATAACATCAGATCATCCTCAATGATTTGGTCATCATGACCCGGCGATATCGCGTGAACGTCAGCGGCGTGGTGATCCCCTCGCCCGTCGGCGTCGCGATGCTGTAGCTGAGATATCCCTCGCCCCCCAGCCCCAGCCCGGCCATGCTCGGGCCGTTGACGACAAACAAAGTCGTATTCGCCCGGCGGCCAAACCGCGTGATCGTGTCGAGATTCCGGCTGTGGATCAGAGCCGTGTGCTGATATCCATGCTCGCTTTCGATCGCCAGGTCCGTCGCCTCGTTGACGCTTTTCACGCGAACAAATGGGATGAACGGCATCATCTGCTCTTCCTGCACGAAGGGATGATCCGCCGTCGTCTCGCCCACCAGAAGCTGCGTGACCGGCGGCACGCTCACGCCTGCCGCCTGCGCCAGCACCGCTGCATCCCTGCCGACCAGGTCCTTGTTCACGTGCAGATGCCCATCCTTGGGATCTTTCTTGAACGCCGACTTGGTCAGCGATTCGATCTGCGATGAATTCAGCACGAATCCACCGGCCATCGTCATCTGCTCCAGGAATTTATCGAACACGCTCTCCACGCAGAACACTTGTTTTTCGCCGATGCACAGGAGGTTGTTATCGTACGCGCCCCCCTTAACGATGGAGGTTGCCGCGTTCTGAAGGCACGCGGTTTCGTCCACAACGACGGGAGGATTCCCCGGCCCGGCGACGATCGCGCGCTTGCGTGCTTTCAGCGCCGCCCGCCCCACCGCCGGACCACCCGTAATCACCAGCAGCGATATCCCACGATGGTTGAACAGCTCTTCGGCCGACTCCAGCGTCGGCGGTGTCACGCAGGTGATCAGCGCGTCGATCCCATATCTCGCGGCGATCTGCCGGTTGTATTCGGCGATCGCGTGGGCGGCGCAGTTGGCGCCGCTGGGATGCGCGTTGGCCACCAGCGAATTACCCGAGGCGATCATGTTGATCGCGTTGGCCGACAGCGTCGGGATGCTGTGTGTCACGGGCGTAACAACGCCGATCACGCCGAACGGGGCGAATTCCTCGATGCACAGCCCGTTGCTTCCCCCCATTGCCTGCGTTTTCAGGTACTCAACACCGGGCACCAACTCCAGGATTTGCAGCTTCTCGATTTTATGATCCAGCCGACCGACTTTCGTCTCGGCCAGCTCCATCGCACCCCACTCGCGGGCGTTCTGTTTGGCGATGGATTTGATCAGCTTGACGATCCCGTCGCGATCCTCCAAGGACAGCTTGGCCAGTTTTTTCTGCGATTCATCGGCGGCCGCGACGGCATCGTCCACGGTGCTGAACACGCCCGGCGATCCGCCGGTTTTGCGCACCGCCGGAATGGGGCGCGATCCGCCCATCCGCCGCATCACTTCGCTCACGACATCCTGAACCAGCGTCGCGTTCATGGGTTATTTTCCAGATTGATAGAACGATTTGCCGGCATACATCGCCGAATCGACGATGCCGACGATCACCGCATCCGCGGGCATGTTCTTGGTCTGCTCGGTCATGCGGGCGCTGCTGCCCTGCACGACCAGCACAAGCTGCCCGTCGCCCGCGCCGACCACGTCGATCGCGACAATCGCGCGCCCGGTGTTGCCCAGGCTCGCGGGCTTGGCGTTGTCGTCGTACTTGACGTTGAGCGGCTCGACGACCATCAGCTTCTGCCCGCCGAGGGTCTTATCCTTTTGCGTGGCCACGACGTGGCCGGTGACTCTTGCGAGAAACATGGCGTTTCCTCCCTCGATCAGCCCATTTTCGCGACGTCGGAATGCGGCCGGGCGATGACATGGACCGAGACGATCTCGCCGACTTTTCCGCCCGATTCCGCGCCGGCGTCAACCGCCGCCCGAACCGCCGCCACGTCGCCGCGGATGGTGATCGCCACCAATCCGCTGCCGACTTTGTGCTGCTCGACGAATTGCACGTTCGCCGCCTTCAGCGCCGCATCCAGCGCCTCCACGGCCGCGACAATTCCCTTGGTTTCGATCAATCCGATTGCTTCTGAGTTTGCCATATCAATCTCCGAAAAAAGTTTCAGTTTGCCGTGAGCACCGATTCCGTCTGCATCGCGACAATCAATTCCTCGTTGGTCGGCACGATCCAGATTTCGCCGCCCGATTCGAGCTTGCTGATCCGCTCCTCTTTGCCTCGCGCCTGGTTCTTTACTGGATCGAGAATCAGCCCGGCGAAATCGAGGTTGCGGCAGATCGCCTCCCGCAGCGACGCCGCGTTCTCGCCCATCCCGCCGGTGAAGGCCAGTACATCGCACCCGCCCAGAACGACCAGGAAAGCGCCGATGTAATGCCGCACCGACTCAATGAATGCGTCAATCGCCAGCTTCGCCCGCGCATCGCCGTTGCCGGCGGCGCGTTCGATGTCGCGCATGTCCGGCGAAATTCCGCTCATTCCCAACAGCCCCCCCTCTTTGCCCAATCGGCGAAAAATCTCCTCCAGCGAGATCCCCTGCCCCATCAGCTTCATCAGCGCGAACGCATCAAAATCACCGCAGCGGTTGTTGTGCGGCAGCCCGGTCTGCACCGTCATTCCGAAACTGCTGGCGACCGACTTTCCATTTTCGATCGCGCACACCGAGTTGCTTCCGCCCAGGTGACACGAAATAATCCGCCGCGACGATTCCCTGTCCACCAGCTCGGCCACGCGCGTGGCGATATATCGGTGGCTCGCGCCGTGAAAGCCGTAGCGGCGAATGCCGAGCGTTTCCGTCCACTCGTGCGGGATCGCATAAATCTGCCGCGACATCGGGATCGTCTGGTGAAACGCCGTCTCAAACGCCGCCACTTGCGGAACGCCGGGCAGCTTCTTTCGAAACGCCCGCATGGCCGCGATGTACGGCGGATTGTGCGCCGGCGCAACGTCGGAGAATCGCTCCATCGTGGAAATCACCTCGTCGCTCACGCGCACCGCCCCGCTGATCGGCCCGCCGTGCACCGCCTTGAAGCCGATCGCATCGGGCTTTTGCGGCAGCGATCCCAGAATCGCGTCCAGCACGTCGCCGTGATTTTTATACGGCGAATCCTTCTGCCCGATGCGCTCGTACGACCCGCGCGCAAGCTCGGCCCCGCCCGAATCCATGTCGAGCAGCTTAAACTTGAAACTGGTGCTGCCGAGGTTGGCCACGAGAATAAACATGATCAGAGAGCGCTCGATCCACCGCCGGCGCCGTAGCCTTCCAGCAGATCGGGATGCGGCCGGGCGATGACGTGATGCGCCACCAGCTCACCGACTTTTCCCGCCGCCTCGGCGCCGGCGTCCACGGCCGCCTTCACGCTGCCGACATCGCCGCGCACGATCGTCGTCACGTACGCCCCGCCGATCTGGATCGTCTTGATGATCTCGACGTTGGCCGCCTTGCACATCGCGTCCGTCGCCTCGACCAGGCCGACCCAGCCCTTGGTTTCGATCAGTCCCAATGCGCTATTGAATCCGGTTCTTTCTGCCATGACAGTGATCCTTGAGAAAAGTTTGTAAGAGTTACTTCTTTGCCGCCCCGGCCGCCTTGGGCTTGGGCGTTACACCGGTCAGTTCATCATGAGGCCGCGCGATCACATGCACCGAGACGACGGTGCCGACCTTGCCGGCCGCTTCCGCCCCGGCATCGACCGCCGCCTTCACCGCCGCCACATCGCCCTTCACGAACGCCGTCACCATCCCGCTGCCGCATTTGTCCCAGCCGAGCATCGTGACGTTGGCGGTCTTGAGCATCGCATCGGTTCCTTCAATCAGGGCAACCAGACCTTTGCATTCCAGGAGCCCCATCGCTTCGCTTGCCATAAAAATCTTCCTTTCGGTTAATGCTTCACTTGATCAATTGCATGTTTGTCGCGGATTCCAGATCGCAGGCGTTTCCCTCATCTGTGTCGATATGCACTTCCAGAACGACCTTGGGGTGATACCGCACCTTAAGATTGTCAAACGTCGCTCCGCAGGGACCGGAGATTTTCAGCTTCATCGCATCGCCGTCTTTCACGCCGTAGTAGGCCATGTCCTCCGTGGACATGTGCACGTGCCGCTGGGCGCGGATGACGCCGCTGCTCAGATGGATCGCGCCGGCCGGGCCAAGGATCGTGCACCCGGGGGTTTGTTCGTGATTGCCGCTGATGCGCAGGGGAAGGTCGATGCCCAGGTACACGCCATCGGTGTAGCTCAATTCCACCTGGGTGTAATTCCGAATCGGGCCAAGGATGCGGACATTGGGGATGATTCTCTGCCGCGGTCCGACGACCGTGACGAGCTGTTCAGACGCGAATTCGCCCTGCTGATAAAGATCTTTAAGTTTGCTGAGCTTCGCCCCCGCCCCAAAGAGAATCTCCAGGTTCTCCTGCGTCACGTGCATGTGGCGGGCGGAGACATTCACCACCAGCGGATGCGGCGGCCCATCGGTGGAAGTGCTCGCAACGGCCGATGCCGACCGGCTCTCGGCAGGGAATGTCTCCCCGCGGAGCTTCTGCCGCAGCACCTCCCGCACCAGCCGTTCCACTTCCGGCCGCTGTAAAACCGTTCCGCCTCGCACCGCCATTGATTACCTCTGATATATTTTCGTCATTATTATGCGTTTTATTTCATAATCTGTCAATAATTATCGTTGTACCGTAATTTTATTTATTTCCTATATTTAAGAATCATATATTCTATAGTGTCAGATGGGTTATGAACTGTATTGGAAGATTGATGGCTTCCGCCTTATTTAACCACGCTGCTAATGGGCCGCTTTTGACTGCCCCGACAATAGCGGAGCGAACCCGTTAGCGCTTACAATCCAACGGGCAGGCCACCAACATGGACGATCAGGACTTCAAATCAGAATTGAGCGCAAGCAAGCAAACCGCCGGGCTGCGGTTGCTGCTGGTGGAAGATCACGTCGATACCGCCAGGATGCTCGGTAAATTGCTGGGTCTGGCAGGCTACACGGTGCGCATCGCCATTGATGCCGCCGGGGCGCTGGCGCTGGCGGCCTGCGAGCCCTTCGATGTCATGGTCAGCGACATCGGTCTCCCCGATGCCACCGGATATCAGCTCATGAACCAGATCAGGCAGAAATACGGCTTCGCGGGAATTGCCATGAGCGGCTACGGCATGGAGGAGGATATCCGCAAAAGTCAGGAGGCCGGGTTCAGCGAACACCTCGTCAAGCCGATCAGCTTTGCCCAGCTCGATCAGGCGATCAAAAAACTTTTCGATGCCTGACCAAACAAAGAAGCTCCGGATGCAAATCCGGAGCTTCGAATCAATTCTCTCTCTGTTCCGAGAGCAATTTATTCGTTCGGCTCAAGCGACGACAGGCGGGCGCGGGCGTCGATCAGCGTCGGATCGCACTGCAATGCCCGTTCATATTCCGCCTTCGCCTCGGCCTTGCGCCCGCTGTTTTGATAGATGCTTGCCAGGTTGTAATGAATCTGTGCATCGCTCAGCACGGGGTTCCACATCTTGATCGCTTCGGAAATATTCCCCTGCCGCGCCATCATGATGCCGTAATTGGTCCGGCACGGGCCGTTCTTCGGATCCTTGGAAATGCCTTTCAGATACGTCTCCTTCGCCAGACTGGGATAACCGGCCAGTTCGTAGCAATATCCCAGGTTGCCGTAGGCGAATCCCGCATCACCGCTGGCGGCGATGTAGCGATTCCACGTCGCGATCGAAAGATCGTAATTCTTCAGCTCCGCGTAAACCACGCCCAGCCGGCAAAGGGCGGGGAGGTATTTCGGATTCAGCTTGAGCGCTTCGTTGTACTGGTGAATCGCATCATCTGTATCCCCTTGTGCTTCTTTGAGCTGGCCCACCGCGAAGCGCGTATTGGCCGTCACCTCGGGCGCCTTCTCTTCCTTGATTCGAGCGTTCTCGCCGCTCATCTTCTGGACCTGGTCCGGAGACAGGCCCTGAATTGACGCGGTGCTGTGCGTGGTGCTGCACGCGCAGAGAAAAAGTGCCAAGCCACAAAATGTGATCGCGGTTTTCATATATGCATTCCTCGGTCAGACGTCCCAGTCAGTTGAGCAAGCACGCAAACTTGTGCCGGTTCTATCGGCTATTCCGCTTAACCCATGAACTGTTCTGTCCCCAACCTCGAAAGTTAGATTTATAAGACGCGGCGTATTGTCGCACGCATGACCCGCTTCAATCTCTTAAACCCCGTCAATGGCCGATAAAGACGTGGATTCGAAACTGGCAAAAGCAAGTTGCCGCGGGAGCGGGGTTGAATCCCACGATAAAATCGCCACAGTAATTCGGTCTCGAGGATTTCATGCCTCCGCAAGAGTACAACCCGTGGGTCCACCGTTTCGCGCTCGTCACGGCCGCGGCGACGTTTCCGCTGATATTTATGGGGGGCCTCGTCACCAGCCACGGGGCCGCCATGTCCGTGCCGGATTGGCCCAATTCCTGGGGATACAACATGTTCACCTTCCCCCCCAGCAAATGGGTGGGTGGAATCCTCTTTGAACACACGCATCGGCTGGCCGCCTCGGGCGTGGGTCTGCTCAGCATCGTCCTGGTCATCATCGCCTGGACAACCGATTCGCGCCGCTGGGTGCGCATGACCGCGCTGGGAATTCTGCTGGCCGTCTGTTTTCAGGGCGTGATCGGCGGCCTGCGGGTCGTGCTCAGCGAGCGCGATCTGGCCATCGTGCACGGAATCTTCGCCCAGCTATTTTTCTGCTTCATCGCCACGTTCTGCGTGCTGACCTCCAGGTTCTGGACGAGCCGCCAGGCCATCGCTGCCGCGGGCGACTTTCGCACCCTGCGGTCGCTGTCGCTGATTACCACGGGCGTGATCCTCGTCCAGCTCGTCATCGGCGCGATCATGCGGCACAGCGATGCGGGCCTGGCAATTCCTGATTTCCCCACCAGCTTTGGCCACCTTCTGCCGCCGACGCGCATTGACGCCGCCTTTCGGCGCGAGTCGATTCACCAGTTCGGAACCAATCTCGGCCTTAGCCGCGTTACACTTTTTCAGATCTGGGTTCATTTCGCGCATCGCATCGGGGCATTGCTGGTATCGATTTCCACCATCGCATTGGCGGTTCTCATCAAGCAGCGCTTCAGTGCAATTTCCGCCCTCCTCCGGCCGGCATGGATCAGCCTTGTTTTACTGGCCATCCAGCTCACGCTGGGAATCCTCACCGTGCTGCTTCGCAAGCCCGCGGATATCGCCTCCGCACACGTGGCCATCGGCTCGCTTCTGCTGGTGACGGCCTGCGTCATCGCCGTTCGCTCAATTGGATTGACGGATTCACAAAAATCTCCCGCACGACTGGACCTTCAATATGTCGAGGCAAACGCATAGAATCGTGGACTTCGCCGAATGAACTCCGCCGGGAACATCATTGATCTCTCTCCTGAACTCGCCCCATCCGCGGCTGATCCAAGCTGGCGCGCTTTCTACGAGTTGATCAAGCCGAGAATGAACCTGCTCATTCTCGGCACCACCACGGTTGGATTTTCCCTGGCGGCGCAAAGCCTCGACGATTGGAAACGCCTCCCCGGCACGCTGATCGGCACCGCCTTGTGCGCCGCCAGCGCGGCCATTCTGAACCAGTTGCTGGAGATGAAATACGACGCCCGCATGCTGCGAACCGCCAGTCGTCCCCTGCCTACCGGAAAAATCTCCCCGCGCCACGCCCTGCTGCTGGGCATTTTGACCGGCGTCCTAGGGGGAATATCTCTATTGATGCTCGTCAACTGGATGACCGCGCTTCTGGGCGTGGCGACGCTGGTGAGTTACGTGCTGGTCTATACGCCGCTGAAGCGCGTAACGACGCTGAACACGATCATCGGCGCCATCCCCGGCGCTGTCCCGCCGATGATGGGCTGGACCGCCGTTACCGGCTCATTGGCGTTCCCGGCCCTGGCGCTGTTTGGAATTTTGTTCGTCTGGCAGATTCCGCATTTCCTGGCGATCGCGACGCTGTATCGCGACGACTATCGCCGGGGCGGATTCAAAATGCTTCCCGTGGATGATCCCGACCTTCGCCGCACCGGCCGGCAAATTCTGCTCTACAGCGCGGCGCTGTTTCCCATCAGCCTCCTGCCCGTGGTGGCGGGAGTGACGGGCCGGGTCTATTCCGTGTCGGCGGTTTTGCTGGGAACTTTGTTCTTCGCCTATGCGGTCCTGTGCGCCAGCCGCCGCGGCCGGGCCGAGGCGCGGAAATTATTCTTCGCATCCATCATCTATCTACCGATCTTGCTCGCGGTTCTCGTGCTGGACAAAGTTTGATCTCACCCAACGTGTTGTGCGGATTATTCAAAAGATTGTGGATCGTGACCGCGCTATTCGCCGCCGGCTGCGACCGCCCGATGCCCAGTGCCGTCGGGCCTTCGGAATCGGGCGATGGCATTATCGCGGGTCGCGTGATTCTCACCGGCGCTGCGCCGGAAATGAAAATCATCCCCGGCTCGCCGCAGGTAAAGGATGAATCAATCGTCGTCGGCCCGCGCGGCGGCCTGAAAAATGTCATCGTCTTTCTCGAAGATGCGCCGCGATCGACGTTCGTTCTGCCCAATCCCGCCGTGCTCGATCAGGTGAAATGTGTTTACGTTCCGCACGTGCTGGCCGTCCAGACCGGCGAGACCCTTCGCATCAAATCCAGCGATGCGGTGATGCACAACGTCCACCTGAAATGCCAGGTGAATCCCGATGTCAATTTCGGTTTCAACGGCATCAGCCAGCGCGACATCACGCTCAATTCCGCCGAAGCGCCGTTTCCCGTGCGTTGCGATGTGCATCCGTGGATGAGCGCCTGGATCGGCGTGTTCAATCATCCCTGGTTCGCCGTGACTGCCGAGGATGGCAGCTTCACCATCCAGCACGTGCCCCCGGGCCATTACACGCTCGCGGCCTGGCAGGAAGTTCTGCCCCAGCAGGAGCAATCCATCGACGTCAGCGCCACCGGCCAGACCGAAGCGGATTTCACCTTCGAGGCGCCGTGACTTCTTTCCAGCAGCCAGGTTCTCCCCAGCCCGTCGTCGAGATTCAGCGCCTCAGCCACAGTTACGGCGATCGGCCCGCGCTGGTCGATCTTTCGCTTTCCATCCAGCGCAACGAAATCTTCGGATTCCTCGGCCCCAACGGCAGCGGCAAAACAACCCTCTTCCGAATCCTCTGCACCCTCATCGCCGCGCCGGCGAACACCGTGAAAATCCTTGGCCTCGATCTGCCCAAAGATCGCGAGCAGATTCGTCGGCAGATCGGCGTCGTCTTTCAATCCCCCAGCCTCGACAAGCAGCTCACCGCCGAAGAAAACTTGCGCCAGCAGGGACATCTCTACGGATTGCGCGGCGCAAATTTATCCAATCGCATCGAACATCTGCTCGGCCGCGTCGATCTGCTCGATCGCCGCCACGAGCGCGTCGAAAAATTTTCAGGCGGGATGCGCCGGCGGGTGGAGCTGGCCAAGGGAATGCTCCACCAGCCGAGCATCCTGCTGCTGGACGAACCCAGCACGGGCCTCGATCCCGCGGCTCGAATCGATCTGTGGAAACTTCTCACCGAACTTCGGCAAAATGAAGGCGTCACCGTCCTGCTGACGACGCACCTGATGGACGAGGGGGATCGCTGCTCGCGGCTGGCGATTCTCGACCGTGGAAAGCTCGCCGCCTGCGACACGCCCGCGGCGATGAAAGAGCGCATCGGCGGCGATGTGATCAGCCTCACCACACGTCAGCCGCAGCGCGTCGCGGAAATCATCCGGGAAAAATTTCAGCTCGCCACGGAAACGCTCGACGGCGCCGTGCGCATGGAAAAACCGCGCGGGCACGAATTCGTGCCGCAGCTCATCGAATCCCTGCCGGGGATGATCGATTCGGTGTCCGTCGGCAAACCGACCCTGGAGGATGTTTTCATTCACGTCACGGGACGATGGTTTCGGGATGACTCGCGGTGAAACTGGCGCCTCTGCCGTAACGCGATATCTTCACCGCGATATTGGCGGCGGAGATTTCCATGGTGCTCTCGTCAATCAGCGTCACCGCCGAATGCAGCGAGTAAAACACCTGTTTTCCCTTGCGCCGATTTGAGATCATGTTATTTCCGCGGAGCAAGCCGAGATGATGGCTTACCGTGGGCTGCGGAAGGCCAAGTTCTTCGCAAAGGGAAGTGACGTTCCGTTCACCCTTGGCCAGGGACAAAAGAACGTTTAATCGCGTCTTATCGGAGAGAAGCCTGAACAGGGAAACGAGCTGATCCAAATCCTGGTCCAATGCCATAACATCCAGCAACGACATACAATCTCCTGCGTTGTCGTAATGAATTCATGGCGGCTGGTGTGAGTATACTACCGGATATCCCAAGATTTGGAAAATCCTCCGGATTTTTCATTTTTTAATGAGTTAAATCGTTGGTGGGTCGTGGATTAACTGCTCTGTGACCAGCACCCATCTTCGTTTCGCCCTACTTTTTTCGTCAACAGGTGCTCGGTCCGCTGATCTCGATTAGCGCAAACTCGGCGGTTTAGAAGGTTCAATACGGCGAATTCGGTATACTTTCTGCCAGCTTTCATGGCAGCAACATTCACATGCTCACAGTGCGTTTACAGCGATTCTTCGGGCGTTGTGCCGCGTTTTTGTCCCCGTTGTGGCCTGGCGGTCGACGCAGCGGCTGAATGCGACGAGCCGATTGAATTGCGTCTTAGCACCGGTCCAGTGACCGTCCGGAATCGTCTGGCGATGGGCGACCTTTGCAATCTTTATCGCTGCGATCTAAGCGGATCAAAGCGCGGTGGAGTGTTCAAAATCGCTCGATCTTATCGCGGTAATCCGCACGTCGCTCGGGAAGCGGAAACCCTTCGACGACTTCACGAGGCGGATCGAGAAGCACGGTACGCGCCTTTTCTTCCCGTTCACGTTGGATCGATCCAGTACAGCCAGGACGACAAAGAGCCAGATCGTCTCGTAAATGTGCTGTCATATTTTGAAGGGATCACAGGACCGGACGACCTTTATTCCCTGGAACAGGTGCGGGCAGCATATCCCAACGGACTGGATGCCCGGGACATGGCGTGGATATGGCGGCGGCTTCTGACCATCCTGGGGTTCGTCCATCAGCAGAATCTCGCTCACACGGCTGTGACACCGGATCATATTTTGATCGAACCCCGCGAACACAAGCTGATATTGATCGCTTTCAGTGCGGCGGCGCCCTTCGGTATGCTTCCTTATCTGGCACCCATGCGGTGGCGAAAATGGTACCCCTCGGCCGCAAGCGGTACATTTGTCGCAAGCGCGCAAAACGATCTGCTTTTCGCCGCCAATTCGATGTCGTATCTCATCGGAAAAAATGTCGAGCCGGGAATTTCCCGCCACATGCAGCGCGCCGGCGAAACTCGCGATGCGTGGAAGCTGCTGGATGATTTCGACAAACTGATCGAGGTGCTCTGGGGTCCGCGGCAATTTCGGCTGCTGGAAATGCCCCGAACCGTCTAAACCCGAATTGCCAGGAGCTATCATGGGTAGTGGTGCATGGTCTGCCGCAAGTTTTCACGCCAACGTGCGTACGAGGTCAATTGCTGGCAAGGATACCTTCGATTACAGCCTCCGCGCGCAACAATCTGGCAATCTGGCGGTGCATCCGTCTCTGAATCCTTACGGGATGACGGTTCGCGAGAGTCGAGACAGCCATGAGCACCCGGATTCGAACGCCATTTTAATCAGTCTGGACATAACGGGCTCGATGGGCAAGGTGGTACGCGCGATCCATCGGGATTTACCGCATCTGCATGAACTGCTGCTGGGTCACAAATATCTGCCGCATCCCCAGATTCTCTTTGCGGCCATCGGAGATGCGACCTGCGACCGGGTGCCGCTGCAAGTCGGTCAGTTCGAGTCGGATAACCGGATGGATCAGAATCTGGAAAACATAATTCTGGAAGGCGGCGGCGGTGGGCAGAAAACCGAAAGTTATGAACTGACGCTATTCGTCGCAGCGCGACATACTTCCATCGATTGCTGGGAAAAACGCAGGAAAAAGGGGTATTTGTTCATCATTGGCGATGAAATGGCGTATCCGTTTGTCAATCGCGCACACGTTCACAAGCTGATTGGAATTGATCCGCAGGCGAATATCCCCATTCAGGAGATCGCGGCGGAAGCGTCTGAAAAATATAACCTTTATTTCATCCTGCCCGGCGGTGCGCATCATGGTGCCGATGCTCAGGTAATTGCTTTCTGGCAAGCTCTGATCGGGGAGAGAAATGTCCTGCGTCTGGGCGATCCAGACGATACTTCCGAATGCATCGCCATGACGATCGGCGCCAATGAAGGAGTGATCACGCTGGACCAGGCTCGCCAGGATTTGGCGAGGCGGGGAAAGATTTCCGCGATAGTCGAACGCATCCTGAAGTCGATTGCAGGGCTTTTCGGATCGGGCTCGACTCCGCCTACTTCCTCGGGCACGCGCAGGCTATGAGCGGGCAAATCATCGAGGTTGTCGATCTGGGCTTCGGCGATGCGGGCAAGGGATCGATGATCGATTACCTGGCAATGCGGCTCGGCGCCGAGTGGATCGTCCGCTTCAACGGTGGACCGCAAGCAGCCCACAACGTGGTTCTGTCAGACGGGCGGCATCACACGTTCGCACAGTTTGGCAGCGCAACTTTTCGTCCGGATTCAAGAACACTCCTGTCACGGTTCATGATGATTGAGCCGTATGCGATGCTGAATGAGGCGGCACACCTGGCCGAAATTGGAGTGAACAATGCGATGGAGCGGACGTTTATCGACGAAAGGTGCCTGGTCGTCACGCCACCTCAGCAAATTGCCAATCGAATCCGTGAACGCGCCAGAGGCGACTGCGCCCATGGCACCTGCGGGATGGGAATCGGCGAATGCGCGGACGATTCCCAGAGATTTGGTGACCCATTACGAGCCGGGGAAATGAGGGATTCTTCCACGGTGAGGCGGAAACTTCGCGTATCGCTGGATCGAAAAAGGTCTGATCTGAGTGAATACATTTCTCTGGCAACGAAACAGGAACTGGAGGTATTCAACAATACAACCTGGATTGAAACAGCCGCACAGGTCTACGAGGGGATTGCCGGCCGAACGAATCTGATCGACACCGATACCGCGTCAACCATATTGCGGAAATCGCAGTGCACAATTTTTGAGGGCGCACAGGGTGTCTTGCTCGATGAGCGATACGGATTCCACCCGCACACGACGTGGAGCAAGACAACATTTACCAATGCTGACGACCTATTAAATGAAAGCGGCGCAGAATTCTCCCGCACGCGACTGGGAATAATTCGGCCCTACATCGTGCGACATGGTAACGGGCCGCTGGTGACAGAGTTTAAAGAGCAATCCCGCATCCCGACAGAAATTCACAATAATGACGACGGATGGCCCGGCAAGTTTCGCCGCGGTGCGCTGGATCTCGTCATGCTGCGATATGCCATACGAGCATGCGGCGGCCTTGATGCATTGGGGTTGACGCACGTTGATCACCTGCCATATCTGCCGCCGATGGCATGCGCATATTACGAATTAATGGGACAGAAGTTTGAGCCGACACCGTCGGATGTTCTGGAAAAAATGGCCGATACCACGCAGTCGTTGAAGCAGGCCATACCGCACTATCGCCAATGGCCGGTTGAGAATGCAGAGGAGTTCGTATCGGCGATTCAATCGGAATTCGCGCTTCCGGTGTGTTGGCTGTCCAACGGCCAAACTCGCGAGGCGAAACGTGAATTAGATTTCGTCAGCGGTCGCATTCCGAGATAATTGTAATGGAGCCGCCTCACCTGTCGCCTTCTCAATTGATTTCGGAAACGCCCATCGCGTCAGGAAGACGTTCGCAAAGATGGAAATCAGCGATGCCGCCAGCGTGGCGTTGAAAACATCCTCGCGCACCAGGCCATTTTTGGATGCCGTCTGGACGACGACGAAGGAAAGCTCGCCGATTTGCGTCAGGCCGGCCGCCACGGCGATGGCGTCGCGCAGCGGGTAGCGGAACATCGCCACCACGACCATCCAGATGACGAACTTCCCAACCAGAATCAGAAATAGCATGACGCCCAGCAGCGGCAGGCTGTGCCAGATAATCTCCGGCTCGATCAGCGTTCCCAGCGACACGAAAAACAGCGCCACCAGCGCATCGCGCAGCGGCAGTAGGCGGTCGTGCATCTCGTGAAGATCATGTGAGCTGCTGATCGCCAGGCCGGCGATGAATGCCCCCAGCGCCACTGAAAATCCAATCGCCTGCGCCAGCGCGGCCGTGCCGAGACAGATTGCCAGGGCGATCAGCAGCATGAGTTCCGTGCTGCCGGTGTTCCGCGTGCGGCGCAGGACGGCGGGAATCAGCTTGAGCGCGAAAATCGTCAGCGGAACGAGGAGGATGACCGCTTTGCCCAACGTCCACGCCGCCTGTTTGAACCGATCCTGCTCGGAGCTGGCGAAGCTGGGGAGCACCACGGTCATCAGCACGACGGCCAGATCCTCAAACAGCGTGATGCCGATCATGACCCGGCCGAACGTGGTGTTCATCGCGCCGCGATCGGTCAGGAGCCGCGCCAGAACCATCGTACTGGCGACGGAAACGGTGGCGCCGATCACGATTCCCTGCATGACGCTCCAGCCGATCAGATGGGAGATGCCGATCGCCAGCCCGACCGAAAGCGCGATGCCGATAGTGCCGCCGCACAGCGCGACCCATTTCACGCGCATGAGGTCCGGCACGGAAAACTCCACGCCGATGGAAAACATCAGCAGCACCACACCCGCTTCGGCCGCTTCGTGATAGACCTGCACATCCGAAAGCCGCAGGCCCGGTGTGAACGGGCTGATGACTATTCCCCCGGCGACGAAGCCGAGAATCAGCGGAAGATTCACCCGCCACGCGAGCAGCCCACCGGCCGTTGCGGCGATGAAGATGTAAGCCAGATCGCGAAAGAGGAGGGGATTGCCGTGCATCCTCAGGTTATACCGTCAAAATTCCGAGTTGCACCGGTGGCCGATTTACATTAAACGCAGTGGCATGGTCATTCTGTATTACGTCGCCTGTTTTTTCGCGGGGCTGTTCGTGTGCAACGGCATTCCGCACCTGGTGTGCGGATTGCGCGGCGAGCCGTTTCCGTCGCCATTTTCCAAGCCGCCGGGAAAGGGACTTTCATCGGCTCTCGTAAACTTTTTCTGGGGAGCATTCAACTTGATTGTCGGCGTGATCCTGCTGCTACTGGTTCCGTTCGTTCCCGGCTTCAACCTCGGCACGGCCGTTTTTACCATCGCGTTTCTGATCATGGGGATTCCGACTTCGACGCATTTTGAGAAGGTGAGATTGGGGCGGAGGGATGGGGGCGAGAAGTGAAATTGCCGAATCGCGCCGTGCTGTGGCTCGCGCATGATCATGCAAAACGGTGCGCTTTGGTGCGCTTTTCGAGTGATTTCAGGCTGGGGCGCCTAAAAGTTTGATTACTATTTAACTAAAACGGCCGTGTGGTCACTTGGCGCATTACCTTTGGATCACCCGCCAAGCCGCAGGGGATGTGACTTACATTCGTAGCCTTTAGATGTCCTCAGATTCCCGACCCCTTAGAATTTACCGGCGAGGGGGGCCGGTCTAGCGAAGTCGGTTTGAGAGATTGAGGATTTACTGAAGCTCATCGAATGAGGCCCGGTATACTATTGGCGGATGCCGCTATATTTATCAGACAAAATGATCCCTGAATTAGCGTCGCTCCCGAAGGAACGACGTAAACAAATCTGGCGAGATTGCATAAACCCCACATCCCCAGGACCGTGGTACTGGTTTGGGGTTTTTCCCGCGTGGTCGGTTGTACTCTATTTTTTGACTTCATTGCCTTTCGGAATCGAACGTACGTCGAAGACTTTGCGCTGATAGCCGGATGGGGCATCATTCTTGGCCAAGCGTATCGCAGCTTCCAAATTGCAAGATCGCTCCCGGTGATACGCCGCCACCTCGGTGGGCTGTGTCCCCTGTGCGGCTACGACACGCGCGCCACACCCGACCGATGCCCGGAATGCGGAGCACTCCCGCCAAACGAAGGAATTATTTGAAACTGGACCACCGCCCAAAACTTGCTTGTTCGCTCCAATTTACGACCGTAGGATACTTCAATGGGTTTAACGCATGTAACCACCACCGTCCGCAATCTGGCCGGTCGCGGCAAAGGATTCGCGGCGGAGTTTCTCGTCGATACGGGTGCTGTTGACTGTCTTGCTCCGGCCAAGGCCCTGCGTAAGGCGGGCATCAAGCCCGAGGGGAAAAATGTCTACGAATTGGCTGATGGCAGTCCGGTGGAACTTGAATATGGGTTTGCGCGCATATCGCTGATGGGGGAGGAAACCGTCACGCCGATCATCTTCGGCCCCGAGGGATCAGAGCCGATTCTGGGCGTGCTGGCCCTGGAGGGGCTGGGCATCTCCGTGGATCCCAAGACGCGTTCATTGAAACGCGAGCGTGCCAGATCGTTGAAGCAGGTTGAAAAAAGGGGACATTCATAATTAATAATTATGAATGTCCCCTTTTTTCTTCTCCCCCTTTTTCTTCGCATGGGAATTTCGCTCTCCGCTCATTTTGAGAAGATAAGATTGAACCGGAAGGATCAGAACAATGACCAGCGAAAACACCCCCACAGTTCCCCCGGATGATCTTCGACGCCAACTATTGCTGCTGCGGCCGAGCGTGGAACAGCCCCGACCTGGTGATCTATCCGCCTGATTCGATGGTATGCCAGGGCTGGCAGGCGGCGCACGATATGTTCGCGCAACTGGTCAAGGCAAACCGCGGCGCGACTATACAGCTCGATGATCCGCAATATCTCGTCGCGGGAGATTATGTCATCGACCACGGCCTGTGGACGATCACCATGCCCACCGGCGAGCAAGTGCACGGCCGATATACCGTGGTGATGGCAATGAAAGACGGCAAATGGGTGTTCGTGCTGGATCATCCGTCGGTTCCCACGCCGCCGCCGGCGACGCAGCCGGGATGATGGTTCTGGCAATGAATGAATCGGGGTGGTGCGCTGATAGCGCCGATCAGCCGCCGGTTTTTGCTGCGAATGTCTTAGAGGCTCTTAGGACAGGAATTGAATCCATTTCCCGTCTTGCTCCTGCAATGATCTCGTCTGTATTGTTCTTTTTATGACCAGTGAACCCTCAAAGCACAGCATTCGCGCTCAGATCACGGCAACGCTTTCCGTGCGGGACTGGCCGCGAGCGATGGAGTTCTACAAGCAAGCCTTCGGTGCGGTTGAGACCTATTGCGTTCCCGGCGGCGGCGTCGCCAGGCTCTCGGTTGACGGCGCGGAATTCTGGGTGGCGGAAGAATCGCCCGCTCACCAGAATTTCAGCCCGGAGTCTTTGGGCGGTTGCTCGGTGCGCATGCTGCTTATCGTCAGCGATCCGCGATTAGTCTGTGAGCGCGCCGTCGCCGCGGGCGCACAGCAAATCGTGCCCGTCAGCGATCAGCACGGATGGCGACTGGGGCGCATCATGGATCCGGCGGGGCATCATTGGGAGGTGGGCCGACCGCTGGAATGAGGACCGCTCATCCTTCGAAGTCACCACAGTTGTTGAGTTCTCCCCAGGTTAGGAAAACAAGACTGGTGTTTTTGGTTAAGGCGCGGGCATCTATTTGTCGTCACTGAGCGAGACGGTTTTGAAGAACTCGACGATGCGCTGGCCGATGTCAGTCGGTGGAGGATGTCCGCCATCATAGATGATGGTGGCCAGCGGAGTTCCGCCATCGGAGTCGTACCATGTGCCGTCGCGTCCCCAAGGCTTGCCGTCGGCGGCGACGTTGTTAAGGGATTTCAAGCGATCGATCATCTTCGTTTGCCAGGCGAACTTCACCATTGGGTCGTAGCGTCCGCAGGACATCATCGCGGGCTTGGGCTGGAGCAGCGGCCAGTCTTTGATTGCCGCGATGCAGCTTGACGCGGCGACGGCCGCGAGTGTATCGCCCCGGTGTGCCCAGAGGGTGAACGTGAAACCCCCGCCGTTGGAATGTCCCGTGCTGAAAACGCGCTTGGGGTCGATGTGCTCGTTGTCGATCAGGTCTTTCAGCACCGTGTCGAAGAAGCGAAGGTCCCTGTTTTTGTCGGTGGTATCGACCGAATCCCAGCCGGCACGGACGCCCTGCGAGTCGGTGATCTGGCCGACGGTGGGAAGACCTTGCAGATAGAGGACGATCGCTTCGGGCCAAAGTGTGTCGATTTGAAATTGACGGCGGATATTCTGGGCGGTGCCACCGTGGCCGTGAAAGACAAACACCACCGGCCAGCCGGCGGCCGGCTGCTGAGCGCTTGCCACGGGCGTACAGACGATCCCGGTGCGTTTAATGCCGTCGACGTCCCAATTGCGGTCATTTACCGCGGCGATCACCGGGACAGCGCATCGGAATCCCAGTGCCAGAGCAAGGAGGTAACTCGTAAACTTCATATCCGTATGAAAACGATTTAACTCCCCACATTATTGCGGAATGGGACGGCCATCCGACTTGGGCAACATCGGACAGGCACGGTATTCGCGAATTCGCCTGGCTCAACTTTAACCATCACTGCGACAAAAATTCGCGGAATTATTTGACTCATTGTCGCAAATTGCTATTTTCGCGTCGCGAAAGGAAGGATGGAGAAATACGGATGAGAAAATGCACAATTCTTGGGGCGCTAGTTGGGTGCGTATTGTCCCTCGACCACCGCGTAAACGCTTCTGTGATAGCCTCCGACAATTTTGAGAGCTATAGTGCGGGCTCGACGGCTAACAATCTCAACGGCGGCAGCGGTTTCACCGGGGCTTACACTTCCGACAACCCTGGCGCGGTCAACATCGCGACCCAGTCTCTCAATTACACAAATGGCGCACTCACCTTATCGGGTGGAAGTCAGGATTTGCAGGTCACCCCGGCGACAACGGCAAATGGCTTTTACAGCAACGCCGGAAGCAATATAGACAACAACACGCTGAACCGGACGTTCCCACAACAAACCGGCACGGTCTATTTCAGTTTTCTGCTGCATGCCAATACTGGCGCGACAAGCAACAACGAATTCTTCCAGCTTGGGTTTGCGGAACTGCACACGCAACAGTTCGCCGACTCATTTGTTTTCTTCGCTCCCATTGCCAACGAACACGGCGATAGAACCGTTGAGCCGGTATTTCGCCTTATATCTGCGTGTTGTTTGGCAATGCTCTTATCCCTCGCAGCAAAATTATCATTACGCGGTGCGATCGCCATCGGGGCTGGTGCGCAGCTTGAACCCGGCAGTCTCTACGGACCCGCATTGGTCACCGCCCACCATCTGGAAAGCGAAATCGCCGGCTCGCCACGTGTTGTCGTTGATGAAGAACTTTCCCGATATCTGAATGGCCGAGGTTATAGCGACCATCCGATGATCGAAACCATTTCCTTGAAATTAGCCGAATCATGCAGGTCGTTCATATGTGCCGATGCCGACGGCAAACTCGTTATCGATTTTCTCGGTCACGCAACGAGACAAATGTCCGAGGCACCGATCGTTGACATGGTTAAGCCCCTCTACGAGTTCGTTCGCGGCGAACACGAAAAGTTTTCCCAACTCCAAGATAAAAAGCTTACAGCCAGATACAAGCGTCTTCTCGATTACGTCGTCTCACGTCTCCCTATTTGGGGCGTCACTCCGTAACTGCCGCTCAAAATTTTTCGCGCGACAATGGACCAACTTGTGGATATTATTCTCTTCGCGCCGTCTTCGATTCGCGCTAAAGTATCGGTATGGAAAACGAACGTAAAAAATATTTCATCTATGTCCGCAAATCGACCGGCACGGAGGAGCGGCAAGTCCGCAGTATCGGCGATCAGCTTGCCGAAATTCGGGAACTCATACGCCGCGACAACCTTGACATCGTCGGCAGCTTTGAGGAAAGCCAAAGCGCTATGACCAAGGGTCGTCCGCTCTTCAATGAAATGCTCGATCGCATCGAAGCAGGCGAGGCGAGCGGCATCATCGCCTGGCACCCCGATCGATTAGCTCGCAACGCTTTAGACGGCGGCCGTGTCATCGACCTTATCGACGAAGGCAAAATTCGCGACCTCAAGTTCTGCACGTTTTGGTTTGACCCGACTGCCCAAGGTAAATTGATGCTCAACCTCGCCTTCGGTCAGAGCAAATATTATTCCGACAGCCTTTCCGTCAACATCCGTCGTGGCCAGCGCCAAAAGGTAAACGAAGGCGTCTGGTCATGGAAAGCGCCGGTCGGGTACCTCAACGAACCGAAACTCCGCACCATCGTTCCCGATCCCGAGAAAGCTCCGCTTGTAAAAATGGCGTTCGAGCTCTACGCCACCGGAAAGTACACGTTCGGGAAGCTCCGCCAAATCTTGAACGCGAAAGGACTTCGGAGCGTAAAGGGTCGTCAGATGCATGTATACCGCTACGAATACCTTCTCCAAAACCCCTTCTACTATGGCGTCTTTGTCCTCAACGGTGAAATGCATCAAGGCTCTCACGAACCCCTCGTCACGAAAGAGCTCTTCGACAAAGTTCAGGTCCAGATCGGGCTTCGCGGCAAGCCGAATTCCTTGCACGTAAAGCACTACGTCTACCGCGGCTTTTTACACTGTGCCGAATGCGGCTGCGGCATCACTATGGAAACCCAAAAAGGCCACAATTATCTCCGCTGCACGAAGCGCGTGAAAAAGGATTGCGGCCAGCCCTACCTTCGCGAGGAAGCTTTGACCGAGCAACTTGCCGCCGCTTTGGAGACGCTGTCGCTGCCCGACGAAACGGCCGACTGGCTGGTCGCTGAAATTGAGAAAGATCGTCAGCATCAAAATACGGCTATTGAGGACGCCCGACGCACAGCGGAAGCGGAGATCGCGAAGATAGACAAAAAACTGGATCGCCTCACGGCGGCATATTTAGACGCAGGAGCATTTTCTGCTGCGGAGTTCCGAAAACGCAAGGCCGATGCCATCGAAGCGAAGAAGAAACTGCAAGATAGTGTTCTAGCCCTTCAACGCCATGACGTGAAACGGTTCGAACCGATAAAACGGTTCGTAAATGGCTCTAAACAATTGAAATACGTCGCACAGCGACGCGACCCTGAAGAATTGAGAGATACGCTCGAAAAAGTCGGTTCGAACCTACGTCTGAAGGACCGTCGCTTAAAGTGGGAACCACGCGAAGCGTGGCAACTCGTTGTAGATCAAGGTTCCTTTGCCCACGTCAACGCCGCGCCGGAAATTTCCGGCGCGGCCTCTCGTGGTAAAACTCACCTGATTGCAACAGAGTGGAGCCAGCGGGACACCAGTGAAACTCGTAACCGCATTTCTGAGCGAAATTCGCGGACTGCCCGCCAAAATGACAGATTTATTCAAGGGCGCGATGGATCGGTTGGCCGAGCGGGATTGATTTCCTTCCGACCAAACACCCGTTCCCATTCCGGACGAAGTACTTTATCGGCGTACCAGTTCCCCGATCCCTTCCATTTATCCCGAGCTTGACGCAGCCGATCCACCTCATGCATGTCTTCAAGCAACTTTCGCAAGTCGTCATCAGTCAAAACGTGACGAGCGTAATTCACGGACGTGCAAACAAGACGCACATTATCGACGGTGTAGGCCTTCGATGGGTCAACCCGATCCAGCGAAACTCGGCAAGGGTCATTTTTGGTGAGGTTTAGCGGTCGTGCAGTGACCGAACACAGTCCCTTTTGTGCGACCCAAATTGCTTCGATGTCGGCCGGTTTTAGAGAGTACACGATCTTGTCACGCCGCGCTCGCTGACGCCAGCCGTTGAGCACCGAGCCCGAAAGATGCTCCGTCGATGTGGCATTTTTCCGGGGCTTTTTTGTGGGCGCGGAAATCGGCATCGGCGCTTCCGCGTTTGCCCTTGCTTTCGCTGTCTGCTCGCGTTTATATCTCGACAAATTGAAGGGCTCAGCCATCTCTGGATTTTAGTTATGAGGGGGGTGTGTTGCAAACCACAGGCGGCGGCCCAGGCGGTGCTAAGCTGATGAGTTTTCGTGCCGGATAATTGGAACCAGCGGGTTACCAACAGAACTCGCAACGGCGTTGCTGCATGAATTTCTCGGACTCTCTGCCATTTCGCAGTACTGCGTACAGAGAAAAACCTTGCCGGGCTGGTGCCTGATGGGCAAACTGGCATCTGCTGCTCTGGCCTACTCGCGACGGTGAGATGAAGCAGGTCATGGACTGGCAACTACGATGATCACCGTTATGCGCTCATCAAGGAACTTAGAGCGGCGGGTTATGTGCTGAAATGGATGGGTGAGCAGTTTCTGCGACCGCCGGCGCATTTGCCCAATCTTCCTCAATCGTAGGACCAAAGGTATGATGCCCATGACATATCTTGGAATTGACCATGGCGAAAGACGCTTCAAAAGGTCCTGTGGAAACCGAGAAACACCAATTGCCCGCGTTCGTTCTGGTTTGGGATCCAACACTGATTGATCCCGAGGACTACGCCGAGCTAATTGATGCGCTTGCCGATCTCGCACGTTGCCATGGCGGGAAAGGTCTTATTCGGCTCCGATCGCCTGGTTTTAATGCCCCTGTTGGATCGGGGGTCCGCACATGAATCCAGAATCGCGCCATGATGGTGGAGACGAAGTCCAGAAAGATGGGATCGAGCACGCACCTATTCAGATTGACATTTATGGGGTAAAAGTCCACGCGTCGCCGTCGGCGCCCAATGAACGGGACCCGCGCAGTTGGGGTGAGGTTGCAAACCAAGTAGGACAGAGCCTTCGTAATGCTGTGCGCGATCTTGCGGGAGTTCTTGCGGATATTCCCGCGCGCGCCGGCCGTGGCCTGTTGATTTGAAAGGCGCGGATGCTTCCCGGGATTCACGTAATTAAAAACCTTGTCGTTGGCGGTAGGTGTCAGGTCTCCGCGCATCGCTGCCGTAGAGATCACATCGACGAATTCAACGTCCCCGTCAAATCGCGCGGCTCGGTTCAAGAATCGGACTAACGCCTTGGTCTTCATCGTTGAATTATACCCGAATGCTCTCTCCCAAACTCGTTGCATCCCGGACAGGTTACGCGGCGCTTCGCGCCGACTGCCAAAAGCGTTCGTCTATCCAGGATGCTGTGACGTGACCGTCACCGTGGCTGCAAGATTATTCGAGCAACTCCGGGCCGTCATTCTCAACTTTGTTTACTCTTGTTGAAATCTTCCTGGCCTCAAGTTCATCAGTCGGCCACGGCTTCATTAGATCACCGGACGTTCGCACGCGTCGCGTGAATCCAAGAGATACTTGTGGTTTCGCGGCAAGTTATTTCATCTCATGTTTTTTTCTTCAAGAATTCAATTGCCCGCACAGGCCACGGGACAGACTTCGCCGTCCACCGCTCTTTCAGCGGTCTATGCAGGCAATCAGATTAGAAAAATGAAATATTTTCGTCGTTCGACGCAATGAATGTGTGGAGCGCGTCGCGGACGCGTGTTCGCACGACAATAGAGATATGAGGTGGATCATGGCGGCTTTCTTTGGCGAATATCAAAATCAGCAAATCCCACGAAAGAAAATTATCTGGAGGGACAATGAACGAAAGCATTTCGGGCGCCAAGAGCTTGAGGAACTTGCCGAGACCATCCGAGCCCACGGTTTGCTGGAGCCGATTGGAGTGGTACGCGAGGGAGAGCATTACATCGGCATCTGGGGTCAGCGGCGGTGGATGGCCGCTGAACTGGCCGCACTGGAAACCGTCCCGGCGCGTGTTCGCGAAACGCCACTTACGGACGCCGACGTGCGGGAGATGAGACTGATTGAAAATTTTGCGAGGGAATCCTTTCGTCCGTTGGAGCAGGCAACAGCGCTCGAACAATTTATGAAGGCCAGTGGGCTGACGGCATCCGAAGTGGCCAAGCGCGTTGGCCTGAATCCGGCGACAGTCACCAAGTCAGTAGCACTTCTGAACCTTCCGCAGGAAATTCGTGAGCAAGTGGATGCCGGCTTTATCAATGCGGCGGCCGGATATCACTTGGCCAGGGTGGATAATCCGCAAGTACAGGCTGAGTTGGCGGGGCAGGTCGCAAGCGGTGCGCTCTCCCGCGATCAATTAATCGGAAAAGTGAAGGCGATGAAACGGGGAAATGGCACGCCGACGAAATCAAAATCACGCGTGACGGCAATGATTGATACGCAGCGGAGCATCATTTTCAGCGGCAGCGGTCTGGCTTCGGTGGAAACACTGATCGACTGGCTTGAAGAGCTGCTCGCCAAGGCCCGCAAGGTGCGCCCGCAGAATTTAGCTCTGGGCACGTTTATCAGCATGCTCCGTGATCAAGCAAAACCGTAAGGCGAACGCGCAGGCACTAATCTTTAAGTGGAGTCACCGTGTGGAAATTTCTGACGCGACGGAAAAAGCGTCAGCAAGCGACCGAGCCGTGGTCGCTAGACCAGAGGCTTTGGAAGTGGTCTCGCTGGGATCATCACTGCATCGCCGACTCGCTGGCGGGAATATTTTGCTCGGGAACCACGGGCGGGGGTAAATCCAGCGGTCCCTCAGAGACAACCGGCCTCGCGCACTTGCGGGCGGGCTTCGGTGGAATATTCACCTCGGCAAAGCCCGACGATCTGGCGATGCAGCTGGACTGGTGCCGAAGGGCTGGCCGAATCAATGATGTCATTATCTTCGGGCCTGGACACGACCAATGCTTTAACTTCCTGGACTATGAAATGACTCGACCCGGGGCTGGCGCCGGGCTGGTTGATGACATCGTCAAGTTCCTGCTCAACATTGCGGAAATCCGCAGTCGCGAAGCGGCCAAAAGTGGCGCCGGCGGTGACGGCAACTCGGAATACTTTGCCACCGCAAAAAAGGAGATCCTGTCTACGATCATCGAAGTCCTCGGGATGGCCAGGCAGCGCGTGAGCGTGCCGAACATCCACATGATGATGACCTCTGCGCCGGACACCCTAAAAGAGTGGAATGACCCCAGATGGAGAGAGAAGTCCTTCCTCTGGGCATGCTTGATGGAAGCAAAGCGATTGGAAACGGACCCTGGGCGGCTTGAAGACCTGAACACCGCGGTGGAGTATTGGAAGGCGTACGCGAAGCTCAACGACAGGACGCGCAGCAACATCACCAGTTCGGTTACCGGGGCCCTTCATCTCCTAAACCGTTCGCTGCTACGCCAGCTCTTTTCCGAAGGCACGAACGTCACGCCGGCGGATATCGCGGCGGGGAAAATCCTCCTGTTCGACATGTCTGTGAAGCAGTGGGGCGAAACGGGAGCGATGGGCCAGGTCGTAATTAAGTACGCATTTCAGAAGGATATTGAACGACGCGATGTGCATGCAAATCCGCGTCCAGTGTTCCTGCATGTCGATGAGTTTCAACTCCTGACAACATCCTATGATGCAGAATTCGCCACGACGTGCCGCTCGTCACGTGTTTCCTTCGTGATTTTGACCCAATCATTACCGACCGTCTGGGCGGCGCTCGGCGGTGGCGACAAGGCGAAAGCGGATGTCGCGAGCTTACTGGGCAATATGAACACAAAGATATTTTGTGCAAACAGCGAAGTGGAGACGAATCGTTTCGTGGCTGAAACCCTGGGGAAGCGGAAAAATCATCTCGTCCAAACAAGCTATAGCGGCACGAGTCCTTACGCGGGGCTGCAAGATATGGGTGCACACCGGCCCTCCCAGATCAGCGCTTCGATCAGTGAGCACATTGATTTTCAGGTGCAGAGTTCAGACCTCGCTTCCCTTCGGATGGGGGGAGCGCGAAACGACTATTGCGTGGATGCCATCGTCTACCGCACGGGTCAGCCTTTCAGATCGAGCAAAAGGAACTGGATTAAGATGACATTTCACCAAAACGTAAAGTGATGAAATATCCCGCCTCGCCGGAGCAATAAGAGGGTGTTGTTCATCCGTATTCCGCAGTCGCACAGCACTACGAGGCGAGGTGTTATATGCCACAGCAGGCAAATAAAAATCAAGGTCCAAAACCCGACACACAGTTGGTGGCGGGAATTGTGGAAGGGGTGGCCCGGTCCCTGGCCCTATCTGTCGAAGTGTTTTTGCATAGAGGATTCGGAGCCGGTTATGTCGGTTGCGGTCCTTTTGCCTTGGTCGTGATGTTCCTGTTCTCTCAATTCTTCTTCTCTGGCCAGAATGTCCAGTCTCTCCTCGTATTCGCCGGGGCCTTTAGCGCCTTTTGGTTGATTGCGGCGATCAACGCGCTGATTCGCTGGTGGCGAAAAATTCATACCGCCCACTCTCGCTACAACGGCCGCTCGCACCTTTGTTTGTTGCTTCCCCGCTGGAAGGAAACGAACGTCAAGCATGTGGAATCGCTGTTGGTGATAGCGTTGGGTTTTGTCGTCCATCTCGTGGCCCGCCCCCTGGGTGCTTACCTGATGGTGGCTGGCGTCTTCATCTTGCTGCGGGGCTGGAGCATCTCTTCGATGATACGACAGCGCGCTGTTGAACTGAATGATGCCGTCATCGAGCAAAGAGAAGTAGCGGAACAGTTCCGCGAAATGCAGCAGGACTCGCTCTTGTAATGAAAGGAGCATGATGTGGCTAAGTCTCAGAAATGGGGTGCGACGGCATTAAGAGGATATGGGCGCCAGGGTCTGGCGGAGTTGCGGGCGGCATTGCCACTGGCGGACTCCCCGATAGCGCAGCCCACCAATTACGAAATGCCTGGCATGGCGACTCCCGGTGAAGTTGCTGAGGCCCGCCGCGATGAATCGATGTCCCTGGAGGAAGAGCCCGCACTCATCGGTCTTGAGCATGTGAACCGGGACGATATAGAGCGCGACGATCGCGAAATGGATCGGGATTGAAACTTCAACTTGCGTGGTGAACCGAGAGCCAACACTCATGAAAGGAGCACAGCATGTTCACGCTCGTACTGATCGGCGTCGCCGTTATTCTTGCTTGCCGGGCGCTGACAAGGGGCAGCTTAGACGAACCCGACGATCCCGACGTTCCCAGCGAATGAATCCGGGATGGAGCGTGGGCGGGACACCTATTGATGTTCCGCCCACTTTCTTGAACTTTGGAATATTTTTTTACTCTGAATATGACTCGTGCGGCTGCCCACACTCCTCCTCATCCCACCGCGCGGCCCCGCGCGTTGGTGCCACCTGGAGCGCCAGGATGGGTGACATCGTCACTCCTTGAACAAACACAAGAAATCTGGGGAAAACGCAGCGGAATTACGATCACTCCCGATGAGGCACTCGCTATAATTCTTCGCGTCAGCACGCTCTTGGATCTGCTGTCGCGGAGATAATTATATGAACAAGCAATTCGTCGCCTGGGCACGTGTTTCCTCGGCTCGTTAGAAGAAAGAAGGATTCAGCCTTGAGGATCAGGAACAACGTCTGATTGAATTTGCCGGTCGTCTCGGCGGCAGCGTCATTCAACTTTTCAAGATTGCGGAAACCGCGAGCCGGCGTGAAGAGCGCTTGACGTTCCGTGAGTTCACGACCTATGTAAAAAGACATCACCGTCGTCTCGCTGGGATGTTGTTCGTGAAGGTAGACCGCGCCGCTCGCAATATCCGCGACTGGGCCGACCTTGAACAACTTTCCGAAGAGATGGGCGTGCCGCTGTTCTTCCCCGATCAACCGACGGCGGAAACACCCGCAGGCCGGATGCAGCGGCGAATGAGTGCTATATTCGCCAGCTATCAGACCGACCAGCAGGCAACCGACATTCGCGCCGGTCACAAGCGAAGAGTCGAGAATGGTCTGCCCCTTGGCCGGCAATACGGCATCCGTCTGGTTCGCGTGAATGGCCGCAGCATCGTTGAACACGACCCGATTGATGCGGCGAAGGTCAAACGCATTTTCGAGCTGTTCGCCTACCAGCCACTCACCATCGAAACATTGATCGATAGCCTCGCCCGGCAAGGCATCATCTATACCGACCGAAATCCCAAGTTCACCAAATCGACCCTGCATCGCATTCTGCATAACCGGGCCTACGTCGGCGAGGTCTGGTATCAGGGACTATGGCACCCCGGCAAATTCGAGCCGCTCGTGGACCGGCAAACGTTCCAGATCGTACAGGACAAGTTCGGAACCGACTTCAGGGTTTGCCGCGATCACCAAATCACGTTCGCCGGCGGACTGATCAAATGCGGCCATTGCGGTCACGTCATCACGGGCGAAACCAAGGTGAAGAAATCCCCGGATGGAACGACACGGGAGTACACCTATTACCGCTGCACGCACTACCGCTCCGAAGGGCATCCCGTCATTCATTGGAAGGAGTCGGAAATCGACCAGCAATTCCTGTCGCTCTTCGATCAGATTCGCATTGACGATCCAGAAATCCGCCAGTGGTTTGTTGACGTAATCAAGGCTCGGGCCAACGCGGGGCAAGACCAGAATCATGAGCATCGTAAGGAACTCCAGCGGCAGCACGAGCAGGTGGCTGCAAAGCTCAGCGCATTGCTGGAACTGCGGGTGGACGGAGAGATTGGTCAAGAGGAGTATGCCGCCAAGCATCGCGAATTGCATGAGCGGCAAGCGGCGATCCGCCTGCAACTGGAAACGACCGACATGGACGGCAAGGAAGTCGCTGCACTTGCCATCAAAGCGTTCGAACTTTCTCAAAACCTGAAAACGCGATGGGTTACATCAGATTACCGGGCAAAACGCGCAATTCTGGAGATCATGTGCGAATCAGTGCTATCGAACTTTGAAAAACTGGATATTTTCCTGAGAAAACCGTTCGATTTGCTGCGGGACGAAAAGTTCGTCCCGCTCATTGGAGCGACGGGGAATCGAACCCCGATTTGCTGAATGCGATTCAGCCGTCATCCCGTTAGACCATCGCCCCGGGAATTTGAACGATTCTAGACGGCCGCATGGCAGCGTCAAGATCGGGTAATGCCGGGCGATGCGGACTCTTCGCGGTTTCGCGGATGATTGTTTTGGGGTACGTGATCGGACAGCACTCTTGAAATCGAATTGGATCGGTTGGTTTTATTGTGCCGAACAGGGCCATTGGCTCGAATGATGTCACCAGCGGCCGATTCGAAAGGGCTTGGTGGGCCTGTTGTCGGTTTGGTCATCCTTCTGCATTAAGGCAATGCGACGACGCCTGCGGCGTCAGGGGCAGAGGAGTTTCGAACTCGAGTTCGACCTCAACCGCCGCAAGACAGCCCGCCTCGTCCGACCTGCCCTGGAATCGGAAAAAATGGGCGTAATCGAGCTTCCACGGAGGTCGGACAATGGGCGTCGCTCTGGACGGTTGAGGACGCGATTGAGCGCGGAATGCCTCAGTGATGACCGCTGAAGGCGGGGACTCCATTCGCACAATACAAAAGGACGCTGCGAACATCGCCGGGCCTATTCTCCGAGCATCGCTGGCGGGCGCGCCCTGTTCGCGGTCGGGTGACTTCCCTACAATCCCGCGCGCCCAATGTTTCGACAGGTTCCCAATGCTCTGACCGCCTCGCGCCTGTTACTGGCGGGGGTTTTCTTCGCGATGCTGGCATATTACCAGAACGAGGGGGGACGCGGGCATGGCGATGTTCTCTGGCTTAACAGCGCGCTGATCATTTATCTTGTCGCGCTCGTCACCGATTTTCTTGATGGATATCTCGCGCGACGGTGGAAGGTCGAGGGAGTCTTCGGACGCGTCGTCGATCCGTTCGTGGACAAGGTGCTGGTGCTGGGGAGTTTCATTTTCTTCGCGGGGAAGAATTTCACGGTGCCGTGGATCAGCCCGGAGGGATTTCGACAGAGCGTGACGACCATCACCGGCGTGGTGCCGTGGATGGTCGTGGTCATCCTCGCGCGCGAATTGCTCGTGACCAGCCTGCGCGGCAGCATGGAGGAAATGGGCGAAGCGTTCGGGGCGCAGCTCAGCGGAAAATTGAAAATGGGATTTCAGTCGGTCACGATCCTGGTGATCCTCATCTTCGTCAATTATCGCGACCGGCTCGACGACGGGCTGCTGCGCGATGCAACGCTGCTGCGCGACATCTGCATCTGGGGCACGCTGGCGATCACCGTGGCCAGCGGAATCATGTACGTTCAAAAGGCGGTGGCCCTTTTCCACAAGCACGGTCAGATCCGACCATGAAGCGATGGCTCGTCACCTTGGGCGGAGTCGGCTATCTGCCGGCGTCGGGAACATTCGCCAGCTTGCTCACGTGCCTGATTCTCTGGCCGATCATGGCGTGGAGCGATCCGCTGGAGCGGAATGTGATCGCCATCGCGGGGCTGCTGGTATTTTCGTGGCTGAACATCGCGCTGGCACCGTGGGCCATCCGTGAGTTTGGGGACAAAGATCCGAGCAAATTCGTATTGGACGAGGCGGCGGGAATTTGCCTGACGGTTCTTTTTTTGCCGACGAGAACCGGGTTGTGGGCGGGGCTTACGCTGGCGACCGCATTTCTCGTGTTCCGCATCTTCGACATCACCAAGCCACCGCCCGCGCGGCAGCTTGAGAGCCTGCCGCTGGGGTGGGGGATTCTACTCGACGATCTTGCCGCGGCGGTTTATGCGAATCTTGTCTGCCAGGTTATTTTGCGATGGGTGATCTTTTAGGCGCATTGCGGTCTTCGATCACACGGCGACTGAAGTCGCCGCGCCGCTTTGGGAGGAAAAAAACTATCTAGCGGCGTAGGGATCCCCGGCGGGTGATGAATTGTGGGCATCGTCGTGGTCGATGTTGAGGTCGGCGATGGCGCAGCCCATCAGGCCGTTGTTGGTCTGGGCGATCATGCGGGCGGCGAATTCGCTTTGGCGGCGGCGATCTTCGGGGCTCAGCATCGCGGCGCAGGGGGTGGCGAACCTGGGTTTGGCGCTTCGACGACGGGGCGTGGGACGTTCTTGGCAATCATGGGTGGAATTTACCTCTCTCACACATTACGGCTTCTCTGCCAATCATTGATAGTGCTTCGATAACATTGGAGATAATTTATGGCAGATCAGTGATTTCAGGAATGGTCAGTCGGGGTAGAAACAGACCTGCATTTTACGGAATTGACGCGGTCGATTGCGCCACCGGCCGGGCGCCGGGCCTGGAAACACTTTCACGTAATCCCGGTTGCCCCGCGGCCTCTGCGATAGAAAGCTGTGGATGAATGGTTAGCGGTATCACATACCGCTGGTCTGGCGGTGGCGGAGCATTCAGCAAATCCCATAGTCGCCTCGCCCCATGCCACTCGATCAGGACGCCTACGACGACCAGCACCGACAAGACAATGATCCCGGTTCGGTGGTGCATTTTAATATCACCGGCAACTCGGAATGAGCGGCCTTATTCTCTTCGACGTAATACATCGTAAATTGTTCCCTCCGCAGTCGGTCCTTATCCGGCGGAGAGCAGGGAGTGGGCGATTTGAAGGTCGATGGGGGTGGTGATCTTGATGTTGCGCTCTTCGCCTTCGACGAGAAAAACAGGTTTGCCCGCGAGCTCCAGGAGTTGGACATCGTCGGTGACTTGATCGAGGGGAATGGGGCACGAAGCGAAGGCTTCGAGAAGGTCGCGGCGGCGCATGACCTGGGGGGTTTGCATCGCCCAGAGTTCGTCGCGACGGAGGGTTTTGATGACCTGGGCGGGGAGCGGGCCGGTGGCCTGCTTGATGGTGAGATGAACGGGCAGCGCGGCGGCGGCGGCGCCGTGGCGGAGGCCGGCGTCGAAGACGCGGAAGATCAGACCCTGCGAAACCAGAGGGCGGGCGGCGTCGTGGACGGCGAGCCAGTCGATATTTTCGCCGCAGGCGCGGGCGGCGGCTAGGACGCTTTCGGCGCGGCAGGAGCCGCCGGAGCAGATCGTCAATTTCGCTCTCTGCGGAGGGGCGAAGAAATCGGCGCACTGGGATACGGACTGGGGATCGTCGGAGGCGACGATGATCTGGGCGACATCGGACCGGCGCCCGAACGCTTCGAGCGTGCGCGCCAGGACGGGGCGGCCGTCGAGTTTCTGGAGGAGTTTGCTCACCTGGCCGCCAAAGCGCATCGAGCGCCCGGCGGCGGGAAGGATCACGGCGAACTGCGGCATAGAGATGGTCCGGGGGATTTCACGACACCTTGGCGGGCGGCTCGTGGGGCATGCGGCCGAAGATCATCTTTCCGGCGCTGGTCTGGAGGACACTGGTGACGGTGAATTCGATTTCCTCGTTGAGATGCTGGCGGCCCTGCTCGACGACGACCATGGTTCCATCGACGAGATATCCGACGCCCTGACCGGGAGATTCACCGGGCTTGAGGAGGCGGACCGTCATCCGCTCGCCGGGGAGGACGACGGGCTTGAGGGCGTTGGCGAGGTCGTTGATGTTGATGACATCGACGCCGCGCAGGCTGGCGACCTTGTTGAGATTGAAATCATTGGTGAGGACGCGGGCGTTGAGTTCGGTGGCGAGGTTCATCAGCTTGGTGTCGACATCATCGGGGCCGGCGTCGCGGGCGGAGGAATCGTACATGATGATTTCCGTGCGCTTGTTGCCCTGGAGGCGCTGGAGGACATCGAGGCCGCGGCGGCCGCGATTGCGTTTGAGCTTGTCAGCGCTGTCGGCGATGGTTTGCAGCTCGCTCAGCACGAACCGGGGAACGATGAGGCGGCTGTCGAGAATGCCCGTTTCGGCGATGTCGGCGATGCGGCCGTCGATCAGGACGCTGGTATCGAGCAGCACCGAGCGGGCGCCCTTGGTCTGCTTGCTGAATTCGACGTAGGGAATGATGAAACGGAAATCGTCCTTGGTCTGGAGGATGAAGCTGATGGCGACGTAGGAGAAGACGA
>Ga0302325_10001753_pt1 | contig 54540 bp, 55 predicted proteins | sample Palsa_T0_2_FD_201948 | JGI IMG/M metagenome (GOLD analysis project Ga0302325, IMG submission 201948) | Peat permafrost microbial communities from Stordalen Mire near Abisko, Sweden - Palsa_T0_2 | ecosystem: Environmental > Terrestrial > Soil > Palsa > Peat permafrost | place: Sweden: Abisko... | reverse complement strand
GCTGCGCGCCAGAAATACCGAGCCGCCGATGACGCTTTCCGCGCCCACCGTGGTCTGGCCGCCGAGCACGGTCGCATTCGCGTACAGCGTTGCACCGTCTTCGACGGTGGGATGACGCTTCTTGCCGCGGATGATGTGGCCGCTGGAGTCACGCGGGAACGACAGCGCTCCCAGCGTCACGCCTTGATACAGCTTCACCCCGTCGCCGATGTTCGTGGTCTCGCCAATGACCACGCCGGTCGCATGATCGATGAAAAAAGCGGCACCGATGGTTGCGCCCGGATGAATGTCGCAGCCCGTCTTGGAGTGCGCCCATTCCGTCATGATGCGCGCCATCATGGGCACCCCTAAGTCATACAGCGCATGAGCGATGCGATACACGCTCACGGCCAGCACGCCGGGATAGGCCAGAATGATCTCATCGATGTTCAAGGCCGCCGGGTCGCCATCGAAAGCCGCCTGCACATCGCGAATCAGCAATCCGCGAATCAGCGGCAGGCGCCGCAGAAAAATCTCGGCCAGCTCGCGTGCCCGCGGCGCGCACTCCTTGAATCCCTCGTTGGGAGCCGAACGCTCGCGTTCGCGCCCATAGCACAGGCAGTGTTCCATTTCCCGTTCGAGCCGCGGCACCAAAGCCGCGACCTTCTCGGCGACGTGCGCTTCGAGATTGTCCTCGGTCAGATCACGCCGCCCAAAATAGCCGGGGTACATCAGATCGAGCACTGCCTCGAGTATCTCGACGATGGCCTCCCGCGAAGGCAGGTAATGCCGCGACACATGGCGCGCCCTCTCGTCGCCGAGATAGCTGTCGACCAGGTCTCCGGTCACTTCCTCCAGCGCGCTCATTCGCATCCTGTTGAGCGACGGCTTGTTAAGCAACGGCTTGCATCTTTTCGACTTCCTCGAACAGGCCTTCGAACAAGGCACCCGACAGATATCTTTCTCCGGCGTCCGGAAGAATGACGACGATGGTCTTGCCGGCCTGCGCCGGTTCCCGCGCCAAGCGCAGGGCCGCGGCCATCGCAGCGCCGCAGGAGATGCCGCACAAAATGCCTTCTTCCCGCGCCAAACGGCGCGCCATCTCGATCGCTTCGTCGTTGCTCACCTGCTCGACCCTGTCGACCATCGATAGATCGAGGTTCTGCGGCACGAAGCCGGCACCGATGCCCTGGATCTTGTGCGGCGCAGGCGCGAGAGCCTGTCCCGCCAAGGTTTGACTGATCACCGGAGAATGCGTCGGCTCCACCGCCACGGTGATGAGCGCCTTGCCCTTGGTTTTCTTGATGTAGCGGGACACGCCGGTCAGGGTGCCGCCGGTGCCCACCCCAGCGACGAAGACATCGACCTTACCGTCGGTGTCATCCCAGATCTCGGGACCCGTGGTCTTTTCATGGATCGCGGGGTTTGCGGGGTTCTCGAACTGCTTCATCAACAGGTATTTCTTCGGATCGGAAGCCGCCAGCTCCTCAGCCTTCGCGATGGCGCCCTTCATGCCCTTGGGTCCCGGGGTCAACACCAGTTTCGCGCCGAATGCGACCAGCACCTTGCGGCGCTCCATGCTCATCGTCTCAGGCATGGTCAGTACGCAGCCATAGCCGCGCGCGGCAGCGGCAAATGCCAGCGCAATACCCGTGTTGCCGCTGGTGGCCTCGACGATCGACATCCCGGGCCTCAGCGTGCCGCGCTGCTCGGCGTCCCACACCATGGCGGCGCCGATGCGGCATTTCACCGAGTAGGCTGGGTTGCGTCCCTCGATCTTCGCGTAGATGCTCGCGCGGCTGCCCGCATCCAGCCGGTTGATGCGGATCAGCGGGGTATGGCCGATCGACCTGGTATTGTCTTCGTAAACGGGCATGGGGCACCTCTTGACGCTATCGGCCGATTTTCCCCCCAAGCGCTCAGGGTTGCCATAGAAGTTTGTTATTGCACCCTGCCGGGCCGTTATAAGGGCGCCATGGACAGCGGTTTCGGTCGGCCGACGACGAAACCCTGCACGAAATCGATGCCCATGCCGGTCACGGTATCGAGCGACTCCTGGTCCTCGACCTGTTCGGCGACGATGCGGAAATTCAGGCTGCGCGCCATCTCGATCATCGCGGCGACCATGGCTTGGTTGACGCTGTCACCGGCCAGGTTCTTGATGAATGAGCCGTCGATTTTCAGGTAGTCCATGGGCAAGGTCTTGAGGGTGGTGAACGAGCTCAAGCCGCTCCCGAAATCATCGAGGGCGAACTCGCAGCCCATGCCGTGCAGCACCCCGATGAAACGCTGCGCATGGTCCAGGTTCGCGACCACGGAGCCCTCCGTCACCTCGAAGCAGATGTCGGCCGGATTCGCGCCCGTGTGGTCGAAGCACTCGACCACGTACTCGAGGAAGGTCGCATCCGCCAGTGTCTGGCCGGCGACGTTGATCGCAACGCTGCGGCCCGGCGGCAGTTTCATTCCGCCGCGTCCCAGGGCAGCGAGCACTTGCTGCACCACCCATCGGTCCACATGCGGCATCAGGCGGTAGCGCTCCGCCGCGCGGATGAACTCGGCCGGCGGCGCGCCGGGCGAACCGTTCTCGCCCTCCAGACGTACGAACACCTCGAGCGCCGGTCCGTGCACGCCGCCCGCGCGCGCATGCATGATGGGCTGGTAATACAGTTCGAATTTATTGTCGCGCAAGGCTCCCTGCAGTCTCTGCAGCCAATGAATCTCGCCGCTGTGGCGCGCGCTCGCCTCCTCGCGCGCGGAGTAGACGTGCACGTGCAGGCCGCCCGCCTTTTTCGCGACGTAACACGCCGAATCCGCCGAATTCATGATCTCCTCGATGGAGCCCGAATCGCGCCCGATCTCGACCAAACCGATGCTGACGCCGATGTCGAAGATTTTGTCCTTCCACACGAAACGGAACTCATTGACCGAGTGCACGACGTCGTCCGCGATCTGGCGCGCCTTCTCCAGCGGACACCCCGCCAATAACAGAGCGAATTCGTCTCCGCCGATGCGTGCGGCCGTGTCCGAATCGCGCACCGCTTCCTTGATGAGCGATGCAACTTCGCGCAGCATGTTGTCGCCCGCGGTATGCCCGCAGGTGTCGTTCACCAGCTTGAAACGGTCCAGATCGAGGTAGCACAGCGCATGTCCGCTGTCGCCGGTCTGCGCCGAGTCCAATGCCTCGGCCAGGCGCCTTTCGAATTCGCGCCGATTCACCAGGCCCGTGAGCGCGTCGTGGCTCGCTTGATACGTCATCTGCCGCGTCAGCCCGCGCAGCTCGCTGGTATCGTGCATCACCAGCACCAGGCCGAGCATCTCCTTGTTGTCGAAGCGCAGCGGCGTGACGCTGATCTCCACCGAACGCTCGGGGCCGCCGTTCGCGGGCACGAGCACCGCGCGCCGTCCCATCGTGACGCGCCCGCCGGTGATCAGCGCCTTGCGTATCGGATCGCCGAGCGAATGCCGATCCGTCTCATCGACCAGCGTCGCCACATCGCCGAAGAATTTACCCAGGACCTGATCGAAGGTCTGCCCGAGCAGCGTCGCGGCGGACTGGTTGATGTAGTCGATGCGGCCGTCCGTGTCGACGGTGATCACGCTCTCGCCCATCGCATCGAGCGTCACCATGGCCCGCGGCTTGGAGGCCGGCGATGCGTCCGCCTGTTCGGGCATCATCTCCAGCGCGGTGAGAAACAGCGCCGGTTCACCCGCGCTGTCGATCACGGCGCTCGTGAGCTCGACCCGGGTCACCTGCCCTTTCGGGCCCACCAGGTCGACTTCATAGCGCTCCGCGGCGGATTCGCCCGCCAGACGGCGCTGCAGGTTGCTCCTCACCAGTTCCACGTAGTCGGGCGCGACGAGTTGTGCCAGCGATTTGCCGACCACCTCGCGCGAAGTCGCACCGAGCAGCGCGAGGAATCGCGAGTTGGCAAAAATGATCTTCTTGCGATGAATCACCACGGCGTCGTGCACCGTCTCGACCAGCCGCTGAAACAGCTGCTCGCGATCCTGCAGGCGCGCGCCGCGCTTCTCGCGGCTCTCGAGCAATTTGTTGACCGCAGATCCCAGCCGGGCGAGAGCCGCGGGTTTATCCTCAGTCGCGATGCGTCCGGCGCTGCCGGTATCGCTGAGCAGCTGCCAAACTTGCTTGGAAATTTCGTCGACGGCGTGTTCCTGTCTTTTTTTCCAAACGAGTAGAACGACGAATAGAACGACTAGGACAGCCGCTGGTGCGGCTGCGGTGATGAACCACATGGCAATGGGAGACAAACTCAACACTGACCTCGATAACGACGACCTCCGACGTTTGATATTTTTGCCCATGCGGGCTCGACACGTCGCGCACCATCGTGTCGAGAGAATAACGCAAGGGGCTCGCGAACCCTGTAGAAATTGACCATAATGAGCGGCCTTAAATTACCGCGAGAAATCATGGATACGGTGGCCGCTCGTCGACAAATGGTGGATCAGCAGATTCGCACGTGGGAGGTTCTCGATCCGCGTGTGCTGGATGTGTTCGCCACCGTGCCCCGCGAGGCGTTCGTGTCGTCAACATATCGCGATCTCGCCTTCGCCGATACGTCGATTCCCATAGGTTATGGACAATCGATGCTGGCGCCGAAGCTGCAGGGACGCATCTTACAGGCATTGGCTGTCACTGCGAAGGAAAGCGTGCTCGAGGTGGGCAGCGGTACGGGCTATTTGTCCGCCTGCTTGGCACTGCTTTCTTCCTCGACTCATAGCATCGACATTCATCCTGAACTCACCAGGGCCGCGGTCATGAACGTGCGCACGGTGCCTGCGGCGAACGTCGATTTCGAGACCCGGGATGCCTGCAGCGGAGAGCCGCTGGGCGAGTATGACGTCATTGCGGTCACCGGTTCGTTGCCGGTCTACGATCCTCGCTTCGAGCGATCGCTGCGCATCGGCGGTCGTTTGTTCGCCGTGGTCGGCAGCGCGCCGGTGATGGACGCGATCCTGGTGCGGCGGGTGGATCAAGCCGAGTGGATTCGTGAAAGCCTGTTCGAGACCGTCATCGATCCGTTGCAGAATGCAACCGCTCAACCTAAGTTCGTGTTCTGACCATGGTCAAGGAACTTTCACCGGGCGAATTCATGGCGCGGCGCGCCTCCGGCGCCGAAATGACCCTGGTCGATGTGCGGGAGGACTGGGAAGTGAAGTTGGCCCCTGCGCCGACCGCGTTTCTGCATATACCAATGGGCCAGATTGCGGACCGGATCGGCGAACTCGACCCCGCCAAGGAGACGGTGGTGATCTGCCGCTCCGGGGGACGCAGCATGCAAGTTGCGCGATTTCTCGATCAGCGCGGCTTTATGTCGGTTGCCAACCTGGGCGGCGGCATTTTGGCCTGGTCATCCGAGTTGGATCCCAGCATTCCCGCCTATTGACCGGGAATCCCATTTGGGTGATATAGTATTATACAACACTATACTACCGGTATCGGTAAGCCATGAAGCGACTGTTTTTAGCCCTAAGCTTGTGTTTGGGCACGGGAGCCGCACTGGGTGCGGATCTGCTGGCCGTTTACCAGCGCGCATTGCAAAACGACCCACAATTGCGGGAGGCGGAAGCCACACGCCTCGCCGCCTTGGAAGCCAAGCCCCAGGCACTGTCCGCGCTGCTGCCGCAGCTTTCGGCCAATGGCACGATCTCGCGCGAGCGCGACTCCGGCAGCCAGAACCAAACTGAGGTCGTGAGCCTGCCGACCTGCGCTCCCGGCACCACCGTCGGCGCGGGCGGCATCCCCTGTGCCACCGCCGGCACGCCGAATAGTCTCTTCGAGAGCTTCCCCTTCAATGGCGATATCAACACCACGACGCACAAGTACACGCTGGATTTGAAACAAAACCTGTTCCGTTGGGAAAACTGGGTGGCCTTGCAGCGCGCCGACTCGCAGGTGGCGCAGGCCGAAGCCGACTATCAGGCTGCCAAGCAGGATCTGATGGAACGCGTTGCCCAACGCTACTTCGATGTGCTGGGCGCGCAGGATGATGTCGACGCCCAGGAGGTGGCCTTGAGTTCGGTGACGCGCCAGCTCGAGCAGGCCGAAGCACGCTATGAAATCGGACTGATCGCGGTCACGGACGTCGAGGAAGCGCGCGCGTCTCACGACACCACCGCCGCGGCCGTCATTGCCGGTAAGCGCACTCTTGCCTCGACGCTGGAACTGCTGCGCGAGATCACGGGCGATCTGTTCGATTACCTGGCGCGGCCCAACGAACCGTTCGAGCTGACCAATCCCGATCCGGTCAGCGAGGATCGCTGGGTCGACATGGCGCTGCAACAGAATCTTTCCTTGGTATCGAGCCGCCTGGCCGCGGACATCGCGCGCGAGAATGTCAGCACCGCGCGCGGCGGCCATTACCCGTCATTGGATCTCGTCGGCAGCGCGGGGCACCTGAACACCAACGGCGTCGATACCTTCCCGGACGGTAGTCCGGCCGGCGGCCAAACCATCGACCAAAATCAGCGCTCCATTGGAATCCAATTGACGTTTCCTCTGTATTCCGGCGGCATGGTCTCCTCGCAGGTTCGCCAGGCCACCTATCAGCATCGCGCGGCCAAGGAGCGGCTGGAGCGCGTTGCGCGTCAGACCGAGCATGACGCGCGCGATGCGTATCTTGGGGTACTGTCCGAGATCTCGCGGGTCAAGGCGTTGCGCCGCGCCGCCGAATCGAACATGACCGCATTGCGCGCCACGGAGTCCGGATATGAAGCCGGTACGCGCACGGCCGTCGACGTGCTGCAATCGCGGCAGCAATGGGTGCAAGCTCAGACCGACTATGCGCGCAGCCGCTACGATTACATGATCAACGTCATCAAGCTGCAGCAGGCGGCGGGCATCCTCTCGGAACAAACTCTGCAGGGGCTCAACGCCCTGCTGAACGATACGCCGCCGACTGCTGCTCCAACAGCGGCTCGATGAGCCCAACCAGAGCGGCGACGCTGCCGCGATTCGCCGCGACGATGTGCACGCCCGCCTCGCCCATTCGCCTTCTCTGCGCCGGGTCGTCGCACAAGCGCACCAGCGCCGCGCCGAGTTCTTCCGCGTCCCGGACTTCCGCGGCAGCTCCGCTGGCCAGCAGCATGGCCGCGATGTCCTTGTTGTTGGCTTGATAGGGGCCGCAGAGCACGGGCAATCCGAGCGCAGCAGGCTCCAGCAGGTTGTGTCCGCCGACGGGGACCAGACTGCCGCCGACGAAAGCTATGTCGGCCGCCGCGTACATCGTCGCCAGTTCGCCCAGTGAGTCCACCAGCAGCACCTGACAATCCCCCATCGGGGTACCCCCGCCCAGAGCACCCCCGCCCAGGGCACCGGCGCCGCTGCGCCGCCGGTAGCGCAAGCCACTGCTCTTGAGCTGTGCCGCCACCGCCTCGAATCGATCGCGGTGCCGCGGCGCGAGCAACAACAATGCGCGCGGTTTTTCGCCGAGCAATCGCGCATGAGCGCTCAAGACCGCTTCATCTTCGCCGGCGTGCGTGCTGCCGGCCACCCAAGCGCAACGCTCGCTGCCGAACTCCTGCCGCAGCCGCTGACCGCGCTCGACATCGTGCGCATCGGTGCTCAAATCGAACTTCACGTTGCCCACCACCTTCGTTCGCGCAGGTTCGGCGCCGATCTCTCCAAAGCGCGCGGCATCGTCCGCGCTTTGCGCGGCGATCAAGACGTTCTGGAATATGCCGCTGAACAGGCGCCCCACGCGCCGATAGCGCGACACCGATTTCGCCGTAAGGCGTGCACTCGCGAGCACCACGGGCACCCCCCGCCGCGCACACGCGAGTAATAGGTTCGGCCAGAGCTCGGTCTCCATGATGATGGCGATGCTCGGCCGGATGCGCGTCAGGAATCTGCGTACCGATCCCGGCGTGTCGTAGGGCAGGAAACGTATGTCGGCGCAGTCCCCGAAGAGTGCCGCCGCCCGCGCGCGCCCCGCCGGTGTCGCCGTGGTCAGCGCCAGCGGTGCGTCCGGATGGCGCTCGCGCAGCGCCCTGATCAGCGGAGCTGCCGCGGACATCTCCCCCAGCGACACCGCGTGCAGCCAGATACTGGACCCGGCCGCAATCGCGGCGCCGAATCCGAATCGCTGCCGTAAGCCCAGCCAGTATCCGCGCTCGCGAAAACCGCGCCATAACAGCAGCGCGAATGCGAACGGCGCGAGGCAATATATCAACGTTGTATACAGTCGGCGCACGCTAGGAAGCTCCGTACATGCTACGCAGCTCCATAGCCGTCATTCAGCCAGCCCCATTCTCGCGGCGAGAATCGGTCGGCCGGCAGGCCTCTCGAAATTTTTTCGAGCGAGCGCCGCAGACGCTCGAGATTGCCCTTCCGCCACGCTCCGGGGCCGCGCAACCGGCCGCGATCGAAGTCGATGACGCTTACAGTCGCCTCCGCAGCTTCCGCAGCCGCCGCCGCGCACAGGATATTGTGCGCGTTGAGATCGGCATGGTCCGCGCCGGCGCGATGCAGCCGGGCGATCACGGCGCCGATCTCGCGCCACACGCTCTCGGGAAGCGCGCCCGCGGCGAGCGCCGCGCTCAAGGGCCGCGCATTCAGGATACGTTCCGTGATCAAATCGCATCGATAGATGAGCGCGGAACGCTGGTACAGCGCCGCAACCGGCTTCGGCACGGGCAAATCCAGTCTCGTCAGCGCTTCGAGCAGGCGCCACTCGGCGAAGGCGCGCACTCGCGCCTCGCCCATCCACACGTAACGATCGCGGGTTATCGGTGCGAGCAATCCTCCGCGCTGGCAGTGGCGAAGCACCCACTGCCGCTCGCCGCAACGGATAAACCACGCAGCGCCGCGGCCGCCGGGCGTAGGGCTCGTCTCGCCGCGCGCGGCCCAGAATTGCAGGTCGAACAACGCCTCTCCAGCCTCAAGTAGTGAATTGCCAACCATGGCAGGATCGGCCAGCATGGCGCCCCGAGCCGTGGCAGTGCGTTGCGCCGTGGCCGTGCGTTGCATATTTGAGGAAAAAAAATCGATTTGAGCACCCTAACCTTCCAACCGGCGCCGCAGCGGGTGTGTCTGCTGCGTCTCTCGGCCATCGGCGATACCTGCCATGCGGTCGCTGCGCTGCGAACCATGCAAGCTGCGTGGCCGCAGACGCGCTTTACCTGGATCATCGGCAGGCTCGAAGCCAAGCTGATGACGGCGATTCTCCCTGAAATAGAGTTTATCACCTTCGATAAGAGCGCAATGCTGACGGAGCTTAAGCGGCTGCGCACCGTTTTGCGCGAGCGGCACTTCGATTTGCTGCTCGACATGCAGCTGTCGGTTCGCGCCAGCCTCATCAGCATCCTGATTCGCGCGCCGGTCAAACTGGGATTCGATCGGCGGCGGGCGCGCGAATTGCAATGGTTGTTCACCAACGCGCAGATCGAGGCAGCGTGCGACGAACACGTGCTCGATGCGTTCATGAGATTTCCGCAGGCGTGCGGCATCGAGACGCCATCGGTCCCGCGCTGGGACCTGCCTCTGCCCGCGGACGCGCGCGCCTACGCCGCCGGCATCGTCACCGACGCGCGCCCGACCCTTTTGATCAGCCCATGCTCGAGTCACACGCCGCGCAATTGGCGGCCCGATCGCTACGCGGCGGTCGCCGATCATGCTGCGGCCACGCACGGCATGCGCGTCGTGCTGGTCGGCGGACGAAGCTCTCTGGAATTGCGCATGGGCGAACAGATATCCGCAGCGGCACGCGTGCCGCTGCTCAATCAGATCGGCAAGGACACCTTGCCGCAGCTGCTGGGGTTGATGGCCGCAAGTACGGCGCTCTTGTCGCCGGATTCCGGTCCCGCCCACATGGCAACCATGGTTGGACTGCCGGTCATCGGACTGTATGCCGCCACCCGCACGGCTCGCGCCGGCCCCTACTTGAGTCGCGGCTGGTGCGTCGACAAGTACGCCGCTGCCGCCCAAAAGTTCTACGGCAAGTCTGAAACCGAAGTCGCCTGGACCCTCAAGATAGAGAAGCCCGGCGTGATGGACCTGGTCCCGGTGCAGGAAGTGATCGCAAAGCTCGATGCCCTGCTCGCTGCCCTCAAGCCGGCCGACCCGCTAAAATGCCTCCCATGACCGATGAATGCCTCCGATGACCAGTGAAATCAGGGTTCCCGTGTCGCCGGGCGAGCTGCTCGACAAGCTCACGATTCTGCGCATCAAGTCCGAGCGCATGACCGACCCCGTCAAGCTCACGAACGTGCGTGTGGAACTGGCTGCGCTCGAGCAGACCTGGCAGACCTCGCCGTATTCCCAGGTCGACGTTGCGGCGGACACCGAGGCTCTGCAAAGGGTCAACGAACGGCTCTGGGTGATCGAGGACAGTATCCGCGACCAAGAACGGGCCAAGGAATTCGGCGCCGAATTCGTGCGCCTCGCGCGCGCCGTCTACTTCGAGAACGACGAACGCGCCGCCATCAAGCGGCGCATAAACTTAAAATTAGGTTCCAGCATCGTCGAGGAAAAATCCTACGCCGAGTACAAAACCTAGTCCCTGAGGGTGTACTCGGCGCCGCAGTACGCGCATTTGGCCCAACCCGTCGATTCGATCGCCAAATATACCCGCGGGTGCGAATTCCACAAGTACATGCCCGGCATGGGGCAGGACAGCGGCAGGTCGGCGCGGGTCACCGTGTATTGATTTTGGGCGTTGGGTTGAATCAGGTGCTGCTGGGAATCATCTTGTAGCATGGCCCATTGTGTTTCATCCGAACGTCTCGCGCCAGATCTCCAGCACACGATCGCGGGTTGCAAGGTAGGGCGCCGCATCGACCACGCGCTCCCCGCCGCCTTCCAATGACAAGTGATGCAGCACGGTGCGGTAGCTGACGTAGGCGTCCATGAGCCACTGCGCGGTCTCATGCTGCAGAAAGCCCACCGCCGCGAGGCCCTCGAGTTGCCGTACGTTGTCCGTGTAGGTCAGCAGCTGCGGATGTGCTTGCGCCAGAGATAACACCCAGTACTGCACCAGGAACTCGATATCGGCGATTCCGCCCGCCCCCTGTTTGATGTCGAACTGGCCCGGGCCAGCCTTCGACAGCTCCCGGCGCATGCGCAACCGCATTTCCGAAACGTCCGCGCGCAATCTGTCGCGTTTCACGGCATCGCAGAGAACGCGGCGCCGGGCCGACTCGAAAGCCGCGCGCAACCGCGCATCGCCGGCCACGGCGCGGGCACGCAGCAGCGCCTGATGTTCCCAGGTCCAAGCTTCCTCGCGTTGGTAGCGCTCGAAGGAGTCCATACCCGTCATCAAGAAGCCACCCTTGCCGTTGGGCCGCAGCCTCATATCGACCTCGTAAAGTCTTCCCGCCGCCGAGTGCATGGTCAGCAAGTGCACTATGCGTTGACCCAAGCGCAGGAAAAACAGGCCGTTGTCGATGCCCCGCTCGCCCTGGGTGGACTGAATCCTGCCGCTCGAATCGTGCAGGAACACCAGGTCAAGGTCCGACCCATAACCCAGTTCCAGGCCGCCCAGCTTGCCGTACCCGGCAACCGCGATCACGACCGGACGAAGATTCGCTTCATCATCGCCGCAATACGGGGCACCGTACGCCTGCGTCATCTGCTGCCAGGCAAGGTCCACGCAGCATTGAACGATCAATTCGGCGATGTCGGTGAGCCTGTCGCTGACGCGCATCAGCGGCAGCCTGCCGGTAAGATCGGCCAACGCCACCGTGAACACCGCGACCTTCTGGAATTGCCGCAATGCCTCCACCTGACGCTCCGGATCGTTTGCCGGCATGCGCTCGGTGCGCGCCGCCAGTTGCACGACGAATCCCTGCCGCGATGGGAGTTCATCGAACGCCTTGGCGTCGATCAGTTCATCCAGCAGCAAGGGGAAATCGGCGATCTGCCGCGACAAAAAACCGCTGATCGCGCATACCTCGATCAAGCGGTCCAGCGCCGGCGGCTGCTCCCTGAGCAAAGCCAGGTACGAGGAGCGGGCGCCGATCGCCTCCAGCACCCGGAGCACCCGCTGCACGATCGTAGCAGCTTCGGATTGCTGTCCGGCTGAGGTCAGCAAGCGGTCGACGATGACGTGCAGACGGCGATGGCCCGCTTCATCCAACCGCCTATAGGAAGCGGCGTCCCGGAAATCCTGCAACGCAGCCGCGACCGCTCCGATTTGCTCGAGCGGAAAGCCTCGCTTCGCCAATTCCGCGTCGATCTTGACGCTGTCCGAATCGAGCCAAGCGACACCCGCGTCCTCCTGGCGGCGCGCGCTCTGCGGTGCGCCGAACAAAAGGTCCTCGAATTGGCGCGCGACATTTTGCCGCGCCGTCTCGATGCGGAGCAGTGCAGCCGGCCAATCCGCAAGATTCATCGCCAAGGCCAGCCTCGCGCGATCCGCTTCCTCGGCAGGCAGCAGATGCGTTTGCTGATCGCGAATCATCTGCAGGGCGTTTTCTGCCTTGCGCAGCACCAGATACGACTCCTGCAGCTCCGCGATGCGCGGCGCTGAAATGAGCTTCGAATCGGCCAGCAAGGGCAGCACTTCGAGCAACGACGCATTCTGCAAACGCCGGTCGCTGCCGCCGCGCACCAACTGCATGGATTGCACGATGAACTCGATCTCGCGAATTCCGCCCGGGCCGAGCTTCAGATGCTGGTCCAGATCGCGCCGTGCCACTTCGCGCACGATCAGCGCCTTCATCGCCCGCAGCGATTCGAATACACCGAAATCCAGGTAGCGTCGATAAACGAAAGGCCGGACGCACTCTTCGTATGCGGAAGCGTACGCCTCGGCGCCGACGATGGCGCGGGCCTTGACCCAGGCGTAGCGCTCCCAGTCGCGGCCATGTTCCAGCAAGTAGTCCTCCAATGAAGCCAGGCTCACGACCAAGGACCCGCTGTCGCCGAACGGCCGCAGGCGCATGTCGACGCGAAACACGAAGCCGTCATCGGTTTTCGCATCGAGCAGCCGGATGACATCTCGGCCCAAGCGATTGAAATACTCCTCGCACCCCGACTGCGGACACAGCAGCACCAGATCGATGTCGGACGAAAAGTTCAGCTCACGGCCGCCAAGCTTACCCATGCCGATGACGATCAACGGGCCGTGTTCCGCGCCGGCGCCCGCCGCCCCTGCATCGCCGCCGGAGGCGGCTCGACATGCCGCCCGAATGCATGCATCCGCAAATGCCGAGACCTCCAGCAACGTATCGGTTAGTGCCGCGCGGCCCGCGATGTCGCGCCATGCAATCCGCAGCAATTCGCGCCGCCGCCATTCGCGCAGCAAGCGCTGTGCCGCTCCGGCGTGCATGGTTCCTGCGCGCATCGCTCCTGCGCGCATCTCATAGTCCGAGTTGGCAGCCTGCGTTGCCTGCCTGCCGCCCTGCTCGCAGCGATCGAACCATGCCAGCGCTTGTGGATCTTGAATGAGGACGGCGGCGATGAACTCGCTGGCCGCCACCACGCGCGGCAGTTCCTTACGGATCGATTCGCTTGCGGCCGCAAAAATGGCCGGGAAATCCTTGTGCGCGCAAGCCCGCTCCCACCAAAGCTCGACGTGGGTGCGCAATGCTTGCGGCACGGAATCAAGATTTTGAATCGCTGCGCTACTCCGCGGATCGATACTCAGCGGATCGCCACCATGAACAATCGCGGGAACGGCAACAGCACGCTGCCGTCCGTGCGCGCCGGGAACACCTGGGAAACGGCGGTGGTGTAGCGCTCCAGGTACGCCGATCGTTCGCCCGCCGCCAACGGCTGCAGGAACGGCCTCAGGCCCGAGCCCCTGAACCACTCGACCACTGCAGCCGCGCCGCCGGCGAGCTGATGGTAGTAAGTCGTTCGCCACAGATCCACGCGCGCCGCTTTCGGCCGCAGGACATCGAAGTACCAGGCGGCACTGTTCAACGTGGTGCGCGCCGCTGCCGCACAGCCAAGCTTCGCCGCCCAAGGTCCTTCCATCGCGATCTCGCGCATGAGCCGATGGGTGGGTTCATCGAGGTTATCCGGCATCTGTACGGCCAATGCACCGCCGGGCGCAAGCTTGGCAATCAAGGCCGTCAACAACGCCGCATGATCGGGTAACCAGTGAAGCACGGCATTCGCCAAGATAACATCGAAGGGACCTTGATCGCGCCAGGCCGCAATATCTCCGATGCTGAACTCGACGCGCGGCAGCCGCTTGCGCGCGGCATCGATCATATCCGGCGAGCTGTCGATCCCGCTGATTCGAGCTACGGGTAATTTCTCGCTCAGGACTTCCGTGGAGTTGCCGGGTCCGCAACCCAAGTCGATGACCCGGCCGCCGTAGCCATCCGGCACGGCGGCCAACAGATCGCGAACGGGCCGTGTGCGTTCATCTTCGAACGCCACATATTGCTTGGCGGACCAGTTCATTCGCCCTCTAGGCCGCCTCGGAGCGTGCCTTGAGATAGGCCTGAATCGTGGAATAGCCGCTTTCCTTGGCCACGATCAAGCTTTCGAAATGTTCGCGGCTGTTGACCAAACCCTTTGATGCAATCACGCCGCCCTCATCGAGCAGCACCGCGTACGGCAATTTGTCGACGCGGTAAGTCGTCCCGACTTCCGGACCGTTGACGAAACGGCGCTCGTCCAAATCGAATTGCGCGATCAACTTACGCTGCTCGGCGAGGTCGGAATCGCCTACGAATAGAACGTCGAGCCGCTCGCTCTTGGCAAAATCCTTGGCGATCGGAATCAGCTTTTTGCAGATCGGACAGGTCGCAGAAACGAACAGCATCAGAGATGCACGTCCCGGGGCCAATTCGCCCCCAATTGTGATGGCATTGCCGGCGAGCGCATGCACTTCGATACGCGGCGACTTCTCCCCCACCCCAGGTCCGCCCGCCTTCATCAGGGCGCCGGCCGGTGCGATTCGTTCGTGCAAGACCCCGACTTGACGGGCGAGCGCCATGATGATCACGCCCTGCAGGATCACCACCACCCACAGCAATATCTGAGAAACCGTCATCGGTGTCACGTCGTCCTCCTTTTTGCCGGCAGCGCCGTGAGGATGTTCGCACACTGCACCACGAGGAAGAATGCCGAGCCGCACAGCGCGCCCATCAACAGAGTCGTGAAATCCCAGCCGCCGGCGGCATCTCGCGAGCAAGCCGCCGCGATCAACAACGACACCAGCACGATGTTGCGCATCACCAGCGACCAACGCAGCGGCTGTCTCTGGGCGGCATCGAAACAGCCGCAATCGATGTGCGTGCGACCGCGCGCCAGGTTGATCGCCATCGCCCCGGCGAACAGGCATAGCAGCACGCTCGCCGTGAGTTCCGATCCAGGCACACCGAATACCAGTGCGAGGGCCAGCACGATCTCGCCCGGCGGAAGGACCCAGGCAACCCAGCGAACCAATGGATCGGGCAGCAATCGATAGTTGGCGACGACGCCCTCCAAAGTACTCCAGCGGCGCATCTTGCCGCTCGCCGCCGTGAAAAATATCAACGCCACGGCAATGCGCACCGCGGTCACGAATTCAAGTAATGGAAAGTGCAAGGCCGAAACATCCCCTGCAGTGTGCTTCGCAAGGCACACCTTGGATCGATCCTACATTAGGATGGCTTCCCGAAGGTAACTAATTGAATACAATATATAAAACTCCCTGGGAACCCGCTTGCCGCACTTCTCCTGAGGCGCTTTACTGGATATAATTACAGTTCTCAAGTAGCGGACGCGACGTCATGAAAAACCTCATCAACTCTCTGGAAAACGTATCTACCGGCGACCTCGAAGATCAGATCACCGAGCTCGCCGGCCACTTGAACGCCGCCAACTACCGCTGGCTCACCTTGATTGCCGAGTTCGACCGGCGCCAGGGCTGGGCGGGCGATAAAATTTTATCGTGCGCGCACTGGCTGAACTTCAAGTGCGGACTCCACTTAGGCGCCGCCCGCGAAAAAGTGAGAGTGGCGCATGCACTCCCGGCGTTGCCCAAGATTGGCGCCTCGATGGCTCGTGGCGAATTGAGCTATTCGAAGGTCAGAGCTTTGACGCGCATCGCCTGCGCGGCGACCGAGGAAGGCCTGCTGATGATTGCCCTGCACGGCACCGCCCATCACGTCGAGAGCTTGGTGCGTCATTACCGGCGCGCCGAGCAGGTCGAGCAACTGGCGCGCGAGGAGCGTCAGCAAAGAAACTGCAGCTTCAGGTTCTGGCACGATAGCGACGGCAGTTTGGTGTTCCAAGGACGCATGCCGGCGCTCTCGGGCGAGGTTTTCCTGAAGGCCCTGGAGGCGGCGCTGGAGGAGGTGCCTGCCACCGAACCCCTATCGCCCGTCAAGCATCCGTACGAGTGGGCCGAGTCCGAGCAAGATCCCGAGGAGGAGGAGGTGGACCATGCATTGCGTTCCTATGCTTCGCGGCGCGCCGATGCGCTGGCATTGATGGGCGAATGCTTCCTCAAGCACGGCGCACCGGCCGCGCAATCGTCCGCCGATCGCTACCAAGTCGTGGTCCACGTCGATGCATCAACGCTCAAGGATCATGCCGACGGTCGTTGCGAAATTGAACACGGCCCCGCCCTATCGGTGGAATCGGTACGGCAGATCGGCTGCGATTGCACGCGGGTGCGTCTCGATGAGAACGAGCAGGGTGAGGTGCTTAACGTGGGCCGCAAGACCCGCAGCATTCCGCCGGCGCTGCGCCGCGCGCTGAACTCACGCGACTCCGGCTGCCGCTTTCCCGGCTGCACCTTTCACCGCTTCGTCGATGCCCATCACGTCAAGCACTGGGCCGATGGCGGAGAGACCAAGCTCTCCAATCTGATCACCTTGTGTCGTGCGCATCATCGCATGGTGCACAGCGGCGAAATCATGATCGAAGCGACCGCCGAGGGCGGCTGGCGTTTCTTGAACCAAGCCGGCTGCCCGTACAAGGGCGCTTACCGGCAGGATGCGCCGGCCTATACACCGGACGCCTTGCGCAGCGTGCACGATGCGCAGAATCTGCGCATCGCGCCTAAAACCGCCGCGACCCGTTGGGCCGGAGAGCGCATGGACTATGATCTGGCCCTGTTCGCGCTCTTCAGCCAACGCGATCACAAACTCAGCCAACGCGATCACAAACGTTTCCGCGGAAACGCCGCGTCATCTACGGGACCCTGTAATTGAGACCATATAATTGAGTGCCGAGACCATCTACACGGTGGGCCACTCCAACCACCCCGTCGAAACGTTCATGAGACTGCTCGTCGACAACGGCATCACCGCCGTTGCCGACGTGCGTTCGCAACCATTCAGCCGCCGCTGCCCGCAATTCAACAAAGAGCGCCTGGCCGCGAGCCTGACGCAACACGGCATATCCTACGTCTTTCTCGGCCAGGAACTCGGCGCGCGTTCCCGCGATGAGTCTTGTTACGAAAACGGCAAGGTGCAATATCAGCGCCTCGCCGCGACGCCTCTTTTCGAACAGGGGCTCGAGCGCGTACTCGCCGGCGCCAGGAAATTCCGCGTCGCCTTGATGTGCGCCGAGAAGGAGCCTCTGGACTGTCACCGCACCCTCCTGGTGAGCCGGGCACTCGAAAAGGGCGGTGCCGCGATTGCGCACATTCTCGCCGACGGCAGCGTCGAGAATCAGGCACAGACCATGAAGCGGCTCATCGACATGGTCGGCCTGGGCGGGGACGACATGTTCACCGGGGATGGCAACTTCACCGACGCCGGGGCGCTCGCGGAAGAAGCCTGCCGCCTGCGCGAATCCAAAATCGCGTACACGAAACCTAACGTCAAACCTTAATTTGAAACCTTAAGTTTGCGAGCGCATTTTGTCGTCGGACTTGAAGAAGGTCCGCCCAAATTCCACGATGGTGCCGTCCGGTGGATGGTCCAGGGTTTCGACGCCTGAAATGCGCTTGGCCAATGCGGGATCTTGCACCTTCACGTAAGAAACGAATTCCTGTTTCGCGCTGGACGGGCCCGCGACGAGAATTGCTCCTGCGTCGCCGATGGCTTTACCCACGTGCTTGTAGAAGTCGTGATCCGGCAGCGCATGTCCGCTGTCCCCCGAGTTGGCCTTGTGGTGCAAATGCTGATGCGGATGCGTGCTCTTCACCACCTCGCGTTCATATTGAGATGCGTTGAAATTGAATAGCTTCGCCTCGTGGTGATCGATCCAGACCACGGTATGGAAGTGCTTGCTCATTGCATGTACCTCGAAAAGTTGACCTAAGTTGGGAATATGGTAAGTCAATTCTGAAATTTAAGGTGGGTTTCCTACGCGCATCCGCGCGCCGGGACACACTCGCGTCTGCGCCGATACGCGATAATGCGCCTAACGGATTGGAGTGTGTGCTATGCGTGCAAGTGCGATTGCGATGATGTGTTTGGCGGTATTCGCGATCGGAATACTGAGCCCTTTCCCCTCATCTGCCGACTCAGCGCTGGATAGCAAGGTCAAGGCGAAACTCGCTGCCACGCTCCATTCACCGCTCGCAACTATTCACATTACCTCGAACGATGAAGGCATCGTGTGGCTGAGCGGTACCGCCCCGACTGCCGACGCCTGTTCGCAAGCTGCACAAATAGCTTCCAACACGGATGGCGTGACAGCGGTGCACAACAAGATGGTCGTTCATCAATAGCCGCGAAAACTCATTCCGGCATCCTCATCTTGCTGAGCATAGCCTTGTAGCGAGGATCACTCCTCAGGCTTCGAAACAAAGGGTCGACTTTGACAAAAAGCAGGCCGCCATCGCGCAGGGTGTATGCGCGCTCCAGCCATATAATCGCCGTATCCGCCTCGCCCCGAAAGGCACGCACTTCGGCGATATCGAAAGGAGCGCTGTCCGCAAATTTGCTTTCGAGTTGACGAAGTGCCATATCGGCATCAGCGCCGCGACCCATGGTCCAATTGGCCAGCGCCAGCATCCGCAGCCGACTTTCCTCGTCGGGTTCCTTCTGCGCTTCGGACAGCGCCTCGGCGATCTTCCCCATCTGCAGCAAAGTTCGACTCAACTCGCCGTGCTCACCACCGTAAGCGGGGTCTAGTTCCAACAGTCGGCGTTGGAGACCGGCAGCCTCTGCCAAATGGCCGCCATAGTACAGAATCCAACCGTCGAACCACAGCTCGCTGAGATCGAGCGGATTTCGCGCCAAACGCTGGGATGCAAGCGGGATCAGCTCTTCGAACCGCCCGGTCGTTAGCGCGACCATTGCCGTCAGGTCTACGCGCGAGTTAGCGCCCTCGGGGCCATTGGGATCCAGGGCAATCGCCCGCTCGAACTCGCTTTTCGCCGATCGCCAATCCCAACGAATGTTCATGAAGAGTCGGGCCGTCCAACGATGCGCCGCTGGTAGATTGGGATCGATCGCGAGCGCGCGCTGCAGTGCATCGCTAGCCTTCGATTCGCCCTCGGCCAGAGACAATTCCGGAGATCCAGTATGCTGGATGTAAATACGCCCCAACTTGGCCCACGCCAATGCGTAACTCGGATCGAGCTGCACCGCGTGCTGGTACTGCTCCATTGCCTGGCTCCAGTCGGACGGGTGGTTGCGGCTGTAAAAGAAGTCGCCTTTCAGCAGCAAATTGTATGCCTCGAGATTCTGCTCTTTGGCGGCATCGGGATCACCGCCGGACATTGTGGCTTTCAGCGCATCGACCACCGTGCCGGCAATCTCATCCTGAATCTTGAAGATGTCGCTCATTTCACGGTCATAGACCTGCGACCACAGATCAGTACCGTCCGAGGCGCGGATCAATTGCGCGGCGATGCGCACCGTATGGCCTGCGGTGCGCACACTGCCCTCCAACAGGTTATTCACGCCAAGTTTCGTGGCGATCGTGCGCGCATCCTCGTTCTTGCCCTTGAACTGGAAGGACGAGGTTCGAGCGATGACCTTGAGATCCGCGGCATGCGACAGATGATCGATCAACTCCTCCGATAAGCCGTCGGAAAAGTACTCCTGATCCTTTTTCTCGCTCATATCGACGAAGGGCAATACGGCAATCGACTTGGCCTGGTTCTGGTTCGCAGCGGGCAATGCCGACTGTGTGCTCGCAGGCTTCAATAACCACCCGCGATCGACCGCGAAGTAACCGCCCACCAGCACGAGCGCCGTCACAACCGCCCCCACGACGGGGGTCATGCGCAGTGATCTGGCCTTTGGGCCTGGCACTCCCACAGCCCCGGGCAAAGCCTCGGTCGCCGCCGCGCCGTGCGGCCGCTCCGGCCTCAACAAGTCCCTCACCCTCTCGACGAACGCGGCCGGCGTCTGCCCCTTGGGCAGCCGGGTCCACTGCACTTCCGCAAAGGAATCCGGCGCATCCGCGCCGGCTTCGCGCGTCTCGTCGATGCACACCGGCACCAAGAACGCGCGACTCTTGCCCATCAGATGGGTGCGCTGATCCGCGATGCGCCATTCGAGGCGGAAGTAGCCTTCGTGGCGCGCCTGAGTATTGGCCGAGATGATCGGCATGAACAGCGCGCACTCGCGGATTTCGCGGCGGATCTTTTGATCCCAAGCATCGCCGCCGCGCAGTTCGCTCTGATCGAACCAAACCTCGATGCCGCCGGTCCGCAAAGCCTGGCAAATGCTCTGCGCGGACTCGGCATCCTGCGACGCATAACTCAAAAAAACGGCTTGGTTCGGCTCCGGCATACTGCGTCGCAGCTTAACCGAATTCAACTGCTAAAAAAAAAGAGCGGGCCGAAGCCCGCTCTCTCTCTAGTACCCTCGAATGAAGGGCAATTAAATTACATATCCATTCCGCCCATGCCACCCATGCCACCGCCCGGGGCGCCATGTGCATGCTCTTCTTCCTTCGGTGATTCCGCGATCATGACTTCCGTCGTGAGCAGCAGGCCCGCAACCGACGCCGCGTTCTGCAGAGCCAGACGCGTGACCTTGGTCGGATCCAGAATGCCCAGTTCGATCATATCGCCGTACTCACCCGTCTGTGCGTTGTAGCCGAACGTACCCTTGCCCTCGCGGACTCGGTTCAGAACGACCGCGGCGTCCTCACCCGCGTTGGTGACGATTTGACGCAGCGGCTCTTCGATTGCGCGAGCCAGGATCTTGATGCCCGTGGTCTGATCTTCGTTCTTGCCGACCAGCTTCTCGATGGCCTTGAGCGCACGGACCAGAGCGACACCGCCTCCCGGTACCACGCCCTCTTCAACGGCTGCACGGGTCGCGTGCAACGCATCTTCGACGCGGGCCTTCTTTTCCTTCATTTCGATTTCGGTCGAAGCGCCGACCTTGATCACGGCAACGCCGCCGGAGAGCTTGGCAACGCGCTCCTGGAGTTTTTCCTTGTCATAGTCGGAGGTCGCTTCCTCGATCTGCTGTCGGATGCTGTCGACGCGGCCCTTGATGTCCGCGGCCTTGCCGGCGCCGTCGATGATGGTGGTGTTCTCTTTCTCCACCAGGATCTTCTTCGCTTCGCCCAGATCGTTCAGCGTGGCCTTCTCCAGCGACAAGCCGACTTCGTCGGAGATGACCGTGCCGCCCGTGAGGACGGCAATGTCCTGCAGCATGGCTTTACGGCGATCGCCGAAGCCGGGCGCCTTGACGGCGGCAACCTTGACGATGCCGCGGATCGTGTTGACGACCAACGTCGCCAGCGCTTCGCCTTCAACGTCCTCGGCAACGATCAGCAGCTGACGGCCGCCCTTCGCAATCGCTTCCAGCAGGGGCAGCAGCTCGCGAATATTGGAGATCTTCTTGTCGACCAGGAGGATCAGCGGCTTTTCGAGCTCGGCGCTCTGGCTCTGCTGATTGTTGATGAAATACGGCGACAAGTAGCCGCGGTCGAACTGCATACCTTCGACCACTTCCAGCTCGTTCTCGAGGCCGGAACCTTCCTCGACGGTGATGACGCCTTCCTTGCCGACCTTCGCCATGGCATCGGCAATCGTCTTGCCGATGGACTCATCGGAGTTCGCGGAAATCGTGCCGACTTGCGCAATCGCCTTCGGGTCCTTGCAGGGCTTGGAGAGCTTCTTCAGCTCTTCGGTGGCTGCACCGACCGCCTGATCGATGCCGCGCTTCAGATCCATCGGGTTGATGCCCGCGGCAACCGCCTTGAGGCCCTCGCGGATGATGGCTTGCGCCAGCACGGTCGCGGTGGTGGTGCCGTCGCCGGCTTCGTCGGAGGTGTTGGAAGCAACTTCCTTCACCATCTGCGCGCCCATGTTTTCAAACTTGTCCTTCAACTCGATCTCTTTCGCGACGGAGACTCCGTCCTTGGTGACGGTGGGAGCACCGAAGCTCTTGTCGAGAACGGCGTTGCGGCCCTTGGGGCCAAGCGTGACCTTGACGGCATTCGCCAGGATATTCACACCCTTGAACATGCGTGCCCGAGCGTCGTCGCTGAAGCGTACGTCTTTAGCTGCCATATACTGATTCCTCTAATTAAATTGATTTAGCGAGAAGTAAATCGGATTTGGAGCGGAGGCTTACTTGCCTTCCACGATGGCCATGATGTCTTCTTCGCGCATCACAACCAGCTCGTCTCCATCCATCTTCACTTCGGTACCGCTGTACTTGCCGAAAAGAATCTTGTCGCCGACTTTGACGTCGAGCGCGCGCACTTCACCACTCTCCAGAATCTTGCCCTTGCCTACGGCAATGACTTTCCCGAAGATCGGCTTCTCAGTCGCTGTATCCGGGATCACGATGCCACCAGGGGACTTACGCTCTTCTTCTTCTCGTTTCACGATCACGCGGTCATGAAGGGGACGAATCTTCATAAGACAAGACTCCTAAAGCTATTGGTTGGGTTCGAAGGCTGTGAGGATTGTTAGCACTCTCCCCACGAGGCTGCTAATAATAGCGGCAGATTATTACTATTCAAGCCCTGGAGGAAAATTGAGAGCGCATACGACCACCAATCCCTGCTTTCGGGTCATTTTACTTATGGCGGCCACGGCTATCGGATTCACCGCCATCCCGGCCGAATCGAAGCCGTGGTGGATGCGCGACACGGATTCCAACGAAACCGACTTTCTACCGCCGGATATTGCATTTCGGGCGGGTGCGGGTCTTGACGGCCAGGTCGTGCGGATCCGCTGGGTGATTGCCGACGGCTACTACTTATACAAGGAAAAGATCGAGGTGAAGGCAGAAAGTCCCGATCTGGTGCTCGGAACGCCCGTGTTGCCGCCGGGCATCATGAAAACCGATCCTTACCTGGGCAGGCAAGAGATATACACCCAGCAGGTGGAAGCCCGGGTGCCCTACTCCCGCAGCGACTTCGGCGCGCATCCCATTCAGGTCAAGGTCACATATCAGGGGTGCGCCGAAGCCGGCCTGTGCTACCCGCCCATTACGCGGGTGATGTTTGCCTCTGCGGCGCTGCCGCCGCCGGCCGTCAATAGGCCGCACCGCTGGGAGTTGATCGCCATCGTCGGCGGCATGTTCGCATTCCTGATCGCCGGCTTTGGCTTGCGCCGCGGCCGCAAATTAGCGCTTCCCGCACAATGACTTACGGAGGTTTGCGGGTCATAGGTGCCGGCGTTCTGGCGATGCTGTGCGCTTGGGCGGGGGCCCGCATCTACGCCAACTGGCACTCCCGCAGCTACGCAGAAATCCGGGTGCCCGCCGGCCTCGCCAGTGTCCCAAGCCCCAGCGATATCCGCGCCGACACGGCCTTGTCCCAGCCGCCGCCCCAGCCGCCTCGCATTCCGGACGCATTGCCGGCCTTCACGCTCAGCAACCTGCAAGGTCAATCCACCCCGATCAGCACGTGGGCGGGACAGTCCTTGGTCATCAACTTCTGGGCCACCTGGTGCGCGCCTTGTCGCCGCGAGATTCCCCTGCTCAACACCCTGGCCGGCGAATGGGCTTCAAAACACGTCACCGTCGTTGGTATAGCCGTCGATCACCGCAACGAAGTGTTGCAGTTCGCGGACCAGTTCAAAATCCACTATCCGCTGCTCATCGGGGAGCAAGACGCGTTGGACGCTGCGGCCAAGCTCGGCGTGGAATCGCCGGCGTTCCCGTTCACCGTCTTTACCGATCGACGCGGCGAGGTGGTGGCGCTGTTCGTGGGCGAATTGCATCGTCCGCAGGCCGATTTGATCATGTCGACCATCCAAAATATCGACAACGGTGCACTGCAGCTAGCCCAAGCACGGCGGCAGATAGCCGAACAATTGGACGCACTGGCAGAGAAAACCTGAGGGTTGCCCGCTTTTTAGACGGCATTGGCCGCCGAACCTTACCAATTGGGTTCAATTTCTGGTTATTATCGCGAACCTTCGGAAAGCGATAAAGCGGGATTTGGGGCGAGATGGCGCGAATTTTGCTGCTAAATGGTCCGAACTTGAATCTTCTTGGCACAAGAGAGCCGAGCATCTATGGTGCCGCCACGTTGAGCCAAATCGAAACCCAGCTAAAGCAACGAGCCCAGGCATTGGGGCATGACCTGATCGCGAAGCAATCCAATGCGGAGCATGAACTGATCGATGAAATTCATGCATCCAAACAGGCCGGTGTGTCTTTCATCATCATCAATCCGGGCGCCTTCACTCATACCAGCATCGCGCTGCGCGACGCCTTCGCCGCGGTGGCGATACCTTTCATCGAAGTACATTTGAGCAACATTTTCGCCAGAGAGTCATTTCGACATCGCTCCTATCTATCCGACGTCGCCGCCGGTTGCATCGTCGGACTGGGACCGATTGGCTACGAACTAGCGCTCCAAGCGGCGAGCGCGCGCCTCACCACATCGTAAGAACGGTAATAATTCGGGGGATCTGCGGTGGACATTCGCAAGGTTAAGAAACTGATCGAACTGCTCGAAGAATCGGGCATCTCGGAGCTGGAAATTTCGGAGGGCGAGGAATCGGTGCGCATCAGCCGCCATCCGCGCGGAAGTATGCAAGCACCGCTGACCTTGGCCGCTCCAGTGGCGCAGGCCGCACCGCAGCCCGCCCCGGCTCCAGCAACCTCAGTCGGCGAGCGCGCGCCGCGAAAGGACGATCACACGGTCACCTCGCCCATGGTCGGCACCTATTACGCGTCCGCATCGCCGGGCGCGAAGCCCTTCGTCGAGATAGGCAGCGAGGTCAAGGTCGGCCAGATTCTCTGCATCATCGAGGCGATGAAGATGATGAATCAGATCGAATCCGACAAAGCCGGGCGCGTGACCTCGATCATCGCCAAAAACGGTGAACCCGTGGAATTCGGCCAACCGCTATTCGTCATCGAATAACGGCATGATCGAAAAAGTCGTCATCGCCAATCGCGGCGAGATCGCCCTTCGCATCCTGCGTGCCTGCCGCGAGCTGGGCATCAAGACCGTCGCCGTGCACTCCACCGCCGATTTCAATACCAAGCACGTTTTGCTCGCCGACGAGACCGTGTGCATCGGACCACCGCAGTCCGCGCTGTCCTATTTGAACATGCCCGCGATCATCAGCGCGGCCGAAGTCACCGACTCGGTCGCGATCCATCCCGGCTACGGATTCCTGTCCGAAAACGCCGATTTCGCCGAGCGCGTCGAGAAGAGCGGCTTCATTTTCGTCGGTCCCCGGGCCGAAACCATCCGCATGATGGGCGACAAGGTTTCTGCCATCAAGCACATGAAGGCCGCCGGCATACCCTGTGTTCCGGGTTCGGAAGGACCGCTCGGAACGGACGCAGACGAGAATTTCCGCATCGCCAAGGACATCGGCTATCCGGTGATCATCAAGGCATCGGGGGGCGGTGGCGGCCGCGGCATGCGCGTGGTGCACACCGACGCATCGCTGCTCAACGCCATCAGCGTCACCCAGACCGAGGCGCAGGCCGCGTTCGGCAACCCGCAGGTTTACATGGAGAAGTTTCTCGAAAAGCCTCGGCACATCGAGTTCCAGATTCTCGCCGACAATTACGGCAACATCGTGCACCTGGGCGAGCGCGACTGCTCCATGCAGCGCCGCCACCAAAAGGTGATCGAAGAGGCGCCCGCGCCCGGCCTCACGCCCAAACAGCGCAAGACGATGGGCGAGCGCTGCGCCAAGGCTTGCCAGGAGGTCGGCTATCGTAACGCCGGGACGCTGGAGTTTCTCTACCAGGACAACGAGTTTTACTTCATCGAGATGAACACTCGCGTACAGGTCGAACACCCCGTTACCGAACAGGTAACCGGTATCGACATCGTCAAGGCGCAATTGCTGATCGCCGCCGGCGAGCCGCTGGCTTACGGACAGAACGACATTCAGATCCGCGGCCATGCGATCGAGTGCCGCATCAACGCCGAGGACCCGAAGAATTTCACGCCTTCGCCCGGTCCGATCCGTCTGTGGCACTCGCCGGGCGGTCCCGGCATCCGCGTCGACAGCCATGTGTACACCGGCTACAACGTGCCGCCGTTCTACGACTCCATGATCGGCAAGGTCATCGCCTATGGCGACACCCGCGAAACGGCGATAGCGCGCATGCGCAATGCGCTCGCCGAGATGGTGGTCGAAGGCATCAAGACCAACATTCCGTTGCACCAAGAGATATTCAACCATTCGGCATTTCGCCAGGGCGGCACCGACATCCACTACCTCGAGCGGCGCTTGGGTTTGAAGTAGCGCGGTAGAATGCCGCGGCCATGCCGTTCTATGAAATCGAATTCCCGCTGGCTTCCTTGAGCCAGGACGCCGTCGAGGACGCGCTCGGGGACATCGGTGCGTTGTCCGTCTCGTACGTCGACCGCGCCGATGATGAGCCGGTGCTCGAACCGAAGCCAGGCGAGATGAGGCTGTGGCGCGACACGCTGGTGCGCGCCCTGTTCGACCACTCCTCAGAGCCGTCGCTCAATCTCAAGAGACTTGGGTTGGCCCTCGGGGTACAGGCCGCCGGCACCGCACGCGTGCGTGGCGTCGCCGATAAGGCGTGGGAACGCGTGTGGCTCGAGGATTGGCGGCCGATGCGCTTCGGCGCGCGGTTGTGGGTATGTCCGACGACGGCGCAGTTCCCCGATGCTCCCGAGGCGGTGGTGGTCTGGCTCGATCCAGGACTCGCTTTCGGCACGGGGTCTCATCCCACTACGGCGCTGTGTCTGCGAGTTCTGGATTCCTTGCAGCTCGCCGGACGCACGGTGATCGACTTCGGCTGCGGTTCGGGCATCTTGAGTGTCGCGGCCCTCAAGCTCGGCGCCGCACGGGTGGTCGCGGCCGACATCGACCCGCAAGCATTGACGGCCACTCGCGAGAATGCCGCCCGCAACGGCGTCGGCGCGCACATCCTGGTTCAGGATGCAGATGCACTGTTGCCGCATGCCTCCTGCGTACTGGCCAATATCCTCGCCGGCCCGCTGATCGAGCTTGCGCCGCGGCTCACCGCCGCCTGCGAGGGCGGCGCCGACCTGGTCCTATCGGGGCTGCTCCGCAACCAGGCCGATGCGGTCAAGGCTGCCTACGCTCCGGGTTTTGACATGCTGCAAGTCCTGACCCAGGATGAATGGTGCTGCATCCACGCACGGCGAGGCACATAGAAGTGTTCACGCAATGCTCAAATTGCCATACCGTCTTTCAACTATCGGCGGAAGTGCTGCGCGTCGCCGGCGGTCAAGTACGGTGCGGGCGCTGCGGTGAAATTTTCAATGCATTGGCACGGCTCGCCGAAGATGCCGGCTCCTTCGACAACGGTGAATCCGCCTTCGAGATGGAAGAGCGCGCCGACAGCATTCTGGAGTCGGAGGTTGCCGAACAAGTGATGCAGGCCGCGCCCGACGCCGCGGAGGATGCGGAAGAGTACGGCAGCATCGAGATTGCGCAGCTCCAGGTATTGGATTTCACCGAAGAGGATTTGGTGGACGACACCGTCGAGAATACGCCGGTCGAGCCTGAGACGCTTGCCGACGCATCGATGGAATACACCCTGCCTCCCGGCGAACTTGACCGCATCTTCGTCGAGTCGAAGCCCGGAAGCATGCCGCGGTTTCCCGAATCGTTGGAGCCACCAGTTGCATTCGACACGGCTTCCGAACCCTGGCTGCAGCCGCCGCCCTCGCTGCAGCCGCCGCCGTCGCCGCAGCCGTCGCCGTCGCCGCAGCTTCAGCCGCAGCCGCAACCTCCGCCGCAGCCGCAGCCGCAGCCGCCACCTTCGCCGGCCGCAATCGACGAGGAAGGGCCTCTGCCGGACATCGAAGTCATCAGCGACAATCGCTCGCGTGTGTACGACTTGGGGCAGCAGCCATCCGCACCAACGGGTCGGTTTGCTCTGTGGTTGAGCGCCGCCGTCTTGGCCGCATTGGCGTTGGCGGCACAGGTTGTGCATCACAACCGCGAGGCGCTCACGGCTCATGGCCCATTTGCCCCGTTGCTGCGCGCCTTGTATGCAGGGCTGGGCGCACCCGTGAGCAGCGCGCCCAATCTCGCCGCCTTTCAGCTCAGGCAGTGGGGCGTTAGCGGAGATGCCACTGCTGATTCAACGCTGAGCGTGCGCGCCAGCATCTTGAACACGACCCCGCAGCTGCAGCCGTTTCCGTTGCTGCGCGTGACTCTCGCCAATCGCTACGGCTCAAAGCTGGGTGCGCGCGATTTCGAGCCGAGCGAATACCTGGGCAAGCCCATCGCTCGTCAACTGTCGCCGGGCGAGAAGGTCGATGCTACCTTGAGTATTCTCGATCCGGGCAAGGACGCGGAAGGGTTCGAAATCGATGTCTGCCTGCGCGGCGGCGACAAACAAGTCGTGTGCGCCAATGACGTCCGGCCATGAGCGTCAGAATCGGACCATATACGCTGCAGTCGAACATCCTGCTCGCGCCGATGGCGGGCGTGACCGACCGGCCCTTCCGCATGCTATGCCGGCGTTTCGGCGCGGGACTCGCCGCTTCGGAGATGCTGAGCGCCGACGTGCGCTTGTGGGATACGCCGAAATCGCGGCGCCGCATGGATCATGAGGGGGAGCCCGCGCCGCGCGTGGTGCAGATTGCGGGATTCGACCCAGCCATGATGGCGGAGGCGGCGCGGCGCAACGTCGAGCAGGGCGCCCAGATCGTCGACATCAATATGGGGTGTCCCGCAAAAAAAGTTTGCAACCGGCTGGCCGGATCCGCGCTGCTTCAGGATGAGGCATTGGTTGCACGCATCCTTCACAGTGTGGTGCAAGCCGTTGATGTACCGGTGACGCTGAAAACGCGCACCGGTTGGAACCCCGCGAACAAGAACGGCCTTAGCATTGCGAAGATTGCCGAAGACAGCGGCATACAGGCAATCGCCATCCACGGGCGTACGCGGACCGACATGTATCATGGCGATGCAGAACATGAAACCGTGGCGAACATCAAAGCAAATGTAAGGATTCCCGTATTTGCCAACGGCGATATCGACTCTCCGCAGCGCGCACGCGAAATTTTGCAGCAAACAAAATGCGACGGGGTGTTGATCGGCCGCGCAGCACAAGGCCGGCCATGGATCTTCGACGAAGTCAATTTTTTTATAAGCAGCGGAGAATTTCGCGAGGTGCTAGCGCTGGAAAAAGTCCGTGATATCATGCGCGCCCACCTCGAAGACCTGTATGCTTTTTATGGCGACGAGACTGGTGTTCGAGTTGCGCGTAAGCACTTGAGTTGGTATTTGCGGCAGCATCAAGGACAAGAGACGTTGCGAAATCGCCTCGTGCAACTTGCAACGCCTCGGGAGCAATTGTCCGCGCTGTTGGAGCATGATTTTTGTGTGCGAGCGGCATAGTGGGGTTGGACAACAAATACGCTCAGCGGTGAATTGGGACGGGTCATGGTCGCAAAAAAGAAATCTAGATCTCGTAGGGAAATCGCGCCGGCCTTCAACGGTCGTGATTTGAAGGTCAACGGCAAGGGTGTGCCGCTGCGTTCGCAGGCCGAAGAGGCGCTGCAGTGCTACTTCGAAACGCTGAATGGCCACAAACCCGCGCACCTGTATGAGCTGGTGATGCGCGAAGTCGAAGAGCCGCTCTTCAAGGTCGTCATGGACCATGTCGAGGGCAATCAGAGCCGCGCCGCGACCATCTTGGGCATCAACCGCGGCACGTTGCGTAAGAAGCTCAAAGAGTTCGGCATCAACGAGTAGCCGTGACCACGCCCGTTCGCCGCGCGTTGCTCAGCGTCTCCGACAAAACCGGCATCGTCGAGTTCGCGCGCGAGCTCAAGGAACGCGGCATCGAGTTGCTCTCCACGGGCGGCACCGCGAAGTTGCTCGAAAGTCACGGCATCGCCGTGAAAGAGGTCGCCGAGTACACCGGTTTTCCCGAAATCATGGACGGCCGGGTCAAGACGCTGCATCCAAAAATACACGGCGGCCTGCTCGGCAGACGCGGACTCGATGATGCGGTGATGCGTACGCACGCCATCGAGCCCATAGACCTGCTGGCGGTCAATCTGTATCCGTTCGCCGCGACCGTCGCGCGGGCTGACTGTGCATACGACGACGCCGTCGAGAACATCGATATCGGCGGCCCCGCCATGGTGCGGGCGGCGGCCAAGAACCACGCGCATGTCACCGTCGTGGTCGATCCGGGCGATTATCGCGCGCTGCTCGACGACCTGGCGGCGACCCAAGGCGCAACCAGCATTGCAATGCGGCAGAAACTTGCGGCCAAGGCATTTGCGCATACCGCGCAGTACGATGCGATGGTGTCGGCGTATTTCACCGGCGCAATCGGCGGGTCCACGCCGACATTTCCCGACGATCTCAGCTTGTCGTTCCGCAAGTGTCTGGATTTGCGCTATGGCGAGAATCCGCATCAACAGGCGGCGTTCTACAGCGATCCGCGTGCCATCGGCGCCTCGGTGACGCAAGCCGAACAGATTCAGGGCAAGGAGTTGTCGTTCAACAACATCGCCGACAGCGATACGGCGCTCGAATGCGTGCGCCAATTCGACTCGCCCGCCTGTGTGATCGTCAAGCACGCCAACCCGTGCGGAGTGGCACGCGCCGACAACATTGCGCATGCTTATGAGCGCGCGTTCAAGACCGACCCTACTTCCGCGTATGGCGGCATCATCGCCTTCAACCGTGAACTTGACGCCGAAACGGCGGCCGCCATCGTGGCAAAGCAATTCGTCGAAGTGATCCTCGCGCCGGGGATCGCCGAGGGTGCCAAAACGGTGCTGTCCACGAGGGACAATGTGCGCGTGCTCATCTCCGGCGACCTGGCCAAGCCGATGACTCAGCTGTTGGAATACAAAAGCGTGTCCGGCGGTTTACTCGTGCAGACGCGCGATGAGGGAACCGTTCGCGCGCAAGAGCTTCGCGTCGTCAGCAAGCGTCCCCCCACCCTGGCCGAACTCGATGACCTGATCTTCGCCTGGCGGGTTGCGAAATATGTCAAATCGAACGCCATCGTCGCAGTCAAAGACCGGATGACATTGGGCATTGGCGCCGGTCAGATGAGCCGCGTCGTCAGCAGCAAAATTGCGGCGATGAAAGCCCGGGACGAGGGGCTCGACCTGCACTCGGCGGCGATCGCCTCGGACGCCTTCTTCCCGTTTCGTGATGGTCTGGACGTGCTGGCCGAGTTTGGCATCAAGTCGATCATTCAACCCGGCGGTTCGAAGCGCGATGCGGAGGTTATCGAAGCGGCGGACGAACACGGAATCGCCATGGTGTTCACCGGGATGCGCCATTTCCGCCACTGAGCCTGCCTCCTTGAAGATTCTGATCGTCGGCGGGGGCGGCCGAGAACACGCCCTAGCTTGGAAAAGCGCACAGTCGCCGCGCGTCGGGCATGTCTATGTGGCACCTGGCAATGCGGGCACGGCCCTCGAGCCCAAGGTCAGCAACGTAAGTGTTGCCGCCGACGATATCGAGGCGTTGGTGGCATTCGCGTCGCGTGAACGCATCGATCTGACCATCGTCGGCCCAGAGGGGCCCTTGGTCGCCGGCATCGTCGATAGTTTCATATCGGCCGGCCTGCGCTGCTTCGGACCGTCGCGCGCCGCGGCTCAACTCGAGGGGTCGAAATCCTTTACCAAGGATTTCCTGCGACGTCACAAGATTCCGACGGCGGGTTACGCAACCTTTACGGCAGCGGACTTCGATCCCGGCTATGTGAAGGCGCAGCGCCTGCCGCTGGTGGTCAAGGCCGACGGCTTGGCCGCGGGCAAAGGCGTGGTGATTTGCGCCACGCACGATTCGGCCATCGCCGCAGCCACCGGCATGCTGCAAGGGGACTTCGGCGCGGCCGGCAAGACGATCGTGATCGAGGAGTTCCTTTCCGGCGAGGAGGTGAGCTTCATCGTGGTGGCGAGCGGCGAACAGGTCGTGCCGCTGGCAACCTCCCAAGATCACAAGCGCCGTGATGATGGCGACGTGGGACCGAACACCGGCGGCATGGGAGCCTACTCGCCGGCGCCCATCGTCACGCGGAATCTGCATCGGCGCATCATGCACGAGGTCATCGAGCCTGCGCTTCGCGGGCTTCGAAGCGATGGCACGCCTTACCTGGGGTTCCTGTACGCCGGCCTGATGATTGCCGCGGACGGCACTCCCAACGTGCTGGAATTCAATTGCCGTTTCGGCGACCCGGAAACGCAGCCCATACTGGCGCGCCTGCAAAGCGATCTCATCGATCTGTGCGAGGCGGCGCTCGACTCTCGTCTCGACGGCGCCGACGTACGCTGGGACCCGCGTGCGGCGCTCGGGGTTGTCATGGCGGCAGGCGGTTATCCCGAAACCTACCGCAAGGGCGATCGCATCCACGGACTCGAGCATGCTGCCACGCTGCCCGGCAAGGTTTTTCACGCCGGTACGCGCTACGAGAGCGGAGAAGTCGTAACCTCGGGCGGACGCGTGCTCTGCGCCGTGGGGCTCGGCGACTCCGTCGCGGATGCGCAACGCCGCGCATATCACTTGGTGCATGCCATCCACTGGAACCTGGTGCAGTACCGCTTGGATATCGGTCACCGCGCCATTGCCCGCGAGCGCTCGTAAACTATGGTACAAATGCACCGCATGCCGCACATACGCCCCAGCATTGCAGACAAACGCCGAAGTTTTCACCGTCTCCACGAGCAGGGATGTTTCGTCATTCCCAACCCATGGGACGTGGGCACCGCCCGCTATTTGCAGGGCCTTGGCTTCGGCGCACTCGCCACCACCAGTTCCGGTTTCGCCTGGTCGCACGGCCATGCGGACGGCGGCATGTCGCGCGATCGAGTTCTCGAACATCTGACCAATATGGTCGAAGGCACCGACGTGCCCATCAACGCCGATTTCGAAAATGGTTTCGCACCCGACGCCGCTGGCGTGGCGATGAGCGTTCGCCTGGCTGTGGAAACGGGAGTAGCCGGCCTGTCCATCGAGGATTCCACGGGCGAGGATGCGGCGCCGCTGTACGATCTCGATACCGCCGTCGAGCGCGTGAGCGCGGCGCGCAAGGCGATAGACAAGGCGGGCGCGGACACCTTGCTGGTCGCCCGCGCCGAATGCTTTCTCGTGGGGCGTCCCGACCTCGACTTCGCCATCGCGCGTCTCAAGGCGTACGCGAACGCCGGCGCCGATTGCCTGTATGCGCCCGGCATCGGCACGCCTGCGCAAATAGCCGCCGTCGTCGCGGCGGTCGCGCCGAAGCCCGTCAATGTACTTGTAGGTTTCAGCGGGGATCTAACGCTGGCCCAATTCGCCGAACTGGGCGTCAGGCGCATCAGCGTCGGCGGCGCACTGGCGCGCGCGGCTTGGGGCGGCTTGATCCGCGCCGTCAAACTCATCAAGGACGAGGGAAGGTTCGACGGATTCGCAGACGCTGCGTCCGGCAGGGAACTGAACCGGCTATTTGGCGCGCACTGAGCGCCGCACCATCGTGTTCATCAAGTGCTCGAGTGCCGCAGGGATGCTCGAGCACTGGCCCGTGTGCACCGGCGATGTCTGTACGATGGTGCTGCGCGGCGCCACCAACCAGTGAAAGCGCTCGCGCGGCGCCATCTTGCCAAGATCGCCCGCCGCCGCGCCGCCTGCACAGATCTTCGGGATGCTTGCGAGGCTCTGCTTGACGAGTTCCAGATCGACGTTGGCATCGAGCATCAGCACCGCCGCCTCGTCCAATTCGATTTTGGCCTCTAGAATACGATCCACATCGCAGGACACGATGATGCCCGCGTTCACGAATTCGGCGCGCTCCACGCGCGGCACGACCCGCACGACCGCGTAATCATACGTGCGAAGATCGCGCAACGATGGCCTCCTGTACGAATACGTCGGACGAGCGCAGCCGCTCGACGAAAAAATCCAGGTAAGCCCGGCGCTGCGCAGCCTCGTTTTCCAATCCCGCGTCGGCCGCCAGCCAGGAATCGGGGATCGAAACGACGATCTGCGCGAGTTTATCCGCTGTCAGCTTCCGCCGCATGAGTGCATCGACCTGCTCGATTGCGCCGGCATATTTCAACAGAGCGTGATCCTTGATCAGGGGAAAGGGCGTCGCTGCGTGACGGTCGCTGCCGCTCCACGCATGATGGAAGTATAAGGCTGCGCCATGATCGATGAGCCAGAGACGCCGGTGCCAGATCAGCATATTGACGTTGCGAGGTGTTCTGTCGACGTTGCAAACGTAGGCATCGAACCAGACGACCGCCGAGGCGAGCTGGCTGTCGGGTTGGTATATCAACGGGTCGAAAGTGATCGAGCCCGGCAGATAGTCCAGCGCAAGATTCAAGCCGGCGCTGGCTTTGATCAGACTTTGAATCTCTGCATCCGGCTCGGTACGGGCGAGATCCGCTGGAAGATTGACGAATACGATCTCAGGGACCGGCAGACCGGCGAGGCGCCCGACTTCGCCCGCGAGCAGTTCCGCAATCAGCGCTTTCGGCCCCTGCCCCGCGCCGCGGAACTTCAGCACATACAGTCCGTCGTCGTCGGCCTCGACGATGGCGGGCAACGAACCGCCCTCGCGCAGCGGCGTGACGTAGCGGCTGGCAGTGACGGTGCGTAGCTTGAGGTCGCTGTGTGCAGGCATGGCGGTCAGTGCATCAACAGCGCGGCCTCCGTCGCATGGTGCGGCGCGAATAGTCGCCCGCCTTCCGCGAACAATACGCACACGAGCGCCAGCGCCCCGCAGCACACCGCGCCCATGGCCAGCGGCACCGTGGTGCCGTTGAATTGCCTGCCGATGAAGGCGGCGAGCAGTGCGCCGAGGAAGGTCGAGACGAAGCCCTGCACGGAAGCGGCCACTCCTGCGACCGAGCCGACCGGCTCCATCGCCATGGCGCCGAAATTTGACACCGACAAGCTGAAGGTCGCCATGGTCAAGGACTGAAGCAACACGAACGTCCAGATCTGTTCCCATCCCAAGGCAGCCACCAAGGTATGCAGCAGCGCAACCGCGATGAATGTCAGCAGCGCGGCGTGCGAAATACGCCGCATTCCCAGACGCTCCACGATGCGCGAGTTGCCGTAGGCCGCGACCCCCATGAGTATCGCGCACAACGCGAACATGCTGGGCATCAGGTTTGGCCGGTGGAAACACTCGGAGAAAATCTGCTGCACCGTGCCGACATAGGCAATGAGGGACCCGAACATCAACGTCACCGCGAACGTGTAGAAGAGCGACGTGCGATTGCCGAGCACCAGGCGCACCGCGGCGGCAATGTGGGCCGGCGTCAGGGTCATGCGGTATTCGGGATGCAAGGTCTCGGGCAGGCGGACAGCAAGCCATATGGCTATACCTGAGGCGAAGATTCCAAAAAGCGCGAAAATGAAGCGCCATGGAAGAATCAGAAGTATCAGTTGCCCCACGCTGGGCGCGATGATGGGCACCATGATGAACACCACGAAGGTGAGTGAGACCACCCGCGCCATTTGGCGTCCCGAGTACAGGTCGCGAACCACCGAACGCACGACGATGACGCTGGCCGCGGCCATGCCGTGCACGAATCGCCACGCCAGCAAGGTTTGAAAGCTCCCTGCCAGCGTGCAGACCAGTGCTGCGATCACGTATAGACTGAGGCCCGACAGCAGGATGCTGCGCCGGCCGAAGCGATCCGAGATGATTCCCCAGAACAACTGGCCAAATGACAGGCCGGTCATGTACGCCGTCAAAATCCATTGGCCGCGGTTCGGATTGGCCACATTCAGCGCGCGCAGGATGATCGGGAACGCCGGCAGCATGGCATCGACGGCAAGCGCCTGAGTCGCCATCGTCGCAGCCGTGAGTGCGACGAATTCTCCAAACCTGATTGTGGTTATCCCTTGGTTCTCGGCAACCGCCATCGTTCAGCTGCCCTGTGCGCTCGGGGCAGCGGCAGGCTTGCGCGCGATGCTGGTTGCCATGGTCACGATCGATGCGAGGTCGGTCAAGTTCGCCGGCACCACCAGCGTCGTGCCGCTCTGCGCCAACTTGCCGAACTGCTTGACGTACTCTTCGCCGATGCGCAGCTGCATGGCCTCGATGCCGCCGCGGTCCGCCAGCGCGATGCCGACCTGGCGCAGGCCTTCGGCTGTGGCCGTTGCCACGGCGAGGATGGCCTGGGCCTGACCCTCGGCCTCGTTGATCTGCTGCTGCTTGTTGGCCTCGGACTGCTTGATCACGCGTTGCTTGTCGCCTTCCGCGGAATTGATCTTGGCGTCGCGCTCGCCTTCGGAGGTCAATACCACGGCGCGCTTCTCGCGCTCGGCGCGCATTTGCTTCTCCATGGCCGACAACACGTCCTTGGGCGGCGTGATGTTTTTGATTTCATAGCGCAGAACCTTGACGCCCCAGGGCGCCGATGCCTTGTCCAATTCGCTCACCACATTGGTATTGATCTGGCCGCGCGCCTCGAACGTGCGGTCCAACTCGATCTTGCCGATTTCGCTGCGCAGGGTGGTTTGCGCCAGCTGCGAAATCGCGAAACCGTAGTTGGTGATGCCGTAAGAGGCCAGATGAGGCTCCATCACCTGCATGTACAGGACCGCATCCACCCCGACCTGCACGTTGTCGCGCGTGATGCAGATCTGCTCGGCGATGTCGATCGCGATCTCCTTCAAGCTGTGACGGTAGGCAATTCGTTCCATGAACGGCGTCAGGACATGGAAGCCGGCGGACAGCGTGCGGCTGTACTTGCCCAGATGCTCGACCACGTAGGCGCTTTGCTGGGGGACCACGGTCACCGTCTTCGCAAGCATCCAGAGGACGAGTGCGACGAGAAAGATGACTCCATAAACCACGTACATGCTCACGAGTTTTCTCCATGAATGACGAGGGTCAAGCCGTTGACCCGATCGATGCGCGCCCGCTGGCCGGCGAGAATCGGGGACGTTCCGCCGTTGGTCGCGTTCCAGGAACTACCGCAATATTCGAGGCGGCACGACTCGCCGGGCGCGAGCAGCGCAGGCAGCACCACGGTCTCGCCGATCGGACCCTGCTTCATGTCGGGCAGCTTGCGGCGCAAAAGAGCATAGATGCGCCGCCGGAAGACCATCACGGAGAGCCCGGCCAGCAGACCGAACAGCGCCCATTGCATCCAGTCGTCGGGAACCAGCCCGGCCAGCTGCAGGAACCCTACGACGAGCGCGGAACCACCGACGAACACCAGATAAAACTGCGCATCGATGAAGGCCAGCTCGGAACCCAACAGCACGGCGCCGACCGCAACCCACGCCCACCACTGCATGCCGCCCTCCGTGGTAAACGCTAACGCTTCATCGCGTCGAAGAAGTCCGAATTGGTCTTGGTGTCCTTCATCTTGTCCAGCAGGAATTCGATGGCGGCCAGCTCGTCCATGGGATGCAGAAGCTTGCGCAGAATCCACATTTTGGACAGTTCAGCCGGATCCGTGATCAGCTCTTCCTTTCGAGTGCCGGAGCGATTGATGTTGATCGACGGGAAGGTGCGCTTCTCGGCGATGCGGCGGTCCAGATGGATTTCCGAATTGCCCGTGCCCTTGAACTCCTCGAAAATGACGTCGTCCATCTTCGATCCCGTGTCCACCAGGGCGGTGGCCAGAATCGTCAGGCTGCCGCCCTCTTCGATGTTGCGCGCCGCGCCGAAGAATCGCTTCGGACGCTGCAAGGCATTCGCATCCACGCCGCCGGTGAGCACCTTGCCGGAGCTCGGCACCACTGTGTTGTAGGCGCGCGCCAGACGCGTGATCGAGTCGAGCAGGATGACCACGTCTTTCTTGTGCTCGACCAGCCGCTTGGCCTTTTCGATCACCATTTCGGCCACCTGCACGTGGCGGCTGGCGGGTTCGTCGAAGGTCGAGGAAACGACTTCGCCCTTCACCGTGCGCGCCATCTCGGTCACTTCCTCGGGCCGCTCGTCGATGAGCAGAACGATGAGGTACACCTCGGGATGATTCGCGGTGATCGCGGTGGCGATGTTTTGCAGCAGCATGGTCTTGCCTGCTTTCGGCGGCGACACGATCAGGCCGCGCTGGCCCTTGCCGATGGGCGCCACCAGGTCGATGGCGCGGGCCGTCAAGTCCTCGGTGGAGCCGTTGCCGCGCTCCAGCTTCAGGCGCTCGGTCGGATGCAGCGGCGTCAAATTTTCGAACAGCACCTTGCCGCGCGAGCTCTCGGGCGAATCGAAATTGATCTCGCCGACTTTGAGCAGCGCGAAGTAGCGCTCGCCGTCCTTGGGCGGACGAATCAGGCCGGAAATCGAATCGCCGGTGCGCAGATTGAAGCGGCGGATCTGGCTGGGGCTGACGTAAATATCGTCAGGGCCCGCCAGGTAGCTCGAATCGGAAGACCGCAGGAATCCGAATCCGTCCTGCAAAATCTCCAGGACGCCGTCGCCGTAGATGTCTTCGCCCTTGCGGGCATGCGCCTTGAGGACGCCGAAAATGATGTCCTGCTTGCGCGATCGGCCCATGTTCTCGAGACCCATGGTCTCGGCGAGCTTGACCAAGTCGCTGATTGGGCGCTTCTTGAGCTCGGTGAGATTCATCGAGCTGCGGCTGCGCGCCAGATCCGTAGGCGCAATGATCTCTAGATCATCGCCGCCTTCCGGCAGATCGCCGTAGTCCTCGTGAACCGGACGGCCGCCGTTGGTATTGCCGTTGCGATTGTCGTTGCGGGGGCCGCGATTGGAACGATTGGAGCGTCCACCGCCCTGACCGCCTCCGCCGCCACCCTGGCCGCCGCCCTGGCCGCCGCGCGATTGATTCCCTAGGTAGCCTCTCACAGGTTGCTGTCCAGAAAGGCGGCAAGCTGCGATTTGGTAACCGCACCCACCTTCTGGGCCTCCACGGTGCCGTTTTTGAACAGGATCAGCGTAGGAATGCCGCGGATGTTGAACTTGGGAGGCGTGTGGGGGTTGTCGTCGATGTTGAGCTTGGCGATGCGGATTTTATCTTTGTAGGTGTCGGCAATCTCGTCGAGAATCGGTGCAATCATCTTGCAAGGGCCGCACCATTCGGCCCAGAAATCCAGCAGAACGGGTTTGTCCGATTTGAGCACGTCCTTGTCGAACGTGGCGTCGCTGGTATGAACGATACTTGGGTTACTCACTGCGTATATACCTCCTTTTGGAGATTCGTTTGAAGTTTTGAAGCGGGTGGTTTGTGGGGAGGGGTGGTTGCCGCCACTCCAAGCGAAGTGACGATGCGCGGCCGTTCGGGCACAATACAAAGGGTTTAGCGGTCTTGATTACCTTAAAAGGGTACCGATGATACGGTGGTGGGAGCGGATAGACCGGCTCCTGGTTAGCCATATTGTTATCCGGTCCCCGCCATTTTGCAAGTTTCTGCCACTCACAAGGCGAAAATGTCAGACGCCCATCTCAGTCAGTTAACATTTGATTCCTTACAGATCGCCGAGTCCCTGAAGAAGGGGATTGCCGAACTCGGGTACTCCAGAGCCACGCCGATCCAAGCCCAAACCTTGCCCGTGGCGCTGGCCGGGCGCGACGTCGCGGGTCAGGCGCAGACCGGTACCGGCAAGACGGCGGCCTTCTTGATCGCGCTGTTCAACCGGTTGTTGACCGATACTTCCCCCGGCAACCGCCCGATCAATGCGCCGCGAGCCATCGTGATCGCGCCGACGCGCGAACTCGCGGTGCAGATCCATTCCGACGCGCTGGGGATCGGTAAATACACCGGCCTCAAGCTCGCCATCGTGTTCGGCGGCGTCGATTACGAGAAGCAGCGCCGCATCCTCGAGGAAGGCGTCGATGTGCTGATCGGTACGCCAGGCCGCGTCATTGACTACTTCAAGCAGCATGTATTCGAACTGCGGCACATCCAGGTCGCGGTCATGGATGAAGCGGATCGTATGTTCGACTTGGGATTCATCAAGGATATCCGCTTCATTCTGCGGCGTCTGCCGCATCCCGAACTGCGGCTCACCATGCTGTTTTCGGCCACCCTGTCGCACCGGGTCATGGAGCTTGCCTACGAGCACATGAACAATCCCGAACTCATCCGCATCGAGCCGGACAAGATGACCGTCGACCGCGTCACGCAGGTGCTGTACTTCCCGTCCACCGAAGAAAAAATTCCGCTGCTGATGGGCCTGCTGCGCCGTATCGACGCGCGCCGGACCATGGTCTTCGTCAATACCAAGCGCATCGCCGAGGTGCTCGAGCGCACTTTGACCGCCAACGGTTTCGTGGCGCAGGCGCTGTCCGGCGACGTCCCGCAGAACAAGCGCCTGAAGATGATGCGCGATTTTCATGACGGCGAAATCGCCGTGTTGATCGCCACCGACGTCGCATCGCGCGGTCTGCACATCCCCGATGTGAGCCACGTGTTCAACTTCGATCTGCCCAACGACGCCGAGGACTACGTGCACCGTATCGGCCGCACGGCGCGAGCCGGAGCCGAGGGCGATGCCATCAGTTTTGGCTGCGAGGAGTATGCGATCTCGCTGCCGGATATCGAGCGCTACATCGGTCACCAGATTCCGCGTGCCTCGATCAATGCCGCGGATTTGGCAGAGGTCACGCCGCCGCCCCCCGCCGTATGGCGGGAGCGCGCACCGCGCCCGGGTCAATCGCGCAGCGGCGGCGGGCGTTCCGGCGCAGGGCGGCCGGGGGGCCGCTCATCGGGTCCGCCACGGCGCCCCGGTCCGCAACGGCCGGCGCCGCAGCGCCCCGCCCCGCAGCGCCCCGCCCCGCAGCGCACAGCCGGCGACGCCGCGGCTTCGGACGCGTCAAAGAGCGATGCGCCGCGGCGCAGACGCCGCCGCGGTGGAGGCGGCGGCGGACCCGCCGGCCCGGTGCCCTAAGGGTACAACTCCGCGATACCGTCGATGGCGATGAAGGGCCCCGTGGCGTTCGGCGGTTGCGCCGAATCCGGGCGGCGCACGGCGCGCAGATGGGCGATTCCAAACCGGAGGGCGGACTCGAGCACGGGAAGGCTGTCGTCTACGAACAGCGTCCGCCGAACATCGAATGCCTCCTCCACGAGCAACCGCGGCCAGAATGCTGCGTCTTCCTTGGGCGCTCCAAACGTATGAGTCGAATAGCAGGCGTCGAAGTAACGCGTCAGGGCGACCTGTGCATCCTTGATCGCAAGCGTAGCGGGATGGGAATTGGTGACCAGCACGACGCGTTTGCCGGTGAGCCGCAACTTCTCCAGAAATCGTTGCGCGCCCGGCAGGAATTTCACGTGGCTTCGGACCGCCCGCTTGAGCGCGCGGATGTCGAGATCGAGTTCGCGGCTCCAGTAGTCGATGCAGTACCACGGCAACGTATGCGCAACCCTCGTGAATAAAGGCGCCAGCCGAACTCGTGCCTCTTCGGGCGACAGCCCATTGGCCTCCCCGTAGTGCTGAGGAATGACGCTCGACCAAAACCAATTGTCGAAGCGCAAGTCGAGGAGCGTGCCGTCCATGTCGAGCAGCACGCTGTCGATCTCCGCCCATTCCACTGCCGCGGGACTCTGCATTTGCGTATGATATCAACCAATGCGAGACCTACGCTCCTTGGCCGAATCGTTGCTGCCTATCGTCGCTCGGGCCGGGGCCGCCATCATGAAAGTCTACGACGGCGGCTTCAGCGTCCAGCAAAAAGAGGACGATTCGCCGCTGACGCTGGCGGATCTCGAGTCGCAGCGAGTCATTCTCGACGGACTGATGCGCATTACGCCCGACATCCCCGTTCTCTCCGAGGAATCGGCCGCCGCACCGTGGGCAGAGCGCCAGACTTGGCGTGAGCTTTGGGTGGTCGATCCGCTCGATGGCACGCGCGAATTCGTCAAGCGCAACGGTGAGTTTACCGTGAACGTCGCGCTGGTCGTCGATCACGAGCCCGTGCTCGGCGTCGTGTCCGCGCCCGCACAAGGCTTGGTCTATTGGGGCGCGAAAGGGGTGGGTGCTTTTACCGAGCACCGCGGAGCCGCGCGCGCCGCCATCCACGCCGCGTCACCGCGGCGGCCCCTGCGCGTGGTCGGCAGCCGGTCTCATGCCAGCAAGGAAACCGCCGCATACCTCGAGAAGGTGGCGGAACATGTCATGACGGCCGTGGGCAGCTCACTGAAATTCTGTCTGCTGGCGGAAGGCAAGGCGGAGCTCTACCCGCGCTTTGGACCCACCTCCTAATGGGACACCGCGGCCGGTCAGGCGGTGCTCGAGGCGGCCGGCGGCCAGGTCACGCGCTTGGACGGACACAAGCTGCGTTACAACTGCAGGGAGAGCGTGCTCAACGGCGATTTCATCGCCTTCACCGACCCCAGCGTGTTGCCGCAATCACCCGCTTGAGCGGCCGGCTAGGCATGCCCCACCGGTTCGCACAACTCCAATGTGGCGTCCAGCAACGTCGGGATGTCGAACACCACCTCATCGTCCGCCACCTTCAAACGGGCCACCCCCGCCGCCGCGATGAGCGCGGCCGGCACATGGATTTGGTCCCGCCTCTGCGTCGCGGTCCACGGACTGACGCGTTGATCGCTGAACGCTCGGCTGAGCGCGCTCCAGCGCAGATGCGCGGCGCGCGCCGTGGCGGTGTCGCCCCATTGGCGCTGCGCAACGGCCATCGGAGAGTCGGCCGCTGCTGCGCTGCGCGGCGCGGTCATCAAGATTTGCACGTAGCGCACCATTTCGTTCGGGTCGATACGCACGGTGAGCTGCGGGTGGACTGTATTGGTCATATTGCGCCTCCAAGTGGCTACCCTTACCTTGATGGGGGGCTTTTCACCAAAAACCAGTGCGCGCTCCGCTTTCAGCATTTGTAACCCGTAAGGGTTAAGCTGCGCGCCATGGATGATGGTTTGTTGATTTTGGTGCTCTCGGCGGGGATTTTGGGTCTGGCTTACAAGATATGGCAGCTTTCGATGGATGCGCGCGAGGCCGCCAATCGAATCGCCAAGGACACCTGCTCCCGGGCCGTGGTGCAATTCCTCGACGGCACCGTAGCGTTCGCCGGCTTTCGGCTGCAACGCAATGGCGACGGCAGGCGCCGCCTGCTGCGCACCTACACCTTCGACTACACCAGCGATGGTTTCGAGCGTGCGCAGGGCTTTATCGTGCTCGCAGGTGCCGAGTTGCAATCCGTGGGGCTCGCCGGCAACTCGTGAACGCATCGCTCAAAATCGACCTGCATACGCACTCCAATTGTTCCGACGGTGCGCTGAGCCCGGCTGAACTCGTCGCGCAGGCCGCGGCGGCGGGCGTGCATGTCATGGCGCTCACCGATCACGACAGCACCGATGGCCTGGAACATGCGCGGCGCGCCGCCGACGAATTCAGCGTGCATCTCGTGCCCGGCGTCGAGATTTCGTGTTTGTGGCGGGCGCAGGCGATACACGTGATCGGGTTGTGGGTGGACCCTTGCGGCGCAACGCTCAAGACCCTGCTGCGCTCGCAAGCCGAACTGCGGCGTACGCGCATGCGCAGCATCTGTCGGCGCTTAAGCAATGCCAGGCTCCCTGGGGACATGCTGCTCGCAGCCGTGGAAGCGAAAGGGGGAGTGCCCACGCGCACCCACCTCGCCAATGCCATGGTGGCTTCAGGTCTGGTCGCACGTACCGCCGATGCGTTCTCCAAGTACCTCGGAAAAGGCAAAGCCGGGCATGTGGCGATCGAATGGCCGGCATTACAACAGACCATCGGCGCGATCTTGAGCGCAGGCGGAGTGGCGGTGCTGGCGCACCCGGGACGATACCCCATATCCGGCGGCGCGCGCCGGCGGCTGTTGGACGAATTCACCGCCGCGGGGGGTACCGCCCTCGAAGTCGTGAGCGGCGGGAACGGCGCGCAGCATGTCGAGTCGTGCACGGTTCTCGCTCTAAAATATGGCCTGGCGGGATCGGTAGGGTCGGATTTCCATGGTCCGCAGTTGGCTTGGAATCCGCTCGGCCGCTCCCTTAAGCTACCGGATGGCATCACGCCGGTTTGGCGCGGGCAGCTGCCGTGAGTGACGAACCAACCAACGTCAATACCGACCTTTTCAAGAATATCGAGCGCCTGCGTCAGCTGCGCATCGAACATCGTGACCTCGACGATGTGATATCGCGCCTGTCCATGGACTTCAAGGTGGACGAACTGCAGATGAAGCGCCTGAAGCGGCGCAAGCTCATGCTCAAGGACCAGATCGCGAGACTCGAGAGCCAGCTCATTCCGGATCTGAACGCATGAACGAGCTCTGGCTCAGGCTCGAGGGCTTCTTCGAGATTCTGTCGACGCGCAACGTTCTGATCGAAATCGGCGTGCTCGCATTGGCGCTGCTGGTGGGCGCGGCCTCCGCCCAGGCGCTGCGAGCGCGCTATCAGCGCCGCCGGATCAAGATATCGATGGCGCTCAGCTGGGATTATTTCCTCTCGCAAAGCAGCGTGGCGGTGATGCCGGCCCTGATCGTGTGGGTGCTGGTGTTGCTGGCCAGAAGCGGCCTCGAGACGACTTCGCTGGATGTGACCCTGCTCGGCGCTGCGGCGCGCCTCATCGGCGCCTATATCGTCGTGCGGGTCGGCGTGCTGCTGTTTGCCGCGAGCCTGGGAAACAAATCCTGGATCCAAAGCTGGGAGACGCGTGCGACCCTGCTGATCTGGCTGGCCATCGCCGCCGAATATCTGGGCTGGCTCGATCCCATCATTGCGACTCTCGACAGCATCGGCATCGCCGCGGGCAAGAGCCGTATAACCGTTTGGTCGGTGCTCAAGCTTCTGTTCATCCTGACGCTGTTCATGCTGGTGGCCGCCTGGATCAGCCGCTGGGTGGAACGCCGCCTGAAGAAACTGAGCGGCGTCGCCCTCTCCACCCGCATCGGCATCGCCAAGTTCGCCAACGCATTCCTGATCGCCCTCAGCATCCTCATGGGCCTGAATGCAGCCGGCGTCGACTTGACGGCGCTCACGGTTTTGACCGGCGCCATCGGATTGGGATTGGGATTCGGCTTGCAGGCGATCGCGGCCAACTTCGTGAGCGGCTTCGTGCTGCTGATGGACCGTTCGATCAAGCCGGGTGATGTCATCAGCCTCTCCGGCCAGGCCGGAACCAGCACGGAGAACTTCGGCTGGGTTCAGGAACTGCGCGGCCGCTATGTGGTGGTGCGCGATCGCGACGGAGTGGAAATGCTGGTGCCGAATCAACAACTCATATCCAATGCCGTGATCAACTGGAGCTATACCGATCCGCGCATACGCCTGAAGCTGCCGGTTCGCATCAGCTATCGCGACGATCCTGAACTGGCGCTGCAGATCCTGGTGTCCGCCTGCGATGGCCAGACCCGCGTACTTCGCGATCCGGCGCCGGTGTCGCGTCTCATGCACTTCAGCGACAGCGGCATCGAACTGGAGCTGCGCTTCTGGATTTCCGACCCGCAGGAGGGCGTGAACAACGTGCGCTCCGAGGTCAATCGCGCCATCTGGCGGCTGTTCAAGCAGCATGGCATCACCATTCCGATGGCGCAGCGCGAAATCACCGTGCATAACCTGTCGTCGCAACTCGACTGATGCCCCTGGTGATCACCCCCGGCCTCGTCATAAGCGACGATGAGCTGGAATGGAAGTTCATCCGAGCCTCGGGTCCCGGCGGTCAGAACGTCAACAAAGTATCGAGCGCCGTACAGTTGCGCTTCAAGCTGCCCTTCAATTCCAGCATTCCGGTGGCTGCCCGCAACCGCCTGCGCCGGCTCGCCGGCCAGAAACTCCTCGACGATGGCACGATTCTGTTCAGTGCGCGCAGCGAGCGCAGCCAGGAGCAAAATCGCCGCGCCGCCCTCGAGCGGCTCGCGGTGCTGATCCGCGCCGCGCTCATCGAGCCCAAGATCCGCAGAAAGACCAAGCCCACCAAGGGCTCCAAGGAACGCCGCATCGAATCGAAGAAACATCGCGGTGCGACCAAACAAGGGCGCAGCGGGCAATGGGACTGATGCGTCTTACCGCCCCGATGCGTGCTTACTGCCCCAGGGTAACCTGGAGGATGCTATGCCGGATTTGTTCGGATAGTACCAGTTGGGCGTCCGCGGCCACGCCGAGCAATGGCTCGCCGAACAGCAGTTTGTCGTCGGCGGAAGTCTGTATGACATCGCGCCGGCGCAGTAAATCGATGAAATTGCGGAACAGGCTCTTGTCGAAGAATTCCGGGGAATTCAGCCCGTAGAGCACCGACATGCGCTGCGCCATCAAGTGGCAGCGCTCTTCCAACGCCGACTGGCTGATGAGCCCGCTGCCCGCCTGCAGCAACAATGCGATCGCGAGGTAGTAGCGCTCGATGGTTTGAATGGTGGCTTGCGCCAGCAAGGAGAGCCGCATGGCCTCCGGCGAGGTGGGTGCCGGCCGATGCCATTCGCTGCGGTCGGCGTTGCAGTCGAGCAGATTCAGCCGGTGGAAAGTGTCGAGCATGGAGTCCGCCACGCCCGCCACCTCGGCTTCGTCCCAGATCAGGAACAATTCGGCGGCAATGTATGGGTATACGCGCCACACCAACCGCTGAATATCGATGCTGCGCATGCGCGCGTTGTTGACGAAGCCGCACGCCAACAGCGACGGCATGGCGAACAGGTGCAGGATGTTGTTGCGGTAATAGGTGGCGAGCACCGCATTTTCCTCGCTCATGCGCATGATGTCGCCGAGCGCATGCTTCTGCCGGTCGAGAAGCTTCAGAGATTCCGCGTAGCGTATCATCTCTGCGCCGCTCTCTTGCGTGACCGTCACCAGCGGCGAGTAAGGGGCATCGCGCAGCAGTCGTTGATACAGCTCGATCTGGCGCTCGAGTTCCAGTTCCGGCATCGCCTGGCGCGGAGTGGCGAGCATCGCCATGGCGACCAGATTGACGGGCGTAACCGCGGCAGCCGCGTTGATCTCGGTGTTGACCCGTACCGCGAGCTCGCCGATCACCTGCGCCACCCAACCGGCGCGCGGATCCTCGTTTTCCGAAGTCTTGCGATGCCAGTTCGGATTGTGCTTGGCGAGCAGCTCGTCGAGCGCGATGGGCCGCCCGAAGTTCACGTGCACCGCGCCGAACTTGCTGCGCAGCACCGATACGATCGACTTGAGCACCACGAACACGCTTTCCTTCTGCTTCGGCTTGCCCGACAGTTCGCCGATGTAGGTTCTGCCTTCGACGATGCGCTCGTAGCCGAAGTATACCGGCATGAAGAACACCGGCCGCCTCGGCTCCCGCAGGTAGCTGCGCACCGTCATCGACAGCATGCCGGTGCGCGGCGCCAGCAGTCTTCCCGTGCGGCTGCGGCCGCCTTCGATGAAGTACTCGAGCGGATGGCCGCGCGCCATCATGAATCCGAGATACTTGGTGAACACCGCCGCGTACAGCGCATCGCCCTTGAAACTGCGCCGCAGGAAGAAGGCGCCGCCTTTGCGCAGGAAGCGCCCGATCAGCGGCATGTTGAGGTTGATGCCGGCGGCGATGTGCGGCACGGCGAATCCCTTGCGGTAGATCACGTAAGACAGCAGGATGTAGTCCATGTGACTGCGATGGCACGGCACGTAGATGATTTCCACGTCGTCGCCGACGTCGCTCAAGCTTTCCATATGCTCGATCTCGACGCCGTCGTACAGCCAGTTCCAGACCCGGCCGAGCACCGCCGCCATGAAGGAAATGAAGTTCTGCGAATAGTTGGCCGCGATTTCCAGCGCGTACTTGCGCGCCACCAGCAACGCGGGGCGGCGCGGCAACTTCTTTCCCTGCATTTCGCTGCGCACCGCCTGGCGCACGGCCTGGGTCTTCAAGATCTGCTGCACCATGGTGCGGCGATGCGACAGATCCGGCCCGATCGTGGACGCCCGCTGCGCGCGCAGCATGCTGCGCAACGCCCGCAATGCGCGGCGGACGCTGCGCTGCTCGCTGATATCCTCGCGCACGTACTCGCGCAGGGATACGGGTTCGCCGAAATACACCAGGGTATTGCGGCCGTTGAACACCACGTTGAGGAAGCGGCGAAACCGCCCCACCAGCACCCAGTCCTCCGCGATCAGCTCGCGCCACCAACTCTCTTCCTTATGCGGCGCGCGGCCCCAAAATATGGCCACAGGAACCAGGTCAACGTCGAAATCCGGCAGCGCCGCCGCGGCAGCGATCAGCTGCACCAGAAATTTCGGCGCCCGGGCGGCGCCTCGGGACGCGAACACGCTGGGCCGGCGCAACAGCTCGAAATGCGCCCTGCCGGTGCGATTGCCGGCGATCAACAGACGCCGCTCCGGCCGCGGTAGATTCTGCTCCGCGCAGACGGTGCTGAGGATCGCCAGATCCGCCTGGCTCTCCCATTCGAGAACGTAGCAAACCGGCCGCGGACGCGCCGCGATGGCGGCGGCCACGTTGTCGGGTTTGATTGTCGCGCGGATCCACCGGCTCAAGGCTTTGCCGACAGTCCAATGCCATGCCTGGCCAACGCCGGCAAAGGAGTTCATGGCCGCGTGAGCGTCTCAGGGCGGCGAAGCGTCGCCGTTCTCTTGCGCCTGCACCGCTTTGCGCGCCTTGTCCGTGTTCTCGTCCACGGTATTTTGAACACCGCGCGCGCGATCAAGATCGTGGACGAGAGGGTCGAACACGGTTTTGGGGGGCGGCGGCGGCGGTTCCGGAGCAGAACAACTCGCCGTGAACAAAACCGCCAAAGTCATTGTCAAAAGTTGTCGCGAGCCCATGTGCCCCCCCGGGGAATGCCGGCTAAAAAGTGCTTGCAGTGTACAATCCTTCAGGTCTCATCGTCACTTCGGAGTTCGCACATGCTGCGGTTCGTATTGCTGTTGGCTCTTGCCGTCGATGTTCACGCCGCGGCGGCCGCGGTCGACATCGATACCGCCGCCGCGGTATATCAGGACGCCGCCATCCGCGAGCAGGTGCGTGCCTCGCTGGGGGCCATGCCGCAGCAGATTCGACGGCTTTTCGAGGGCGACTCCGCGGCCAAGCTCAACGCCGAGCAACTCGCGGCCGTGACCGCGGCGGCGAAGCGTGGATTCCGCATCGATGTTTTCGAGGCTCCCGCGTTGAGCGTTTTCGCGAGCAATTTGGACCCGGCGACGGTCAAGAAGACCGAGGCGTTCCTGTCGAGCGATGTGGGCAAGCGCATGGTGGCCGCGGACGTGGCAGTGTCCAGCATGGATCAGGGCGAGATCGACAAGGTGATGAACGGCGAGACCACCGCCCCAACCACGCCGCAGAGGGAAGCCATCTTCGACAAGTTGGAGCGTGCCTCCCGTTCCACCGAGTCCGCCGTACAAATCTTCCTGTCGATGGACACCGCGGTTGCCGTCGGCACGGCCGTCGGTTCGGGTACGGATCCCGGCCCGGTCGAGGAGCGATCGCAGAAGGCCGGCGAGGAAAGCCGCGCGGCGCTGGAAGAAAATATGCGCAAGCCGTTGCGGCGCTATCTGGCGTATGGATATCGCGATTTGAGCGACGCCGACCTCAAGCATGTTCTGGCATTCCTGGAATCGACCGCCGGGAAGCGCTACGTGTCCGCCTACATCGCGTCGATGAACGCCGGTTTCGATGCCATGGGGCGGCGTTGCGGCGAGCAGCTGGGCGAGAGCTTGCGCGAACTGGCCCAGGCACAGCTCGCGACCACACAGCGAGAGGGTGCGCCGCAGCCTGACGCACCTGCGCCGAAAAACTAGGAGTGGCTGCGCAGGAACTCTCTCAATAAGATGCAAATCGCATCGATCTGATCCTCCAGTCGATGATTGGAGTCCAGCACGTGCAGCGTCGCCCGATGCTCGCGCGCCCAGCGCACACTATTCTCAACGGGTACGATATCGTCGTGCCAGCCGTGCACGATGGCAGTCGGAGCCGGCACATCCTGCGGCGTGTACTGCTCGAAACCCGGCATGTAGAACGCCGGCGCCAGTAAAAAAAGCGCTCGCGGGCGCACCGTGGCCGCGGCCGCTGCGGACACGTAGCCGCCCATGCTGGAGCCCACCAGGACCGGCGCCGCTTTCGAACCCGATGCGCTCTGGCCAGCCAATGTCTGAATGAGCGTTCGGACCCGCGCCGCAGGGTCATCCATGCCGCGGTAGTCCACCGACACCACCTCGAAATCGAGGCCGCGAGCCACCTCTGCCATGGCGGTGATCTTCGAGCCCCAAGGACCGCTCTCCTTGCCATGCGAGAACACCACCAATCTACCCAAGCTGCCTCGCGATTTTGTCGACCCACTCGAGTTCCGCCGGGCTGTAGGGCGCGAAGTTCAATCGATTCATGCTCACCGGCTGAATCCTGGTGCCCATCTGTCCGTGGGTGACGCGGAAGCTGTGAAAGTCGCCGTTGTGCGCGGCCGCGAAACCGATGAGGAATTGAAACTCGGCGGCCGTGTTGTCCTTGGAATGGGCACGCTCGTCGCAAACCACGAAGAATGCTTCATCCACCCGCCGGGTACCGAACGCCCCGGCGACGAACAAGCCCTCGAAGAATACCCGCACGCGCTTCGCCACCAACTCACCGATCTCGATGCGCGCAGGCGCATTCGCGACCCAGCGCGTGCCGCGCTCGATGCTGTTCACGATGAACAAGCCCAGCCGCCTCGCGGACAAGTATTGCCAGTCGGCGCTTCCAGCGTGGCCGGCGGCGAGCGTACGCGGCCGCGGTCCCGAGCGCGCCGCCGAGCGCACGCCCTGGATCGTATTGACGCCAAACATCGCCAATTTATTGCGACGCTCGTCGCTCACCATGCACGTGGGCCGGTAACCGGGGCGCAGGACCGCCTCGTCGTTGCGATCCGGGTCCCACAACGGAAAGATCTCGTCGCTGCGCGCCAGCATGCCGGCCACGGCGCCGCAGGGAGCGAACGACTCGAAGTGGCCTCGGAGCTTGTCGTGCGCGAGGATGTGCGGGAAGTACATCAGCGCGTTCTCACTGGTGAGCTCCCAATCGCGTAAGTTTCGCAATGCGTCGTCCGCGGTATGCCAATGTGCCGGAGGATCAACGATCAACAGCGCGCGGCGCTGTTTGCAGTAGCGTTCCGCAACCAGCAACACGCTCGGACCGACGTCCTGCTCGCGGGACAGCGGCGGAATGCACAGAAAATTGAAGTAGTCGACGCCGGACAGCGCAAAGATGCCCGTGCCCTCCAATTCGGAGCCGACGAGGTCGTAGTCCGAAAGCGGCGCGCCGTCGTCCCCGTCGGAGTTGGACTGCACGTAAGCATTGGCCACGCCGCTGGCGGGATTCAGCGTCCGGTCAGGCCGGTGCGGGGGCACTCCGCCGTCCAGCGTCACCAACTGCGATTGCGCCATCAAGATCGGCAGATATGCCTTGGAGTTCGGCAGCATCGAGACCCGGCGGAATATTTCCTGGTCGTCGACCTGGCTGGTTCCCTGCGAGCGCACGCGCTGAATGGTGAGATTGAAATGCTCGGTGTCGCTTTCGAGAATATTGTCGTAGTCGACGCTGGCGCGCAGAAACTCGCGGGTGCCCGGACGCAGTGCTTGCAGCTTCAGCACCGAATCTCCGGCGCTCAATGTCAGCGTGGCGGCGCGCGCCCCGTTCGCCACGCGAACGATCAGCGCTTCGCGACCGCCGTTGTCGAAGAACTGCTCGACCGCGTAGCCCAACGGCGCCGGCTGCCAGAGACCGCCGAACACGTGTTGGAATTCCGCGAAGCTCTTGATGGCGACCGGGCGATTGACCGGTCCGCGCAGCGTTCGGCCTACGAAAGCGCTGCGCGCTGTCGCAAGACGGGCAATGGACAATTTTGGCCCGGGTTGTTCTTCGACTCGGAGCCCTAAGTTACTCGGCGTCACCAATTTTCTTCCGGGGGGCGCACTCATGAGACTGTACCACAACCTTGTCGCACTGTTGGTCCGCGCAGCGGCGCTGCTCTTCGGCCCGCGCCTGCTCCGCTTCGGCCTTCTTGCGGGCGATTTCCTCGAGCATTATCTTCAGCCATTCGCTGCTCATTCGCTGCTCTCGGTCGGTAGTTCGACGACCGTATCGATCGCAGCGACCGCATCCGGATGATACGCGGGTCGAGCCTTGGTGTAGAGACGCTTCGCGAGCGTCGCACCCGAATCCGTCTTCATCAGTTGCACATATAGCGGCATAATTAACTTAACTTCCCCAACGCTGCTCAAAAACTCCTCGAGCCGCGGATACGCGGGACGATAGCCGGCGGCAATCACCTGACTGAGCCAGCTCCTCTCGATCGCGCCATCGTTGCTCTTGGAGAAGTCGTGGGCCTGGTCCAATGCCGCGAACTGCGCTGCCGACAGCGGTCCGTCCAGGTTGTCGAAGAAATAAATCCATTGCTCGGAGAGCCAGTCGGCGCCAAATTGCTTCGCTTGCAGTTTGCCGGCGAGGAACGCAGCGCGCGCCTGGTCCACGGGCTGCAGCATGTTGCTGACCGGCAGCACTGCATAAGCGGGAATGCCCGGGCCGTTCACCCACTGATCCACCTCGGCGAGCGTGACGATGCCCGGGTAGCGGTCGAGCAGCGTCTCGCGCAGGTATTGGATGAACTGCTCGGTCGACACGCTTTTGAAGGCGAAGTGATCGAAGTAGCCGCGCAGAAACGCATCGAAGTGTTCGCGACCGAACTTCGCGTCGAGGAAGTTCATGAACAACCTGCCCTTCTCGTAAGGCACGGTGGTGAAGCCTTGGCCCGGATCGCGGCCGCGCAAGTCGACGGCGAGCAATTGGTCCTTCGGCTTCAGCAACGCGAGTTCCGCACGCAGCGCTTTGAGACCCGCCACCTGTTCCGTCGCGGCGCGTTCCGCGCCGTACATCGCGGTGATCGTGCGGCTCTCCATATACGCCGCAATGCCCTCGTTCAACCACAGGTCGCGCCAGGCGGCGTTGCTCACCAAATCGCCGGCCCACGAATGCGCGATTTCGCGCGCCAACGCCGCCGTGGCACTGTCGTCCTCCGCGACGACGGTGGGAGAGACGAACGCGAGGCGCGGATCCGATGCGCCGATGGTCGGGTAGTTCGGCGGCATCACCACGACGTCGTAGCGCGACCAGCGGTAGGCACCGAACATTTTCTCATCGGCCTGCAGCATCGATTCGGTGTCGGCGAATGACTTTGCTGCTGCCTTGATCAAGCTTTTGTCGGCGTAAACCCCGCTGCGCGGACCTGTTTCCTTGTACTTGAGGTCGCCCACCACCAGCGCGATCGACCAGGCGGGGGTCGGCTTCGACATCTCGAACAGATACTCCCCCCGGCCCTTGATCTTCGCATCGGCCTCGCCGCTCATGAGGGCCTTCATTTCAGGAGGTGTGTGCAGTCTCACTGCATACGTCATGCGCACCAGCGGCGTGTCCTGCAGCGGAATCCAGCTGCGCGCGCCGATGCCGTCCGAGCGGGTATAGAGGAACGGCTTGGTGAGGCCGAGGATCTTTTTCGCATCGAGCCATACCAGGCCGCTGGCATCTTCCGTGGTCTCGTAGTCGATCTTGATCAGCTCGGTGGTTTTCTTCGAGGCAGGCAATTCGATCACCAGCGGACTGCCGAGAATTGGATCGGACTTGCCCATGTGGAAGGGCCTGCTGACCCAGGTCGATTGATCCTTGGACGTGGCGCCCAGCACGTCGGTGGCCTTCTGGCTCACCTCGCTGATCATCAAACCTTTGGTGTCCAGAATCAGTTCCGTGGCGTACGGATCGAGCCGCTTGACTTCCAGGGCGACGAAGCCGTCGAGGCTCTTGCTGGTGCTGCCGTTGATGATCCACACGCGCAGATCCAACTCCATGTGCGTGACGCGGAACTGGTCGACGTTGGCGTACGAATGGTAATCGTTGCCGGGGTCGATGGCGCCTTCATCGATCTCTTTGTCGGCCGTGGCAATACCGCTCGACAGGACGAGCGCGAGGCCCGCAGCACAGCAACGCATCATAGAGGGATTTTCCTAGCGAACAGAGGCCTGCGTCTGCCCTTCCACGGCGCTGGCAGCGGGACGGGCGGGTTTTTCGCGGGCTCCGACGAGATCGTTGAAGGTCTTCTCGTCCACCAGCAAGCCGCTCTTGCCGTCCCAATTCGAGCCCTCGGGCAGCTCATTCTCGACCAATAATGATTGGGCGACCACCGCGTCGATGCCGTCAGGGCCGCCAGTGCCGTCATGGCCGCCCGTAATGGGCACGGGAACAGCCCGCGGCGTATGCGCCAATGCGGCGACTCTGTCCCAGTCGATTTCGTCGCGGCGCGCGCTAATGCTTTGCACCAGCTTGGACTGCCCCAATTTGGGATTGACCAGATTCGCGAGCAAACGCTTTCGATCCTTGAACAGGCCGCGGGAATCGTCTTCCAGCACTACATAGGCTTGCAGATACAAAGTTCCGTCGCGCCAGCCGAAAAGATACGGTTGATTGACCACGGTCACCTTGGTGCCGATGGGTATGAGGTTGAAGAATACCGCAATGT